>ENA-OVGC01000026-OVGC01000026.1-human-gut-metagenome-genome-assembly--contig:-NODE-26-length-111103-cov-28.542000_pt1 | contig 111103 bp, 98 predicted proteins | sample MGYA00237768_ERZ505415 | MGnify/ENA primary metagenome ERZ505415 (study PRJEB26158, sample SAMN06016382) | human gut metagenome | biome: human gut; feature: ankylosing spondylitis patient; material...
TCGGGTGAAAAGTGCGTGATGAACGGCGTGCTGCAGTTTTCGGTGCTCGACGGCTGGTGGGTCGAGGGGTATAAGGAGGGTGCCGGTTGGGCACTGCCGATGGAGACGGTCTTTTCCGATCCGCAGTATCAGAACGAACTCGACGCCGAGATGATTTACAATACGATCGAAGAGGAGATCGTGCCGAAATACTACGACCGGGATGCCGACGGTATTCCCCGTGCGTGGATGGCTTCGGTGAAAAAATGTATTGCCGAAATCGCTTCGAACTTCACGACCAACCGGATGCTGCGCGACTACGAGGTGCGTTTCTACAACCGGCTGGCAGCCCGCAAGCGGGAACTGTCGGAGAACGACTTCGCCGTTGCGCGCGAGATCGTCGCCTGGAAGCACAAGGTGCTGGCTGCGTGGCCTGCCGTGAAGATCGTGGACGTGCAGCGTGCCCGGGTCGGCGACAAGCCGATCTTCATAGGACGCAGTTACCATTTCGAGCTTACGCTCGACCTGGCCGGACTCGCTCCGGAGGACGTGGGGGCCGAACTGGTCGTGGCCCGTCCCGTGGAGCCGGACCGAGTCGTGGAGGTCATCCGTACCGTGCCGCTCAGCCAGGTGCAGGTTTCGGGCAGCCAGGTGACTTTCACCTTGGACTATGTTCCCGAACAGGCCGGGATGTTCGATATGGCGCTGCGCATTTTCCCGCAGAATCCGATGTTGCCGCATCGTATGGATTTCGCACTGGTCAAGTGGGCGTGAAATAGTTGTTGCAAAAAGGTTATTTTTTGATAAATTCCGGATTTTCGCCGAGCTTGGACTTGACGGTCTGCGAAAAAAACGGTATCTTTCAGAAAAGATAGCGGCAGGCGGAAACAATCGTGCGGGCTTACGGAGAGGCATTGCCGAGCCTTCCGCTCTCTTACGCCAAGATCGTTCGAAAGGACCGGACTTTTTACGATCCGGCCGACCGGAAAAAGAAACAGACGATTCGACGGGTCCGGCAGGAGTACGGGCTGATTTTGCCGTTCCGCTCTGTCGGAAATGAACATAAAGAACAAACAGTTATGTCGGTACTTACATTTGATAAGAAGGAACTGGGAAATCTGGAGTATTCGTTGCAGCGCGAAATGCTGGCTACGGATCGCAGAGGCGGCTATATGAGCACGACCATCGTTTGCTGCAACACGCGCAAGTATCATGGCCTGATGGTGGCACCCATCGACGACAGCGACCGCGCTTACGTGCTGCTCTCGTCGGTGGATGAAACCGTCGTGCACGACGGGCAATCCTTCAACCTGGCGCTGCACCGTTTCCCGGGAACCTATGAACCTCGGGGGCATAAGTACATCACCGATTTCGAATATACGCCGACACCGACGATCACCTACCGCGTGGGAAGCATCGTGTTGCGGAAAGAGCTGCTCTGGATACACAACCGCACGCAGTTGATGATCCGCTATACGCTGCTGGAGGCGCCGTCCGATGTCCGGCTTAGGCTCCGGCCTTTCTTCGCCTTCCGGGACAAACATGCGCTCACGCATGCCAATATGGAGGCCGACGGACGTTCCCGGCCGATTCCGGGCGGGGTGAAGTGTCGGTTGTATTCCGATTTTCCCTGGCTGTACCTGCAAACCGATTGTCGGGATGCGGAGTTCGTGCCGGCTCCCGACTGGTACTATAATTTCGAATACGCCAGAGAGATCGAGCGAGGATACGAGGGAGATGAGGATCTGCTTACGACGGGTTATTTCGAACTCAGTCTCGGTCGGCGGCAAAGCGTGATTTTCTCTGCGTCCGTCGAAGCCATTCCCGATCCTGCGGCCATCGGCGGAATGTTTGCGGAGGCTCTGAGCGCCCGCAGCCGCAAGGTCGATTTTCTGAGCTGCCTGCGCCACTCTGCCCGGCAGTTCGTCGTCCGCCGCCGGGACGGGCGGGCCGAGGTGCTGGCCGGGTATCCCTGGTATGGGCAGATCGGACGTCAGACGCTCGTAGCGCTGCCCGGCATCGCGCTGGAGCAGGGACGCACGGAGGATTGCCTGGATGTGCTCGATACGGTCGTGCGCGGACGCCGGGACGGTATGTTTACGGGTTCTTTCTCGGCTGCCGAGGCTGCGGATGCTCCGCTTTGGTTTTTCTGGGTGCTTCAGCAGTTGCAGCGGACGCTGGGTGAGGAGGAGATATGGAAGCGCTACGGTATCGTGATGAAAGAGCTGCTGGCGGCTTATCGCCGGGGCGTCGGCGGCGTGGCCGTGCACGATAACGGTTTGGTGTGGGCCTCGGCGCCCGACAAAGCCCTCACCTGGATGAATGCGCTGGCGGGTGGTGTCCCCGTCGTGTCGCGGGACGGGTATCCGGTCGAAATCAACGCACTTTGGTACAACGCCGTGTGTTATGCCCTTGAGCTGGCTTCCCGTTTCGGCGAGGAGGAGTTCGTCGGCGAGTGGAAAGCGTGGCCCGAGCGGATTCGGAACGCTTTTCGGGAGATGTTCTGGAGCGGCGACGACGGGTATCTGGCCGATTTCGTAGGTCCTGAAGGGCCGAATCGGTGGATTCGTCCGAATATGGTGGTGGCGTGCGGTTTGGATTACAAGATGCTCGATGAGGAGCAGCAGGCTTCGGTGCTTCGGATCGTGGGGCAGCATTTGCTGACACCCAAAGGGCTGCGTTCGCTTTCGCCCCGCAATCCTCGCTATAAGAACCGCTGCGAGGGCGATGAAGCCGTTCGTGCGGAGGCTTCGATGAACGGCTCCGTATGGGTTTGGCCGCTTTGGTTTTATGTCAAGGCTTCGTTCGACCTCGGTGGCCGTGAGTTTCTGCCTCGGGCGGAGGAGCTGCTCGCCCGTTTCGGCGAGGAGATTCAGAGTTACGGTATCGGATCGATCAACGAGCTATTCGACGGCGATCCTCCGCATGCGCCTTGGGGCGCCGTGTCGCAGGCGTGGAGTGTCGGGGCGGTGTTGATGATCCGTGAAACGACCGAACGCTGGCGTCGTCGCCGGGGACACGGGTTGTTGCCGGGTCTTCGGAAAAAGCGCTAAAGGATGCGAAGGAAAAGAACTTGCCGCCGCGTAAGGTGTCCGAAATTTTTTCTGTCGGCCCGGGCAGGCCGGGGTGGAGGTTGCCGGGAGGGGCGACCGGTGTTTCGCGAAGTCGAATAAGTTACGAAATGAAACGTGATTATATACTTTGAGTGTACCTTTTCGGGGGCGCAGTGTCCCAAATTCCCTCCGAGAAGCGGATTTAGGGGAAGGGTGCATGGCGGACACGGTTTCGGGCCGCGAATAAGCACTCCTTGGATTCGATGCTGCGACCGTCGGATAAGGGTACATGGAAAGATATAATTGTTAGAATAAAAAAATAGAATACAAATGAGAGTGTTGATGTTCGGTTGGGAGTTTCCTCCCCATATCGCCGGCGGGCTGGGTACGGCCTGCTACGGTATGACGCGCGGTCTTGCACGCAACGGTGTGGAGGTCGTTTTCGTCATGCCGCGTGCCTATGGCGACGAGGACCAGCGCTTCGTCCGCGTGGTGAATGCGAGCGACGTGGAAACGATCGGTACGCGCGATCATGAGTTTTCCGAAGAGCTGCTCGAGAAGGTTTCGTTCATCCACATCGATTCGAACATGTTGCCCTACATCTCTCCGGAGGAGTATGCCGCCTACCACGACGAGTTCGTTCGCAGCGGCCGGACACACGAGTGGACCGACGTATGGAAACAGCGCTACACCTTCTCCGGAAAATACGGCGCCAACCTGATGGAGGAGGTCGCCCGGTATGCAATGGTGGCGGCGCAGGTGGCCAAAGACCTCGAAGGGCAGTTCGACGTGATCCATGCCCACGACTGGCTGACCTATTTCGCCGGAATTGCGGCCAAGCGGGTTTCGGGCAAGCCGCTGGTGGTGCACATGCACGCCACGGAGTTCGACCGCAGCGGCGAGAATATCAACCGTCGGGTCTATGCCATCGAAAAGGCGGGTATGCAGGCTGCCGACCGGGTGATCGCGGTGTCGGAGCTGACGCGCCGCATCGTCATCGGCAAGTACGGCATTCCGGCCGAGAAGGTCGTGACAGTGCATAACGCCGTGCGTTTCGGCGAGTCGGAGGATGCTGTGCCGGAGCGGGCCGTCAAGGATAAGGTCGTCACCTTTCTGGGACGCATCACCTACCAGAAAGGTCCCGATTATTTCGTCGAGGCTGCGGCCAAGGTGCTGCAGCGGGTTCCGGACGTGCGTTTCGTCATGGCCGGCTCGGGCGATCTGATGAACCATGTGGTGCGGCGCGTGGCCCAGTTGGGGATCGCCGACCGCTTCCATTTCACGGGGTTCCTCAAGGGCGGGGAGGTGCAGCGGATGTTCCGTCTGTCGGATGTCTATGTCATGCCTTCGGTGTCGGAGCCGTTCGGTATTTCGCCGCTCGAGGCCATGCGTTCGGGCGTTCCCGTGATTATCTCGCGGCAAAGCGGTGTGGCGGAGGTGCTGGATTACGCCATTAAAGTGAATTACTGGGACGTGGATGCTCTGGCCGATGCCATTTACGGGCTTCTTACTTATCCGGCTCTGGGTAGGATGTTCGCTTCGAAAGGGCTGGAAGAGGTGACCGGACTCAAATGGACCAATGCCGCAGCGAAGATCAAGACGGTTTACGAAACTGTCGTCGCGGAGGCGAACAATTAAAATATTTGCGGAGTATGAAAACGATTTGTTTCTATTTTCAGGTACACCAGCCCTGGCGGCTGAAGCGTTACCGTTTCTTCGATATGGGCCGTGACCACAACTACCTGGACGACCTGACCAATCGCTCGATCATGCAGAAGGTCGCGCGTGAGTGCTATCTGCCGATGAATGCCTTGCTGTTCAATCTGATCCGGCAGAGCGAGGGGCGTTTCCGCTGTACCTTTTCGCTGACGGGGCTGGCCGTCGAACAGATGCGGGCGTATGCGCCCGAGGTGCTCGATTCGTTCCGCCGCCTGGCCCGGACGGGCTGCGTGGAGTTCCTGGCCGAAACTTACTCCCATTCGCTGGCTTCGCTTTCGTCGAAGGAGGATTTCATGCAGCAGGTTGCGCTCCATACCGAACTGATGAAAAAGGAGTTCGGCGTTGCGCCGACCGCCTTTCGCAATACCGAACTGATCTATTCCGACCGGATCGGCTCCGATGTGGCCGAGATGGGTTTCAAGACCATGTTGGCCGAGGGAGCCCGACACGTACTGGGATGGAAGTCGCCCGGCTATGTTTATGCCAATGCGCTCGACCAGCGCTTGAGGCTGTTGCTGCGCAATTACAAGCTCTCGGACGACATCGCGTTCCGTTTCTCCAACCGAGGGTGGGACCAATGGCCTCTCACGGCGGAAAAATACACGGGGTGGCTCGCTTCGGACGAGCTGGAGGGGGATGTGGTCAATCTCTTCATGGATTACGAAACCTTCGGCGAGCACCAGCGTGCCGATACGGGTATTTTCGACTTTATGAAGGCGCTCGTTCCGGCTGTTCTGAAGCGGGAGGGGTTGGAGTTCGCTACGGTGAGCGAAGCCGCTGCGAAATACCAGCCCGTCGCCGTACTCCATTGTCCGCACGTGATGTCTTGGGCGGACGAGGAACGTGACATCACGGCGTGGCTGGGCAACGAATTGCAGAACGAAGCTTTCGGAAAACTGTATGCCCTGCGGGATAAGATCGCCCGGCTGAAGGATCCCGATTTCGACCACGTGTGGAACTTCATGCAGGCTTCGGATCATTTCTATTATATGGCGACCAAGTGGTTGTCGGACGGGGACGTACATGCCTATTTCAATCCTTACGAATCGTCCTACGATGCCTTTATCAACTATATGAACGTGCTTTCGGATTTCGAGATCGAAGTGGAGAAGGCGTTCGACCGGAAGCCGCCGGTCCGCAAGACCAAACCGTCGCCGAGGAAAAAGGGTTCCGATCGGGAGAAAGCCGGGGTGCGATAATCTTTCGGTCGAAAAAGGCGGTGCGTCATAACAGGCAAACTGCTTCGTTATTATCGGTGTCACGGCTCGATCATGTGCGTCGGTACACACTCTTCGCCGTGAACCTCGATGCCTTGTATTTTACCTGTTTTTACATACCTGAAAAGGGATGCGCCGAATTTCTCGATTTGACACGTCCCTTTTTTATTCCGGGATGCCTCGGTCCGTCAGCTGCCCTTGCGCTTGAACCGCGACGGGCTGTAGCCCGTGTGTTGTTTGAAATATTTGCCGAAGAACGACTGGGTCGAGAAGTTGAGGTGATAGGCGATCTCCTGGATGCTCATGCCCGAATAGCGCAGCAGGCTTTTTGCCTCGAGGATCACCGCTTCGTCGATCCACCGGGCGGCGGTTTTGCCGCTCACGTCCTTGGAAACGGTCGAAAGGTATTTGGGGGTGATGTTGAGGCGGCGGGCATAGAACCGGACGTTCCTCTCCTGTTTGCTGTATTGCCGGACTAATTCCATGAACTCTTCGAAGATCACCTCGCCGCGCCCCAACTTGACCGTGTTTTTCTGCTCGCGCATGTTCAGCTCGGTGATGATGTAGAAGACTGCGGTGAACAGGCAGCGGATGATCTCCTGTCTGTAATGTTCCTTGTCGCTGGCAAGAATCGTCTTGATGAGTTGGAACACCTGTCGGATCTCGTGCGTGTCCTGGGGTGTCACCCGCAGGCAGGGCTGTTTGCCGAAACGCATATAGACGGGCAGCGAGGCCGAAAGGTCTATCTGGATCTCGTTGATGAACGATTTGGAACAGGCGACGAAATAGGCCGCCGCATCGCTGGTGCTGGCCACCGTGCGGATCACGCGGTCGGGGCTGAAGAAGACGATCGTGTCGGGCACGACTTCGTACTCTTCCGTATCGATCGCTACGACGGCCGAACCGCTGGCCATGATGATCGCCGAGAAGCCGTCGATCAGGGCGGGGTAGTTGCCCAGCGTATCGCGGTGGATGTCGAACGAAGCGATCACCAGGTCGTCCGACAGGTAATAAACGTCCCGCATCTCCTGCTTGATGCGGGAGATCGAAACTTTTTGCAGGGTTATCTCGTCCGCCACCATGCCAGTTTGCTGATCAGATTCTTGAAATAGGCGAACCGGCCCCGGCGGGGTGCCTCCGACAGCGGGCAGACGACGCGGAGCTCGTTGTGCAGACATTCGATGTGCAGCGGGAAATCGGCCCCCTTCTGTCCGTCCACGTCGGTAGGTTCGTTGATCGGCGAGGTGATGTCGAGCGTGCGGGCTCGGAAATGTTTTACCTGCGAGGGCCGACCGCCCAGCAGGTGACGGAGCATCGATACGACCGAGAAGAGCATGTTGCGCCTTTGCAGCAACAGACAGTCGAACATACCGTCCTTAATGCTCGAGCGGGGGGCAAGGTGGAATCCTCCGGCCGTTTCTCCGTTGAATATCAAGGCCATGAGCGATTCGAGGTCGAAGGCTTTGCCGTCGGCGAGAATTTGCAGCGGAATGCCGTGTACCGAGCGGAACTCCTTCACGCCCTCGATCAGGTAGGCCAGCTTGCCGATCTGGTGCTTGCGTTTGTCCGGCGTGCGCTGGGACGTGGTGGTGAAGATGCCGAAACTGAAGATATTAACGAAATAGTGGTCGTTCACGCGTCCGCAATCGACCCGCTCTTCCGTGCCGCCGAGGAGTTGCGCCGCCGCCTTGACCGGGTTTTTCTCCATGCCGAGCGCTCCGGCGAAGTCGTTGGCCGTACCTGCCGGGATGATGCCCAGCAGCAGGTCGAGGTGCTTCTCCTTCATCCGATTGACCACGTAATTGACCGTGCCGTCGCCGCCCGCCACGACCACCAGATCGACCGTTTCGTGTCCATTGAAAGGGTTGCGGCTGAAATCGATCGGGCCGTCTACGATCGAGTAGCCGGCCTGCCGGAACATTTCGCCGATGGCTTGGGAATCTTTTTCGATTTTTCCTTTTCCCGACTGGGGGTTATAGAGAAATAGAACTTGTTTCATTCGTACGCAATGGGATTATTCTGGAATCATCATTTCTTGCATCGCCGGCGAGCAGTAAATTTCGTAGCCGTCTTTCCCGTCGTCGAGGATAAAATAGACCTTCGCGTCGGGAATTTTCCGGGAGAGGGCGATGGCCTTGTTCGCGCCCAGGCTCAAATACATGGTCGCCATGGCGTCGGCTTCGGCGCAGTTGTCCGCGACCACGGTGGCGGAAAGCAATCGTGACGTGACGCTGCGGCCCGTTGTCGGGTCGATCGTGTGGGATATCTTATTGCCTGCGGCGTCGCGGTAGAAGCGGCGGTAGTTGCCCGAAGTGGCCAGGCCTCCTTCGCTCATGCGGATACGTCCGGTGAGATAGGCGCCGTCGGACATATTGCCGTCGAAGGGAGTTTCTATGCCGATCCGCCAGGGAATGCCTTTGCTGCTGACACCCTGGCAGCGGCATTCGCCGCCGATCTCCACCAGATAGTTCTTCGCGCCGCAGCGCTCCATGAGGGCCGCGACCAGATCGACCGTATAGCCCTTGGCGATCGAGTTGAAATCGAGCTGTACGCGGGGATCGTCCTTCACGAGCCTGCCGTCCCGGATATGGACGCGCCGGTAACCTACGAATTGCAGGAGCGAATCGAGGTTCGGGGTGCGTTCCGCCTCGTGCCCGGCGAATCCCCAGGCATCGACCAGCGGCTTGACCGTCACGTCGTAGTGACCTTCGCTCAAGCGGCTGAACCGTTCGGCCAGACGGAGGTTGTAGATGATATGTTCGTCGAGCGAGTCGGTCTCTCCCCGGTTGATGCGGCTCAGCAGGGAGGTGGAGTCGAAAATCGACATCGAAGCCTTGGCTTCGGCGTCGATTTGCATAATGGCCCGGTAGAGTTCCTGTGCGGTGCAGTCCGTGATGTCGCCCGTTGCCTGGAAAGTCGTACCCAGCATCGCGCCGCTTGCCGTAAGGTACTCTGCGCGGCGGTCGCAGCTCGCTGCAAGGACCAGAACGATAACGGTGTAGAGCAGCAGGGCGATCTTTTTCATGTTCTATGTGTCTTCTTTTTTGGCAAAAATAGTGTTTTTCGCTCCGGTTTGCAAAAAAAGAGGGCTCTTCAGCTAAAAAATTGTATTCGTTTAAGTTGGTTATTGTGAATTAAGTTCGTACCTTTGCGTCACGCTCTGGCGTTATTCACGGTAAGGGGAATGCGTCGTAGAGTGGAACTAAATAAACTTTTGAAAATGGGTTATTTATCAGCTGAAAAAAAGCAGGAGCTTTTCGGTAAGTACGGAAAGTCCAACACCGACACGGGTTCTCCCGAGAGCCAGATCGCGCTGTTCTCGTTCCGTATCAACCACCTTACGGAACACCTTCGTAGCAACAAACACGACTTCGGTACACAGCGTGCGTTGCTGCGTCTGGTCGGCAAGCGCCGCCAGTTGCTGGAGTATTTGAAAGAGGTCGATATCGAGCGCTACCGAGCAATCATCAAGACGCTCAATCTCCGTAAATAGTCCCGGAGGCAGAAAAATGGGGTTGGCCAAAGTTTCTTTTGGCAGCCCCATTTGTAATTTGGAACATACATTTTGACGTAAAAATATCTATGGAAGAAAAGAAGTTGTACAATGCAGTCCGGAAGACGATCACGCTGGCAGACGGCCGCGAAATCATGATCGAAACGGGCAAACTGGCCAAGCAGGCCGACGGCTCCGTCGTGGTGAAGATGGGAGATACGATGCTCCTGGGAACGGTGGTAGCCGCCAAGGACGCGAAACCCGACACCGATTTTATGCCGCTCCAGGTGGAGTATAAGGAGAAATATGCCGCTTGCGGTCGCTATCCCGGCGGCTTCATGAAGCGTGAGGGCAAGGCTAACGACAGCGAGATCCTCGTAGCCCGTCTGATCGACCGTGCGCTGCGCCCCCTGTTCCCGTCGGACTATCACGCCGAGGTATATGTGACCGTGAACCTGATTTCGGCGGACAAAGATATTCAGCCCGATGCTCTGGCCGGACTGACCGCATCGGCTGCACTGGCTGTTTCGGACATCCCGTTCGGCGGTCCGATTTCGGAGGTGCGCGTGGCTCGTATCGGCGGCCAGTACGTCATCAACCCGACCTTCTCGCAGATGCAGGACGTCGATCTGGACATCATGGTCGGCGGCACCATCGACAATATCCTGATGGTCGAGGGCGAGATGAAGGAGGTTTCCGAGGAGGTGATGCTCGGAGCCATCAAGTTCGCGCACGAAGAGATTAAGAAACACTGTGCCGTACAGATCGAACTTTCGAAGGAGCTGGGCAAGGACGTGAAACGGACCTATTGCCACGAAGTGAATGACGAAGAGTTGCGTCAGACCATCATTCGGGAGCTTTACGACAAGGCTTACGCCATCGCCACCAGCGGTACGATGAAGCACGAGCGCGAAGATGCCTTCAATGCGCTGGAGGCCGAGTTCGCCGCCCGTTTCTCGGAAGAGGAGCTGGTCGAGAAGGCGCCGCTGATTCACAAATATTTCCACGACGACGTGCAGAAGAAGGCCATGCGCAACATGATCCTCGACGAGGGCAAGCGCCTGGACGGCCGCCGCACGGACGAAATCCGCCCCATCTGGTGCGAGGTGGGCTACCTGCCCGCCGCTCACGGTTCGGCGATCTTCACGCGCGGTGAAACGCAGTCGCTGACTACGGTGACCCTCGGTACGAAGATGGATGAGAAGGTCAAGGACGAAGTGCTGGTACAGGGTACCGAGCAATTCGTGCTGCACTATAATTTCCCGCCTTTCTCGACAGGCGAGGCCAAAGCCGCCCGCGGCCTGAGCCGCCGCGAGATCGGCCACGGTCACCTGGCTTGGCGCGCGCTGAAGCCGATGGTTCCCGTCGGAGAGGAGAATCCCTATGCCGTGCGTGTGGTGTCGGATATTCTCGAGTCGAACGGCTCGTCGTCGATGGCGACGGTTTGTGCCGGTACGCTGGCGTTGATGGATGCCGGCGTGAAACTCAAGAAACCCGTTTCGGGTATTGCCATGGGTCTGATTTCGGATTCCGCGACCGGTCGTTGGGCGGTGCTTTCCGACATCCTGGGCGATGAGGACCACTTGGGTGACATGGACTTCAAGGTGACGGGTACCAAGGACGGTATCACGGCTACCCAGATGGATATCAAGGTCGATGGCCTTTCGTACGAGGTGCTGGCCAAGGCGCTGGAACAGGCTCGTGTGGGCCGTATGCACATTCTGGGTAAGCTGACGGAGTGTATCGCCGAGCCGCGTGCGGACTACCGTCCGTTCGTGCCGCGTATCGTACAGATCACCATCCCGCAGGATATGATCGGTGCCGTGATCGGTCCAGGCGGCAAGGTGATCCAGGATATTCAGAAGACGACGGGTACGACCATCACCATCACCGAAACCGACAACAAGGGCGTCGTGGATATCTTCGGTCTGGACAAGGAGGCGATGGACGCGGCCCTGTCCCGCATCAAGAGCATCGTGGCGCAGCCCGAGGTCGGCGATGTATATAACGGCAAAGTCCGTTCGATCATGCCGTTCGGTGCGTTCGTCGAGATCATGCCGGGCAAGGACGCCCTGCTGCACATCTCGGAGATCGACTACAAGCGGTTCGAAACGATGGAGGAAACCGGCCTGAAAGAGGGGGATACGATCGAGGTGAAAGTCATCGGCATCGATCCCAAGACCAACAAGCTCAAGTTGTCTCACCGCGTACTGATTCCGCAGCCCGAAGGCTGGACGGAGCCGGAGCGCCGTCCCCGCGAGCGCGGCGATCGTCCGCGCCGCCGTTCGGAGCACAAGGAGTAGAACTCTGCGGATCCCGGTCGCTGCTACGGAGATGGTTTCGGTTCTGTTCGAAAATTTTGGCCGGAATATTGTATGATGTTTTGTAGATAATTTTTATATTTGCATTACTCCGTAGTTGTTGCGGAGCGGACGAAACAGGCAATAAATAGAAAAAGAAAGGATTCAAACATTTAATTTTTAAAAGATTAGTTTATGAAAAAGCTGATGAAATTGAGCTTGCTGCTCGTGGTCGTTGCTTTGACGTTTTCGAGCTGTAATTGCTTCAAGAAGATGGCAAAGAACAGCGATGATGTATCGCTGACGTGTGCACCTGAAGTGCTGGTACTGAATAACGGTGTGGTTGCCGCCGACATTACGGCACAGTTCCCCGTGAAGTACTTCAACCCCAAAGCTATCGTGAAGGTTACTCCGGTGATGGTATTCGAGGGCGGAGAAGTTGCCGGTACTCCGAAATTCTTCCAGGGTTCGAAAGTGAAAGAGAACTATACGGTCGTTGATAAGAAGACGGGCGGTGTGTTCACCATGCATGTCGAGTTCCCTTACGATGAGCGTATGCAGATTTCCGAACTCCAGTTGCGTGTCGAGGCTAAATGTCCGGGTAGCGACGAGTTTACGCTGGTTAATGCCAATACGGGCAAGGTCGTGAAGGCCAAGGAGCTCGAGGCTAACCCCGCAATCGTACGCGAGTGCGGTCTGGTCGTTGCCGAGGGTGTGAATACCCTGCAGCAGGATCTGGCTTACGCCGATGCGATGGCAGCTCTGCCGAGCGACTACAAACGCGTGACTACCAGCGTGGACAAGACCGAGATCCTCTATGCGATCAACAAGGCTAACGTAACCAAGAAAGCGCTGAAAGACGCCGATCTGGAGGCATTCCAGGCGAATGTGGATGAGAACCTGAAAAACGACCGTGCTACCCAGCATGTTGCCGTGAAGGGTTATGCTTCTCCCGACGGTCCCGTGAAGTTCAACGACACGCTGTCGAAGGAGCGTAGCGAATCGGGCGACAAAGTTCTTGCGAAACTGCTGAAAAATTCGGGTCTGGATATCGACGTTGCCGCTTACGGTGAGGACTGGGAAGGTTTCAAGGAGCTGGTTTCGAAGTCGAACATCAAAGACAAGGATCTGATTCTCCAAGTTTTGAGCATGTACTCCTCTTCGACGCAGCGCGAGGATGAGATCAAGAACATGTCTTCCGTATTCAACGAGCTGAAGAAAGACATTCTGCCGCAGCTCCGTCGTTCGGTGATCGTGAACACCATCGATCTGGAGGGCAAGACCGACGCCGAGATGATGGCGCTTGTCGAGGCTGGCAAGCTGGATCAGCTCAACCTGAATGAGCTGCTCTTCGTTGCGGAGTCGATCGCACAGGACAACGCTACCAAGAACATCGTATTGGCTTATGCTGCCGAGAAGTATAACGACGCCCGCGCTTACAACAACCTGGGTATCGTTCTTACGGAGGAAGGCCGCACGGCTGATGCTTTGAAATGCTTCCAGAAGGCCGCTCAGTTGGGCGAGGCTTCCGAGGCGCTGAACACCAACCTGGCTCTTGCCAACTTGGCGAACGGCAATATGGCAGAGGCTCAGAAGTATGCCAAGGGCGCTGATGCAAAGGCGAAGAGCCTGGTCAATGCAGCACAGGGTAACTACAACGACGCTGCCAAGCAGCTCGACGGTATGAATGCCGCTATCGCTAACACGATGAACAAGGACTATGCGGCTGCAAAGCGTGCTATCGCTAAGGATATGAGCGCAGAGGCCGATTACCTGCGTGCCGTGATCGCTTCGGAAGAGGGCGATATGAGAACGGCAGAGGCACAGTTGAAGAGCGCCGTGAAGAAGGATGAGAAGATGGCGAAGAAAGCCATGAAGGATATCCACTTCAAGAAACTCTTCGAAGAGGGTCTGAAGTTCTAATCCGTTCGGATTCGATGAAAAATATCCGCACCGGAAACGGTGCGGATATTTTTTGTCTTTCCATGTACCCCTTGTCCGACGGTTGAAGCATCGAACCCGGGGACGCTTGTTCGCAGTCCGTGGCTGCGTCTGTAATGCTGACCATCCCTGAATCCTTTTACCGGGAAGGGGATTTGGAAAACTACGCTCCCAAAAAGTATATAATTGCATTTTTTTGGAGTTTATACTTTCGTGTATCAAGATCGTTTTTCTTGTCGATTTCGGCGGCGGCTCACAGCTTTGCGGGCCGTTATTCAATGCTTGCCCCTACCTTGCGCCTTTCCCTTTGGGTGGTTTTGAGGAAGGTCGGTCGGCATCGGATCGGTAATTGTGATACATAATCGGATTTTGCGATGATAGATCGCTCGATCTTACATGAGCGATGGTCGTCTTTTCCGGGTTGGTAAAGTTCGATTGCCTCCTCTCGAACAGGATTCTGGGAAGGGGCGGTTCGTAAATACGGCTTGCGACTTAAAGCGATGGTCGTCGGATTTCGGAGCCCGAAACGGGGAGTTCCTGAAGATGGGATGGACATTTTCAGACGCGGATCGTCCGGGTAGGATCGGATGCGCACGAAATTTGCGGTATATTGGAAGAAATATGAAAAAGATCTAAATTTTTTATATTTTTGTCGAAAGCGAATTGGTGTCGGCTCTATTTGTTTGTCTTTGCAGCACTTTTGATCGTTTGGGAAACGGGCCTTTCTGGGTTGAAATGATATTTTACAACGGGTAACGGTCGTGTTTTTTCCGATGGAAGGTTGCGTTTTGCACGAGGCTTGTTATGGATTTTATGTATGTGGGGACGGTTCGATATTGACTTTTTGTTTTGCGCTTTGAAGGCGAACCGTCTGTGTAAATAATAGGAAAGTTATGGAATACGCGAATCATTTGAAAGAATATGCGCCGGCAATGAGCGAGGCTCAGGTGGCCGAGGAAATGGATCGTATCCGTAAAGCTGCGGTACGAAACCATACTCCGGAAGTTTACAAGCTCTGTTATTCGGCGGTGGATTTAACCACGCTGTCGTGTACGGACTCCGTGGAGTCGGTTACGGAATTTGCCGGCAAAGCCGTCAAGTTTTACCGACAGTTTCCTCATCTTCCCAACGTGGCGTCGATCTGCATCTATCCGCCGTTCGTCGAAACGGTCGGTGTGGTGGTCGATGGTACGGATATGCGTATCACGAGCGTTGCGGGCGGATTTCCTTCTTCGCAGACGTTTCTCGAGGTGAAGGTTCTCGAAGTAGCTATGGCCGTCGAGAACGGAGCCGACGAGATCGATATCGTCCTGAACGTGGGTAAGATGTTGGAAGGGCATTACGACGAAGTCGCTAACGAGGTCGAGGTGATTCGTGCCGAGATGAGTCCCGAGGTCGTGCTAAAGGTCATTATCGAGTCCGGAGCTTTGAAAACCCCCGATCTGATCCGCAAGGCTTCGTTGCTTTCGATGTTCGCCGGGGCCGATTTCGTCAAGACTTCGACCGGCAAGATCGACGTGTCTGCCACGCCCGAAGCGGCTGTGGTGATGTGCCAGGCGATCCGGGATTACTATCGGAAAACGGGACGTAAGGTGGGCTTCAAGCCGGCCGGCGGTGTCCGGAGTGCCGAAGATGCTGCATTGTATTATACGATCGTCGAGGAGATTCTGGGTAAGGAGTGGCTTACGCCCGAATTGTTCCGTATCGGAGCTTCGTCGGCGGCCAATAATCTGCTTACGGCTATCGAAGGCCGGGAAGTCAAGTTTTTCTGATCCGAATGGGCGGATGAATTAAAAAATAGCGGCACCAAGAAGTGCCGCTATTTTTCTTGGGAAAGGTTGGGGTAATTACCGCATCGGTACCTCGATCAGAAGCAGGCTGGCTTTCCCGTCCGTATGGAGGGTGATGTCGTTCTGCTCCCAAATGCCCATGCCGTCCCGGGAGGCCAGCTTTTCGTTCTCGACCGTTACGTCGCCTTCGAGGACGAAGACGTAAAGACCGTTTCCTTCCCGGCGCATGGCGTATTCATAGGTATCTTTCTCCAGGTTCAGGGTGTGGAACCAGGCCGACTGATGAATCCAAGCCGTATGCTCGGAACCATTGCCTTCGGGAGCCACGATCGTGCGCAGCTCATTGGTGCGTGCCGGAGCGAGCGTGATCTCCTCGTAACGGGTCGGAAGTCCGCGTCGATCCGGGAATACCCATATCTGGAGGAATTTGACGGGACGGTCGGGGCTGTTGTTGAATTCGCTGTGGATGATTCCCGTTCCGGCCGTCATTACCTGGATTTCCCCGGTGCGCAGCACCGAAGTATGTCCCATGCTGTCCTGATGTCGTAGTTCGCCCTCGAGCGGGATGGAAACGATCTCCATGTTGTCGTGGGGATGTGCGCCGAAACCCTCTCCTCCGGCTACGGTATCGTCGTTGAGTACGCGCAATGCGCCGAAATGGATGCGCTCGGGATCGTGGTAGTCAGCAAAACTGAACGTATGGTAGCTGTCGAGCCAACCGTGGTCGGAATGACCTCGTGTGCCGGCTCTGTGGATTACTTTTTTCATAATATAATGGATTGATTATAAGAAGGTGTTGCAAATAGTGTTCCACGATACCGCTTGTAGGGCAGGGCTGTCCGAATATAGGTTGCCGAAGGAGTGATCGTGCGGTCGAGCGACAAAGAGAACGGTCCGGGCGTTAGCCCCGGACCGTTCTCTTTGTGAAAATAGCTTGTCGGCTCGTCGTCTTATTTGAGGTGCGGACCTGCAGCTACGAGTTTCTTGCCTTCGGCGTTGCCGGTGAACTTCTCGAAGTTCTTGATGAAACGACCGGCCAGATCTGCCGCCTTCTCGTCCCACTCCTTCGCGTTCTTGTACGTGTCGCGCGGATCGAGAATCTTGGGATCCACGCCCGGAAGTGCAGTCGGGATCTTGAAATCGAATACCGGCAGCGTCTTGGTCGGGGCCTTGTCGATCGAACCGTCCAGGATGGCGTCGATGATGCCGCGCGTATCTTTGATCGAGATTCGTTTGCCCGTACCGTTCCAGCCCGTATTGACGAGGTAAGCCGTAGCGCCCGATTGCTTCATGCGTTTTACCAATTCCTCACCGTACTTGGTCGGATGCAGCGAGAGGAACGCCGCACCGAAGCAAGCCGAGAAGGTCGGCGTCGGCTCGGTGATACCGCGCTCGGTACCGGCCAACTTGGCGGTGAAGCCCGAGAGGAAGTAGTATTTGGTCTGTTCCGGCGTCAGGATCGAAACCGGGGGCAGTACGCCGAAGGCGTCGGCCGAAAGGAAGATCACCTTCTTGGCAGCCGGGGCCTTCGATACGGGCTTCACGATATTGTCGATGTGGAAGATCGGGTACGATACGCGGGTGTTCTCCGTCACGGACTTGTCCGCGAAGTCGATCTTACCTTTCTTGTCCACCGTAACGTTCTCCAGCAGGGCGTTGGGGCGGATCGCGTTCCAGATATCGGGCTCGTTCTCTTTCGAGAGGTTGATGACTTTGGCATAGCATCCGCCCTCGAAGTTGAAGACGCCGTCGTCGTCCCAACCGTGCTCGTCGTCGCCGATCAGCTCGCGCTTCGGGTCGGTCGAAAGGGTGGTTTTGCCCGTTCCCGACAGACCGAAGAAGATGGCGGTGTTCTTGCCCTCCTTGTCGGTGTTGGCCGAGCAGTGCATCGACGCGATGCCCTTCAGCGGCAGCAGGTAGTTCATGTAGGAGAACATACCCTTCTTCATTTCGCCGCCGTACCAGGTGTTGATGATTACCTGCATTTTTTCGGTGAGGTTGAACACGACCGCCGTTTCCGAGTTGAGTCCGAGTTCCTTGTAGTTCTTGACTTTGGCTTTCGAGGCGTTCAGCACCACGAAATCGGGTTCGCCGTACTTCTCCAGCTCCTCGTCCGTCGGGCGGATGAACATGTTTTTCACGAAATGCGCCTGCCAGGCGACCTCCATGATGAAGCGGATCTTCAGACGGGTGTTCTCGTTGGCTCCGCAGAACGTGTCCACGACGAAGAGCTTCTTGTTCGACAACTCTTCGACAGCGATCTTTTTCAGCTCCTTCCAGGTCTTCTTCGTCACCGGTTTGTTGTCGTTCTTGTATTCGGGCGAGGTCCACCAAATAGTATCTTTGGTGGTTTCGTCCATGACGAAGAACTTGTCTTTCGGGGAACGACCCGTGTAAACGCCGGTCATCACGTTCACGGCACCCATTTCGGTTACCTGACCCTTTTCATAACCGCGCAGGCCCTTGCGGGTCTCCTCGCGGTAGAGTTCGTCGTACGACGGGTTGTAGATTACTTCCGTAGTACCCGTGATGCCGTACTGTTTCAAATTGATTTTAGCCATAATTATTGATTTAATTAATCCTCTTATTTCACTTGATAGCGGTTGTTCGTTTATGAACGATGCTCGCAAAGTTAAAGATTTTTTTCGAATGTGAAAATATTAACAGTAGGTTTATCGTTTTTCCCCGCGAACCATTCGGCTGTCGATGGCGTTTACGATCACCGCGATCGCACCGTCGCCCGTTACGTTGGTCGCCGTTCCGAAACTGTCCATGGCAATGTAGGTGGCGATCATCAGTCCGATCATATTTTCGTCGAACCCGAGCATCGACTCCAGCAATCCGATCGCAGCCATGATGGCTCCGCCCGGTACGCCCGGTGCGGCGATCATCGTGATACCCAGCAGCAGGATGAAACCCGAGTAGGTGCCCATCGAAACGTCCAGCCCGGAGAGCATCATCACCGCGAGCGAGCAGGCGACGATCTTCATCATCGAGCCCGAGAGGTGGATCGTGGCGCAGAGCGGGACGACGAATCCCGCCACTTCGGGGCGGACGCCGATTTTGACCGTCTGAGCCAGCGTCACGGGGATCGTGGCTGCCGACGATTGCGTACCGAGGGCCGTCATGTAGGCGGTCATCATCGTGCGGAGCATCTTCAACGGATTCTGCCTTGCCACGAGGCCTGCGATCGAGAACTGGATCAGCAGCAGGACGACCGTCATCACGAAGATAATCACGATCAACTTGAGGAAGATGCCCAGGATACCCGATACCTGCCCCGATTGAGTCATCGAGAGGAAGATGCCGAAGATGTAGAAGGGCAGCAGCGGGATGATGACCTTCGAGATGACGCGCTCGATGATGAGTTTGAAATCATCCATCATGCCCTTGAGCTTGTCGCTGTGGATGTAAGCCATGCCCAGCCCCAGTACGAAGGCGAGAATGAGGGCGGTCATCACGCCCATCAACGGGGGCATTTCGACCGTGAAGAACGGTTGCAGGGGTGTTGCGGCGGTTTCTCCCGGGGCGCTCATCTCCGTGCCGCCTAGCAGCCGGGGTAAGACCCCGAGGCTTGTGAAGAAAGTTCCGAATCCCGAAAACAGGGTAAAGGCATAGGCCAGGGCTGCGGTGATTACCAGCAGCCGTCCTGCCTTGCTACCCAGGTCGGCGATGCCCGGAGCCACGAGGCCCAGGATCAGCAGCGGGATGACGAAGTTCAGAAAATTGCCGAAAATGTTGTTGAAGGTCAATGCGATTCGGGTGAACCACTCGGGAACGAAGAGGCCGAATACGATGCCCAGCGCGATAGCCAGGAGCACTTTGGGAAGTAAGCCGAATTTATGCTTCATAAGGTGTCGTTTCATTGGTTTTCGGTTGGACGATTCATGCGTCGGGGCCTTGGGCCGATCGTGTTCCCGATTCGGACCGAATTCGTTTTTCGGAGGTCCCGTTGCATGCCGTTTTTCTATTAACGTATAAAAAGGGAGCAATATTTGTGCAAAGAAGAGAATATTTTCTAATTTTGTCAATATGACTGCACTGTATAGCGATATTATTTTCGGCCCGATCCATTCCCGCAGATTGGGTCTGTCTTTGGGTGTCAATCTGTTACCCACTCAATCGAAGTTGTGTAGCTTCGATTGCATTTATTGTGAATGCGGCTGGAATGCCGAACATCCGGGCGCCCGCCGGTTCAATTCGCGCGAGGACGTGCGTACCATGCTCGGAGCGACCCTGCGTCAGATGGTTTCCGAAGGTACGCCGCCCGACGTGATTACTTTCGCCGGTAACGGCGAGCCGACGATGCACCCCGATTTCGAGGCGATCATCGACGATACGATCGTCTTGCGGGACGAAATTTGCCCTTCGGCGCGGATTTCGGTGTTGAGCAATGCGACGCAGATCGGCCGCGAGAGCGTGCGCCGGGCCTTGCGTCGGGTCGATAACAACATCCTGAAACTCGATTCCGCTTTCGACGATACGGTTCGGCTCATCAATAACCCGTGCGGGACCTATTCGGTGGCTGAGGTGGTGAAGAACATGAAACTGTTCGACGGGCAGATGATCCTGCAGACGATGTTCCTGCGGGGCGAGTGCGAGGGCCGCACGGTGGATAACACGACCGAGCGGGAGGTCGCGGCCTGGTTGAAGCTGGTCGAAGAGATCCGGCCCCGTCAGGTGATGGTCTATTCGCTCGACCGCGACACTCCGTGCAAAACCTTGCAGAAAGTCCCCCGCGAAGATTTGCAGGCGATCGCTGCCCGGGTCGAGGCGCTGGGAATCCCCTGCTCGGTGGCGTAACGCAAAAAAGAACGACGGGGGAATTTTAGACTCCTTTGGAGAATTTGTCGATCGGACGTTATTTATTGTCTGTATTATATAGAGGGGGCGAAGATTTTATCTGTGTCTTGTTACATTGTTTGCTTTGCTCTCGTTGGCACTTTTCGCATGTGACAAGGGCATCCGGGAGGAAGCGATCGATGCCGAAAATATCTTGGGTAGGTGGCGTGCGGTCGAGGAGCCGGATTACGATTGGGATGATTCGGACGACGATGGAGCCTGTGATGTGCCCATGTATTTGGGGATTATGACTTTCGAACACGATGGACGGGGTGTGGCCGATAACGGGGAGCATTTTGCCTGGAGTCTGACAGGAAGACGGATAACTGTGGATTACGGATTTATTCCGGCACGGCTTACGGTGTCGGAAATTTGCGAGCGGCGAATGGTGTGGAAGGTTCTCGCAACAGAAGCAGGCTCGGTAAAGTATTACGGACGGATCGTTTTCGAGCGGTTGTGATTATTCCGTCGGGAAGAAAAATAAAGCGAGAGGAATCGATTCCTCTCGCTTTATTCGTTGTCGCAGTGTGGTTTATTTCTCCAGCACGACGCTCACTTTTTCGAGCTTCCCGCCCAGCGGGGGCGCCAGCTTCGAAACCGTACAGCGGATATGGCGGATTTGCGGAAACCGGGCATAGAGGGCATCCATGATGTTCATCGACACGCGTTCGATCGTGCGCTGGGTGACGCGCATCTGTTCGCGTACGGTTTCGTAAACCAACAGGTAATTGACCGCTTTTTCCACGCAGTCCTCGCTCGCCACTTCCCCCAGCTCGGCCGTGATCTCCAGATCGACCGTGAAGCGGTTGCCCACTTGCTGTTCCAGGTCGTAACAGCCGTGGAAAGCCCGGAACTCCATCCGGTTCAAAACGATACGGTATTCCATCTTATTCGGCGATTACCAGGTAGTAGTTTTTCTTGCCTTTCTGTACGAGCAGGTATTTCCCGTCGATCAGGTCGCTTTCGGCGATTGCACGCATGGGGTCGGCCACCTTCTCCTTGTTGAGGCTCACGCCGCCGGCCTGTACCATCTTGCGGCATTCGCCCTTCGAGGGGAAGATATCGCTCCGCTCGGCGCACAGCTCGATGAAGGGCAGCCCGATCAGTTCCGCACGGGCGATTTTGTATTGCGGGACTCCTTCGAAAACCTGCAGCAGGGTCTGTTCGTCGAGTTTGCGAAGCGCTTCGGAGGTAGCCCCGCCGAAGAGAATGTTCGATGCCTCGACCGCTTTTTCGTACTCCTCCTGAGAGTGGATCATCACGGTAACCTCCTGCGCCAGCCGTTTTTGCAGGATTCGCAGGTGAGGGGCTGCGTCGTGTTCGGCGATCAGGTCGTCGATGGTCTGTTTATCGAGCAGCGTGAAGATCTTGATGTAGCGCTTGGCGTCCTCGTCGCTGGTGTTGAGCCAGAACTGGTAGAACTTGTAAGGCGACGTATAACGCGGGTCGAGCCATACGTTGCCGCTCTCGGTCTTGCCGAACTTGGTGCCGTCGGCTTTGGTAATCAGCGGGCAGGTGAGGGCGAAAGCCTCGCCGCCGGCCTTGCGGCGGATCAGCTCCGTGCCGGTGGTGATGTTGCCCCACTGGTCGGCGCCGCCGAGCTGCAGTTTACAACCTACGGTTTCGTACAGGTGCAGGAAGTCGTAGGCCTGCACGAGCTGGTAGGTGAACTCGGTGAACGACATCCCTTCGCCTTCGCCGTTGAAGCGTTTCTTTACCGAATCTTTGGCCATCATGTAGTTCACGGTAATCAGCTTGCCGATGTCGCGGATGAAATCCAGGAAGGTGATTCCCTTCATCCAGTCGTAGTTGTTCACCAGCATCGCCGCGTTGGGAGCGTCCGATTCGAAATCGAGCAGCTTGGCGAGCTGTTTCTTGATCGCCTCCTGGTTGTGGCGGAGGGTCTTTTCATCGAGCAGGTTGCGCTCCTGCGATTTGCCGCTGGGGTCGCCGATCATGCCCGTCGCGCCGCCCACCAGAGCGATCGGACGGTGTCCGCACATCTGGAAGTGCTTGAGGATCATTACACTCACCAGGTGTCCGATGTGCAGCGAATCCGCCGTCGGGTCGATGCCCACGTAAGCTGTAGACATCTCTTTCTGAAGTTGTTCCTGTGTGCCCGGCATGATCGAGTGAATCATACCGCGCCATTCCAATTCTTCGACAAAGTTCTTAATTGCCATTTGTGTATTTGGTTTTACTTTATGCTTTATTCTACCTCCAGGTCGAGCGCCCGGCGCAACTCGGCCAGCAGAGGATTTTTTTCGGTCATATACTTGACCCGGTCTTCGAGTTTGATCGGGCGGGCGGCCCGGATCTCTTCGTTGATCGTGACGTCGAGCTCCAGCATACCCTGCACGCCGGACGTTTCGGCGATGCGGAGCAGCAGTTCGGTTTTGTTGCGCAGGATCTCTTCGCGCAGGGCTTCCGACGGAACTGCGATACGGATCACGTGTCCCTGAAATTGCATCCGTTCGAACGCCGCGACGAAGCGCGGACGCATCTCGCGGACGAGCGTGAGGATTTTTTCACGGGTCGTTTCGAGTTTTTCGGCGCTGAGCGGGTCGATGACCGGCTGGGGTGCTGCGGCATGCACGGCGGTTTCTGTATCCGGTTCCGGGGCTGCATCGTTTATCAGCGCCGAAATGGAGATTCCCGATGCGAGTCTGGACTGTACGGGACGGGGACGCGCCGTTTGCGGTTGTGTCGAAACCGGCGTTGCTGCGGCCTGCGTTCGTTCCGGGACCGGCTGAATGGACGGCGTCGGCATTGCGGATGTACGGGCAGCGGCCGATGTCGCCGGAGGTGCGGGATCGGCTGCGGCTTTTGCCGCAGGCGTTGCAGCCGGAGCGGATGCCGCGATTCCGGGCGAAGATTCTGCCGTCGCAGCCGTCGGCCGTTGGACCGTAGCCGGTTGAGGAGCGGGCGCGGGAGCCGTCTGTTGTGTCGATTGCGGACGGGCCGGTGCGGATTGCGCGGGGGCGGTCCGAACCAGTTCCGGCAACGGAAGATTTACGGGATCGACGGGGTTATTTTTTTTTTGACCGAGACCGGCGATCTTCATCAGTCCCAGTTCGACGAGCAGCCGTTGGTTGGACGATTGCCTGATTTTGCCGTCGAGGTCCGTGAGCAGCGATATGGCGCCGAAAAGAAATTCGGGAGGGCAGGCGGCCGCCTGCGTCCGGTATCGTTCCATCAGCGTACCGGTAAATTCCAGCAGCCGGAGCGAAGGCTCGTTGCGGGCCACCAGCAGGTCGCGCAGGTGGCGGTTGAGTCCTGCCATGAAAGTCTGGCCGGAGAATCCCCGCGCGAGCACGTTGTCGAAAGAGAGCAGCGCCTCGACATAGTTGCCCGACAGGAGCGTTTCGGTCATGCTGAAGTAGGTGTCGTAGTCCAATACGTTGAGCGTCTGGGCCACCTCCTGATAGCGGAGTTCCTGCCCGCAGAACGAAACGGCCTTGTCGAACATCGACAGGGCGTCGCGCATGCCGCCGTCGGCTTTCTGTGCGATCAGGTTGAGCGACTCGTCGTCGGCGGTGATTCCCTCCTGCGAGGCGATGTATTTGAGGTATTCCACGGAGTCCTCGACGCGGATGCGGTTGAAGTCGTAGATCTGGCAGCGGGAGAGGATCGTAGGGATGATCTTGTGTTTTTCGGTGGTCGCCAGGATGAAGATGGCGTGTGCGGGCGGCTCCTCGAGCGTCTTGAGGAAGGCGTTGAAGGCGGCCGCCGAGAGCATGTGGACCTCGTCGATGATGAAGACCGAGTAGCGTCCCACCTGCGGGATGATGCGCACCTGTTCGATGAGCGAGCGGATGTCCTCGACCGAGTTGTTCGACGCGGCGTCTAGCTCGTGGATGTTGAGCGAGCGCCCGTCGTTGAAGCTGCGGCACGATTCGCACGCGTTGCAGGCTTCTGCCCCTTCGGGATGCAGGCAGTTGATCGCCTTGGCGAAGATGCGGGCGCAGGTCGTCTTGCCCACGCCGCGCGGCCCGCAGAAGAGGTAGGCGTGGGCCAGTTGGCCGCGTTCGATCGCGTTCTTCAGGGTCGAGGTAATGTGCTTCTGCCCCACGACCGAAGAGAAAGTGGCGGGGCGGTATTTGCGTGCGCTGACGATAAAATCACTCATGGCGGAACAAAGATAGTGAAAGCCGGGCGAAATCGGGAAAATTTATTTTCGAAGATTTCCGAGGCGCTTCCTATCTTCTGCAAAGATAGTGAAAGCCGGGTGCTGCGCCAAATTTATTTGCACTTTGTCGGGTGGAATAGGCGGAATGAAGCGCGGTGTATCGTTTTCGAAAATCCGTTTCCCGCACCGGCGATCTGTTCGGTAATTTTCGCAGGTGACTCGCTTCGGTGCGAGTATGCCTCAAGAATAAAGAAAGACGGAAGCCGAAACTCCCGTCTTTCGCAGTGTGTCGCCGCAGGTTGCCTTACTCTTCCATCTGAACCGATCCGTCGGGCAGCACATTGAAGGTGACTTCGTAATACTGGACCGATTTCTTGCCGGCGCTTTCGACGATCTCCTTGCCGTTTTCGGTTATGTTCATACTGAACTCTGCTTTCACTTCGCCGAACGTTTTATTTCGGTCGAGGAATTCGTTGCCCGAAGGAACCGTTTCCTGAATCAGGTAGTCGCCGATGCTCTTGAACGTATAGTTTTCGGGGATCATGGCTTTGGCCTCTTCGTACTGTTTGCGGATGGCTTCGACGTTGATCGAGGCCGGAGTCAGGCCTTTGACTTTTTCGAAATCGAGTTTCCCTCGCAGCCCGCCTGCTTCGTTCAGGTCGGAGATGTTGCCTTTGCCGGGACCGGAGAGCGTGAAGGTCTGCGAGAAACAGTCGCCGGCCTTGTTTACCATTTCGACGAATAAAACTGTCAGGTTATTCTCCAGCTCGTCCGCCTCCATCCAGCGGATTTCATATATTTTCCACTCGTCGAAGTTGATATTCTTTTCGAGAGTTTCGACGATGAGTTGCGTTGCTTCATCGGAATCCATTTTCGGAGCGCTGATGCCCAGGTTGTTGCATGAAGAGATCAGAGTCGCGATGCAGAGCGATGCCGTAATGGCGAGGATAAGTTTTTTCATTCTGTCTGATTAGATAATTTGGTTTTGTCCTGCAAAGGTAGCCATTTTGTCATTACGATATCGTCCGGGATATGACAAAATCGGACAGGATGGCAGAAGTTGCAGACTTGGCAGATATTTTGCGATAGGTAAGGCAAAGAAATGAATTGAAAATAATATAATGCACTATGAACATTAATTCTTTAACTATTAAGGCGCAAGAGGCGCTGCAGGCTGCGGTGTCTCTTGCCAGGGAGCAGGGCAATCAGGCTGTCGAACCGCTGCACCTGCTCAATGTGCTCGTGCGCGAGGACGATTCGCTGTCGGTATTTCTGCTGGGGCGTGTCGGCGTAAACGTGCGGGGACTGCGCGGCGAAGTGGAGCGGGCCGTGCGGGGGCTGCCCCATGTTTCGGGAGGCGGCGAACAGTTCTTTTCGCAGGATACGACCAAAGTAATCCAGCGTGCCGTCGATTTTACCAAGAATTTCGGGGACAAGTACGCTTCGGTAGAGCATCTGCTGCTGGGACTGATCGCCGAGCGGGGTACTGCCGCCGATCTGCTGAAAGGCGCCGGGGCGACTGAAAAGGAGTTGCTCGAGGCGATTCGGGTGTTCCGCAAGGGGGCGACCGTCGATTCGCAGACGGCGTCGCAGGAGTTCGATGCCCTGGGCAAGTATGCGATCAATCTGAACGAGATGGCCCGCAGCGGCAAGCTCGACCCGGTCATCGGCCGCGATGAGGAGATTCGCCGTGTATTGCAGATTCTTTCGCGCCGTACCAAAAACAATCCGATGCTGGTCGGAGAACCCGGCGTGGGTAAGACGGCCATTGCGGAGGGTATCGCCCACCGGATCGTGAACGGGGACGTGCCGGAGAACCTGCGCTCGAAGGTGATCTATTCGCTCGACATGGGCGCCCTGATCGCCGGGGCCAAGTACCAGGGTGAGTTCGAGGAGCGTCTGAAGGCCGTCGTGCAGGAGGTGACCGCCAGCGAGGGCGAGATATTGCTCTTCATCGACGAAATTCATACGCTGGTCGGAGCCGGCAAGTCGTCGGGTGCGATGGATGCCGCCAATATTCTCAAACCGGCCCTGGCGCGCGGTGAGCTGCGTACGATCGGTGCTACGACGCTCGACGAGTTCCAGAAATATTTCGAGCAGGACAAGGCGCTCGAGCGTCGTTTTCAGAAAGTCATGGTCGATGAACCGACGGCCGAGGATGCGATTTCGATCCTGCGCGGACTGAAGGATCGTTACGAGAACCACCATCAGGTGCGGATCAAGGACGAGGCGATCGTTGCGGCCGTCGAACTTTCGCAGCGCTACATCACCTCCCGTTTCCTGCCCGATAAGGCGATCGACCTGATCGACGAGGCGGCTTCGAAACTCCGCCTGGAGATGAACTCCGTGCCGGAGGAGATCGATGTGCTGGATCGCCGGGTACGTCAGCTCGAGATCGAGCGCGAGGCGATCCGCCGCGAGAACGACAAGGAGCGTGTCGAGCAACTGACCCATGAGATCGAGGAGCTGGGGGCCAAACGCGCCGAGCTTCGTGCCAAGTGGGAAGGCGAACGGGACGTGCTGAAGAAGATCCAGGAGAACAAGGACCGGATCGAACACCTGAAGATCGAGGCTCAGCAGGCCGAACGGCAGGGCGATTACGGCCGTGTGGCCGAGATTCGTTACGGCAAGATTCAGGAGGCCGAGAAGCAGATCGCGGCTCTTCAGGACGAATTCCGTGCGGCTTCGGCCAGCGGGGCGATGATCAAGGAGGAGGTCGATGCCGAGGATGTGGCCGAGGTGGTATCCCGCTGGACGGGGATTCCCGTTTCGCGTATGCTGGCTTCCGAGCGTGAGAAGCTGCTCCACATGGAGGAGGAGTTGCATCGCCGCGTAGTCGGTCAGGATTTGGCCATTGCCGCCGTGTCGGATGCCGTGCGCCGTTCGCGGGCCGGACTGAACGATCCCCGCAAGCCGATCGGCTCGTTCATCTTCCTGGGTACGACGGGTGTAGGTAAGACCGAGCTGGCGAAGGCGCTGGCCGAGTTCCTCTTCAACGACGACAACATGCTGACCCGTATCGACATGAGCGAGTACCAGGAGCGTCACAGCGTATCGCGTCTGGTCGGTGCGCCTCCGGGATATGTCGGTTACGACGAGGGCGGACAACTGACCGAGGCCGTGCGGCGCAAGCCTTATTCGGTCGTGCTGCTCGATGAGATCGAGAAGGCGCATCCCGACGTGTTCAACATCCTGTTGCAGGTGCTCGACGACGGACGGCTGACCGATAACAAGGGGCGTACGGTCGATTTCCGCAATACGATTATCATCATGACCTCCAACATGGGGGCACAGGTTATCCAGGAGAATTTCGCTCCGGCTTTCGACGGCAATAAAATTTCGCCGGAAGTGGTCGAAAAGACGCGTCTGGAGGTGATCGAGCAGTTGAAGATGCAGCTCAAGCCCGAGTTCCTGAACCGTATCGACGAGATCGTGATGTTCGAGCCGCTGACGCACGAAGACATCGGGCGGATCGTCGATATTCAGATGAATATAGTCCGCAAGCTGCTGAAGGAAAACAACATCGAGCTCGACTATACGAAGAAGGCGAAAGAGTGGATCGCCCGCATAGGTTACGATCCGTTGTACGGCGCACGTCCTGTCAAGCGTACGATTCAGCGTTACGTGGTGAACGATCTGTCGAAGCGGATTTTGGCGGGTGATGTCAATCGCGAGCATCCGATCGTCATCGATGCCGACGCCGATGGCCTGACCTTCAAAAACTAAAGGCGAAGCGCTTTTGTCGGGTAGAGATACTCGTATTCGTGAAAAATCCCCGCTGTTTTTACAGCGGGGATTTTTTTATGGGACAGGGCGGTTTAACGCACCGAAAATCCTTCGTCGGCTTTCATCGGCATCGGTTTGTCGCGGTAGAAGCCGCTTTCGAGCTTGTTGCGGATGGCTTTGAACGCCTCGATCGTGAACTTCACGTCGTCGAGCGTGTGGGCTGCCGTCGGGATCAGGCGCAGGATGATTTCGCCCTTCGGGATCACCGGATAGACCACTACCGAGCAGAAGAGGTTGTGTTTCTCGCGCAGATCGACGATCAGGTTGGTCGCTTCGGGGATGCCGCCTTTCATATAGACGGGAGTTACGGGCGACTGGGTTACACCGATCTCGAATCCGTTCTCCTTCAGTCCGCCTTGCAGGGCACGGGTGATTTCCCAGAGCTTCTCCTGGTATTCGGGGTGCTTGCGGATCAGATCCAGACGCTTCAGCGCGCCGATGACCATCGGCATCGGGAGCGACTTGGCGTAGAGCTGCGAACGCATGTTGTAGCGCAGCAGGTTGATAAGCCAGCGGGGACCGCAGACGAAGGCTCCGATGCCGGCCATCGACTTGGCGAAGGTGTTGAACAGCACATCCACACCGTCCACGACGCCGAAGTGAGCGGCCGTGCCCCGTCCGTGGGGACCCATCGTGCCGAAGCCGTGGGCGTCATCGACCAGCAGGCGGAAGTTGAAATCTTTCTTCATCGCCACGATCTCGTCCAGTTTGCCCAGGTCGCCCTTCATGCCGAATACGCCTTCGGTGATGACGAGTACGCCGCCGTTCTGCTGCTCCGCCAGTTCCGTAGCGTGCTTGAGTTGCAGGCGCAGCGACGCCATGTCGTTATGGCCATATACGAAACGCTTGCCCTTGTGCATGCGCAGGCCGTCGATGATGCAGGCGTGTGCCTCGGCGTCATAGACCACCACATCACGCGGGGTGAGCAGGCAGTCGATGATCGAGATCATGCCCTGATAGCCGAAGTTCAGCAGGAAGGCGTCGGGTTTGCCGACGAACTCTGCCAGTTCGCGCTCCAACTGTTCATGGTATTTGGTCTGACCGCTCATCATGCGGGCGCCCATCGGGGCTGCCATGCCGAATTCGGCGGCACCTTTGGCGTCGGCTTCGCGCACTTCGGGGTGATTGGCCAGGCCCAGGTAGTTGTTCAGGCTCCAGTTCAGCATCTTCTGTCCCCGAAAGGTCATGTGGGGACCGATTTCTCCTTCGAGTTTGGGGAATGCGAAATACCCGTGGGCATAACCCATGTACATACCGATAGGGCCTCCGGCATTCTTTTCGAGGCGTTCAAAAATATCTACCATACGAGTTTGTTATTTGATTTTAAGATTATGCGTTTCAGTACTCCACAAAAGTAAAAATAATTGTCGGGATGTTCAAACCTCCCGGATTCTTTTCGTGAAAAGTAGTATAAATACTTACTGTTTGTCACCGGATAAGCGGCATTGGATTTCCCCCCCCCTGCATCCCGTTTTTCCGGTCGTTGTTTTCGTGGTTCCCTGTATTTCTTTAGTATAGATTTCCTACGCTGTTCTTCGGTCGTCTTTTTGAGTTCTTCTTTACGGGCATCGTCCCGTGTTTTTTTATCGCTTCTCCCGTTTCTGAATTCAGGTGTATATGTTCCCAAATAACGATAAACTTTTCGTCGGGTCAATCTTGATTTTCCGGAACTTTCGTGCGAAATTTGTCCGTACAATACCCCGCGTGGTGTTCGTATTTGAAAAACATTTTCTAACTTTGCCCTGCCTGCCCGTATGGGCGGCGACATATTAGTTTAGTGAAAGTGTTTCGCTAATCCTTGGCAGGAAATCTGGTAAATTTCAAAGTACAAGGATAGGCAATACGACACTCATCACCGTGCGTAGTTATATATCATTATCCAGATATAGACTATTCGGTGTGGGGTATTGTTTATTTGTACTTGGGCTTACCAGAGCCTCCTGCCAGATAAACGAACGACTCCACACTTTCTTTTTTGTATAGAGTTTTCTTATAGGAGTCGGTGAGACGTATTGCTAAATTATGAATAATAGTGATTTATCTTTTCTGACAGACTGCAGTAATGAACAATTGAGATTGTTAGCGGATGTTTTAGTCTTTGATCCTAAGGATCATAAGAAGCGTTATACGGAGAGGTTGTCTGCAAGAGCATCGTATGCCGTGTATTATCCGCACGACATGAAGAAACTGTTGCCTGAAATCGTGGACGAATACCAACGTTTCGGAGGAAATACGATTGCCAATATAATACGGGGGCATGGAGTCCCGTACCGAGAGATACTGAAAGATGTGTGCAAAACAGTCGGTATTGCTAAAAGTGATACTGATACAGTCGAAATAATGGAAGCCGCGCTTCTTAAGACTGTCGCAGATAAAATGTTGGAGCAGATTGCAAAACAAAATGCTTCCGGAGAACAGTCGGTAGAAGAGATGAAAAAATATGTGGAAGAATTTACTCATTACCCGGATCAAATGACGGAGCTCATTTTGATGTCTTTCAGTAGTTGGCTTAGTCATATGGGAGTAAGGTTGGTGATACGATATGCGAGTGGGCGAGTTGTTATGGTCCCGTTAGGTCCTATTGCATGGGCGATTACTGCTGCTTGGATGGCTTTGGATTTTGCTTCGCCGGCCTATCGGGTTACTATTCCTTCGACGATTTTAATAGCTTGTTTAAGGCATATTCACAATAAATCTGAGAGGGATTCCAATATTTCATTCAGCATAGAATAGGTGGTAATCGCGGTCTTCGCTTATTCAAACGTCCGATTTCATAAAAAATTCAGCCGGACTTCTTTACAAGTCCGGCTGAATCGGAAAAATACTTTTATACAAGAAAAATTCGCTTAATTGATGTTTTTACGGTCGGGAACCGTATTGGGCGATGCAGCTTCCATGTCGGTTTGCAGCTTGACCATCTGAATGGCCGCCGCTGCCGCTTCATTGCCCTTGTTTCCGTATTTTCCGCCCGCCCGGTCGAATGCCTGTTGCTGGTCGTTCACCGTCAGGATACCGAATGCTACAGGCATATTCCACTGTATCTGCAACTGGGTGATACCCTGTGTCACGCCCTGGCAGATGAAATCGAAATGGCGGGTTTCACCCTGAACGACGCAGCCCAGAGCGATCACCGCATCCACGTCCGTATATTCGGCGAAAAACTGGGTACCGAGAGTCAGCTCGAAAGTGCCGGGGACATATTTGATCTGAATATTCAGGTCGCTGCATCCGGCGCTGCGGAGGGTTTGGACCGCTCCTTCGAGCAGGGCTTCCGTGATTTCCCGGTTCCACTCCGCTACGACGATGCCGAACTTCATATCGGCTGCCGACGGCAGCGGGGCGTCCAACTGCGAAAGGTTGTGATGCTTGGTTGACATGCTTGGATTCGGGTGTTTCGCGTTATTGCTGGATCGTGCCCATCAGTTTTTCTGCATTCTGTGCTTCGGCCGATGCAGGGAATTCGTTTTGAATCCGCTGGGCGAATCCGAGCGCCTGCTCTTTGTTGCCCATGGCATTGGCTGCCAGAGCCGCTTTACGCAGGTACATCGGGGCCGTCAGGTTGTTGTCCGAAACCTTGGCTGCCTTCTCGAACAGTTTGATCGCTGCGGCATAATCGCCCTTCTCGACGGCGATATCGCCCTGCAGACCTATGTTCTGGGCATTGACGATCTCTGCGGGAATGCCTTTGGCCGGTTTGTATTTTGCCAGGTAGGCGGCCGCGTTGTCCAGGTCGCCCAAACGCAGGTAGCAGATGCCGGCATAGTGCTTGGCCAGGTTGCCCGCACGCGTGGAACCGTACTGGTCGATGACATCGAGGAAGCCGGGGCCGTTGGCATCGCCTTCGAGAGCCAGCTGGTATTCGGGCGTGGTCGATTCGAACCGGTACTGGGCCTGAGCGATCATCTCGGCCGCCTTACGCTCGCGGGGCTGCGAGATCAACTGTCGATAGCCGAAGATGGCTGCGGCGAGTACGAAGAGGGCCAGCAGCGCGATGATCATCGATTTGCTGTTTTTCTCGAAAAACATCTCGGTTTTATTCATCGCTGTGCCGAGTGCTTCCTGCTCGTTTTGCTTTGTCATAGAAATATGCAGTTTTAGTTTGAATTTTCGCTTCTAACGTGCAAAAATACATTTTTTCTTTGAATAATGCCAATATCTGCCGAGAATTGTAGAGCCGCCACGAAGAAAAAAGATGAATTTCACCGGATGATGACCGCATTGACCAGTCGGATTTTCGAGCGGCGGTTGATTTCGGCGCCCAAGGCTTCGCGCTGGTAGAAAAGTTCGTTGCGCAGAATGCTCGAGCGGATGCGGACGTGCAGAATGTGATTTTCGAGCCGCAGCTCGGTGGTTTCGGCGTCGGCTGCCGGACCGACGATCTCGCGCCAGGTGTCGCGCAGCCGTCCTTCGGCGACTTTGGCGGCGACGTAAGGACGCTGGAAAAATTCGTCGAGCAGTTCGCCGACGGTGACCGTCTTGCTTCGTTTCATCGCACGATTCCTCCGTTTTCGACCGTGAAGAGCGAGTAGTCGTCGCCTGTTTTGTCCAGAATGGTGCGCAGACGCGTCGGGTTGCAGTCGGTGATGAAGATCTGTCCGAAACCGTCGTCCCCGACCAGCCGGATGAGCTGTTCGACCCGCCCGGCGTCGAGTTTGTCGAAGAGGTCGTCCAGCAGCAGGATCGGTTTTTCACCTTTGGCTTGGGCGACCAGGGCATATTGGGCGAGTTTGAGAGCGATCAGAAACGATTTTTGCTGTCCCTGCGAACCGTATTTGCGCAGGGGATAGCCGCCGATGCGGAGTACCAGATCGTCGCGGTGGATGCCCGCAGTGGTGAATCCGTTGACGAAATCCTTTTCCCGGGACTTGAGCAGCAACTCTTCGAAAGGGGTGTCGTTCAGCTCCGAGCGGTATTCGAGCGTCACCTGTTCGCGGTCGCTGGAGAGGTGGCGGTAGTATCGGGCGACTTCGGGTTCGAGCAGAGCTGCGATTTCGCTGCGTTTGCGGTGGATGATGCCTCCCTGTTCGACCAGCTGACGGTCGTATATGCAGAGCATCTGTTCGTCCCGCGAGATTTTGAGCAGGCGGTTGCGTTCGCCCAATACGGCGTTGTAGCGTACCAGAGCCTGCAGATAAGCACGGTCCAACTGGGAGATAAAACCGTTCAGGTAGCGGCGGCGTTCGTCGGCGGCATCGCTGATGAGCATCGTGTCGGCCGGGGAGACGATCACCACCGGGATCAATCCCACGTGGTCCGAGAGTCGTTCGTACTCCTTGCCGTTGCGCTTGAGGGTTTTGCCTCCTTTGCGGGCGAAGGCGCACACGACGCTCTCGCTGCGGCCTTCGTCGGTGAGGTACTGGCCGTCGAGCAGGAAGAAGTCGCTGCCGTGGCGCATGTTCTGCCCGTCGGTCATCGCCAGCGACGACTTGCACATCGAAAGGAAATAGACCGCGTCGATCACGTTGGTTTTGCCCGCTCCGTTGTCGCCCACGAAGCAGTTGATGCCGGGCCGGAATTCGAGATTCTCTTCCCGGATGTTCTTGAAATTGATGAGCGACAGTTTTTTCAGGTACATGAGTGCGTTTTTTCGTCGATGCCGGTATGAGCGGGGACGATTTCGTGTTTATGCGTGCGGTGTTCGTACATTTGGGTTTCGGTCCGGACAATACCTCATATGCGAGGCGAGTCGTGCAGGGTCTTTCTGCGGAGTTGGTACGCTATGTTCCCGACCGTGCATTGCTCCGAAGTGTGAATTTCTCCGTGATCGGATTCTCCTTGCGTCAGTTTGACGCGGCCACCTTCGTCGTCCGGGGCCGCAGCCATTTGCAAAGGTAGCGATTTTTTTGTTTTTGCCGATCGATATTTCCGGATTCCGCGAAGGAGGGGGGCATGCGGGGGCGGTCTTTCTTTCGGGCGATCCGACGAAAAAGGCCGATCTGTACGATCGGCCTTTTCGATTGAAACGGAGGCTGGGGATTACTCCTCTGCGGTTACCGTAAATTTGATCGTCGCTTTGACATCGCGGTGGATCTTGGCGACGGCCTCGTATTCGCCGAGGGTCTTGATGTTCTCCACGGCGATGGTCTTACGGTCGATTTCGATTCCTTTGGCAGCCAAAGCCTCGGCGAGGTCGGCAGCGGTGATCGCACCGAAGATGCGTCCCTCCTCTGCCTTGGCAGCGATTACCAGCGGCAGGTTGGCGATCTTCTCGGCCAGAGCCTGTGCGTCGGCCAGGATCTTGGCATCCTTGTGGGCACGCTGCTTGAGGTTCTCCGCGAGGATCTTCTTCGCGGCTGCGGTAGCTGCCTTCGCGTAACCCTGGGGGATCAGGTAGTTATTTGCGTAACCGGGTTTTACGTTCACGATGTCGTTGGCGTAACCCAGATTCTCGATATCCTTGATAAGAATTACTTCCATGTTCTCTCCTCCTCTTTATTATTTCATACAATCGGTTACGAAGGGCAGGATCGCGAGGTGGCGGGCACGTTTCACGGCCTGCGCTACCTTCTTCTGGAACTTCTGCGAAGTACCCGTCAGGCGGCGGGGCAGAATCTTGCCCTGCTCGTTGAGGAACTTCTTGAGGAACTCGCCGTCCTTGTAATCCACGTACTTGATGCCGAGTTTCTTGAAACGGCAGTACTTCTTTTTCTTGACGTCAACCGAAACGGGGTTGAGGTATCTGATTTCAGACTGGTTGTTGTTTTCCTGTGCCATGGTTTACTCCTCCTGCTTGTTAGAAAGTTTCGCACGACGTTTCTCCGAGTACTCTACGGCGAATTTGTCCTGCTTGAAAGTTAAGAAACGGATGATCCGCTCGTCGCGGCGGTACTGCGTTTCGAGGGTGTTGACGATCGAGCCTTCACCGGTGAACTCAATCAGGAAGTAGAATCCGGTGGTCTTCTTCTGAATCGGGTAGGCGAGCTTCTTCAAGCCCCAAGCCTCGCTGTTCACAATCTGACCGCCGTTTTCGGTAATTACACCCTGGAATTTGTCAGCGACCTCCTTGACCTGTGCATCGGAAAGGACCGGCGTGACAATGAAAACGGTTTCGTAATTGTTCATAATCGTTTGTTAATTAGATTAATATGTATTTAGCGGATGCAAAGGTACAAAAAATAATGTAAAAATCGTCTTGCGAGGCCTCTTTTTTATTTATCGCCGGCAGGATTTATTTATATATATTGGTATATTTTCGGTGCCGCTGCCGCCTGGCTGTTTGCCGACTGGGGCTGTCGGGGCCGGGGCGTTCGGTCGGAAGGAGGGCGGAGCGTGCCGTTTGTCTGGTGTGTCCGGTGCGAGCCGAGTTTTGCGCGGACTCCGGGGAAAATTTTTCTTCCGGAAGGAGGATGAAACAACGGGATTCCTGTCGAAGGAATCCCGTGAAATAGATGTGTATGAGGTCGGAGTTACTTCCGAATGGAATCGATGACCTGACAGATGCGGTCGAAGACTTCATCCATGGTGCCCAGACCGTTGATGTCGGCGAATTTTCCCTGTTTGGCGTAAAAGTCCGCGACGATGGCCGTCTGTTCGTGATATACTTTGATACGGTCGCGGATCACCTCCTCCGAAGCGTCGTCCGCTCGCCCGGACTCTTTGCCCCGGAGCAGGATGCGTTTTACCAGCTCCTCTTCGGGAACGTCCATGTAGATCATGACATCGACCTTCAACCCCTGTTCGGACAGCATCCGGTCGAACTCCTCGGCCTGGTGCGTCGTACGGGGAAAGCCGTCGAAAATGTTGCCTTTCGCGTGTTTGTGCGCCGCGATATAGTCGGCGATCATGTCGATCACCACCTGGTCGGGAGCGAGTCTGCCCGTGGTGATATAGGACTCCATCTCTTTGCCGAGTTTCGTCCCCCGGGCGATTTCTTCCCGAATTACGTTACCGGTCGATACGTGATCGATTCCGTATTTCTCTTTGAGCCGCGCCGCCTGCGTTCCCTTGCCGCATCCCGGGGCCCCGAATAAAACAATGTTCAGCATCGGTTAAGAATTTTTTAACGCTAACAAATATAATCTTTTTTTGTCAAAACGACAAAGTTTCGGTATCTTTGTAAGATATAGCGCAGATTTTTCGAATTTCGCTGCGACGATAACCCGCACGGGAAGAGAATCCGTATGCGGGAGGTACATACGACTGTAAACAATATTCCTATGGCTGATAAAAAACCTACCGAGATCGCCTCGCTCGGCGAATTCGGGCTGATCGACCACCTGACGGATTCTTTTTCCGTGCGCAATGCCTCGACGCTTCGGGGGGTGGGCGACGATGCCGCCGTGATTGCGGCGGGGGCCGACGAAGTGACACTCTGTACCACCGATCTGCTGCTCGAAGGGGTCGATTTCGATCTGACCTATTTCCCTCTTAAGCACTTGGGGTACAAGGCTGTTGTTGTGGCTGTCAGTGACTTGCTGGCGATGAACGGGCGTCCCGAGCAGTTGCTTGTGTCGCTCGGGGTATCGTCCAAGATTTCGGTGGAGGCGTTGGACGACCTGTATGCGGGGATTCGATTCGCTTGCGAGGAGATGGAGGTCGATCTGGTCGGCGGCGATACGAAGGCTTCGGTGACCGGGCTGGCTATTCACGTGACGGCGCTCGGACGGGCCCGCAAGGAGGAGGTGGTTTATCGCGGCGGCGCCAAGCTTCACGACCTGATCTGTATTACGGGCAACCTGGGGGCAGCCTACATGGGACTGCAACTGCTCGAACGCGAGAAGCGGGTGTTGCGGGGGGTGAAAGATCCCGAACCCGAGTTCAAAGGAAACGAATATCTGTTGCAACGCTACCTCAAGCCTGCCGCCCGCAAGGATATCGTCGAGCTGTTGGCCGAGGAGAAGATCGTCCCTACGTCGATGATCGACCTTTCGGACGGTTTGGCGAGCGACCTGCTTCAGATTTGTAAAGCCTCGAAATGCGGAGCCCGCATTTACCTCGACCGGATCCCTATCGCCCGTCAGACGACGGCTTTCGCTGAGGAGATTCATACCGATCCCGTCGTGGCGGCGCTCAACGGCGGCGAAGATTACGAGTTGCTGTTCACCGTGCCGCTGGCCCTGCAAGAGCGGGTGATGCGCATGGGCGGGGTCGATGTGATCGGACATATTACGGCGGAAAATACGGGAGCCTATCTCGTAACGCCCGACGGCGGCGAGATCCGGCTCAAAGCCCAGGGATTTCGGGATAAGGAGTAGGGCTATTTCCGCAGGCCCAGATGCGACAACAGGGACCGGAAGCCCGTTTTGATGCGGCGAGGCAGATTGACGCCCTGCCGCAGCATGACGGCTCCGCACAGAATTTGGGGATTCCATTGGCGCAGTTCGGCATAGCGGACCAGTACGACCGAGAGGGCCGGAGGCGGAAGGTTGTCCAGATGTTTGAAAACCTCTACACAGTCGTTGCGTGTCAGGTGGCGGCAAAACCGGATGCGGTTGATGTCGATCAGTGCGAATCGGTATTTTTCGCCGGATTTGTAAAAGAATACGTTGCCTGGGTTCATGTCGAGGTTGAACACTCCCTTTTCGTGCATTTCGACGATGAAAGCCGCGAAATCCTCCAGAATTTTGCGGGATTCTTCATCTCCTTCCTGCAGGGTATTCAGCAACGGGTGGGCGATGAATTCCGAAAGAAAATACCCCGTGTGGAACAGACCGTGACGTGAGATTTCCAGGTAAGCGACCGGGGCGGCGGTTTCGAATCCCAACTGTTGTAACCGCAAGGCGTATTCGTAGGCCCGACAGGCTTTGCTTTTGCGGAAAAGAGTGTAGGCGAATTGGTTGAGGCGGGTCGGGCGTTTATACTGTTTCAGGACGAAAATCCGACCTCCTGCCAGCTCGATTTTGCGGACCATATTACGCCGGTCGCAGTAAGTTTCCAGGATGCGATAGTCGCCCGCAGGGATTTTTCGGATCTCTTGCTGCAAGTATGCGTATGTCGGCGACAGGACGATTTTCGGATTTTGAAACATACGTCAAAGTTCGGGGTAAAGCATCGCCGGAGCAAGGCCCAAAATGCAGTAAAGCTATTCAAAAAGTAGGATTTCCGTAAAGCGATACAAATAACGAAGAGCCGTCAAATTTTGACGGCTCTTAAATTTAAGCATTGGATAACAGTCCCTTACAAGGCGTTTACATGCATCTGCAACGAACTTTTCAGGTTGCCGGCTTTGTTCTTGTGCACGATATTGTGCTTGGCCAGCTTGTCCAGCATCGAAGTAACCTTCGGGAGAAGTGCCTCGGCCGCACTCTTGTCCGTCGTGTTGCGGAGTGCTTTCACGGCGTTTCGTGCCGTCTTGTGGAAAAGACGGTTGTGTGCGCGCTTGGCTACAGTCTGACGAATTCTCTTCTCGGATGACTTATGGTTTGCCATAATCGTTAATTTTTATTTTTAATTTTTTTCGTTCTTTAGTTTTACGGCGACATATGTTGAAATGACGCCTTGTTCGTGACGGCCTTGGCCGCCTGCGGAATAGGCCGAAACCCGCTTCCTTCGTTGTAGTTTCCCCGTCAGCGCCCTGAAAACACAACATACGGCCTTACCGGCCGTCGTTATGCGCTTAAAACGCTGTCGTGTAGCCCATAGCAGAGTCGAACTGCTCTTTCAAGAATGAAAATCTTGCGTCCTAACCGATAGACGAATGGGCCTCCTGTGCTATCCGTTTTCCCTCGATCGGGAAACCTTTAGCGGTGCAAAGGTAAACAAAAAAGTTTTCTATGCAAAAAAAATATGGGAATATCTGCTTTTTTTCGATACGCGATATGAAAAAAACAGGAATATGCCGGCCGTCTATGAATTATTATATAATAAGGTAAGATAATATACGACTATATGACACCATTATCCGACGATCGCGGGATCTAATCCGAAGGTGTTTACTTGCGACCTGTTTCCACGTTTATAATCCCTTTCCCTCGGAAGGTTGGGGGCCTGCGCTTCCAAAGAGGGATAATCACGCAAGGTAAGATTGATGTTGAGAACTTTTTTAGGCCGAAAGGAGCGTACTTTGACATTGTAAGAATGGAATAACGGGAGATTTTAAGCCGGTTTTTTGCCGAAGAGTGAAAAAATATTTGCATTTCATTTTTTTGTAAGGCAAAAGTTCGTATATTTGCACTCCGAAAGAGTTCGGGGTGTAGCTCAGCCCGGTTTAGAGTACGCGTCTGGGGGGCGTGTGGTCGCAAGTTCGAATCTTGTCACCCCGACTGATGAAAAGGCTTGGTAATCTGATGATTGCCGAGCCTTTTTCGTTTATGTGCTCCGAGCGGAAGTAGGGGGCGCTGGGGACGCGAAAAGCCAATCGAGAAGTCTGCCAAAATTCAATAAAACGACGATTCCGGCTTTTTATCGGGGCAAGTTTTCAAAGCGGGTGATATTTGTCGTATTCTTTATTTTCAAAGACGGTTATCGCGAAGGTATGGGGTTTATTCGGGGATTGTAGATCCCTGTTTCGAGTCTCGATGTCTTGGCAGAACTTCGGTATATTTCCCTTTTCGGGATGGATGTACTCTGAATGATAAGTGCGTGGTAATTTGTGTATTATAAAAAAAGGCCTTCCGAAGAAGGCCTTTTCGGGTGGAAGATGGGGCTCGAACCCACGACTTTCGGAACCACAATCCGACGCTCTAACCGACTGAGCTACATCCACCATATCGGTCGATACCGAAGATCAACCGGAGTGCAAAGATAATAGGTTTTTTCCGTCCGTGCAAAAAAACGGCGAAATTCTTTTCGGATTCTGTGCGTACGGTCCTCTCTGACGGTATCGATGGAGCGGAAACGTACGGTGTCAGGATGATGTATCTGCCGTTTTGTCAAAATGACAGTCTTGCCGCCCGATTTGTCAGACTTTTCTGTCAAAAATCGTTTGGCATATCTCTTGTTGGAGTTATCGTCGCAAACGCGAAGTTGAAAAACTGTTAAATATAACTTATAACAATTAAAATCATACCACTATGAACGTAAAACCATTATCAGACCGCGTGTTGATCCTGCCCAACCCGGCGGAAGAGAAAACGGCCGGAGGTTTGATCATTCCCGATACGGCGAAGGAGAAACCGCTGGCAGGCAAAGTAATCGCCGTTGGTCCCGGTACTTCGGAAATCAAGATGGAAGTCAAAGTCGGCGATCAGGTGCTTTACGGCAAGTATGCCGGTCAGGAGATCAACGTCGATGGCACGGATTACCTGATTATGAAGCAGCAGGATATTCTGGCTATCATTTAATTAGTTCGGTTGGATTAAAAAAATTACGATTATGGCAAAAGAGATAAAATACAACGTGGAAGCCCGTGAGCTTCTCAAGGAGGGTGTGGACGCTTTGTCGAACGCTGTGAAGGTAACGCTCGGTCCCAAAGGACGCAACGTAATCATCGACAAGAAGTTCGGTGCTCCCCAGGTGACCAAGGACGGTGTGACCGTCGCCAAGGAGGTGGAACTGGAGGATGCGATTCCCAACATGGGCGCCCAGATGGTCAAGGAGGTCGCTTCGAAGACCAACGACGATGCCGGCGATGGCACGACGACCGCAACCGTGCTGGCGCAGGCGATGATCGGCGTGGGACTGAAGAACGTGACCGCCGGAGCCAATCCGATGGACCTCAAACGCGGTATCGACAAGGCTGTCGGTGTGGTCGTGGATTCACTCAAGAAGCAGAGCCAGACCGTAGGCACCGATTTCGCAAAGATCGAGCAGGTCGCTACGATTTCCGCCAATAACGACGGTACCATCGGCAAGCTGATCGCCGAGGCGATGGGCAAGGTCAATAAGGAGGGTGTCATCACTGTCGAGGAGGCCAAGGGTACCGAAACCCATGTGGATGTGGTCGAGGGTATGCAGTTCGACCGTGGCTATATCTCGGCCTACTTCATCACCGATACCGAGAAGATGGAGGCGCAGTTGGACAAACCCTATATCCTGATTACCGATAAGAAGATCTCGACGATGAAGGAGCTGATGGGTGTGCTCGAGCCGGTGGCTCAGAGCGGACGCTCGCTGCTGATTATCGCCGAAGATGTGGATGGCGAGGCACTTTCCGCACTGGTTGTCAATAAGTTGCGCGGTACGTTGAAGATCGCCGCTTGCAAGGCTCCGGGCTTCGGCGACCGCCGCAAGGAGATGCTCGAAGATATCGCCGTGCTGACGGGTGCCACGGTCATTTCGACCGACAAGGGTATGAAGATCGAGGACGCGAACCTCTCGGTGCTGGGTACGGCGGAGAAGGTTACGCTCAACAAGGAGAATACGACGATTGTCGATGGCGCCGGTTCGAAGGACGCTATCGCTGCCCGTGTGGCGCAGATCCGCGCCGGTATCGAAGCCGCTACGTCGGATTACGACAAGGAGAAACTTCAGGAACGTTTGGCTAAACTGGCCGGCGGTGTGGCTGTGCTGTACGTCGGCGCTGCGACCGAGGTCGAGATGAAAGAGAAGAAAGACCGTGTGGACGATGCGTTGGCTGCGACCCGTGCTGCCGTCGAGGAAGGTATCGTGCCGGGCGGCGGTGTCGCTTACATCCGTGCGGTGGAGGCTTTGGAGACGCTCAAGGGCGACAACGAAGACCAGACGACCGGTATCCAGATCGTAAAACGCGCTATCGAAGAGCCGCTGCGTCAGATCGTGACGAATGCCGGCGGCGAGGGTTCGGTGGTTGTCAATAAGGTGAAGGAGGGCAAAGGCGCCTTCGGTTACAACGCCCGCGACGACCGTTATGAGGACCTGCTCAAAGCGGGTATCATCGACCCGACCAAGGTTTCGCGTGTGGCGTTGGAGAATGCGGCTTCGATCGCTTCGATGTTCCTTACCACGGAGTGTGTATTGGCCGAGAAGAAGTCGGACGCTCCCGCAATGCCTGCGATGCCGGGCGGCGGCATGGGCGGTATGATGTAGTCCATCGCTTCTCTTATGAAAAGTTCCCGGAATCGCATTTGCGATTCCGGGAACTTTTTTATTCCGGGCTGTCGTGTATGAAGTCCGGAGAGCCGTTTTCAGGGCGGCGGGCGTTCTGCGGTTCATACGAATACGACGCTGCCTGCTGTTGGAAAGACATACGGAAAGGGCTCGGGGAAATTCCGATGGCTTTTCATACACGACTGATGCGGTCGTGATCCGTAGCTTGTCTGCCGGAAAACGGAGGGAATGTGGAACTTTTTATTTCCGGGAGCGTCAGAGGCCGCCGTCGGCCACCCACGAACCGGTGGGGTTGTCATTGCGCAGAGCGAGCACTATTTTTTCGATGCGGCCATCGGACATTTTCACTCGGCAGGGAACGAATACTCCCGCGTACTGTCCCGAACGGAAGGCTGGCTGTGTTTCGAGGAGGCGGCAGCCTGCATATCGTTCCTTCATAAGGTCGAGCGGATAGTAAACGAGTCCTTCGGCGAGTATTTCCGTATCCCACGTCTGCATGGCGGCGAAGAGCTTGCGGGCCGCCTCTTCCGGTGCAATGGCTGCGAAGTGTACGCCGCCGACCGGTTTGGTGAGGTCGATCCATTCGATGCCGTCGTAAGCCCGAAAGAGGGTGTCGGACAGCGGTATGTCGTAAACGATGCGTTGCAATTCGGCGATGGTTACGGGTGTTTTGCCGTCGGTCTGCTCGATTTTCAGCCCGATAAGCCGTCCGGTCGTCCGATCGAAGCGGTATTCGCGTCGGGTGTCGGATTCGTCGATCGAGGTTCCCGACAGGTAGTCGTTGCTGAAATCCCCTTCGGCCGGCGCTTCGACGGTCAGCGTGATCGTTTCCGGTCCGACTTGCTTGCTGTAACTTGCGTTCCGGCGCTCGGCGAAGTTGAGCTCTTCCCGCAGCAGCAGGGTGTAGGGGTCGAGCAGGGTGGCGAAATCTTCGATTGCGCCGCTACCGGGACGCATGATGAAGCCCGAGTTTATCTCAGGACTCCACATCAGGATCCGTTCCCCGTCGCTCAGGGCGATCCGTCCTGCTTTTTCCAGCCGCCAGCGGCCTGAACCCGGTTCCACCCACATACGGTGGGGGACAAAGGGGACTTCGGCATCGATGTAGCTGAAATTTTCCTGGGGAAGAGTGCGGACATTCATTTCGAGGCGGAACGAACGGCTTTTGTCGAGTTGAGCGGCAGCATCGCGGAAGATACGTCCTGCGGCGTGGGCCCGATAGCGGCCGACGGGATCGAAGACGAGCAGTACGAGGGCGATGAGGGCTGCGGCGCTCAACGTCGCGGACAGCGGCCGGAGCCACAATCGCCGAGGCCGTGCCGGAGCGGTCGTTCGTGCGGTTGCCGGCGTATTTTCGGCTTGTGCGGCGGTTTTCAGAATGCGGGCTTTCAGACCGGCCGGAGCCTGCACTTCGACGCGGGGAGCGACGGCGTTGAAGGCTGCTTTCGTTTGGCGGTAGAATTCGGCGCAGGCGGGACACGTTTCGAGATGTTCCAACATTTCGCGGCGAACCTCTGCGGGGGTATTGTCATCGAACAGCAGTTCGATTCGGTTTTCAAAATCGGTGCATTTCATGGCGGATGATTTTTAGTGGTTGATGAGTTTGCGGAGCTTGCCGATCCCGTAACGGAAACGGGATTTGACGGTCGCCTCGGTGGTGCCGGTGATCTCGGCGATCCGGGCGAAAGTCAGGGAGTCGGAGGTTTTCAGGCGGATCACTTCGGCCTGTTCTTCCGGGAGGGTTGCGAGCAGCCCGGCGATTCGTTCGTATTCTTCGCGGAGTTCCTGATCGCCGGAGTCGTCCGCAAGTGCGGCGGCCCGTTCGGTCGGCAGCGTCGCATTGCGCCGGTGGCGGTGGTAGTCGCAGCAGCGGTTGGCGATCGCCCGCCAGAGGTAGCGCTCCACGTCGTCGATGCGGTCGAGGTTGCAATCCGAGTGGAAGAGCCGCAGCAGGACGTCCTGCACGATGTCTTCCGCATCGGCCTGCGATCCCGTGCGGATATAGGCGAAGCGGTAAAGGGAATCCTGTCGCCGATCGACGATCCGCTCGAGGAGTTTCAGTTTCGTTTCTTGCATATTCTGTCTGTTTTAACGACGCGTCTATTCATAAGACGTACCCGCTGCGAAAAAGATTTAACCGAAGCGTAAAAAAACGGCGTATGCCGATATATTTTTGTTTGCCGGCGTCGGATGGAAGGGTTTGCTGCGGATTTTGCGGAACGGGAATTTCCATAAAGGATATGGCAACCCGTTACGGAAGGATTTCCGATGGCGAAATGCCTGCACTGTAGGTTTCGACGGGAAATCCATTGCCCGGCTCCGCAGGTCGGTAAAGTTCGTACTCTCTTGCGTGAGAGAGCAATCAGCTTTGTAAAGGTATTGACAGATCGGGAATAGCGGCGGTCGGATCGTTCGATTCGTGAAAATGATCGTGTGCCGACGTATCTGTTATTTGTCCAGTAGGATACGGGCTTGTGCGAGTGCGGCTTCCGTGATTTGGCTGCCCGATAGCATTTTGGCGATTTCGGTAATCCGCTCCTCCGGGTCGAGGCGGCGGATATGGGATCCTTCGGCGTCTTTGTAAACCACGAAGTGAGTGTCGCCTTTCGAAGCGACCTGCGGCAGGTGGGTGATGTCCACGACCTGCATGGTCTGCGAGAGGTCTGCGATGATTTCGCCCATGGCGTCGGCGATGCGGCCCGAATGCAACGTCGAAGCAACATTCGGCTTCGCAGCGTGTTCGGGGGTGTTGTACTTATAACCCTTTGATATATATCGGCTATTTATCTCGCTACTCTCCTTCCATACATTTCGTTTTATCCCCCGCAAAAGGGGGCCGGCCGTTTTTTCGCAAGTAAGTTTTTGCCCCTTTGTGGTTCGCACAGGGCGGGTAAGCCTATTTGCGGCCGGCGACGGCTGCCACCGAGAGCAGGATGCCGAGCATCACCCCGAGCAACGCCGCGAACAGCACCTGGTATTGGGGGGCGAGCAGGAAGGTGATCGTGTGGGCGGGAATCCAGAAGAACGGGATTGTCTTCTTGAATACGAATCCCCACTGCACCTCCCAGTTGAGCGACGAGATGATCCGCCGCATGGGAATCGGGCGGACGAGAGCCCGCAGCGAACCGCCGTTGTTCAGGATGTGCGTGTCGGTGATCTTGTGCAGGGTCATGAATACGGGGGCGAAGGTGGTGTTCATGGTGAGGCTGATGAGCAGTGCGCCGATGAATTTCAGCGGGGTCAGCTCTCCCTTCATGGCTGCGGCTACCCCCTCGATGCCGAAACTCTCCGCCACGGCCGGCACGCCGATCGATAGCGTCTTCATCATAGCGGCGATCCAGACGCCCAGGAAGCCCCACACCACGGCGCGGGGCAGGATACCGAATCCCGGCTCGTTGTAGCGACCGGTCTTGATGCGCAACCCGATCACCTCGCCGGCAGTCGATAGGATGCCGAATTTGAGCAGGGCCATCAGGTAGGGGTGAGATGCATTGCAGGCCAGGTAGGCTGCGTAGAGATCGTTCGAAAGGAAGAAGGGAGCGAGCAGCAGTACGACGGCTCCGATGAATGCGAGGTCTTTAAGTTTCATGGATTCTTTTGTGTGACGGGTGCTTATGGTTTGAGCAGGATACGAGCCTGTGCGAGTGCGGCTTCCGTGATTTGGCTGCCCGATAGCATTTTGGCGATTTCGGTAATCCGCTCCTCCGGGTCGAGGCGGCGGATATGGGATCCTTCGGCGTCTTTGTAAACCACGAAGTGAGTGTCGCCTTTCGAAGCGACCTGCGGCAGGTGGGTGATGTCCACGACCTGCATGGTCTGCGAGAGGTCGGCGATGATCTCGCCCATGGCGTCGGCGATGCGGCCTGAAACGCCCGTGTCTATCTCGTCGAAGATGATCGTCGGCAGCTCCATGCGGTGAGCGAGCAACGCTTTGAGAGCCAGCATTACGCGTGAAATTTCACCGCCTGAGGCGATGCGTTCCACTTTTTGAGGAGCGAAATTTCCGTTGGCTGTGAACAGAAAATCTATTTCGTCGTCACCCGTGGGGGTCAAGGCCGGTGCGGGGGTGAGCTGTACGACGAAACGGGCTTCGGGCATGCCGAGCCGTGCGAGGGTCGTCTGAATCGCATCGTTGAACGTCGGTGCGGCCTTTTCGCGGGTGGCGTGGATGTTCCGGGCCAGCTCTTCGGCCTTCTCTTCGGTGGCGGTCAGTTCGGTCGCAACGGCGGCGATGGCTTCGTCGCCGTGCGTGATCGCTTGCAGGCGTGCTTCGTAATCGGTCTGTTTGGCGAGGAGTTCGCCGAGATCCGCAGCACGGTGTTTCTGGCAGAGCGAGTAGATGGTGTTGAGTCGGTCGCCGATTTTTTGCAGCCGTTCGGGATCGGCGTCGAGCCGTTCGCTCTGTGCGGCGGCCGAGGCGCCGAGATCCTTCAGCTCTTCGAGCACGGAGCGGAGCCGTCCGGCGGCTTCCGCTGCGAAAGGATAGCCGGCTTCGAGGTGGCGGCAGGCCGTTTCGCTGGCCTTGAGTTGTACCAACACCCCGATTTGTTCGTCGTCCAGGGCATTGCGCAGCGCCGTGAGGGTTTCGCTGATGCGGTCGGCGTTCGAAAGAACCTCCAGCTCCTGTTCCAGTTCGGTTTGTTCTCCTTCCTTCAGGTGGGCCGCTGCGAGTTCTTCGACCTGGTAGCGGAGCCACTCTTCGTCCTTGCGTCCGGCTTCGGCCTCTTCGCGCAGCCGTGCGAGTTCACGGCGCAGGTGGCAGAGCCGTTCGTAGAGGGTCGTATATTGCATCCGCAGGTCGTGGTTTTCGGCGACCGTATCGACGGCCTGCGTGCGGAAAGCCTCTGATCCCAGGATCAGATTCTGGTGTTGGGAGTGGATGTCGATCAGTTGCGATCCCAGTTCGCGCAGCAACGCAAGGGGAACGGGAGTGTCGTTGATGAACGAGCGGCTCTTGCCGGCCGGGGTGATCTGGCGCGTGAGTGTCGTTTCGCGGCTGTAATCCAGGTCGTTTCGGTCGAAGAATGCCTGCAGGTCCCTTGTTCCGAGATCGAAAACGCCTTCGATCAGGCAATTACGTTTGTCGTCTTTCAGGGTGGCGTTGTCGTTCTTGTTCCCCAGCAGGAGGCCCAGCGCGCCGAGCAGGATCGACTTTCCGGCGCCGGTTTCGCCCGTGATGATGTTCAGCCGGTCGTCCAGCTCCAGTTCGAGCCGGTCGATCAGGGCGTAGTTTTCGACTTTCAGACGACGTAGCATGGCTATTTCAGAATGGATTCGATTTTGTCGGCGATCTTCTCGGCCGTTTCGGCTTTCGAGAGCAGAGGAAGCTCCTCGCGTCCTGCGCGGTCGATGAGCGTCACCTTGTTGGTATCGACGCCGAATCCGGCCCCGGCGTCGCGCAGTGAGTTCAGAACGATGAAATCGAAGTTTTTGCGTTGGAGTTTCCCTTCGGCATTGGCCTCTTCGTGATCGGTTTCGAGGGCGAAGCCGACCAGGATCCGACCCGCTTTGTGCGCTCCCAGCTCGGCTGCGATGTCGTGCGTGCGTTTGAGGCGGATCGTCAGCTCGCCGTCCCCTTTCTTGAGTTTGGTCGGGGCGACCTCTTCGGGAGTATAGTCCGCGACGGCGGCGCACATGACGGCTCCGTCGGCTGTGGCGAACTCCCTCACCGAAGCCTCGTACATCTCCTGTGCCGAGAGGACATCGATACGTCGAACTCCGGTCGGGGTGGGCAGCGACGTGCGGCCGCTGATGAGTACGACTTCGGCGCCCCGCCGGGCGAGCGCTTCGGCGATGGCATACCCCATCTTGCCCGTCGAGTGGTTCGAGATGAACCGCACCGGATCGATGGCTTCGATGGTTGCGCCTGCGGTAACGATCAGCCGTTTACCTCGCAGGCTCTTTTTTTTTTCGGAAAGAAGGGCTTCGACGAATGCGACGATGTCGGTCGGTTCGGCCATGCGTCCCTTGCCCGAAAGTCCGCTCGCCAGCTCCCCTTCGGCCGGTTCGACGATCCGTACGCCTCGGCTGCGCAGAATCCGCAGATTCTCCTGTGTGGCCGAATGCGCGAACATGTCCAGGTCCATCGCCGGGGCGACCGCTACCGGGCAGCGGGCCGAAAGGTAGGTCGTCAGCAGCAGGTTGTCGGCGATGCCGTGTGCCATCTTGCCCAGCGTATTGGCCGTCGCGGGGGCGATGAGCAGGCAGTCCGCCCACTCGCCGAGCGAGACGTGGGAGTTCCACTCCCCGTTTTCCGGATTGAAGAATTCGACCAGGATGGGATGCTTCGAGAGCGTCGCCATGGTCAGCGGAGTGATGAACTGCTTGGCCAGCGGAGTCATTACGACTTTCACCTCGGCGCCTGCGCCTTTGAGCAGGCGGCAGAGTATGGCCGCTTTGTAGGCGGCGATGCTGCCTGTGATGCCGAGCAGGATATGTCGTCCTTCGAGGCTCATACCGCGATGTTTAGGCTTGCGGTTTGTTCTCCTTGTAGAAGAGTTCGCCGTCGAGGAACTCCTCGGTGGCGATCAGCACCGGTTTGGGCAGACGTTCGTAGTAACGCGAGATCTCGATCTGCTCGCGGTTTTCGAAAGTTTCCTCCATCGTGTCCGTCGGCGACGAAAAATCCGCCAGCTTGCGCGTGAGTTCGGCTTTCAGTTCGGTCGAAATCTGGTTGGCGCGGCGTGCGATGATATTGACCGTTTCGTAAATATTGCCGGTTTCCTTATCCAGATCGACCAGTTTACGGGTTACGGTGTTGGTGGGAGTGCTTTTCTTGATCTCCATGGAATTATTGTTTTTCTTTGTTGTTTCGGTCTAAAAAGTCTTTGGCGTTCTGGGCCAGCCGGTCGAGCTCCTTGAGGTAGTGCGATTCGGGAAATTCGGCCACGAACGAGTAATAGGAGTCGAGCGTCGAGAGGTAGCGGTCTGCCTGCTTGTCCTGCACGGAGTTGTCGGCCAGCTTGCTGCCGGATTTGACGATCAGGTACATGATCTCTTCGCGGTGGGAGCTGGTGGGATAGAGCTTCAGCGCGTTCTTGAGAGCTACGATCGCCGATTTGTAACGTCCGATTTTATAGTATGTGTAAGCGTTCAGGTAAGTTTTGTCGTGCAGCCGCTGGGTCAGGATCTTGTCCATCTCGCGGAATTCGTCGCTGCGGGAGCTGTTGGGGTAGTGGGCCAGGTATTCATTGACCGCCACGATAGCCTGTGTGGTCATCGTTTGGTCGCGGGTGGGGCCCGGTGCCAGGTAGAAGTAACTCAAGGCGAGAATTCCTTCGGCATCTTCGAGGAAAACGCTGCGTCCGAATTTGCGGCGGAAATCGTCGAGCATCGACGTGGCTACCTCGTAGTCGCGGGTCTTGAACTTGCAGAAAGCGGTCATGAAGGCGATACTGTCCTCCTGCATCGTTCCGGAGTAGTACGGTGCGGCCGCTTCGAACAGCATCGCGGCTTTCGACCACTTCTGGTTCTGGTAATGTTTCAGAGCGGTTTGGTACATGTGGTCGGGCCGACCGCTTTTCAGAACCTGCTGTACGCTATTGCAGCCCGCAGCGAGGATCGCAAAGCACACTGTGCACAAGACATATAGCCTTTCTTTTCTCATCGGGATCAGGTTTTTCCGTAATTATCCGGCGATAATCGCACAAAGTTACTCTTTATTTAACGAAATCCCAAATTTTTTAGTGTGGGCGCTGCGGAATCGATGCTATGCCGACGGTTTTTTGCGGAAAAACAACGGCGGGACGAATCGGGGTCCCGCCGTGATTTTCCGGTTGTTCCGTCAGGCGCGGTGTGCGATGAGCCATTCGGCGATCTGCACCGCGTTCAGTGCGGCACCCTTGCGGATCTGATCGCCGACGCACCAGAACGTGAGGCCGTTGGGCGAGGTGAGGTCGCGTCGGATGCGACCCACGTACACCGGGTTCCGACCGGCAGCGAACAGCGGCATCGGATAGACCTTGTCGCCCGGAGCGTCCTGCAGCACGACACCCGGGGCCGACGCGAAGGCGTCGCGTGCCTCTTCGGGCGAAATCGGGCGCTCCGTTTCCACCCAGATGCTTTCCGAGTGGGCCCGCATCACGGGTACGCGCACGCAGGTCGCGGAAACCACGATGTCCGAGTGCATGATCTTGCGGGTTTCGTGGTACATTTTCATCTCCTCCTTGGTGTAGTCGTTGTCGGTGAAGACGTCGATATGAGGTATCAGGTTGTAAGCCAGTTGATACGCAAATTTTTCCACACGGGGTTCGCCGCCTTTTGCCAGAGTCGCGTGCTGCTCTTCCAGTTCGGCCATCCCCTGTGCGCCGGCGCCGCTGGCCGACTGGTAGGTGGCTACGTGCACGCGGCGGATGTGCGAGAGTTTTTCGAGCGCGTTGAGTGCCACGACCATCTGAATCGTCGTGCAGTTGGGGTTGGCGATAATACGCCGGGGGGCGTTCAGGGCGTCTTCGGGGTTTACTTCGGGAACCATCAGGGGAACGTCTTCGTCCATGCGGAAAGCGCTCGAATTGTCGATCATCAGCGTGCCGTGCTTGGTGATCGTTTCGGCGAACTCCTTCGAGGTGGAGCCGCCCGCCGATACCAGCGCGATGTCCACGCCGCAGAAGTCGTCGTTGTGGGCGAGCAGCCGTACGGTGAGTTCCTTGCCCCGGAAGGGGTATTTGCGTCCGGCGCTCCGCTCCGAACCGAAAAGCAGCAATTCGTCGATGGGCAGACGGCTCTCTTCCAGAATGTTCATAAATTCCTGGCCAACGGCTCCGCTGGCCCCGACAATGGCTAATTTCATGGCTTTCTCAAAGGTGTTATAGGTTGTATTACTCAAAAAATTCGTCTTCTTCGTACCGGGTTGCACTGTCGTCCGTTTTCTCGGTTTCGTCGCAATCGTAAACCGGCATGACGGCCGGACGCGTGAAGAGATCCTGCTTGCTGATACCCGTCGAAGGATCGGCGTAAATCCGGTTGAGGAATTCGCCCACGATCGGCAGGGCGATTACGCTGCCTTCGCCGCGCGATACCAGGCGCACTGCCTGATCCTCGCCGCCGACCCAGCAGCCGGCTACCAGTTTGGGAAGGACGCACATGAACCATGCGTCGCGGTTCTTCTGCGAGGTCCCCGTCTTGCCGCCGACTTCGACATTCTGCATGTTGTAGGCCCATCCCAGGCGTCCGCCCGTACCCGAACGGATCACTCCTTCGAGCATCGTGAGCATCGTGTAGGCCGTGTGTTCGCTGATCGCATCCTGCGTCCGGGGGGCGAAGCTGGCGATCAGGTTGCCCTGACGGTCTTCGATGCGGGTGACGAAGATCGGAGTGGTATAGACGCCTTCGTTGGCGAAGGTCGAGAAGGCGCTCACCATTTCATAGACGTTGGATTCCGAGGTTCCCAGGCAGAGCGCAGGCACAGGATCGATGTAGCTGTGGATGCCCATGTTGTGAATGAAGTTGGCCACGGCCTGCGGCTGCTTGGCCTGTTTCATGATCCACGCCGAATAGTTGTTGCGGCTGCGGGCCAGGCCCCAGCTCAGGGGGTGCATCTCGCCGTTCTGTTCGACCTTGCCGGCCTCCTTGGGCGACCAGGGTACCCCGTTGGCGGTTTCGATCGTCACCGGCAGGTTCGGTACGGGCGTGCAGGGACTCAGTCCCAGGTGGTCGATGGCGAAGGTATAGACGAAAGGTTTGATCGTCGATCCGATCTGCCGCTTGCCCTGCTTGGCCATGTCGTATTTGAAGTAGCGGAAGTTGGGACCGCCCACGTAGGCCTTCACGTATCCCGAGCGGGGATCCATCGCCACGAACGAGGCACGCATGATCCGCTTGTGGTGGAGGATCGAGTCCCGGGGCGTGAGTACCGTGTCGCGTTCTCCCTTGTAGGTGAAGATCTTCATCGGACAGGGCTTGTCGAAGCTCGCCAGGATGGTCTTTTCGTCCACACCTGCCTTTTGCATCTGGTAGTAGCGGTCCGAGTAACGGATCGCGTTGCGCATGATGCGCTCACGCTCCTGTCTGTCTGCGTCGATGAAGAGCGTTTTGGTGCGTTTGAACTGTGCGTCCATCTGGGGCTGGATCACCGACTCCATCTGCTTTTGAATGGCCTGCTCGGCGTATTCCTGCATCCGGGAGTCGATCGTGGTGTAGATCTTCAGACCGTCGCGGTAGATGTCGTAGGGCGTGCCGTCGGCTTTGGTATTCTTCAGGCACCAGCCGTAGATCGGATTTTCGTCGTACTCCTTGACCGCCTGTTCGTAGTCCCAGTCGTTCTGAAACTGGCGGCGCTTGGGCCGTTCGGCGTTCATCGTCAGGCGGAGCATCTCCCGGAAATAGGTCGCCGGGCCTTCGTTGTGCGAGACCGGCTTGTAGTTGAGCAGGATCGGCAGGGCTGCGATCGAATCCCGCTGGTGGCGTGTGATGGCGCCTGCCGATGCCATGCGGTCGAGCACCAGGTTACGGCGTGCGAGGGCATTTTCAGGGTTACGGCGGGGGGAATACATCGTGGGACCCTTGACCAGTCCCGCCAGCAGGGCGGCTTCCTGGATGTTGAGTTCGTGGGGTTCCTTGTTGAAGAAGGTGTGGGCCGCCGATTTGATGCCGTAGGCGTTCGAACCGAACTCCACGGTATTCAGGTACATGGCGGCGATCTCCTCCTTGGTGTAGTTGTATTCGAGTTTCAGGGCCGTGATCCACTCCTTGAGTTTGGATACGACCAGCTTGGTCGTGCGGGCGATCTTGCCCCGGTTCTCGTTGATGTCGCGGGGAAAGAGGTTTTTGGCTAATTGCTGGGTGATCGTACTGCCGCCGCCCTGCGAGGTGTTCTGCATCAGGACGGTCTTGACGCCTACGCGTACCAGCGACATCAGGTCGATGCCCGAGTGTCCCCGGTAACGAACGTCCTCGGTCGAGACCAGGGCCGCGATGATCGGCGGCACGTCGTATCCGTCGAGCCGGAGCAGCTGGGCGGAGTCGAGCGGGAAGAGTTCGTCGTACTGTACGTAGGAGCGGTTCTGCACGAAGAACGTGCCCAGTACCTTGCCGTCCGAAGAGAGAATCTCGGTGGCCAGGTTGCTCTTGGGGTTCTCCAGCTCCTCGAACGACGGCAGCCGCCCGAACAGGCCGGCGGCCGTGAGCAACAGCAGGAGCAGCAAGAGTGCGAAAGGGGCGAATACGATGCCCCAGAGCCATTTGACGGATTTGGGCAGCGGTTTATGCGGGGTCTGTTTTTTCATCGGTTCAATTCAATATGCCGCAAAGATAGTGAAAGGTGAGGGCAATTGTGAGAACTTGTTCTCGAAAATTGCCGAACCGCCTCCTATCTTCTGCAAAGATAGTGAAAGCCGAGAGAAAACGGGAGCTTGTTCCCAGTTTTCCGAGGCGCTTCCCATCTTCTGGAAAGATGGCGCAAGCCGAGGGCAAGGACAAATTTATTCGGTTATGCCTCGGCGAAGCCTGTCTAAATGAAAGCATTCGCTTTCGCAAAGGTATGAAAAATCTCGGATTATACGTTCCGGTTTTCTGCGGGTCGCTTGCTGATTTTATCGGTTCTGCCGCCCGGACGGATCAGAACGGCAGCTCCAGGCCGAAGCCGAACCAGCAGCTCCCCTCGCTGGGCTTGTAGAGCGAGAGCTTTACGGTCGCTGTGGCGGCTGCCGACATACGCAGGATGTTGAGGTCCAGAAGCAGGTCGCCGCCGTACGAGTAAATGTCGCGCCATGTTTTGCCCCGGCTGCCGAACTCCTGGAACCGAGCGTAGTCGGCCCCGACGTTCAGCCGGATGCGTTTGAAGTAGATCACGCCCGAAATTCCACCTTCGGGATAACAGAGCGGGAACTGATAATCAACGGAGCCGGCCAGGTAATTATTGCTCGAAATGTCGGACGAGGAGAAGCCCCGGGGCAGCAGCCGGGTCGATTTGTAGCCGAGGAATCGCAGACCCGACGGGAAGCGGTAGCCGCCGACGGAGGTTTGGTAGGCCGCCGCTACGGAGAGGGAGTTGTGGCGGAAGAACCCGGGGGTGTAGATCCGGGCGTAGGCCGATACGAGGTCGCTGAAGTTGCGGTTTTCGGGGTTGAGGTCGTACCCGGCCCAGAGCGTATAACCCCAAGGGGTCCCGACGTCGCGGTAGGCGGCGCGCACCACGTCCGAGAAGCCGATGCCCAGCGAGAGTTTGTGGAGTCCTTCGCGGTAGCCGAGCGTTTGCAGGTTGGCGATGCGTCCCTCTGCGTCGTAACGGATCGCATCCACGTCGGCCACCATTCCGTTCGAATACTCCCAGCCCGCCGAGAGCGAGAGCTGTCGGATATGACGCCCCCGGTCGAAATAGAGGGGCAGTGTGGCGCCGGCCGCCGCCGACCAATATTTGGCATGAGCCGGGGCCGGTTGGCGCTCGGCCTTGCCGTCGGCACCCCGCTGGGCGATGCCGTAGGTCATGCGGTCGCCGCCGTAGGTGGCCCGGGCTTCCAGTCGTACGCCGAGGCCGCTATACCGGATCGTACCTTTCAGCACATGGCCGTCGGACCGGCTCCAGCCCCACGATGCGAAGGCTTCGGTGCTCGACAGCAGATTTTGGGAGAGAACGGTGGCGCCCCACATGAGCCGGGGGTTGAACTCTTCGATGGTCTTGAACGGGTCGAACGATACGGGGGCCCAGCTGTGCGCCCGGAGCAGGTGCAATCCCTTGCGGTAGCGGCGTGCCGGATATTTGCGGTGCAGGGAGGCCGAGTCGGCGGGGGTATAGCGTACCGTGTCGAGATTGACCACGTTCCAGCGGCGGCGGGGCGGATTGACCAGATCGACGGGCAGTTGCGACGGGGCGACCGGAATCGGTTCGATGTTTTCCTGACGGGTGATGCGGTAGCCCTTTCGGTCGTAGGTGGTCGTCCAGACGGCTCCGCTGTCGGCGGGAGCCGGGGCGAAGCTGCCGTAGGTCGAAGTCGAAAGACGGTATTCGCGCCCTTCGCCGAGGTCGAAGCAGTGGGCTTCATCGCGGCCCGAGGCGATCGAGCCGTAGTAGAGCTTGCCGTCGGCGGCCCGCAGGTCGCTCAGCGTGATGTAGGCGCCTCGGGTGACAGCCTGCAAGCCCTCGCCGGGTTCGATCCGGCCGATCCACATGCCCGAATTGTCGGTGACGAGCGTGTAGAGCCGTTCGGTCGCATTGTCCCAGGCCAGTCCGTGCACTTCGGAGAAGCCCGGCATGGGCCAGGCGGTGCGCTGCCGCAGTGAATCTTCGGCGACGATCGTGTAGTGTCCGTCGGGCGTATATTCCACCCAGGCCAGGGCGCCGCTTCGCCCGATCGGGGTCGGGTAGAGGACATTGCGCAGTTTCGGTGCGTTGCGGGGGCGTTTTTTTCCGGGGGCGAGGACGACGAGCCGGGAATTGACCCGCTCGGGGAAGAGCAGCGAACGCCGGTATTCGGTCCACCAGACCCGTTGTCCGTCGGTTGTGGGGCGGCTCGAGACGAGTCCTGTCCAGGTGCGCCGCCTCTCGCGTCCCGTTCGGGAATCGACCGCAACGAGCCGCGAAGGGCGGTCGAAGTCCGTTTTCAGCGCTACGAGCGTCGTGTCGTTCAGGGACACGGGATGAGTATAGGTGGTGTAGTTTTTCTCCGGCAGCGGCGTGAGGGTACGGCCCGAATCCGTGACCTTCGGCAGCGAATCCCAGAAACGGTTCAGGTCGGCGAAGGCGTCCCGGAAGAGGATGCCCTCGCCCGTGCCGTAGAATTTGCGCAAGGCGACGCTGGTGCTGAAGGTCAGCATGTAGGCGTTGCGGACGCCGTAGCGCAGGGTCTTGTCCCAGATTCCGTCCCCATAGCGGTCGTAGCCGTAGGCGACCATCTGATAGCCCATTTGGTAGTGGTCGGGAACGAAATCGCGGAAGGAGCCGCAGAACCACTTGTCGCAGTTGCGCCTGCGGAGCACCTCGTAACCCAGGGCACGATATTCGATGGTGAAGCGCGGCTGGCGGCCCCGGCCGTAGGAGGACATCTCGGTTTCGTTCATCACCGCATCGCCTTCGAGCGCCCAGAGGGGCATGAAAAGCAGTCCGACGGTCGATCCTTGCTGCCCGATCAGGTAACTCAGGATGCGGATCAACCCCCGGTTGAGGTTGTTGTACTGAACGGCGTGGCGGTATTCGTGGGCTACGAGCTGCTTGACCCAGGGCATCGAGTAGCTATCGACGGAGGGCGTGGTGAGAAATTCGATGCGTTTGGGCATCCACATCACCAGACCGTTGGACTGGAAATTTTCGGTATGCAGCACGAAAGGGATTTTCAGCGGCGGGTGGCTGAAACCGTGTGTAATCGTGGGGCGTACCGCCTGGATATAATACAGGGTTCGGTGCGCCAGCGCCGATGCCGTGTCGGGAAAGACGACCCGTACGTCCTCGGTGCGCAGGTGTTTCCAGCGCAGCGCAGCCGCATCCGCACCCCACGAATAGTATTGGGCGCGAACGGATTTTCCTCCGATGAAGAGGAATCCCAGCAGGAACAGAATCGCTGCGAAACGGCGCATGGGAGCAGGCCGGGTCATCCGCCGGCCTTTTTGCATTTGTAACCCGCTTTGGCGAGGATTTCGACCACCCGGTCGCGGTGGTCGCCCTGGATGATGATTTCGCCGTCCTTGGCTGCCCCGCCCACGCCGCAGCGGGTTTTGAGCAGGCGGGCCAGTTCCCCCAGGTCGGCATCCGAGCCGACGAAACCTTTGACGAGCGTGACGGTCTTGCCGCCCCGCTGCTTGCGGTCGAGCCAGACGCGCAGGTCCTGTCGTTCGGGGGCGAGGGTTTCGATCTGCGGAGCCTCCTCGGTGTCGTATTTGAAATTCGGGTTGGTCGAATAGACCATTCCCAATCTCGCTTTCCAGTCGTTCGTCATGTGTGAAATATGCGGTCGTTGTTCTTTTTGCCGGAAAAGCTGGCACTTTTGCAACGAAATATTTTTGCAAATATAGTGTAAGCCGGGGGCTGCGCCAAATTTATTTGAGTCAGGACGGGCGCCGTTTGTTTTAGGTGTCGCCGTATCGATCGTCCGGAATGTCGGGGTGATTGGGTGGGCGCAGAAAAAACTCTTTCAATCATATTTCGGCGACTGTTAAGGAGTTTGCGCTTATTGCCGCCGGTGCACGGATAAAATGAAAAAACCGTCTATCTTGTTGATACACGGTTTTCAATTTTTCAGGTAGCTCCGTTTGCAGAACTTGGTGGGAGCTGAGGGATTCGAACCCCCGACCCTCTGCTTGTAAGGCAGACGCTCTGAACCAGCTGAGCTAAGCTCCCGAAAGGCAAGAAGCCTTCTTAAGCGCCTGAACAAGGACTTGAACCTAGGACCCCATGATTAACAGTCATGTGCTCTAACCAACTGAGCTATTCAGGCTTTTTCGAAAACCCGGGTTTACCCCTGTTTTCGGAGTGCAAATATATAGCATTTTTTTATTCCTGCAAAATTTGTCCCGTTTTTTTTGCAAAAACCTCGTATCTTTACGAAGAATTAATCGTATTACGAGATGTTTCGAAAAACCTACCAACTGACTTTTGTGCTGATTTTGAACGCTTTGTCGTGCCTGGCCCAATCCGGGCTGGTATTCGACCGGCCCGCGTGGGATTTCGGCACCATCCGCGAAACCGACGGCCCGGTTACGCATCGTTTCGTCTGCCGCAACGAAGGGGAACACCCCGAAGTGATCCTCCAGGTCACTACGACCTGCGGTTGCACCACACCCCGATATACGCGTAAACCGATTCTCCCGGGCGAGGAGGCTGAAATCACGGTAACTTACGATCCTGCCAACCGCCCCGGCAACTTTTCGCGGAAATTGGCCGTCTTTACGGCCGACCGCCGCATCGCCGCCAAACTGCGCATTACGGGTTCCGTCATCGGTCGTCCGAAGACCCCCGAAGAGCTCTATCCCATCGACTGCGGCGACGGACTGCGACTCGAAGACAATTTTCACGCTTTCACCTATATTTATAACGGGCGAACTTCGGTCGCTACCATCGGATATGCCAACCTTTCGGACAAACCCCTGACCCTGGAGCTGCGACCCGAAGAGGCGAGCGGACTTCTTCAGGCGGACTATCCCCGCCGGATCGCTCCGAACGAACGAGGAGTCCTTACCTTCAGCTACGACCTGTCGGCGGACAAACCCCGTTACGGCACACTGAAAGAGTTGCTCACGGTCTGTATCGACGGTCGTCCTACACGGACCGACATCTTTCTGCACGGCTTTGCCGTGGACGATCCCCGCCGGGAGGAACAAGAAAACGCCCCAAAGTGGCAAGTGAACAAAAATATTATTAATTTTGGCCCCGTGAAACGGACAGGAGCTCCGGCAGAGCGATCTCTGACACTTGGTAATTACGGCAAATCGACCCTGATAATCCGGGCCGTAGAAACTCCGAAAGGTGTCGGATGTTCGCTTCGCGGCGGAGAGCGGATCGAACCCGGCCAGGCGTGCGAAATCGTGGTGACATTCGATGCGTCGCGGCGGGATTACGGTCTTTGGTCGGAGCGATTGATACTTATCGCCAACGACCCCGCGCGTCCGATGCAGAGCATCCGCCTGACGGCCGCTGTCGAAGAGTAAGGTACGAAGAGACCCGGCCGAAACAGGATGCCGGACGGAAAAAGGCGGGAACTCCGACATTTTCCGGCAGACAGGCGCGGTACCGACCTGTACGGACGGAGCCGAGCGGAGAGAACGGAAACAAATAGAACCTTTTATAAAAAAGTAATGTACACAATCCTTGAAAAAAGAGTGCTCGCGGAGAACATCTATTTGATGCGCATTCATGCGCCCCGCGTAGCACGAGCGGCAAAACCCGGACAGTTCATCATCGTCCGCATCGACGAATTCGGCGAACGAGTACCCCTGACCATCTCCGATTACGACGCCGAGCAAGGCTCGGTAACGATCGTCACGCAGGCTATCGGAGCCTCGACCCGCAAGCTCTGTGCCCTGGAGCAGGGCGATGCGCTGGCCGATTTCGTCGGTCCGCTGGGGCACCCCTCGGAGTTCATTCACGAAGATCTCGACACCCTGCGCAAGAAACGCTTCCTGTTCGTAGCGGGCGGCGTGGGTACGGCTCCGGTCTATCCGCAGGTAAAATGGCTTCACGAACACGGGGTGAAAGCCGATGTCATCATCGGTGCCAAGACCAAGTCGATGCTGATCTATACCGAGGAGATGGCCCGCGTAGCGGACAATCTCTACATCGCTACCGACGACGGCAGCGAAGGCTTCAAAGGTATGGTAACGGCCCTGATCAAAGACCTGATCGACAACCGGGGCAAGCAGTACGACGTCTGCGTGGCCATCGGTCCGATGATTATGATGAAGTTCGTGACGCTCACGACCAAGGAGTACTCCCTGCCGACGGTCGTATCGCTCAATACGCTGATGGTCGATGGTACGGGCATGTGCGGCGCCTGCCGCGTCACGGTGGGCGGCAAGACCGTCTTCACCTGTGTCGATGGCCCCGAATTCGACGGGTTCCAGGTCGATTTCGACGAAGCGATGCGCCGTCAGGGTATGTACCGCACGCAGGAAGAGCGTGCCCGCGCCATCGAGCAGGAGCGCGAGAACGGTCACAAATGCCGTGTCGGGCTCGACAAATAACTACCGATCCACACACAACCGGACGTTTCCGGCAGACGAGTATGGAGCGATGCTCTGCGTCCGAATGCCGAAGGCGTCCACAGAACAATGAAAGCAAACAACTATGGCAAATAAAATTCCGCGCGTTCCCGTGCGCGAACAAGATCCGAAAGTCCGGGCCACCAACTTCGAGGAGGTGTGCTACGGTTATAATGTCGAGGAAGCCACGCTCGAAGCGTCCCGCTGCCTGAATTGCAAGAATCCCCGCTGCGTGGCGGCGTGTCCGGTGAATATACGTATTCCGGATTTCATCCATCAGGTCGTGGAGGGTAATTTCGCTGCGGCTGCCGCCGTTATCTCCGAGGACAGCTCGCTGCCGAGCGTTTGCGGCCGCGTCTGCCCGCAGGAGAGCCAGTGCGAAGGCTCCTGCGTTCTGGGAGTCAAGGGCGAGCCGGTGGCTATCGGCAAGCTGGAGCGCTTCGTCGGCGACTGGAAAATCGAGAATGCCGACAAGATGCCCGCTCCCGACATCAAGCGCAACGGACACAAGGTAGCGGTCATCGGCAGCGGTCCTTCGGGACTGGCCTGCGCGAGCGACCTGGCCCGCATGGGGTATGAAGTGAAGATTTTCGAAGCGCTGCACAAGGTCGGCGGCGTATTGGTGTACGGTATTCCCGAATTCCGTCTTCCCAAGGAGAAGATCGTAGCCAGGGAGGTCGAGGCCGTGAAGAAGCTGGGTGTAGAGATCGAAACCGACGTGATCGTCGGCCGCACCGTGACCATCGACGAACTGATGAACGAAGAGGGTTACGAGGCCGTCTTCATCGGTTCGGGTGCCGGCCTGCCCCGTTTCATGGGCATCCCGGGCGAAAACCTGAACGGCGTGGTTTCGGCCAACGAGTTCCTCACGCGTACCAACCTGATGAAGGCTTACGATACGCATTACGATACGCCGATCTATGTCGGTCAGCGCGTAGTGGTGGTCGGCGGCGGTAACGTGGCGATGGATGCCGTGCGTACGGCTAAGCGCCTGGGGGCCGAAGCGACCATCGTATATCGCCGCAGCGAGAAGGAGCTGCCCGCCCGCGTGGAGGAGGTCCACCACGCCAAGGAGGAGGGGATCGAATTCCGCATGCTGACCAATCCGACTTCGATCATCGGCGACGAGAAGGGCTGGGTCGTAGGTATCAGTTGCGTCGAGATGGAGTTGGGCGAGCCCGACGAAAGCGGACGCCGCTCTCCGATCGAAAAGGCCGGTTCGGATTTCGAAATTCCGTGCGACGTGGTGATTATGGCGCTCGGCACTTCGCCGAACCCGCTGCTCAAGATGACCACCGAAGGTTTGGAAACCAACCGCAAGGGGTGTCTGGTGGCCGACGAAAAGGGTGCGACTACCCGTGAAGGGATCTTCGCCGGCGGCGATGCCGTAACCGGAGCCGCGACGGTCATCCTGGCCATGGGCGCCGGCCGTAAAGCCGCCAAGTCCATCGACGAATACATCCGTCAAAAAAAGCATTAAACGCTTGCAAGATATGAGGAAATTTTGTTTCGCCGCATTCGCTGCTGTGCTCATCGGGACGACGGCTTGTACACCCAAAGCTCCGGAGCAATTCACGGGTAAGATCGTCGATGGAACGATGAATACCGTCACGGTAGAGTCCCCGGCCGACGGAAGAAGGGTGACTTTCACCACGGAGGATGCCGATATGCAGGAGGCTTACGGCCTGCTGCTGGGCAATACGGCGACCGTTACCTACCGGGGGAAGCTCGGCGAGGCAACTCCGGCTTTGAAGGTGGTGACCGATCCCGCCTATGTTACGGCCATCGGCCGCTGGGTGGAGCCCAATCCGATCGACTCCGAGCAGGAACAAGGCATTGAAATTCGGATAAACGGCGTCGCCGCTTCGATCAATATGCTGACTCTGCGCTACGAAGCTTGGGAATTGGCGCCCGAAGGAGATCGAATTATCCTGAGCGGCGTATCGGAAGGAAGCGGCGGGCCGTATCCTTTCGAGCAGACGGCCGAAATTATCGAGAGGGACGGCAAGCCGGCCCTCAAAATCGATGCGGTCATTCTGACCAAAAAAGATCTGATCTAAATTGGATGCCGTTTCATATACGGCTTGGTTCGATAAAAAAACTCACGCTTGAAAAGCGTGAGTTTTTTTATCGGGCGCCGGAAATCGGGATTCGGAAACAAAAGACGGAACTTCGTCGGGAAAGAGTGACGGAAACAGGCAAAAATGGTCGCAAAGGGAATCGACGAAACGATAAGCCGAAATTATTCCGTTTTACCGACCAACCGCTCGACCCGGTCGAGGATCATCTGTGGTTCTATGCTCCAGATACAGCGGTAATCGCCGTATTTACAGGGTTTCTTTCCATATACGGAGCAAGGCCGGCAGGCGAAATCGGTCTGCAAGACGCCTTCCTGTCCGAACCCGTAACCCAGAAAGCCGAGCCCGGGATGGGTCGCTCCCCATACCGACACGGTGGGCGTAGCCATGAGCGAAGCCAGATGCATCACCAGCGAATCCATCGACACCACGCAATCCAGGTTGGAAATGAGGTTCATCTCGTCCCCCAGCTTTATCTTGCCGTACAATGCCGTCACGTTCGGATAGAGTGCTTCCATCCGGCGGGCGAATTCGGCTTCCTCACCGCCGCCGCTGTGGACGAAAACCCGGTCGAAACGCCCGCTCAACAGACGGACGGCTTCGGCACTCAACTTTTCGGGATAAGTCTTGCCCGGCTGGGCGGAGAACGGCGCGAAACCGATCCATACACCCCGTTTCTCTCCCATGGGATTGGGTCGGGGGCGTTTCTCGGTCGGCCGGGGATCGGGAAAGTCGAATCCCAAGCGACGGAAGACGTCGCAATAACGGATGACGGTGTGTTTCAAAGGTTTCACACCTTCCGAACCGCGTCCCAGCCGCATGTATTTCTCGATCCGTCCCTTGTGAATTACCGAAACGGGGATCCCCCGCAGGTGGAGTGCCGCACGCACCATCTTCGAACGCAGTACGTTGTGCATGTCGGCCACCGCGTCGATCTTCAGCTCGGCCGCTTCGCGGGCGAACCGAATGGCACCCCGGATACCCCGGTGCGTGCGGCGGGTTTCGATATCCAAAAAACCGACATCCAGCCCTTCGAAAAAGGGATGGAACAGCGATTTGGTCGCAACGGTCACCTTCACCTCGGGATACGCCTCCTTCAGGGCGCGGAGCGCATGGGGCAACATCGCCACATCGCCCATCGCCGAAGTACGGATCACGAGCAGGTGCCGGGGCAGCTTTTTATTTTTTCGCGGCATAAAGCACGGGATTGAGCGCCGGATCGTTATACATCTTCATCTGTTTGTAGGTCTTCATGTATTTACGTCCGGCTTCAATATCCTCGATCAACTCCTCGATCGCAGTCGAAAGATCAACCTGCTGCGACAGCAGCACATCGAGTTTTTGCTGGCAGGCAGCGCGATGCGCCTCGTCCACATCCTTGCGGAGCACCTCCTGACGCATGTGGTAAATCTTCAGGGCCAGGATCGAGAGGCGGTCGATGGCCCAGGCCGGGGTTTCGGTATTGATACGCGCCCCCGGCTGCACGTCTATATTCTTATACTTATCGAGCAGGTAGGAGTCGATGTACTCCACCATGTCGGTGCGAACCTGGTTCGACTTGTCGATGCGGCGTTTGATCTTCAGCGCCTCGACCGGATCGATCCGGGGATCACGGATAATGTCTTCCAGGTGCCACTGCACCGTATCCACCCAGTTCTTCATATAGAGCAGGTGGTCGATCGTTCCCTCCGCATAGGGATTCGAAAGCTGATGATCCACGTCGTCGTAACGATGGTAATCGTCGATCGCCTGGGCGAATATTTTATTCGCATTTTGAGTAAACATAGTCTATCCTTTTTATTTTGTAATTATCCGAGGAAACGATTATCTTTGCAGAAGATAGGATATATCCAAAGCCGGTTCGAACAAGTTCGGCTTGCCGATCGGCTTTCACTGTCTTTGCATACAAAGATCAAACAAAGGTAATGAATTTTTATCACAAAGCAATATCCCTGGCGGGTTTTGTATTACTGACCGTCCTCCCTGCGCAGGCTCAAGTGCGGCAAACGCGGGAAGAATACATAAACAAGTACAAAAAAATAGCCGTCGCCCACATGGAACGCTACGGGATTCCCGCCAGCATTACCATGGCCCAGGGCATCCTGGAATCCGATTGCGGCAACAGTTGGCTGTCACAGGCTTCGAACAACCATTTCGGAATCAAGTGCAAGCGTAACTGGACGGGCGACGTGGTCTATTACGACGACGATGAAAAGGGCGAATGTTTCCGCAGCTATCCTTCGGTCGAGGCGTCCTATCAGGATCATGCCGAATTTCTCGACAGCCAGCCGCGCTACGACTCGCTCTTTTCCTATGCTCCCAACGATTATAAAAGCTGGGCCCGGGGGCTGAAGGCCGCCGGTTACGCTACGGCTCCGGACTATGCGCAGCGACTCATCCGCATCATCGAAGAGAGTAAACTCTACCTGCTCGACCGCGAGGACGGACTTACCATTTACGGAGCGCAAACCGGACACCTCACCGACGACTGGTTCTCGGGCCAAAGCAACGTCGATCAAGCCGCAGCGATCGCTTCGGGGGCAGTCGATCCCGACGACTACCGCGTGACGGTCAATGCCCATAAGGGTTACAACGTCTATCGTACCAACGGCGTGAACTACATCCTGGCTCACGACGGAGATACCTTCGAGAAAATTTCCCGCGACTTCCGCATTTCGGCCCGCAACCTGCGTAAATTCAACGATGTAAGCAAAAATGCCCAGCCCGTTGCCAACGAAGTGATCTACATCGGCCGCAAGAAGAAGCGCTGGGACGGCAACGTTCTGCTGCACACCGTGCGCGAGGGCGAAACCCTCTGGTCGCTCGGACAGTCCTACGGCATCCGCACCAAATCGCTGGCACGTCTGAACAAACTCAAGGAAGGCGATGCGCTGACTCCCGGTACAACGATCAAGATACGATAATCAATCCTTCGATATAGCATGGAAAGCATACCCCTGCGAAAGAAAATCCTCGAAACCATCGTAAGCAAATCGACGCTCAAACAGAAGGTTTTCGACAACACGTTCGCCACATTCAACGACCTGAAAGAAACCCTGCTGGAGATGGCTTCCGAAATGGACGACCAGTTGGACGGACTCCTCGACCGGCGCGTGCGGCTCGAATACCGTGACCGGGGCAAGTTCGAAGCCCAGATACAGGTGGCCAACGACCTGCTGATCTTCCAGATGCACACCGACGTCTTCGAGTTCGAGCCGAACCACGTCATCTGGCAGAATCCCTACGTGCAGACGGACCGGGACAACTCCTACTGCGGCGTGATCAACATCTACAACTTCCTTTCGGACTCGTTCAAGTTCAACCGCAATGCCGACGAAGGCTATCTCATCGGCCGCATTTTCATCAACCGTGAAAAGTGCTACTTCGTCGAAGGGAAACAGCAGACCTCGATGCGCCCCATGCAGTTTGGCAAAGCGGAGATCGATTCCGAGGCGCTGGTCCGCATTCTCGAATCGGCGATCTATTATGCCCTCAATTTCGACCTGCTGCTGCCCTCCTACGACGACAACAAGCGCGTGACGGTCGATCAGTTCAATACCAAACTCGATAATTCGAAATTCGTAACCGGCAAGCGCCTGGGATACGATTTCGATGTGGACGACATTTAGAATCAGAAACAGATATAGAGAACCATGCTGAAAAAATTACTCCTGCTGATCCTTCTCGGCACTGCTTTCACCGCACAAGCGGAAGCCGCCGCTCCCTCCACTTACCGCGACATCGCCCGGCTCCGTGCGATGAACCAGCGGGCGCAGGGCATCCGTCCCGCAGCCGACGGAAAATCCTATACGACTCTTCGCGGCAACGCCATCGAGCGTCACAGCTACACGAAGGACGCTCCCGGCGAGCTGCTGTTCGAATGGAAGAACGACAAAGAAAACCGCGATATCGCCGACTATCAGTTTTCACCCGACGGAAAACTGCTGCTGCTCTCGATCGGCTCCGAACCGATCTACCGGCACTCCTATACCACCGATTACTACCTGAAAGACGCCGACGGCCTGCGCCCCATTCTGACCGATCTGTCCGACACGCGCGACGCTTCGTTCTCGCCCGACGGACGGACGATCGCCTTCTCGAGCGGCAACAACCTCTACCTCTACGACATCGTCGGGGATTCCGTGCGTCCGATCACGACAGACGGTGCATGGAACCGGATTATCAACGGTACGACCGACTGGGTATATGAAGAGGAGTGCGCCTTCACGAAGGCTTACGCTTTTTCGCCCGACGGACAGAAGATCGCCTACCTGCGTTTCGACGAATCCCGCGTACCCGTTTTCGAGATGATGCGTTACGACGGCAAGCTCTATAACGAAGCCTATTCGTTCAAATACCCCAAAGCGGGCGACGCCAATTCGGTGGTCGATCTCTACGTTTACGACCTTAAAACGGGCGAAACGGAGCGTGTCGATGTCGGTCCCGACCGGGGACAGTACATCCTTCAACCGGAATGGACGCCCGACGGACGGCTCTGTTTCCAGCGGATGAACCGTCGTCAGAACCATTTCGAAGCGGTACTGTGCAATCCGGATGGCACGCAGCAGGTGATCTATGACGAACGCTCGCCCAAATACGTCGATCACCTCAACAAGACTTTTTATTTCCTGGAAGACGGACGCCGTTTCATCGTTCGGGAGGAGACCTCGACGGGTTATATGCACCTCTACCTGTACGGCATCGGCCAAGGTGTGCTTCACCCCATTACGCAGGGTGAGTGGGAAGTTACCGATTTCGTCGGACTGCGCAGCGACAAGGTTTACTACATCTCGACCGAAAGTTCGCCCCTGAAACGCGACCTCTACCGAATCGGACTCGACGGCAAGCACAAGGAGCGCCTCACTCCCGGCGACGGTTACTATTCGATCTATCCCAGCGCCGACCTGTCCTACTACATCTGCGAAGGCGGCGGCAGCTCCGCCCCCGGCCGTACCGACGTTTTCAACGCCGCCGGCAAACGGGTGCGCACGCTCTATGACAACGCACCGCTGAAGGAAGCGCTCGCGGAGGCGGGGCTTCCCGTCCGGGAGTTCTTCACCTTCACCACCGAGCGGGGCGACGAGCTGAACGGTTACATGCTCAAGCCGCTCGACTTCGACCCGGCAAAATGCTACCCCGTGCTGCTGACCCAGTATTCCGGTCCGGGATCGCAGCAGGTTGCCGAAGTGTGGGGTCCCGACTGGGAGGACGCGCTCGTCACGCATGGCTATATCGTCGTGTGCGTCGATCCCCGAGGCACCGGATACCGGGGCGAAGAGTTCAAGAAACTCACTTACGGCGACCTCGGCCGGCTGGAGGTCGAAGACCAGATTTCGACCGCCCGCTACATGGCCCGTCAGAGCTGGGTCGATCCAGCGCGAATCGGCATCTACGGCTGGTCGTACGGAGGTTTCATGGCCCTAGGATGCGCTTTCAGGGGCGAAGGCCTTTTCAAAATGGCGATCGCCGTAGCTCCCGTCACTTCGTGGCGCTACTACGATTCGATCTATACGGAAAATTTCAACGGTCTTCCCGAAGACCATCCGAAGGGATACGACGACAATTCGCCCGTCAATCTCGCGCACCTGTTCCGCGACGACAGCACGCGTCTGCTGATCGTTCATGGTACGGCGGACGACAACGTCCATTTCCAGAACACGATGGAGATGGTCCGTGCATTGAACAAGCTCGGGAAGCAGTACGACATGATGGTCTATCCCGACCAGAACCATTCGATGATGCCCGACGATATGATACACGTCCGCGAGAAAATGCTCCGTTATACGTTGGAAAATTTGTAACCGGCAAAATACCGTGAAAAATCTGCTGCTGCATCCCACACCGATCGGAACGGTCGGAATCGTCGAGAACGGCCGGGCCATCACCGACATTCTCTTCGAAGAACAACTCCCCGGGGATGCCGTCCAACATACGACCCCCTTGCTCGAACAGGCAGCGAAACAGTTGGACGAATATTTCACCGGAAAGCGCACCTCCTTCGATCTGCCGCTCGAACCGGAGGGAACCCCTTATCGGAAGAAAGTTTGGCAGGTCCTCACGGAAATTCCTTATGGACAAACCATGACTTACGGCGAAATCGCCCGTCGGACAGGTAATCCGCAGGCTTCGCGGGCCGTAGGCGGTGCCAACCATCACAATCCGATTCCGATCGTCATTCCCTGCCATCGGGTCATCGGTGCGGGCGGCAAGCTGACCGGTTACGCCGGCGGTCTGCCGCGCAAAGAGTTCCTGCTCGCCCTCGAAAGGAACAGGCTGCCGAAATAAAAAACGAAGGCCGGAGTGAAAACTCCGGCCTTTTTCGCAGGCTCTGCTCCGCATCACGCAGGCTTGAACATATCTTTGCCTACGCCGCAAAGCGGGCAGCTCCAATCGTCGGGCAGATCTTCGAAAGCGGTGCCGGGAGCGATGCCGCTGTCCGGATCACCGACCGCAGGGTCATAGATGTAGTCACAAACTGTGCAACGATACTTTTTCATAGTCCGAAAATATTTAGATTAAGTGAAACTGTATTTTTACAAATATAATACCTCTTCCGGGATTCCTCGTGTTTTTCCCCGAAAATTTACGATAATTCTGTATATACCGGATAAAATCGCTCCGTAGGCATCGAAGCCGGGTACTACGCCGCAGCTGTCGGGCCGAACAATCCTCCGCAGGAGGCAAGACAGCTCCGAAAGGAAGACGACAAAAAACGCCGCCGCAATCTATGTGCGACGGCGTAATATTCGTTCTTTCCACCCGGGCAGAAGAAGCCCGGTTCGAACGGAAGTCTTTATTTGATGCGCTCGTAATATTCGCGGGTACGCGTATCGACGCGGATCTTGTCGCCGGTATTGATGAACAGGGGAACCTTGATCGTCGCACCCGTATTCACCGTTGCGGGTTTGAGCGAGTTGGTCGAGGCGGTATCGCCTTTGATGCCCGGTTCGGTATAGGTCACTTCCATATCGACGATCGGGGGCAGCTCGGCGGAAAGAACGCTCTCCTTCTCGGTGTGGAACATCACCTCGACGATCTGACCGTCGGCCATCAGGTCGTAATTGTCGATCAGGTTCTTGTCGATGTTGATCTCCTCGAAAGTTTCCGTATGCATGAAGTGCGCACCCAGATCGTCTTCGTAGGTGAACTGATAGGGACGGCGCTCCACACGCACCGGCTCGATCTTCGCACCGGCGGAGAAGGTATTCTCCAGCACGCGGCCGTTTTCCAGGTTTTTGAGTTTGGTACGCACGAAAGCGGGGCCCTTGCCCGGTTTCACGTGCTGAAAATCTACGATCTGGAAGGTCTTGCCGTCCAATTCGATGCACATGCCGATCTTGATGTCTGCTGTAGTTGCCATAGGAATATTTTTATTTACGATTTTTCGCGGAGGCAAAGTTACGAAAAATCTGCGTAAATCGGGCAACGTCGGCTTATTTTTCCGAATCCGAATCGTTTCGTCCCGCCGATCGTCCCTCGCCGGTCCATCGGTAGCGCGGTCCGGAAATACCTAAAAGAGCCGTGACCCGCTCGGCCACCGACCGGCACAACTCCTCTACGGACGAGGGGCGGGCGTAAAATCCGGGGGAAGCGGGCAACACGACGGCGCCGGCTTCGGTAAGAGCGGTCATGTTGCGCAGGTGAATCAGCGAGAGGGGCGTTTCTCGCACGACCAGCACCAGGCGGCGGCGCTCCTTGAGCATCACGTCCGCAGCCCGTTCGATCAAGCTTTGCGAAACGCCGCAGGCGATGCGTCCCAGGGTTCCGACCGAACAAGGAACGACCGCCATCGCGTCGTAATCGGCCGAACCGCTGGCCGGAGGAGCGAACAAATCGTCGTTGTCGAAAATGCGGATGCGAGGATCTTCTGGCATAGTAACTCCTTCGAAATCAGCTACTTCACTGGCATGAGTGCTGTAAACGAGCGCGATTTCGGAAACCTCTTCGGCCCGGAGCAGTTGCTCGAGGCAAAGGCGGGCATACAGAGCGCCGCTGGCGGCTGTGACGGCGACGACGATTTTCATAGAGTTACAATTCGATGGTTTTGCATTTGAGCCCCAACTTCCGGATCTTGTCCAACGTGCGGGGCAAGGCATAACGCATGTTCCGGAACGATTTTTCGCTGTCGTGGAAAACCACGATAGCTCCCGGTTCGAGGTGTTTGGTTACGTTCTTCAGGCATTTGCGGGGCGAGAGCGACCGGCTGTAATCGCGCGAAAGCACGTCCCACATCACCAGCTTGTAGCGCTGCGACAACGCCCGGGCCTGCGCCGGCGTGATCCGGGCGTAGGGTGGTCGGAACAGTTCGCTGTGAATCAAATCGTTGGCGAAATCGACATCCTCGATGTAGCGTTCCAGGCTCATCCCCCAGCCTTTCTGGTGGGAGTAGGTATGGTTACCGACCTTGTGGCCCGCGTCCACGATGCGGCGGAAAAGATCGGGATAAGCCTCCACGTTTTTGCCCAGAACGAAAAACGTCGCCTTGGCGTCGTACTTCTCCAGCATCGCCAGAATCCACTCCGTGATGCCCGGTGTGGGGCCGTCGTCGAAGGTCAGGAAAACCCCCTCCGGGTCGTCGATCTCCCAGATCAGCGACGGGAACAGGTGACGGATTATTTTGGGCGGCTTGAGTTTCATGACGAGAAAAAATACTCCGGCGGAGTACGGCATCGACAAAGATAGTACAAAATCGCCGATTTTCAACAGACGATCTTCCGGTGCGTTCGCTTTATAGGCAAAATGAAAAATATGAATTCCTCCTTTGCGGAATATGCCGCTGATTCTCGAAACCCCCGACGAATTGCGTTGGGCGGAGGAGATCGCGGAATTAAAACGGTTTTGGGAAGAATAGTCGAACGGTTGCGATTCGCTTCCCGTCGAAACGGCTGTTTCGGCGGGAACTTTCGTGCGAAAATATTTGCAGGATTTGATCGAGTTATCTATCTTTGAGAAAAATACGCTACTGTAGTTTGTCTGCAAAAACGTTATGCCTATGAAGAAATCGTACTTTTTGTTGCTTGCAGTCCTGTTGTGGGGTTGCTCGACGTTCGAAGAGGAGGTTCTTCCGGCCCCGGGGGATTCTCCGCGTCAGTTGTCGGTTTCGGCGGTGGAAGAGCCTGGTCCCGATCCGGGTTCGTTGGAGATCATGCAGCGTGCGGTGGACAGCGTTGCTGCCCATAGCGGGCAGCGCAGCCGTTCTGCCTCGGTATCGGGTGCTCAGATCGAACCTACCCACCGTTACGTACGTTTCTCTCCGGCCACGAAAGCGCAGTTCGACGCTTTGTTCGATCAGGATGAATTTACCTGTTATAACTTTCCGTTGGATGAGGTTTCTCCGGTAAGTGCGGATGAGGGCTTCCGGATGTCCGGACCTTCGGATACTCCGGAACAGCTCTACGCGGTACTTCGTACGACGGTCGTCTTGCCCGATACGATTGCGAGCGAGGTTTTGAAAGAGTTGTACGACCCGTCGGTTACGGAGCGGGGCGTTGCGGATCCAGTGTGGGCGGATCGGGTCTGGGCCGAGGCTCGTGCTTTGATCGACGACGGGCGCCATCCGGGGAAAATAATTCCTTACATTCCTTCCGGAGAGATTAAGGTTTGGGACAATATTGCCGGAGATTACATTCCGATCGAGGGTGTTATGGTTACTATCATGCCTCCTGATAACTTGTTGAGGGTCTTGACAACGAGGACAGATAAGGATGGTAAATTCAGAATGTCGGGGTCGGTTCAGGAGCCAGTTAATTATGCGCTTTCGTGGAATACGGTGTATTGGACGATCAAGAGCAGCGCCGTGAGTTCGGCGAACTTGCGGGGTCCCAGCGTGCAGGGCGCCTGGAATGTGAAGATTTCCGGAGATGATGTTATTAGTGGTCCTGCGACGGTTTTTCGGGCCGCTTACCGATACTGGCACAAGATGCCGGCATTGGGATTGACCGCACCCAATTTGGGTAGGAAAGTGAGAATTACATGCCATAATTCGGTAGGTTTCACATATTATTGGAATGGAAAAGAGTTAAGTGCTTCCGGCCTATTTCATCCTGTCGTAAATAGTGATGCTGATCCTGATATAGAAGTGGCCTGTAAGAGAAATGCCAGCTATGTTTTCGGAACTGTAGCTCATGAGATTGGGCATGCGGCCCATTATGCTTTCAATCCGAAATTTAATGGAAAGACGAATGCCTTGATTAAGGAGAGTTGGGCACAATTTACCCGCTACATTTTAACGGAAACGGAATACAAGGATTTGGGCCTATATGGTAAATTGCATAAAAGTCGATTATTTAATCCGAATCAGCATTTGGTGGCATTTCAGGTTCCGGATTATTATAATCAGCAAATGTGGTACTTGGGATTAGGGGCTGAAAGAGATGAGACTGTGCGATTGTACACTCCCATGTTTGTAGATTTATACGATACATTCAATCAAAATAAATGGTATGGATATTGGTCTCCCGGCAGAACAAAAGATGATTTGGACAGGACCCCGGATGATGATATTTGCATGCTGACTATTCGGGAAATCCAAGAGATTGCTTTTGGATCGAAAAACAAATCGGAGGCTATCGGATGGATTCGGCAGTACGCCGCCCGATACGGTTTTACTTCGGAGGAAATCGATCGGTACTGGGCGGTTTACTCTTTAATCGAGGATGAAGATTATGATCGGTATAAATAGTATGAATAATTATTGAAAAAACATTGGATTATGAAAAATTTGATATGGATATTGGCGGCGATTATGCTTGCAGGCTGTGGTGACAACGAAGAGGGTCAGGATATGGGGCTGCATGGCGATCCTCCCGGATATAGCCTTTTTATTTGGTCGAATGAGAGTGATCACCGGATAACGATGACGGTAACCGATCGATTCGAGAAGAAAGAGATCCTTCCCGGAGAAAGCCTGTTGCAGGAGGAGGTCGGTTTCGTTACCCCTCCGAGCCTTGAAGGATATATGATAGACGGTGTTTCGATTGTGTTCGACGATGGCCCGTACGGGGGTGTATTTTTCAGGACAGATAAGGTTACGGCGTTTAATCCCTGTCTTGAATGTAATTATACGGTGGAACGGTCGAATATCGATGGTTATATTGGATTTTGCAGGTGGACCTATACCTTCACCAACGCCGACTACGATGCGGCCGTGGCTCGCGGGCCGATGAAGGAGCAGTAACCATACGGGAGCGACTTGTTTGCAGGCACGAAACCCGGCCGGGGAATATTTCCCGGCCGGGTTTTTGCAGGAAACTCTGCCGAAGCCGTTTGCATTCTCGAAAAATATCCCTACATTTGTAGTAAACAGATTAACCGGACCGGACTATGAAAAAATTATCGTATCTGCTGACATTGCTGCTACTCGTTACCCTCATGACGGGCTGCAAAGCGTTCCATACTCTGATGGATTCGAAACTCAAAGCCGCTCAGGGGGCACCGTACGAATTGATTGTCGTGTGCAACCAACAGTTGTGGGAGAGCGAGTTGGGTGATACGCTGCGTTCGGTGCTGTTGGCTCCGATTCCCTATCTGAACGAACGGGAACCTCTGTTCAACGTGATGCAGTTTCCGGAATCGGGATTCAAAGGTACGGTCGTCGATTACCGCAATATCCTCAAAGTGCTCGTCGATCCCTCCCTTGCGGCGGCTTCGGCCGGTGTGCAATACGATGTTACGGCTTCTCCGCAGGTCGTGGTGACGCTTCAGGGACCGACCCGGGAGGCACTTACGCAATATGTCGCGGAGCATCGTGCGGAGTTGGTGCAAACCTTCGAAGGGGCCGAGCGCGACCGCTCGATCGCTTTCGCCAACAAGTTCAATCAGACGGAATCCGGCAAGCTCGTTCGAGAAAAGTTCGGCGTGGAGATGAAGATTCCCAAAGGCTACATCCTGGCCCAACAAAGCGATGATTTCCTCTGGTTCCGGTACGAATTCCCGGCTGCGAGCCAGGGCTTCATGCTCTATTCCTATCCTTACGAAGGGAAGCAGTCCCTTTCGGAGGAGGCGTTGCTGGCTGCCCGCAACCGTTTCGCCGCTCGCATTCCGGGGCCGAGCGACGGCTCCTATATGACCACATCGAAAGTCTTTACGCCCCGGTATCGGTTTTTCCGGCTCGAAGGCAGAGCCTGGGTCGAAATGCGCGGATTCTGGGATGTCGAAGGGGATTTCATGGGAGGTCCGTTCGTAAGCTATACGACCGTCGATACGGCGACCGACCGGGTTTTCACGCTGGATTGTTATGTTTATTCTCCGAAACTTCCCAAACGCAATTATATGCGCGAAGTGGAACACTTGCTTCATCTGGTGAAATTCCCCGCAGCGACCGGTTCCGCATCTGCGACTGTCACCGCTGGCAGGCGGGAGGCGGCAAAATCAGATGCTCCGGCATCCCGGGACGCAAATCCGAAACCCGAAGCAATCTCGTCGGAATCCTGATAATCCGCCGCCCCGGTGTTGCAATTCCTGACATATCTGTTCATCGCCATCTATACGGCGACGGTTATCGGCATCATCCTGGTTGTCATTTTGGGCAACCGCAACCCGCTCAAGACGATCCCGTGGGTCGTCGTGCTGATTTTCGCTCCGGTCGTGGGATTGGTTTTCTATTTCTTCTTCGGGCAGGATCTGCGGCGCAAGCGGATTATTTCGCGCCGTACCTACAAGCGGCTCATGGTCTATGCTCTTCCGGCCCATGTGCGTCGAAGCGATGCCCCCGTTCCGGCCGCATGTCAATCCCTGTCCACTCTGCTTACCAATACTTCGCAGGCGGTTTCCTTTTACGGCAGCCGCCTGACCCATTACGGCGACGGGGCTTCCAAGATGACCGCCCTGCTCGAAGAGATCGAAAAGGCCCGCGACCATATTCACATTCTCTATTATATTTTTTGTGACGATGAAACGGGTGCCCGTCTTCAGCAGGCGCTGATCCGCAAGGCAAAGGAGGGTGTCAAAGTCCGCGTACTCTATGACGACGTAGGCTGCAACGGGGTCAAGAAAGAATTTTTCCAGCAGATGCGCGATGCGGGTGCGGAGGTTCATGCCCTGCTGCATGTACGCTTTCCGATGCTGACCGACCGGGTCAATTACCGCAACCACCGCAAGATCGTGGTCATCGACGGCCGGGTAGGTTTTTTCGGCGGTATGAATATCGCCGACCGCTATGTGAAAGGACCGGGTTGGGGGGTATGGCGGGACAGCCACTTCAAGGTAGAAGGAAAGGGGGTGTATGGCCTGCAATCCGCATTTCTGGTGGATTGGTCGACCGTCGAACGCGTACACCTGGATACCTCGAAGTTTTTTCCCGAAGCCGACAACTATACCTCATCGACCATGCAATTCGCTACCAGCGGTCCGTTGGGGCCCTGGCGAACGTTGTTGCAGGGTATTATGACGGCTATCGCCGGTGCGCGACGGAGTATCTGCATCCAGACGCCCTATTTCCTGCCGACCGAGGGCCTGAACTCCCTGTTGCAAACGGCGGCATTGGGCGGTATTGACGTACAATTGATGCTGCCCGAGCGTTCCGATTCCCGGATTATCGATAAAGCCGTGCATTCGTTCATCGACGATATGCTCCGGGCCGGGGTGAAGGTTTACTTTTATACCAAAGGCTTCCTGCATGCCAAAATGCTTATCGTCGATGATCTGCTGACGGTTGTGGGTTCTGCGAACATGGATTTCCGCAGTTTCGAGCACAACTTCGAAATCAACGCGTTCGTTTACGGACAGGATTTCAATACGGCAATGCGTCGTGTTTTCGACGAAGACCTGCGCTCGTGCCGGCGGCTTATTCCTTCGGAATGGTTGCGGCGACCTCTTCCGCAGCGATTGAGCGAGTCGTTCATGCGGCTCTTTTCCCCGCTGTTGTAAGGCCGGAGGAGGCGATGACGGCGATCGGGGTTTCCGTTGTTGTCTGATTCGCAAAAAACATAGCCACACCACGGAAAGCCCGGAGCCTGTAAAAAATATTTGGAGAATCCGATTTAACTTTCTATCTTTGTAAAACAAACGTATCAGGGTTCTGACCTTCACGGGTCGGGATTCTTATTTTTTTGATAAAACCATGGCAAAAGAGATTATTTATCTGACGGCAGAGGGTTACAAGAAGCTCAAGGACGAACTCGACCATATGCGCTCGGTGGAGCGTCCGGCTATATCGGCGGCCATTGCCGAAGCACGCGACAAGGGAGACCTGTCGGAAAACGCCGAATACGACGCGGCCCGGGAAGCACAGGGACTGCTCGAAATGCGTATCGCCAAAATGGAAGATACCATTGCCAATGCGCGTATCATCGACGAATCGAAAGTCGATAAGAGCAAGGTGCAGATCTTGAGTCGGGTAACTCTTCTGAACCACAATACCGGCAAGGAGGTGATCTATACTATCGTCGCCGAGCACGAAGCCAACCTGCGCGAAGGCAAGCTGGCCATCGGCACTCCCATTGCCAAAGCCCTGCTGGGACATAAGAAAGGGGACCGGGTGGACGTGACCGTGCCTGCCGGGACGATCCATTTCGAAATTCTGGATATCAACATCTGAAATAGGGAGATCGGGGTGAGGCAATCTTTTTAGGATGTAGAAACTGTTGTTGATTATTTTTTGGTAAGGAATGCTTTCGGGCGTTCCTTTTTTGTTCGTATTTGTATGATTCCGGTGCTTTGTCAGTCGATACCGGCGATTGCTGCTATGTACGGCGGATTGCATGCAAGGGGAGTTCGGTGCCATGATCGCGCAATAAACGGAACGTCCGACCTTAAGGTCGGACGTTCTCTGTTTTCTCGTTTTGGAGGAGCTATTTTAACGATGTGCGAATTTTGCCTGTCGCATATCCATAAGATTGATATTTGACAGGCCACCACCGATGAGTTCTCCGGCGGGGCTTGCACCCTCTTTGGTCAGATTTACCATTTGGCGGATAACGGGTCCATAGTTGCCTTCTGCATCCGCTGCTACGCCACAGATGGTGTTTTCATCCCAATAGACTGCCAGCAACTGATCTACCGCATCCTTAAATTCAGGTATTCCGTAAGTAACCAGATTGTTGATTATGCTGCGGTCCGAATATTCGTCCGGATTACTCAAATCGCCCATGAAACATCCTGTCCACCAATGAGCTGCCTTGTCGTTGTGGGATACTTTCAACAACAGAACGGCATATTCTTCGAAGCCTGCGAAGTTGATGGGATCCAATTGGGCGAGTTCTGCGCCATCATACCATGCGTAGCTGTCGATGCTTACTTCGGCAAGCGCAGCGGTATTCTCTTCTACCGTATATGTTTCACTGATGATGAAGGGAGCGACAGGGACTCCTTTTTGATCGATGGCAACGGCCCACATTCGCAATTGATCGCCTGTCTGAAGATTCCGTTCAAATTCTACAGGACCTGTGGCCGCGAGCATGGAAACCGCCTCGGCATGCAGGCCGGTGGTGCCCATATAGTCTTTGATTTTGGATTCAAGCACTTTTTTCATACCCTCCTCGATATTTTCGCCGAAGGCCTGATAATCCTCTTCCGAGATAAGATCGAATATGTAAACGACATCGTCTGCTGACGGAACGGTGGAGAACTTGGAGGCGACAACCGAACTTAAAGTGCATTCGAATTGAACGTCGAACGTTTGGGGATCCCCTCCTTCAAGAGTCTTGAATGTTTCGGTTTTGATCGGTGTGGTCGGGAATCCCTGTTCGCATCCGAAAACCGCAATTTGATATTCCCAGCCCGGGTTGAGTTCTTTTGCTTCATACGTGAAAGGTCCCTCGTGGAGATACATGTCGAGCATACCCCAGCCGAAATAACGATCGATCAGATATTTTTGATAATCCGTACCCGTCGGCACCTGGGACTGGATGTCAGCCGACAGAACATCCAGGAAGTAAACATCGCTGTTCGACGGTGTAACGGTAATCGATGCTCCTGTCTGTGTGATTGCTGTCGTTGCGATTTCGAATGTATTGGTGGATTCGGGTGCAGTCTGCGCTGTAAAAGCTTCTGCGGTAGGCTTCGTCGTCGTGTGTCCGTCGGCATCGATACCTACTGCGACGGCCCAATACTTGGCTCCCGGTTCGAGTCCTCTGGCCGTATATGCATCGTTGCCGTAAGAAGTAATGGCTTTGACCGCCTCCTCGCGGGTCATCTCCTGCTGCTCCATCATCACTACCTCGATGAAATATTGTAGGTAATCGTCAAAACCGTGTTTTTGGGATTCCAGCCAATCGGCGTCGGTGACGATATCACTGAAATAACTTTTTGTTTCGTTGCTCGGAGAAACCGTGATTTCAGCTGTCGTCGGAGTAATGTTACTTACTGATACCTTGAATGTCAGTTGATTAGGATCAGTTTGGGGGGGGGTACGTCGGTTTTGTCGTCACTGCATGCTCCGGCGAACACCGCCAAAATAAGAAAAGGAATTAAAATTTTTTTCATAATCTTATTATTTTTTAGTGATTAATTCACTACTAAAATAAATAAAAGTAGTGAGAAAACAAAAAACGGATGATTTTTTAGGATGTTAAATTTAAGTTTTTTAAAATTGGATTGATGTCTTATGAAGAGGTAACTTTGTATTCGTATTCTCGGAACTGCCGGAAGTAAAGAAACCGGTCATAGTAACTTGGGGTATGATGCTGTTGTGATATTATATTGACCATTCGAATAAATTCGGAGCCTGTGTCCGTTTATACCCGAGGAAAAGGGTATGTTTGGGATTCGAGATATTGATATTTGATTCCCTGCAGAAGCATCCCAATATATAGGTATTTGGGAGAGTGCACCTTGCCGAGTAACCTTTTTTCATTATTTTTGCACCTGAAATGAGCGGACAAAAACTCATACGGGTATTCAATGCGGGGGCGCTGCTGCTGATCCTGCTCGCGGCCTATGCGGGCAAAAGCCTGCATACTCATCCCGATGAGTACTATCGTTACCTCACGGAGAACGATGCAAATACCACGTCGCCGGCTCTTGTGGACGACTGTGCGATTTGCCATTTCCATTTCTTCTCGTATATCCATTCTACCGACTGGGTCCTCGACAGTGAGTTCCGTTTGCTGGAAACCTTTTTCCGGCCGGAGTGTTACGATCCGGCAATCGTTGCGATATCGGGCTCGCAGCTCCGTGCGCCGCCTGCAATCGGGTAGATAAATTCGTTCCGGAACCATTCGTTTCCGGGACTATTCGACCGCACGTGCCGATCGGCGCGGCAAAACATCGTTTTCACAGGGTATTCTCTCTCATCGGCCGTATTACGGGCCGTTGCCCCTACCTGGCGAAAACAGACCCATTTTACATCTTAAAACATAGGATTATATTGTGTATCCATTTGGGAGCATAGCGCCCCGAGTCCATTCCGAGGAGGAGATTTAGGTGGACTCCATTACAGACGCAGCCACCGGCCGCGAATAAACGCCCTCGAACTCGATTCCGCGACCGTCGGATAATGGGACATTGAAGATATAATCGCCTAATTATTATAATATGAAAAAATTGATCCTCTTGGCCGTAATGTGCCTGGTTTATCATACACTTTTTGCAGACGAAACGACCCCGACTCCTAAAAGCGACGCTCATCTCTACGGCCATGTCATCGACAGCAAAACAGGCGAACACCTGCCCTATGCCACCGTCACCATTCCCGGCACGACCATCGGCACCATGACCGATGCGAGCGGGCACTATTTCCTGAAGAATCTGCCGACGGGCACTATCACCGTCGAGGCCCGCATGATGAGTTACGATCCCGTGCGCCACGAAGTAACGCTAAAAAAAGGACAGTCCCTCGAACTCAACTTCGAAATCACGGAAAACGGAATTACCATGGACGACGTAGTCGTCTCGGCCAGCCGCAGCGAAACCACGCGTCGCAAAGCCCCGGCCTTGGTGAACGTCCTCGACCGCAAAATTTTCGACAACACCAATTCGGCCTGTCTGGCCCAGGGACTCGGGTTCCAGCCCGGCGTACGCGTCGAGGACGACTGCCAGAACTGCGGTTTCATGCAGGTGCGCATCAACGGGCTCGACGGACACTATTCACAGATCCTCGTCGATTCGCATCCCGTCTTCTCGGCACTCTCGGGCGTTTATGGACTGGAGCAGATTCCGGCCAGCATGATCGACCGCGTCGAGGTGATGCGCGGAGGCGGCTCGGCACTCTTCGGCTCCTCGGCCATCGGCGGTACGATCAACATCATCACCAAGGACCCCGACCGCAACAGCGCCGAAGTCGGTCACACGATCACGGCGATCGGCAACAGCAGCAGTTACGACAACGTCACCTCGGCCAATGCCTCGCTCGTCACCGACAGCCGTAAGGCGGGACTTTATGTCTATGGACAGAACCGCCACCGCTCGGGGTACGACCACGACGGGGACGGCTTCACCGAAATTCCGCAACTGCAATCCCAATCCCTCGGACTGCGCTCATTCTTCAAGACCAGCGCTTATTCGCGTATTACGCTCCAGTACAATACCGTCATGGAGTACCGCCGGGGCGGCGACCGGCTCGACCTGCCGCCGCACGAAGCGATGATCGCCGAGCAGACCGACCACAACATCAACGGCGGCAGCCTCTCGTTCGACCTCTCGTCCGCCGACTTCTCCAACCGTGTGAATGTCTATGCTTCGTTCCAGCACATCGCCCGCAAGAGCTACTACGGCTCCAAGCAGGATCCCGACGCCTACGGTCGCACGCACGACCTCACCGTGGCGACCGGCGCCCAGTACATCCATTCGTTCGACCGGTTGTGGTTCCTTCCCGCCGACCTGACCCTGGGCGTGGAATATAACTACAACGATCTGGACGACGAATCGATCGGCTATGATTATCGAACGAAGCAAAAGGTGCACATCATCGGCGCCTACCTGCAAAACGAGTGGAAAAACGAGCATTGGTCGCTGCTTATCGGCGGCCGTCTGGATAAGCACAGCCTCGTCGATCACGTAATCTTCAGTCCGCGTGCCAACCTGCGCTACAATCCCGGAGAGGGGGCGAGCCTGCGCCTAAGCTATTCGAGCGGCTTCCGTGCTCCGCAGGCCTTCGACGAGGATATGCACATCGCCATCGTGGGCGGCGAGCGGGTACGCATTCGCCTGGCGGACGATCTGCGCGAGGAGCGATCGCACAGCCTCAGCCTCTCGGCAGATCTTTATCACCGTTTCGGAAAAGTCCAGACCAACTTGCTCGTCGAAGGTTTTTACACGACGCTCGACCACGTTTTCGCCTTGCGTCCGCTGCCCGATCCGGATACGGACGGGAGTACGATCAAGGAGCGTTACAACGGCTCGGGCGCCCGCGTCATGGGCATCAATATCGAAGGCAAGGCCGCCTTCACCCGCTGGTTCGACCTGCAGGCCGGAATCACCCTTCAGCAGAGCCGCTACAAGGAACCGGAACAGTGGAGCGAAGATCCGGAGGTCGCACCGACCCGCAAGATGTTCCGCACGCCGAACACCTACGGCTACCTTACGGCTGAATTGACCCCCGTACGCAATTTGCAGGCAGCCATTACCGGAACTTACACGGGCAAAATGCTCGTGCAGCACATGGCGGGTTCGGGCACGCCCGTCGATCGGGCCGTCACGACACCTCGTTTCTTCGACCTGAACCTCAAAGTGTCGTACGACGTCATTCTCTATAAGGAGATCGCCCTGCAACTCCATGCCGGCATCCAAAATATCTTCAACGCCTACCAGAAAGACTTCGACCGGGGGGCCAACCGCGATTCGGGTTACATCTATGGCCCGTCGCTACCCCGCAGCTGGTTCGTCGGTGCGAAGATCAGCTTCTGACGGTCTGCCGGAAGCTCCGGCGGCTCCTTGCTTCGCCGGACAGGGAATATCGTTGTCGCTCATCCGGATTGACGGCATACGGAACTTTTTTGAAAATATCGCTTTCGGAAAGTCATGATATTTTCCGGGTATAAACCGAACGGAGCTGCTTGGCGGCTCCGTTCGCTCATGGCGGCCGAACGCTTTAGCAACCATTATTGCACCGATTTGCACGAGCCGCAAAACAATTTTACGGTTTTTCTCGTTTTTAATATATCGATCCATCCGTCAAAATTCGTATTTGCTGCGATTTTTGTTCTGTTCTCGAAACAGGGGTGGCTTGAATAACCGACATACGATCCCTATAACCAGATTTAACCCCGAATCGTTATGTTTAACTCCCGATCTTCCATCTCCATCTCGACGTTTCTTTCTTCACTGATTGGATCTATCATGCGCGGGCGACGCTCCGTCCGCTGCGGCCAAACGTGCGAGTACCGCAAGGCCAGACTCATCCTGACCCACGACCCGGGCGAAGAGCTGTTTCTGGGGGCCCTTCATCCGGCTGCGGCTCTTTTCCGGGAACATATCGATATCCCCGAACTCATCGCCGAACATGCTACTTATCGCAAAGTGCTCGAGGAGGCCGGAGCGAGGGTACTCACGGTACGTCAGATCCTGCTCGACGGAACCGGCGCGGACGGGAAACCCGCCGACCGGACGAAGCTGGAGAACCTGCGCCGCTTCGCGGCCGGTTTTCTTACCTTCGACACCCAGAACCTCTCTCCGGAAACAGCCGGGCAGCAGAAGGAGTACCGACAATCCATTCTCGCCAAGACATCGCCTCGGGACTTGGTTCGTATCATTCTGCGACAACCGATCATCCGGCTGTCGGAAACGCAGATCAACACGGGTCTCAAGGCCGAATATTCGGAAAACCCCGTGATGAACCTCTTCTATACGCGGGACCAATTGATAACTACTGCCAAAGGCGTCGTAATCGGACGCATGAACTCCCCGCAGCGGGAGAAAGGATGCGACATTCTGCAATTCTGCCTCGAAAAAATCGGCATGAAACCGTTACACCGCATCGATGGGGAGGGAGCTCATCTCGAAGGCGGGGATTTCTATCCGTTCGGCGATACGGCTTTCATCGGCTGCGGGATGCGCACCACGCAACCGGCCATCGATCAGCTTATGGAGCACGACCTGCTGGGCTGCAACCGTCTGGTCGTAGTCAAGGACCGATTGTTCAGCCAGGCGGAAATGCACTTGGACACCTATTTCAACATTATAGACCGCAATCTGGTGACGCTCACAGCTCGGCGTATGACCACCGATCCGGATTCTCCGGATCTGTTGCTGGCCGATATTTATCTCCGAGGTGCAAACGGCGTCTATACCAAAACCGAAGAAGATGTCGGATTCGTCGAATTGTTGAGGAGCCGTATCGGTGCCGCCATCATCCCCATTTCCGAAGAGGATGCCGACCGGCTGGCGGGTAATTTCCTGACGGTCGGGTCGCGCCGTATCATCGGGGTAGCGGGCCAGTCCGAAGCCCTGCGGACCGAACTGAAACACCGAGGGGTGAAGGTCACCTGGGTCGGGCTTGACAACCTTTGCAAAGGCTACGGTGCCGCACACTGCATGACGCAGGTGCTTCGCAGACGGTGAAGACTGTCCTCCGACGTATGTAAAAAAGACACTCCGGGGAAGTGAAAAGTTTTTCCGGGAGCGACCGTTGTCGCAATGTTCCGAAAGAATATGGCCGCTGTTGCCCGGCAAGGAGCGAAATCGGTTGTTATGTTCCGTTCATACGGGTCAGACGGGAAACTTTCCGCTTCCGGATGCGGGTAAGTTTCTTATAGAATACGACTTACTTCCGACGAAATGTGCGGCGGAAGGCTCTTTCACGAAAAATCCCCGGTCGAAAGACCGGGGATCTGCTATCGTTGTCGGCAAACGCTTACAACGCCTTGATCTCGTGAAGCACCTGGTTGGTCTTGCGGACCGCAGCAGCCGATGCCTCGAATTTGGCAGCCTCCTCCTTGGTGAGGTCGAGTTTGACGATCTTCTCGATACCCTTGCGGCCGATCACGGCGGGAACACCGATACAGATGTCGTTCTGGCCGTATTCGCCTTCGAGGTAGCAGCAGCAGGGGACGATCTTCTTCTGATCATGCAGGATCGATTCGACCATCATCGAAGCAGCGGCGCCCGGAGCATACCAGGCCGAAGTGCCGATGAGTTTGGTCAGCGTGGCACCGCCGACCATCGTGCTGGCGACAGCCTCTTCGAGTTTCTTCTTCGAGGCGAATTGCGTCACGGGCACGCCATTGACCGAAGCCTTCGAAAGCAGCGGAATCATCGTCGTATCGCCATGACCGCCGATCACCATGCCGTCCACGTTGTTGATGTTGGCGCCGGTGGCTTTCGCCAGGTAACATTTGAAACGGGCCGAATCCAAGGCGCCACCCATGCCGATAATCCGGTTTTTGGGAAGTCCCGAAGCCTTGAGCGCCAGATAAGTCAGCGTATCCATCGGGTTGGCGACCACGATGATGATCGCGCGGGGCGAATATTTCACCACGTTCTCGATCACGCCTTTCATAATGTTGGCGTTGGTGCCGATCAGCTCCTCGCGGGTCATGCCCGGCTTGCGGGGAATACCCGAGGTGATCACCACCACGTCCGAGTTGGCAGTCTGCTTGTAGTCGTTGGTCACGCCGACGAGCTTCGTATCGAAATCCATCAGCGTAGAACACTGGTACATATCCAGCATCTTACCCTCCGACAGGCCCTCTTTGATGTCGATGAGGACCACTTCGCTCGCCACTTCGCGGCAAGCCATCACATTGGCGCAAGTAGCGCCCACGGCGCCCGCGCCCACAACTGTTACCTTTGACATAATGTTATAGTTTTAAGGCGAGTCCGACGTATTGATTTCGGATGTAAAACAAAAATACTGTCACAACAGAACACGTCGGACTCACGTTACGGTATCTTTTGATGCCGGATTCCATCCTGACACTCCCTGCCGACACCCGTCGAAAACGGGAGGCTGCGGGGTTCGATTTACATCGAACGAATATTAGCCGATCAACTCTTTGTACTGCGCGTCGGTAAGCAGCGACTCGCACTCCTTGGGATCGGTCAGTTTCACTTTGACGAGCCAACCCTCTCCGTAGGGATCGCGGTTCACGATGGAGGGATCGGCATCCACTGCAGGGTTGAACTCCAACACTTCGGCGCCGACGGGAATGAAAGCGTCGCTCACGGTCTTCACGGCCTCGATCGAGCCGAAGACGTCACCGGCGGACAAGGTTTCGCCGACGGTCGGAACATCGACGAATACGATGTCGCCCAACTGGCTCTGTGCGAAATCGGTAATGCCGATAAAAGCCTCACCGCCCTCTACGCGGCACCATTCGTGGTCATTGGAATACTTCAGATTTGCAGGTACGTTCATAATTTTCGGTATTTGAATTGGTTAAAATGAAATTTATTCGCGGTCTAAAATATCATTGCAAATATAAGGTTATTTTTCGTTCGGCCAACGTTATCCTGTTATTTTTTTAACACGCAGCCCGTCCCGTCCGTTCGAGCCGTCCGCTTCCCCTCGATAACGAACTCTATCTCCCGGAACAGATACCCTTCGGTACGGCCGTCGGGCAGCTCCAGCAGCAGCTCTCCCGAAGGGCGCACGCCCCGCAGCACGGCCTCCACTGTCCGGCCGTCGGGATAACGGTACCGATGCCGCTCTCCGAGCCGGTACATCCGCCGTCGGTAGTCGGCTTGCAGCGCCTCCCGATCCCCTTTCTCGAGTTGTTCGTACCGGGCGGCTAGACAGTCGCCCAAGCGGTGCAGTACCTCCTGCCGATCGTATTCGCAGCCAGTTTCGAGGCACATCGACGACGGGTTCGGCAACGACGGATCGAACCGGGTCTGATTGACGTTCACCCCGATTCCGACGATCGTACGCGACAGGCGGTCGCCCGTCAGGTTGTGTTCGATCAGGATGCCGACCAGCTTGCGGTCGCCCGCATAGATGTCGTTCGTCCATTTGATCCGGGCGTCGATGCCGTAACCGCCGAAAAGGTCCGTCAAAGCCAAAGCTACCGCTTCCGAAAGCAGAAACTGTTCCGAAACGGGCAGGAAACGGGGTTCCCATACCAGCGAGAACATCAGGTTGCGTCCCTCCTCGCTGCTCCAGGTATGCCCCCGCTGGCCGCGTCCGGCAGTCTGCCGCTCGGCGCAGATCGCATCGCCGTGTCCGTAGCGAGGATTCCGGGCCTCGTCGTTGGTCGAGGTCGTCTCTTCGAGAAAGTGATAACGGGTCCTGTGCATCCGAAAGGTACTATACCGAAACTCCGAAATCCCGGAGCGCCGCGGTGAGCGAAGTTTTCTTGTCGGTGGACTCCTTGCGGCGTCCGATAATCAGCGCACAGGGAACGCCGTACTCCCCGGCCGGGAAACGCTTGGGGTAGCTGCCCGGAATGACCACCGATCCGGCGGGGACGTATCCCTTGTACTGTTTGGGTTCCGCCTCCGTTACGTCGATAATATGCGTCGATCCGGTAATCACCACGCCGGCGCCCAGCACCGATTCGCGGCAGATGTGCGCCCCTTCGACCACGATGGCCCGGGAGCCGATGAAACAGTCGTCCTCGATGATGACGGGGGCCGCCTGCACGGGTTCCAGCACACCGCCCACGCCCACACCGCCGCTCAGGTGGACGCGCTCGCCGACCTGGGCGCAGGAGCCGACCGTCGCCCACGTATCGACCATCGTGCCGGCACCGACCCAGGCTCCGATATTGACGTAGGAGGGCATCAGGATCGCCCCCGGCGAAATGTAAGCTCCGTAGCGCGCCACGGCGTGCGGTACAACCCGTACGCCCAGCTCCTCGTAGCCGTGCTTGAGGTCCATTTTGTCGTGCCATTCGAGTTCTCCGGCCCGCATGGTGCGCATCTCCTGCATCGGAAAATAGAGCAGAATCGCCTTCTTGACCCACTCATTGACCTGCCATTGGCTCCGGGACGGATCGATGGGTTCGGCCGTTCGCAGGCGGCCCTTGTCCAGTTCTTCGATAACGGCGCGGACCGCCTCCCGCACACGGGACTCCGCAAGCAATGCCCGGTCGTTCCAGGCCTCTTCGATAATTTGTCGCAACTGATTGTCCATTCCTGTTTTTCGCTTTCGTTATTCCGGTTTCAAAGTTACAAAATTCTCCTGCGGATCGCCGGATGCCGGCAACTTTTTCGTATATTCTGCGAATATATGGAATGTTCGGACAATCTTTGCGAACAAACCTGCACGATTGCGCCGGACTTTTCGTATATTTGTCTTTCGAAACCCTTCAAATACTAAAATATGTTAAAACACGTTAAAATTACTTTGGCGGTTTTCTGTGCCGCTGCTGCACTTACCGCCTGTAAGTCATCTATGAAAATCAAACACCTGCCTTATCCCGATGCCGAGCGTACGGAAGTCGTGGATAACTACTTCGGCACCGAAGTCGCCGACCCCTACCGCTGGCTCGAAGACGACCGTTCGGAACAGACGGCCGCCTGGGTCGCTGCCGAAAATGCCGTGACGCAGAATTACCTGGATCAAATTCCGTTCCGCGAGGCGATGCGTGCCCGCCTGACCGAGCTGTGGGCTTATCCCTGGGAGGGAGCTCCGGCTAAATTCGGGGATTATTACTATTTTTACCGCAACGACGGACGACAGAACCAGGCCGTGCTGTACCGCCAGGCTTCGCTCGACGCCGAGCCGGAGGTATTCCTCGATCCCAACACGCTCTCCGAGGACGGAACGGTTGCGCTGTCGGGCATCTCTTTCTCGGAAGATGGCCGCTACCTGGCTTATGCGGCTTCGGCTTCAGGTTCGGACTGGAGCGACATTCATGTCATCCGTACGGCGGACAAGCAGCCCACGGGCGATATCGTAAAATGGGTGAAGCTCTCCAACGCAGTGTGGACACCCGACGAAAAGGGATTCTATTACAGTACGTTCGACGTTCCGGAAGCGGGCGTCTATTCTTCCCAGAACCAATATCAGAAGGTATATTATCACACGCTCGGTAAGCCTCAGTCTTCCGATCGTCTGATTCATATGGACACACAACATCCGTTGCGCTATTTCGCTTCCAGTGTCAGCAAGGACGGCAAGTGGCTTTTCATCACGGCATCGGAGGGTACGTCGGGCAGTGAGATCCTCTACCGAAAAAGCAGCGATAAGAAGTTCAAGGTGCTGCTTCCCGGCTTTGCCAACGACCACGAGATTATTCGCGCCGAGAACGATAAACTTTACGTGCGTACCAACCTCGATGCTCCCAACTACCGCGTGATCCGCATCGACCTGAATAATCCTTCGGTGATCGAGGAGATTATCCCCGAAAATCCGAAGAATATGCTTGAGATCGTCAGCAAACCGGGCGACTATATGATGGCTTCCTACCTGGAGGATGCCCAAAGCCAGGTTTACCAGTACGATTGGAACGGCAAGCTCATTCGGAAAGTCGAGCTGCCCGCCATCGGATCGGCAGGCGGATTCTCCGGTAAAAAAGGCGAAACGGAGGCCTTCTATTCGCTGACCAACTTCACGACACCTTCGACCGTTTACCGTTACGACCTCGCAACGGGCGAATCGACCCTGTATAAGCGTCCCGAAGTGAAATTCAGCCCCGAAGACTACACTACGGAACAGGTGTTCTACACCAGCAAGGACGGCACGAAAGTCCCGATGTTCATCGTCTATCGCAACGGACTGAAGCTCGACGGCAACAACCCCTGTTACCTCTACGCTTACGGTGGGTTCCAAGTCAGCCTCGCGCCCTGGTTCAACCCGGCTGCCATTATGTTCATGGAACAGGGCGGCATTTATTGCGTAGCCAACCTGCGCGGCGGCCTGGAATACGGAGAAGAGTGGCACAGGGGCGGCATGCTGGACAAAAAACAGAATGTTTTCGATGATTTCATCGCAGCGGCCGAATACCTCATTGCCAACAAATATACCTCGTCGAAGAAACTCGCCATCGCGGGCGGTTCGAACGGCGGCCTGCTGGTGGGTGCCTGCGAAGTGCAGCGTCCCGACCTGTTCGGCGTCTGCCTGCCGGCGGTCGGCGTGATGGACATGCTCCGCTACCACAAGTTCACCATCGGCTGGGGCTGGGTCGTAGAGTACGGCTCGAGCGACGACGAGGAGCAGTTCGGCTACCTCTACAAATACTCCCCGCTGCATAACATCAAGAAGGGCACGAAGTATCCTGCGACGCTGATAACGACTGCCGACCACGATGACCGTGTCGTGCCGGCTCATTCGTTCAAGTTCGCCGCCGAGATGCAGTACGCCCAGGGCGGCGACGCTCCGATCCTGATCCGCATCGACACCAAGGCGGGCCACGGCGCCGGCAAACCCGTCTCGAAGCGCATCGAAGAGGCTACCGACGTGTTCTCGTTCCTGTTCGAGAATACGGACACGCCTTACAAGACGGTCGAAACGAAATAATGCTATTCCGGTCGCATGTCCGAAACTTCGTTGAAAACGGAGTTTCGGAAGCAGCCGGGCCGATCCCGATGCGGGTCCGGAACCCGGCACGACGAAGTACCGGCCGATAACCATACTGTTTTATTGAGCGATGAAAGTTTACAAGTTCGGCGGCGCATCGGTCCGCAACGCGGACGGTGTGCAAAACCTGCTGAAGATCATCGGTGACGAACGGGATCTGTTCATCATCGTATCGGCAATGGGTAAGACCACGAATGCCTTGGAGAAGGTTTTCGAAGGGTTGCAGAAGGGCGACAAAGCCTTCTCGATGGAGCACATCACCGCGCTGAGGCAATACCACGCCGAAATCGTAAACGAACTGTACGGCGCTCCGACCCGGCTCGAGAAGATCGAACGGCTTTTCGGGGAGCTCGAACAGGTGGCGACCGAAACGGTCTATCGTCCGGAAGACGCCGAGCTGTGGTACGACACCGTCGTCGCTTTCGGCGAGCTGATCTCGACGACGATCATTTCGGAGTACCTCTCCGAACGGGGTATCGACAATTGCTGGCTCGATATGCGACGTTGCTTCCGCACCGAACAGCGACACAAGGACGCCTCGGTCGATATCGCCGCATCGCGGACTCTGCTGCGCAACGCCATGAAACAGTCTAAGGCCTGTATTTTCATCGGGCAGGGCTTTATCGGAGGTGCTCCGGACGGCACGACCACTACCCTGGGACGCGAAGGTTCGGATTACTCGGCAGCGGTGGCGGCCAATATCCTCGACGCGGAATCCATGTCGGTATGGAAAGATGTGGACGGCATCCTGAATGCCGACCCGAAGGTTTTCCCCGATGCGGTGCAGATCGCGGAACTGAACTACCTGGACACCATCGAGCTGGCTTACAGCGGGGCACAGATCATCCACCCCAAAACGATCAAACCGCTGCAAAACAAGAACATCCCGCTCTACGTGCGGCCTTTCGGGGACAAGCGAAAACCGGGCACGGTGATTCGCCGTATGTCGGCGCCGATCGAGGTTCCGATTCTGATTCTGAAGAAGGATCAGGTATTGCTGACGATCCGTTCGCGGGACTTTTCCTTCGTGCTCGAAGAGAAATTCGCGGCGATCTTCTCCCTGCTGGAGCGATACCGTATCAAGGTCAATCTGGTGCATAACTCGGCGGTGAACCTCAGCCTCTGCGTGGATAACTCCTGGCATATCGACGAGGCGATCCAAGCCCTCCGAAACGAGGAGTTCGACGTAATGAAGGTCGAGAACATGGAGTTGCTCACCATCCGGGGCTATAACGGCGATTTGATGGAGCGATATGCTTCGGGGCCGGAGGTTTTTCTGTTGCAGAGAACTCAATCGACGGCCCGTATTGTCCGGAAAAACCGGTAGTCCAACTTCGAAAAAAGACGCTAAAATAAAAGAAGAGAAGTGGGGTCGATGTTGGACGAATACAAGAAAAACATTAGAAAACCGAATCCGGAGGAGCTACGACTCATTAAGTTTTTGGTACAAAAGGCATCTTTGAATATGTCCGAGGGCTGGGAAAGATCTTTGACTGTTTCTTGTTTGAATGATGGAGGAATGGGCAGTATGAAATTATATATGTCTTTACCGCCGAAAGAAATAATATCAACGATTTTTGTCAGTGAGTGCTCTTTTAAGGATTCTGATGGAATAGATGTGTTAGCCTCATTATATCTCGATCAAGATCATGAGATTTGTGAAGTGGATATTTGGAAAGCTGATTTTTCTCCTTTGATAAGGATCTCTTCGGATATTAGCTTATAAAACGGAGGAACATGGGAGATTTGGGATATTCGAAGCATGCATTTCGTGTAAATGGTGAAACTTATTATCCTGGAAAATTATGAAAAAATTAATAATTTTATTGATCAGTCTTTTCTTCATTGCCTCCTGTGCCGTTGTAAAATCCAGCAGAATAGTTGGAAAATGTTACTTGGGTTATCCTTATCGCCAGATTATGGTATTCATTTGTATGCTGAGTTTTATGCCGATAGTACGTTTTTATATAGGTCAGCTGGCTGTTATGATATAATCGGCCATTGGTACATAAGCGGTGATACAGTGATTTTATCTTCGCCAAATTTCAATGTCGAAACTCGTCCTATTGATCTTTATATTTTTGCAGAAGAAGAGATTACAGATTGGCGTTTTCCTGATGAGTATTATAAATTTACGGATATGGAGGGTAATAGAGATGCATATATTATTAAAGGAGATACTTTATATCCTGTACTGAAAAACGGGAAGTCTCTAATAGAATATTTGTACGCAATACCGAAACCGGGCCCTGAATTAGGTCTATATAATAGAGGAATTTATTTTGGGCCGAAAAAAGATAAGTAATCTTTGATTGTTACTGCCGGACTTAATGTCCGGCAGTTTTCTTTTGTAGATTGGTGAATTTTATCTATCTTTCTACAAAGAAAAAATGTAATTATGAAACGACTAATAATTTTGTTAATCGGACTTTTCTTTATTGTTTCCTGTTGTAGTGTCAGGCCCGGCAAACTGACCGGTAAATGGTTTCGAAGTACAACTTGTGTAGATGATGCAAGAACTCCTGGATTATATGTTTACTTTTATCCTGATGGCGGCTTTTTGTACCAAATGGCCTATGCTGACGGAGCTACAGGTGCTTGGCGAATCGAAGGCGATACTGTTATTTTATGGTCTCCGGATTTCAGTATCGTGTTGGATAGTGTTTTGCTGCCGTACGGCCCACGCTGTTGGCCTAATTTGAATAAATATACAGATGCTACAGAAAATAATCAAAATTGTCGCAAACTAACTAATGAACGAAAAAATTTGCCTTGTTTTTTAATCTGAAATTTTATGTATAAGGAAAAAAGCCGCATTTTCTCGGCTCTCTTCTCATCCTTTATGGATACGATGCAATCCAACTACAAACATATCGCTGCTGTTCTCTTGCATTTATCTACGTTTTTCTTGCTCTTGTTTCGGACCAACATTTTCAAAGGGTCTTATTATAAGTCCCTTTATCAAAGTCGGTCCTAACAATTACTGCGTTATCATTGATTCATATCTTTTTTGATAATCATAGTTAAACAGTTCTTCAACGGTATCATAAGGAGTCTTGATTATCAGCTCCGTTGAATCGTCATCCGCCTGCTTAATCTGTTTTACCCGTTTATTGCCACAACCAAGCATCATTAAGCTAACGGCCAGTATTAGTATGCAATTCTTCATCTAATGTTAATCTCTTTATAGAGCCTTGAGATATTCTATCGAATCGATTTAATGCCATCCGACAATGCCATAGACATAAACAGAATCTTGATTAACGTATTGGTAAATTGAATCGAGCCTAAAATCAGTTTGTTTCTGTTGGTAGTATTTTTTCAAAATATATCCGCTGGTCGCGTTTGCTAATCTTGTCGGAATTGCCCGATTTGTTATTCGGGTCGCACAGTTTGAAAACACGACAACACTATAATCAAACACCCCATCGAATTCTTGTAGTCGAATCTGTTTTGTTTCGGCATTAAATTCCGTGCTGTTGTTTATCCTGTTAAATGGCGGATAATCCATCAAAAGCAATCCGTCTGTTGTAATTTTATAAACCGCATAGTGATTCCCGCCTTGATATCTTCCCCAATCATTAATCAGCAATTCTTTTTCCCCGTCAAAATTTACATCGAGGAACTGAAACGGAGTATGATATCCGATTGGCGAATTGTTAAAATCCTCATTGGAATCATTTGCATCGGGAAATGAGTAGTCGAAATAATAGACGTCTCCATTTCGGTAGCCCTCGAAATCTTTTGAGAAAGTTATATTATCGATATCGTAACTATTGTATTTTTCAGTATTGACATATTGAAAGCTATTCCCGTTTATCGTATCGCGGAAATTCATGATCAAATAGCCCGTTTCGCTGTGGGGTTCAAATGGCATCCATCGTCCCGTAACCTCGTAACCATTTATGATTTGATTGTACTTGAAATATACATTGATTAAACTATCATTCTTCATCGGTAGTTCTTTCAAGGTATTAATCCAGGCATAATCAGCAGAATTAATATTTGAATTGGAGGGTTGCTTACCTTTACAACCCAGTAATAGTAATGCAATCAATATGGATATGCAGGTCTTCATTCCTCAAAATAGGTTAATGCACGAGCCTTTAATAAATGTCGAATTTTACTCAATGGTAATGTAACAACGATATGTCCGTCTCCATAAGATGCAATTTGATATGGGTTATAAACAAATCGAATTCCTTTGGGTAACAATAAGAAATTCTCCGTTAAATATGCTTTCTCTTGATAATATTTACCCATTAATTCATGTTTTATCATGGTAAGTATTTTATCCTTATTAGCATTAGAAAACAAATCTTGCAACGTGATTTTGCGCCCTGTTTGTAAATCGTAACAAGTATATTGACATGGCTCTAAACCATGCGTCCCACCCCAAAAAACATATGATTTAGTATAGAACACCAAAACTTTATCATAGTTAATAGTAATGCCTGAATATTCATTATGGTATTGGTGCGAAATGGCTGCATCAGGCTGCTGGGAAGCATATTCTTGATGAAATATCGTTCCCTCGTAATGTTGTTGCGCCTGTTCTAATGACATTGGGGATTCGACACCGAAAAAGGATTGAATCATCTGTTCTCTTATCCGTTTGATTTCAGGTACGTTATTTGTTGGATAAACGAATTGATAACTAAAATCGAGAATTACGCCATTCTTAAAGGTCTGCCCATATTTCTCAACGATTAGTGTATCGAATGATATTACAGGGTTGCTTTGGGCATAAGAGCGATTCAATATTGGCAAGATAACCAATGCGATAAGTATCAGTACGCAGTTCTTCATATTCTGTGACGCATTTTGTAGATATATCCTATAGCCTTATGTCACCTAATCCGTTTCTATTCTCCCCACATCCTTATAAACTCCATTGCATCCTCATATCGGTTGAAGTTATTCTTAGGCAACTGTTCAAACACCGCTGCCGACTTTTGCATCATTCGGATGGCATTGTCACGGTTTCCCATGCGTTCGTACAAATGCGCTTTCTCGAAATAGACCATTGCCGTCATTTGAGAATTCTCCCCGTATTCCGCCGTAGCATATTCCAGCATATTATCGTATAAGCGTTGTGCGTTGTCGAATTGTCCTGCTTGCAGATATTCGGAAATCAAGTTAAGCATCAGCTCCTCTTTCATGGCTGGATTGGAATATTTTCGAGCAACAGAATCAGCTTCTGCCTTTTGCACAAAGACGTTCAGCACGCTGTCACCGCCTACTGTTCCTACATTGAAATTCTGTACGACATCGTTCAGCATTTCATCATAGGTTTGTTGTGAACGAGAGGTGCCACATGCAACAAACAGCAAGGCGAATAGGATTATCAAGTTGTTTTTCATTATCTTATCTATCGCGTGGGTATCGGGCCAACTTTTTAGTTGAAGAAGCAGCTTATTAAAGCGGCTATGCCTAACACAACAGCCATCGCAAGCAATAAACTCCACGGATGCTTTTGCATTTCATCTACATCATGTTCAGATATTTTCATAATTGTAATATTTAAGTCTTTATTTTCCTGTTGTTAATAAAACGATTACTCTATATATGCAAAACATTGCAAGCATTGTATTCAGAAACGGAAGGAACATAATAGCCAATTCGCTCCCATCCACAAAACTGAAATAGGATTTTTCTCCACTCATTCCATAGGCTATCAAAGAGCCTAAAATGCAAATGACAAGTGAAATTATATAAACCTCTAACATGGTTAATTATAATTTATGCAAGACATTCTCTTTTAAGCTTAATCCATATTGATTCCGTCGTGGTTCACTGTCTTTACACATCCAGATAAGCAAGATTATTCCCCCGATAATCGGGATAGCTCCAATGAAATAGAACCATCCGCTTTTCCCAATGTCATGTAATCGCCGAACGACAACAGCTAAAGATGGCATGATAGTTCCCAATAAAAAGATTAGATAGAACCCATATATGAAAGGAAGGCCCCAAAATGGCTCAATAAGTTGTGGAGCATCAGGCGTCACAGAGGTATTTCCTATGTTATATAGGAAGTTTGAAATAAACATAAGCAACAACAGGCCTATAAAACAAAGTAGGTGGAAAAGTTGCCAGAACCAAAATTCTGCACGAGTTGCCCGACCTTCAAAGGTGGCGTATTTTTGAAAGCAAACTTTAACAGCTTGCATTAGATTTTCCACTTTGGCTGGAGTAAAATAATTTTTATTAAATGTAGGATTTAACGCCATTCCGCATTTTACACAAATTACAGCTTTCGGGTCTGGTTCTGCACCGCAATTTGAGCAAAATTTATCACCATCCCCAGCTATAACGCCGCATTTCATGCAAATTTTTGCATTATCGGCCATTTCTGCTCCGCAATTTTTACAAAACATTTTTTCTGAAATATTGCCATTTCAACCCTCAAACGGCAGGTTAGTAGTAAAAAAGAAAGCGCAGGGCTGTACGCTCATTTCGATGTTGGGCTCTGGTAAAGCCTTGCGATAAAATAAGCAACAACCCCACGCCTGTATCCGTAAGGATATGGCGAGAGATTAGGTCTGCTTATTCTCATCACAATTAAATTTACCAGATTTATAAAGTAAAGCCCTAAAATGAAAACAAGAGCTAAACAAGTGCAAATAAAACCGCTTATTTACAATTGATTATAGTGTACTTGATGTTTTCAGTTGTTTTCTTTCTTTTCAGTTGATTGGTTCTTTTTCGGTACAATTTTGTTTCTCGTTTGTTTCTCAATATCGACCTTTATTCATATCTTTGCAACAGAAACAAAATTATGAAGGGATCGATATGCCACGAGTAAAGAAGCCTACAAAAGTAAAAGAGCCTGTCCGCCTTCGGACAAAGAAGCTGGCAGATGGAAGCCAAAGTCTGTATCTTGATATATACCGTTTCGGAAAACGAACATACGAATATCTTAAGTTGTATCTCATTCCGGAAACGGATAACAATGCCCGTCGGCAGAATCAGGCGACTATGAATGCCGCCAATGCCATCAAGTCCAAACGTATTATCGAGCTGACCAACGGCGAGGCCGGTATAGAAACCAAAGAGAGAGTTTACCTGCTTGACTGGATGAATACCTACAAGGAGAACCAGGCCAAGCGTGGCAAAAAGGACGGTTATCAAATTGACATCACTATACGCATCTTGAAGGATTATGCGGGAGAACGTATGTTGATGGATCAAATAGACAAGACATTCTGCCAGAATTATCTTGACTACCTTCAGTCCGAATACCGTTCCAGAGGCAAACGAGTGTCGAATTACACACTGCATACTTATTACCGGGTATTGAACGGAGCCTTGAATGCGGCTGTCAGGGCCGAGATCATCAAGTCCAATCCTTTCACGAAAATCAGCAAGTCGGAAAAGATCCGTCTGCCTGAAAGCAAACGGTCATACATGACCATTGAAGAGGTGCGTGCATTGATCGCAACCCCGATGAAAAATGAATCCGTGAAAGGTGCCTATCTGTTCTCTTGTTTCTGCGGTCTGCGAATCAGTGATATAATCAAGTTGCAATGGAAAGATGTATTCGTTGATCGTGGACAATACCGTCTGTCGGTTTCAATGCAGAAAACCAAGGAACCGATTTATCTTCCGCTTTCCCCGGAAGCGTTGAAGTGGATGCCTGCGCGTGGAGACAAAACTCCTGATGACCATGTGTTTGACCTGCCGTCCCCAGCAATGGTCAATATTCTTATCAAACCATGGGCAAAAGCGGCGGGAATAAACAAGCGTTTTACATTCCATACGGCGCGGCACACGTTCGCGACGATGATGCTGACACTCGGAGCAGACTTATATACGACATCCAAGCTGCTCGGCCATGCTGACGTGAAAATGACACAGGTGTACGCCAAAATCATCAACCAGAAAAAGGATGATGCGGTCAACCTGGTCAACGGATTGTTTGAGTGACCAATGATATACCATATCATGTCAAATTTACAAGTAGATATTTTAAGGGCGTCATCGATTGCAGATACAATCGAAAAACGATACCTTTATGATGATATATTATTATAAACCAATAAAATGTAAATCGACATGACAAGAGCTGACAAAGGCCTTCTCTCTTTTTGAGGGGAGCAAACACCCGCATCACATTGAATCGGCACAGGACGTGGCGGAAGAACTTTTCGCCCTGCTTACCGAAGCAAAAACAGTTTATCTCCAGGAGGTCAAAATCCACGGCAAACAGTATCGCCGTTATGTGGAGGATTTTGTGAACAGTCACCGGTATATTGACTGCGATAACGCGGTCTGTCGGAACTGCCACGAAATGAACATCCACATCGTCAAGGGACTGCTGACCGACTGCCCCTACCTTATCCAACCGCTTTTTTCCGCCCCGAGCCTCTCTTTCGAGGAGTGCATGGAACTAAAGCGGAAGTATGACACATCGGAACTGGCATCTTCCGATTGTAATCCGGCAAAGTTTTCATTTCTTTCTTTTGACTGCAGTCTTTCGCGCAAACAACTGGCCGGTATCGTTTCTTGCGCCAATACTTATCATCTGTTCTGTTCTCCCGTAACTATTGACGACATGGAATCTCTCTTCTCCTGCAAGATAGGTTTCTGTCTTCGGGTGAACAGCGTGCGCCGTGTGGCTATCCTGTTCGATGCCCTTCTTGAGAATTCATTCATTCAGCCTTACTGGCAATCAGTCCTCGAAAGAGGGCGTTTCCTGCAATCCAAGGACGGCTCGCACTTCATATCCGCAACGAGCATATCCACCACGCTTTCGTTGGTCAGGAACAAAATGACTTCAACCGCTTACAATATCAGAAAGTTTGTAAGCCAACTGAAGGAATGAAAGGAAGTGCTAAGAAGTCAACCATGTGAAAAGCAAAAGTATGATAACTGATATGCTACCAAACCGGTATCATACTGTCATCCAATGCTTTTAGATATTCACACTCTACCTTTGCCTCTGTATACAACGCGTTACAAACAGAGGTGCATCTCTTATTGTCTAATTTAATCACGAATAATATGTCCAACAGATTGACATTCATGGAAAGGTTGAGCGAACGGCTCACGGCCCTTGAAGCGATTATCCGGAAATTGGAACCGGTCGAGAGCTTTCTGGAACGGGTGGAATTGCTGGAAAAGAACATTTACGCGACCAAAAAGGTCTTTACTTTTTCGGAAGCCTGCATGTACATCGGGGTATCAGAAAGTATGCTGTATAAACTTACGGCCAACAAGGAGATTCCTCACTACAAGCCTCGCGGCAAGATGATCTACTTTGCCAAGGAGGAACTGGACGAATGGCTCCTGCAGAATCATGAACTTGCCGTCGATGATGCCACGCGGATGGCACACGAGGCGGCAGCAGTACAACCCTTCTTAAACGAGAAACGCCATGGAAAACGAAAGAAGAACTGACCAGAAGACGGGAATGGGATTGGAAGAGACCCGTCTGTCAGATATTCTTTCAGCTTCCCAAATCAAGGCGACGGATACATACGAGACCCCGCCGCAAATTATCTGGATTGACAATTCGACCATAGCGACTCTCGGCAATTTCAGTGCATCGACCGGCAAGGCAAAATCCAAGAAGACATTCAATGTCTCCGCCCTTGTCGCCGCTTCCCTGGCAGGTAAGCAGGTGCTGAACTACCGGGCGCATCTGCCGGAAGGCAAACGCCGGATCCTGTATGTCGATACCGAGCAGAGCCGCTATCATTGTCACACGGTGCTGGAACGTATTCTGCGTCTGGCCGGGCTTCCTACCACAGCAGACAGCGAGAACCTTGATTTCATCTGCCTGCGGGAGTATTCTCCGACAGTCCGTATAAGTGTGATAGACTATGCCCTTCGTCAGGGTAAAGGTTACGGGCTGGTTATCATTGACGGTATCCGCGACCTTATGCTGGACATCAACAGCACCAGCGAATCGGTGGAGGTAATCAACAAAATGATGGAATGGTCCTCTCGTTACGACCTGCATATCCATTGCGTGCTGCACCTGAACAAAGGGGACAACAATGTACGAGGCCATATCGGTACGGAGATGAGCAACAAGGCGGAAACAGTACTGGTCATCAGCAAATGCAACGAGAATCCGTCTGTCAGTGAAGTCCATGCCCTGCATATCCGGGAAAAGGAGTTCAAACCCTTCGCGTTCACCGTGGACGACAACGGGCTCCCGGTCATCGCCGAAGGGCACACGTTCGGTGACACCCCGAAGCCCAGGCAACGGACAAGCTTTACGGAGCTGAGCATCGAGCAGCACCGGGAAGCCCTTTCCGCTGCCTTTGACGGCAAACCCATCAGGGGCTTTGAGAATGTACTGCAACGTCTGATCGCCTCTTATGAAAACATAGGCTTCAAACGTGGCCGCAGTGTCATGATAAAACTGCTGCAGTACCTGACGGACAACCTTAAACTTGTTGTCAAGCAGGACAAGCTGTTCTACTATGACATGACCCCCGCGGAAGCAAGGCTTTTTGATGAAGAATGAAGCCGGGCGCGGGCATATATATTTCAGTTTACTTTAGTATGTATATATATAGGGAATAAAACTAAACTAAACCATTTCCGTGTGAACAAGTGAAAGAAAACAGCCATGACTATAGAAGAAGCAAAACAGGTACGCATAGTGGACTTTCTGGCGCAGCTCGGCCACCATGCGCAATACGTTAAATCGGATCAGTACTGGTATCTCTCGCCGTTAAGGGATGAGCAGTCGCCGTCGTTCAAGGTCAATGACCGGTTGAACGAATGGTATGATTTTGGGGCGGCCACCGGAGGCGACCTCGTGGAATTGGGTAAATACCTTTACCAGACTGAAAGTGTAAGCGAGGTACTGGCATACATCGGGCGGCATTCCAGCGATATGCCTTTGCCGAAAGTCCGTTTCCAGGCTCTTCCGCCCCGTCCCGTGGAATCGGATATGAAAAATCTGATTGTCGTCCCGTTACGGCATCACGCGTTATACTCTTACCTTCAGTCCCGGAAAATAGATGCTGACATAGGACGTATGTTCTGCAAGGAAATCCATTATGAATTGCGTGACCGGCATTATTTTGCCCTCGCGTTCGGTAATGTTTCGGGCGGATATGAAATGCGCAACGCCTATTATAAAGGATGTATCAAGAACAAGGACATCTCCCTGATCGGACATCAGTGCGGAGAGATACAGGAACGGGTCTGCGTGTTCGAGGGGTTCATGGACTTTCTGTCTTACCTGACATTGAAGCAGTCATGCAACTGGACCATTTGTATAGACCAGCCTTGCGACTACCTTGTCATGAACTCCGTAAACAACCTGAAAAAGGCATTGATGTACCTGCAGAGATACCTGCATATACATTGTTATCTCGACAACGACCTTGCCGGGCAAAAGACCGTGGAAACCATAGCCGGACTATACGGCGAACGGGTCAGCAACGAAGCTGTCCGATATAGCGAATACAAGGATCTGAATGATTGCTTGCGAGGCAAGAAACGCTGACCTAAAAAAAAGCGAATCTGCCAATGGAAGCCCTCCTGAACGGAGGGCTTTTTTTATGCCCTGACTTCTTCATTTTTCCCGTTCATTAAGGCGATATAGTACGATTTTATAGTACGATTTTCAAAATCGATATAAATCTTGTAAAGAAAACATCCGTTTAATACACAATTATTTCGTAGTTCGAAATTCTCCTTTTTTATTTGTGAAATCAAACTAATACAAAATTCAATATCCATACTAAAAGATATGAGATCATATTTCATTTTTGCCATTGTTCTGACGGTCGCGTACCTCATTTATTACGCGGTCATCATTATGCAGGATCTCTATGGAAAAAGGAGAACCGGCAAGACAGAGGAGGAAGTTTTCGACCTCGGCACACTGGAGGACGAAGAGAGTGTTGCCGTGAGCGAGAGTGAAACCGGGTTCCGTGTCGGCAACGAGCAATACGATACTGAAACAGCATCAGGCGGCGATTCTGCCACCGACCAGAAGCCGGCGGACAAAAAGCCGGAGACAAAGGAGACCCCGGAAGAAAGACTGGAGCGTCTCAAAGCCAAGGCGGAGGAAAAGATGGAGGAAACCACGCCCTACCTGTCTGATGGCTTCAGTGCAGATGAAATGTACAAGGCGATGCTTTCCAGGGGCAAACTGGAAAATCGTCCGGAGATGGCCTGGAAACCAATTAAAGACAAATTGTAGCATGTCGATTAAGCAAAAGATAGTATGCCTGTTAATTCTTGTACCCTATGCGGCTTTCGCCAAGAGCGGCAGCGTGAACTACAGCTGGGGAGCGGATGCGCTGGCCACGATGCACGACTTCGTGGTCACGATGATGCTGTATGTGCCCAGAGTGCTGTATAATGCTGAATGCTGGAGAATAAAATCAAAGATATTTCAGAATAAAAACAACTGTATTTCAACGATATATGAGCAGAACGAGATTTATAATTTATCCTAACGGAAATGCACTTTCCGCAACTTTTTTGGGAACAATTTTGGGCACATTCCCTAAATTTGCGAGAAACAAATGTGCCCAAGCACTAAAAAACGACTATATGAAAGCAAGCATTTATCTAAGGAAAACGAAGAAAGGAACGGATGATACGACCCTGTGCGTCCGCATCCGGCAAGGAAAGTCCGATTTGAGGGCTGTAACTCCCTTGACCGTTATCACCCAATTCTGGGATTGCAGGAAGCAATGTTACAAAGCCAACACCCCCGTTACCACCATTGGGAAAGAAGAAAGGGTGTCGTTCAACAAGAAAGTGGGCAGGCTGCTTGCGTTCGTGGAGGAAAACATACAGGAGGGAACGGATGCCGATGCCTTGAAAGAGGCTATCGCCCGTTTCTTTGCCACCCCGGAAAGTCAAGAGGCCACGCCAATACAAAACGCAACTCCTGCAACAGTCATGGAACGGATGACCGTCCTTGAGGGCTTCCACCGCTATCTTGCGGAAAACGACTTCAGCAGCCGCCACATATCGGAAACCCGGTGTATCGAGCGTAAAATCAAACGCTACATCGAATGGCAAAGGCGGATGAACGAAATGGAGGGCTACGAAATGTTCCTTGATGATTTAAACCCGGCTGTGTTGTCGGACTTCCGGGAATTTGCAGCCAACGAGCATTTGTATTTCCGGGAGTTCCCCGACTTTTACGCGCCGTTCAAGGTGCGGGCGTGCTGCATGAACGAGATTTCACCGAACACCCTTACCGCACTCATGGCACGTTTCACATTCGTGCTGAACTGGTGCGTAAAGCACGGCTACATGACCAACGAGAGCTATAGAAGCTTCGACCACGGGGTACTGGTATATGGCTCTCCCTACTATCTGACCCTTGAAGAACGGGACACCGTTTATAATGCCGACCTCACGGGCTGGCCGAAACAGCTTATAGACCATCGGGACAAGTTCATGTTCCAATGCCTTGTGGGGTGTCGGTACGGCGATTTGCAGCGGCTCACGAAAGACAACATCGTGGACGGTTTCTTGGAATACTATCCGCAGAAAAGCCTACGCAATGGCAAAGGCAGTGCAGTCCGCGTTCCGCTCAACGAAAAGGCAAAGGCGATACTCGCAAGGCAAAAGACGGACGGCAACAGGCTTTTCCCGAAGCATTGCCGCCAGTCGTACAACTCGGATATCAGACTGCTGCTGCAACTGCTGGGCATCAACCGCACGGTGACAGTGCTGAACAGGCATACCCATGAGACCGAACAGCACCCATTGTACGAGCTTGCCACAAGCCATCTGGCAAGGCGCACGTTTATCGGCAACATTTACAAGAAAGTGAAAGACCAAGAACTTGTGGCTTCGCTGACAGGCCACAGCCCCGGCAGCAAGGCTTTCGCCCGGTACAGGACGATTGACGAGGACGTGAAGAAAGAAGTCATTGGCAAGATAAACTGACCATGCGGAAGGAACAGCTTGTAGAATCCATCCGGCAGCGTGACCCTCTTATGGCCGATGCTGTGGACGGCATGATAGACTATGTTACGGAAAAATATCCGGCTGCATATCCGAGCAGGAAACAGACGGAAGCGGTGAACGCCTACCTGAAATCCGTCCATGCGGACGGCGACGGGAGCATGAGCGAACGGAACTGCGAGCACAGGCGCATCGCTTCAATGAAGATTACGCTGAACTGTATCCCGGCACTCGGCCATGCGGAGCTTGACAGGCTCCAGTCCGTTTTAGACCGAATCGCATACGACAAGGAATATTACATGCCGGAAAGAGACTGCGGCTTTCACCGCTGAACATTAAAAACGACCTACGACATGAGAGCAAGCGCATTCATACGAAAGACAGCCATAAGGGGCAGCAACGCCAAGGCAAGGGTCTATTTCCGTGTCCGAGACGCGGGATGCGACATCAAGGCCGCAAGCGAACTGGACATCAACCCCGGCTATTGGGATTCCAAGAGGCAGGGCTACAAGCCGCGTGTCTCCCTGATTAGCGAAACGGCACGGAACACCTTTGACCGTTCCGTGCAGGAAATCCTTTCCCTCATATCAAAAGAATACTTTATAGGTGCGGACAGCCATTGGCTGAAACAACTCCTGTTCTCCTACCACCATCCCAATGCCTACAAGATGAAAGGCCGGGAGTGCGTGAACATGAGCCTTGCCCACTGGCTGGAACGGTACAGGACGGAGCGGCTGACGGAACGGAAACAGCAAGGCATATACAAGCTCATCATCGGCCTTGTCGGACGCTTCGAGGCGTACCAACGGCAAATCCGCAAGCGGAAGAACTATGTGATGAACATCGGCACGATGACCGCCGAGGACTTGCGCGGTCTGGAGAAATACATCTCCAACGAATACCAGTATGTGAAGCTGTACCCGAAGCTCTATGACGGCAAAAGCAAAGGTCTTTCAAAAGAAAGGAGGGGCGGCAACTACCTGAGCGGACTGATGGGCAGAATAAGCACGGCTTTCAACTGGGCTATCAAGCAGGGGGCAACAACCAACCGCCCGTTCGACAGCTACGAGATTCCGGCAAAGGTTTACGGAACGCCGTACTACCTGACCTTGGAGGAAAGAAACGCCGTCTATGACATGGACTTGTCGGATGACCCGGCACTTGCCTCCCACCGGGATGTGTTCATGTTCCAATGCCTTGTCGGATGCAGGTACAGCGACCTTGTGCGCCTGACTTCCGACAACATCGTGAACGGTGCTGTAGAGTACATTCCGCACAAGACAAGGGAGAAGAACCCACGCACCGTGCGTGTGCCGCTTAACGAAAAGGCGCAGGCCATACTGGAACGGCTGCAAGGCAGACAACGGACGACCAAGACGCTCATTCCTCACAACGCCATCGGCAAATACAACACGGCCATACGGAAGCTGCTTACACTGGCAGGCATCACACGTAACGTGCCTGTGCTCGACCCGAAGACGCACGAGGAAACCATGAAGCCAATCAACGAGATTGCAAGCAGCCACATGGCAAGGCGCGTGTTCATCGGCAACCTCTACAAGCAGGTGAAAGACCCTAACCTTGTGGCTTCGATGTCCGGCCATGTGGAGGGCAGCCATGCCTTTGCGAGATACCGCACGATAGATGACGAAATGAAAATCGAACTTGTAAACTTAATCAATTAGTACAATAACAAATTAAAAAATTACCCTATGGATTTATACAGCATGATAGAGGCCGGAGGACGCATCAAACTGGAGGTGACAGGCGAAGACCTTGTCAAGTTTGCTGACCGTCTTATTGAAAAGGCACAAGAAATGAAAGCGCACGAATTGGCACAGCATCTGACCGAGGAAGTGTGGCTGACCACCAAGGAAGCGGCGGAGAAATGCCATGTCTGCTCTACCACATTATGGTCATGGGCTAAAGCCGGGTATCTTGTTCCGGCGAAGATGGGCAGGCAGAAACTCTTTGCCCTGTCCGACATACAGAAGATTCTCAATGACAGGGGAGGCAACAAGGAGCAAAAGCAGTTATAGGCATCCCACGCAACGGGAACGGACAGCACACCCCGTATTTGTCCCCTCCTGCCACATGGCAGGAATGATGCCGCTACTTATCCGGGGATATTGGCAGGAAAGCCCTGACTTATCCCGGTACTGTATGGCGTTTGGGGAGCAAGTATAGGTTTTGTGTGCCACAAAACCGCCGACCGAATGTCGGAAACGCCGCCCGAGGAAAACCAACGACAGATGGAAAGCAATCCCCAAACGCAGGAATACAGTAAGCCGAAAGGAGGCCGTCCGAAGCTGCCGGACGGGCAGCAGCGCACCCATGCCGTCAAGGTCTATTTTGACGAAGAAAACTATGCCAAACTGCTCAAAAGACGCAAGCGGACGGGCAAGCCCCTTTCGTCCATCGTCTATGAACTGGCGGTGAACGGCTATGTCCGAGAGCCGCTTTCCAAGGAACTTGCATCATGCGTCAGGGCAATGGCTTCGATGGCGAACAACCTGAACCAACTGGCGCATGAAGCGCACCTTTCCGGGTATGCCGCCGTGGAGGAACGGACAAGGGAACTGTCGGAAAAAATTGCAAAGGTACTGGTGAGGGTCAGCCGTGAACTATAGAAACTCCAACTTATGATAGCACAGATAAACAGCGGGGCGCAATTCGCCGGACTGGTAAATTACGCCAACGACATCGCCAAGAAAGGAACAACAATCGTGGCATCGGAGGGGGTATGCACATCGTCCAACGAAAGCATCACGGCGAGCTTCCAGACACAGGCAAGGATGCGTCCGGGACTGAAGAACTTTGTCGGTCACATATCATTGAGCTTTGCACCGCAGGACACGCCGAAGCTCACGGACGGCTTCATGGCGGAAGTGGCCAAAGAGTACATGAAAAGGATGGGGATAACCGGCACGCAGTATGTCGTGTTCCGGCACAAAGACCAGCCCCACGGCCATGTGCATATCGTCTATAACCGCGTCCGCAATGACGGTACGGCCATCACGGGTGATTCCAATTTCAGGAAGTCAATCACCGTGACAAAGGCATTGACAAGGGAATACGGGCTTACATTCGGCAAGGGCAAGAAGAATGTCCGGCGTGAGCGTCTGCGCGGCAAGGATGCCGTGAAATACCGCTTGTACGATGCCATCCGGGAAGCTATGAAAAGCTGCCATGACTGGCAAAGCCTGCGTGCGGCTCTCGAAGCGAAAGGCATCCGCATGGCGGTTATCCAAAGGACTGGAGTAAGCGGCAGGACAGGAATCATTTTCACCTACGGGAAGATGACCTTTTCAGGCGGTCAGATAGACCGGAGCCTGACCTACAACCGTATCAATCAGGCTATGGTGGCAGTCAGCCAGACCGATGCCACAGACGCATCTATGCACATGCACGGGCAAACCGCCGCTCCTTTTGACGGCCAGTCTGTTTCTTCCCCTCTTGTCGGTATTGACGGCAACGGAGCGGAAGCCACCGCACAGGCTGAAAACACATTGTCTAACAGTACGGACAATTCCACCATCGGCGGCAATATCGGCGAGGCGGCTGTGGAAATCATCATGCAGCCCCATGCCGTCCAGTCAGCCGGAGGTGGCGGAGGAGGCAATGACCGTGGCTGGAGGGATGATGACAAGGAAAAGAAGAAGAACAACAACAAACCATATTCACGAAGGAGGTAGCCATGACTAACAGGAAACCCACACCCTTGAAAGACGAAAAGCCCGACCCCATCGAGGAAGTTCAGGAACAGTTGGCGGAGCTTATAGCGGCTGTAAATTTGCTTGCGGAGAAAGGTAATGCCATGGCAGAACGCCAACCGGACGAGCGGTTTCAAAATACCCTTTCCACGGCTGTAGTAAAGGCCGTGCAGGACTTGCTGGAGGCACGGCAAAGGAAGTTCGAGGAAGCCGACAAGGGCAAGATGACCATAAACGAGATTTTGCAGGAGATACTTGGCCAGTATGATGACATCTGCGGAAAGGCAAAAGGGTTTTACCAAATCTATCAGGGTGCGGATGCCCGTTTTAAGCACATTGACGAGAACCTGCAAAAGATTAGCGGCAATCAAAAGATATTATACGGCATGATGAAAACCGTCCAGCAGGCACACAATATCAAGTCGGACAATGAGTGTAAGCGTCCGGCCATGCCGTCCGGTTTCAAGAACAGGCTCAAGTATTATGCTTTCAGCCTGCCTTTATATGGGCTTAAACGGGTTTACCTTTCGCGCCATGTCCGTTTATATGTCAAAATCTGCCTGTTCTGCATCTGGGTGATTACCATTGCTACGGCAGCCTTTATAGCTTATGACAATGCGGTTCTTAGGGAAGAGAATGCTGTAATCATGCAGTTACAACGAAATGTAAACATGAATAGCAAATCAAATTAAGATGCAGCAAATATAGATTTTTCTATCATTTAAAAATAATCGAAGCACCTCATCTGCCACATTTGGTAAATGAGGTGTCTGTAAAACTTCTGTACTTAACTAATTCTTACCCCAAGTGAGATAATATTTGTCTATTGGGTATTTTACCACTTCACCGGCTCATTCAGAATCACGCCGTCGGTTGCGTCTTCTGCCGTGAACGTGTTGCCTCGATACTGCACGCAGAGCATTACGAGCGGAGTTGTCCCGTTGTTGCGTACGCTGCGCTTGCCGTCGGGAGACACGCGCACCACGCTGCCTTCTTCAACAGGGAACACTTGCCCGTCCACTTGGAATTCACCCTTTCCCGCAAGGAAGAAGTAAAGCTCCTCGTGGTTCTTGTGAGTGTGAAGGAATCCCGTTTCCGTGCCGGGCTGGAACATCTGGAAGGAGAACTCACTGCCCGTTGCCTGAAGTGCCGCACCTCCGAACACCTTTCCCGGAATCTTCACTTCGGGCGAAAGTTCTATCACATAGTCACTCAGTTCATTCAGTTTGCCAACGCTTATTGCGTTGAAGTTTTTGGCTGCTGCCATATTCTTAATTGCTTTCATTTCTGTAATTTTTTTATAAGGTTTATAATTTGATGGTTTCCCCGTCTTCCGGGATAAGCAGGCGGGACATGTCAACTCCGTGATGCAGTGCCTCGTTGCGCAGGATGGCACGAGTGGTCTGCCCGTGGTCGGTGGCATCCATGTGGACGGCTATCAGCTTGATCTGCAGGGGCAGTTCATCAAGCATTTGCATTACCTCGGCTTCATCGGGGATGATGCAGCCGTCCACCTTGGAGAACTCAGGAAAGACTGCTCCACCGCTGTTCACCACGATGTAGTCGGGCTTGAACCGTTCCACCGTTTCGCGGATGCAGGTTTCCCATTTGCAATCGCCCATGATATAGACCGTAGGACAACCCTCTGCCGTCAACACATAGCCCGACACAGGTCCCATCATCTCGCCAATCTTGCCGAAACCGTGATGGCCGTTCACACGATGGATAGTCATACCCTCCACTGTCGTCTTGTCTTCGATTACTTCCACCCGGGTAAAGCCGTCCTGCTCCACCGTCGCCTTATCTTGCGGCTGGACATAATAACGGATGTCTTTGGGCAGATGTTGTTTCACGGTTTCATCGTAATGGTCGGGGTGGATATGCGTCTGCAATACAAGGTCCAATCCCTCTGTAATTTCACGAATGGGCATAGTCAGATGCACCCGTGGAGTCCGATACACGCCGATAGCCGACTGCATACTTCCTTTCTCGGCAAAAAACGGGTCAACAAGGATATGCTTCCCTGCATACTGAAGTCTCAAGGTGGCGTTGCGCACCAAACGGATAGTTGTTGTTTCCATTATATTATTGTTTTAATGTTTTCGGCTGCAAAGTTCGGCAATATCCTTCGATGGCATTATGCCCAAAATCTGCGAAGATATGCCATTTTGATAAAAGGAATTGTTACTTTTGCAGAAACGATAATCGTATGAAAGAGATAATCAACCCCGAACGACTGGTCTGCGTGCCGTTCAGCAAGACAGATTGCGGCGTGGACTTCTACATCAACACCGCCACGAACAAGGACATCGGCCCTGTGCTGACCGAATACAAGCGGTTCAAGACGGACTTCTTCAGTTTCTATTTTCTTCGGAAGGCAAACGGTTTTCTGCTGCTGAACTTCCGCAAGATAGAATTGCATGATGGCATGGTGCTGCTCCTCTCGCCCCACCAGCAACAGGAGTGGCATGTGGACGAAGCGGCATTGGATTATACGTTTCTCATCTTCCGCGAAGACTTCATGCGCACATTCATTGCCGACAAGTTCTTTGTCTATCGCTTGCTGTACTATTACCAGACCGACACGCCGCCTTATCTGTATGCCTCGCCCGAAGAACTGGCGGAATACATGCGCCTGCTCGGCAAAATCAAGCAAGAATTGCTGCACCCAGTGTCGGACACGTACAACCTCATTGTGTCCGTGCTCTATTACTTGTTGCTGATTATCAACCGTGCGTATGCCGCTGCATACCGGTTGCCCGTAGAAATCGCGAAGAACAATTATGCTTTCCAATACAAGGATTTGCTGGAACAGAACATCCGCACCATGCAGCGGGTGCAGGAGTATGCCGACAAGCTTCACATCAGCCGCATCACGCTGAATACTTCGGTCATGGCGCAGTTTGGCGTATCAGCCGCCCATCTGTTGAAACAACGTCTGCTGGAAGAAATGAAGAATGAACTGCTCTTCTCCAACCGCACCGTCAGCCAGCTGGCGGATGACTTCCATTTCTCCGACCCCAGCCACCTGATGCGTTTCTTCAAGCAGCAAACGGGGAAGACGTTCACGCAGTACTTGCAGGATTACCGGAACGGGATATATGAATCGTAGGGAAAAAACAATTCTTTAGTCGCAAAAACAATGTTGCTATAATAACATACGGCATCAAGATTGGAACAAAATATATGTAACAGATTAAATGCAGTCTGATATACAAATAGTTGGACAACTAATTTAGTATATAGCCAGAGTGTTGCACTTCATTTAGCTATCAAATGGAGGGGGTTGTCAAAACGACAACCCCCTCTGTCGTTATGCAGACTTATCCACTATTCACAATAAAAGGGAAAAGAAAGACATTTCAACTCTCGCCGCTCTCCATACCCATTAGTATATCTACGATATACTGGCTACATTTCATTCCCTTATTTCCTCTTCCCAAAATCCGCTGCATCCTGCACCGACTTCTTGCCCGTTCCTTTCATGCAAGAAAGGGATAAAACGGAAAGCAAATGCCAATTCGGACTGTTAAAATGTGTTTAACATGTCAATGTGCTTTTACTGGCAATTTTACCCGTTTTTGAGGTAACTGAAAGTATCCTTTTTCTTAGTTCATAGGCAAAACTATCCTTGTATCATTTTGGGAACATTTGCCCTTTTCTGATTTTACATAGTTCTGATTATCAGTGTAGTTACGGGCAAAGTACAACACGTGCTGTATGTCCTGTATATATGCTACTCCATCGCATCCGTTCTGGTCATCGTGTCCGCCTTCCAGATCTACATCAAGATGAACACTGGAGAGGACGGCATCGTCAAATCCTTTTTATCGCTGCTTGGCGCGTGCCTGTTCATCATCGGGGCCTCCATCGTACTTCCGGCATTTTTCGGTTATCGCATATAAGGCTGTTTAACAATCCAATACATAAATATTAACTCAAAAACGATCAAGTATGTTTCAGAAAGTAAAACAAATGTGCCGAAAGGCAAAAGGATTCATCCAAGGTGTTTCCACCAAAGTGAAGATGCTTGCACTCACTTTGTTCTCTGGTACCACGGCAATGGCCCAGAGTACGGCCGGCGACTATTCAGCCGGTACTACCGCACTATCTACCGTGGCGGAGGAAATTGTCAAGTATGTACCAGTCATGGTCAAGCTCTGCTATGCCATCGCCGGTGTAGTCGCCATTATCGGCGCCATCTCCGTTTACATCGCCATGAACAACGAAGAGCAGGATGTCAAAAATATCTTAGTCCTCCAAAATTGGTTGGAAAGGATAAGAAAGGAAGTGACAA
>ENA-OVGC01000046-OVGC01000046.1-human-gut-metagenome-genome-assembly--contig:-NODE-46-length-98968-cov-13.083882_pt1 | contig 98968 bp, 74 predicted proteins | sample MGYA00237768_ERZ505415 | MGnify/ENA primary metagenome ERZ505415 (study PRJEB26158, sample SAMN06016382) | human gut metagenome | biome: human gut; feature: ankylosing spondylitis patient; material...
TACACCATAGCTCAATGACGTTTTGGTGATGCAAAAGTAGAACTTTATTTTGCAACTACCAAGAAAAATCCGAAAAAAAATTCCTATATTTGTTTTTATCTCCGCGGAGAAAACCTGTTGAAACTTGAAACTTGCATTAAATCATTGAATTATGGGAATCAAACTCCGGCTTGTCGTCATGAACTTCCTCCAGTTCGCCGTCTGGGGCTCCTATCTGGTCTGCATCGGTAACTTCCTGGGCCGGGTAGGGCTGGGCGATTACATCTCCTGGTTTTATGTGGCCCAGGGTGTCGTGTCGATTTTCATGCCTGCCATCATCGGGGCCATCGCCGACAAATTCGTCGAGCCCCAGCGGCTGCTCGGCATTTCGCATCTGACGGCGGCCTTCTTCATGCTTCTGGCCGCCTGGTTCGGCTATCAGGCTACGGAGCTGACGCTCGCCGGTCTGCCGACCTCCGTCGGCCCGATTTTTACGGCCTACTGTCTGAGCGTGGCGTTCTACATGCCGACAATCGCCCTCTCGAATACGGTGGCCTTCTCGATTCTCAAGAGCCGCGGGTTTGATACCGTGAAGGATTTCCCGCCCATCCGCGTCTTCGGAACCGTCGGATTCATCGCCGCCATGTGGTTCGTCAACTTCGTCGGTTTTGGCGGTGCCGGTGTCCAGTCCGCGGCGGGCGAGGGTGCACAGGGCCTCGTGCTGGCACCCATGGCTGCCCAGTTCACCTACATGCAGCTGATTGTCTGCGGAGCGCTGGGCCTCATCCTCGGATTCTATGCCTTTACGCTTCCCTCGTGTCCCATCGACCGTTCGGCCGCATCGGGTCACAAGACGCTTGCGCAGCGTCTCGGTCTCGACGCCTTCGTGCTCTTCAAGCAGCGCAAGATGGCCCTCTTCTTCATCTTCTCGATGCTGTTGGGCGTTTCGCTGCAGATTACCAACGGCTATGCGACCCCCTACATCAACAGCTTCGCCGCCGCGTCCGAAAGCTGGTTTGCCGAGAATCCCACCCTGCTGGTTTCGGTTTCGCAGGTTTCCGAGGCGCTGTGTATCCTGCTCATCCCGTTCTGTCTCAAACGGTTCGGTATCAAGGCAGTCATGCTGATGGCCATGTTCGCGTGGGTGCTTCGCTTCGGCTTCTTCGGCATCGGAACGACCGAAACCACAATCGGCATCGTCCTGCTCTTCCTCTCGTGCATCGTCTACGGCGTGGCGTTCGACTTCTTCAACGTCTCGGGCGCCCTGTTCGTCGAGCAGGAGGCCGCCAAGCCCATGCAGGCCAGTGCCCAGGGGCTCTTCATGCTGATGACCAACGGTATCGGCGCTTCGGTCGGCACCTGGATTGCCGGCAAGATTGTCTCCCATTACTGCGACTGGAACGGGGGCTTCCTGGTGGCGCGCGAAGGCGTCGCCGGCGGCTGGACCGCCACGTGGCTCATCTTTGCCGCCTATGCACTGGTCGTGGCGCTGGTCTTCGCGCTGGCCTTCCGTTATCGGCATGACCCCCGTGCGGTCGGCAATGCGAAATAACCAATAAACGGAACCGGTCGGCAATGAATGTGGAAATCGGAACGGATTGCATCGGCTGCGGCCGTTGCGTGCGGGTATGTCCTTCAGGGATTCTGGTGCAGCCGGCGCCAGGCGGACCCGCGGCTGTGGTGCAGCCCGAGCGCTGCATCGGTTGCGGCCATTGTGTGGCGGCGTGTCCCGTCTCGGCCGTGAGCCACGAGCTTTTCCCGGCGGGGACGGTGCTTCCGCTCGACCGTGGGGCGCTGCCGTCGCCCGACGAGGTCGCGATGCTGCTGCGTGCGCGCCGTTCGAACCGAGCGCTGACCGACCATCCCGTGCCCGACGAGGCACTGCAGCGGATTGTCGCTGCGGCAGACTGTGCACCGACGGCCACCAATGCCCGCGAGCTGGGCTATACGCTGGTGACCGACCCGGCCGTGCTGCAGAGCGTCACGGAGTTTACCCTCGGCGTATTCGGCCGCGTGGCGCGGCTGCTTTCTAATCCGCTGGTGCATCCCTGGGTGCGTCTGTTCCTGCCCGATGCGGCGCGTTATCTTCCCGCTTTCCGGCGCATGCAGCGGGAGTATGCCGAGGGGCATGACCCCATTCTGCGGGGAGCGACGGCCCTGCTCGTCGTCCATGCGCCCCGCAAGAGCCGGTTCGCGGCCGAGGACGCCAATCTGGCCATCCAGAATGCCTCGCTGATGGCCGAATCGCTCGGTGTGAGTCAGATTTACATGGGCTTCGTGCTGGTGGCCGCCCGCCGCAGGCGGGGAGCGCTCGAACGGTTGCTGGGGCTTGGCCCTGAGCGCACCATCCGTGCGGCCATGGCCTTCGGAGTGCCTGCCTTCCATTTCGGGAAGATGCTCGTGCGGCCGGCATCGCCCCTCGAGCGCATCTGAAAAGGAGGTGCCCGGCCCTGCCTCTTGTGACGAGGGCTGATGCCGGGCTCCGTCCGGCTGCGCGCCGGGCCAATCATCGATTGCGGGAGTAGCTTCTGGAAGCAAAAAAGCGGAAACCGTACAGGTTTCCGCTTTTTGTATGGTGCCGTATCGTATATAGTATAGTTATAGTGCCGTGCCGCCCGCCCGTTCGGCCGAGGGTGTGTCATGATGCCCCGCGCATGCCCTGCCGCCGGGGCGGGGACGCACACTCCGTCAATACATGTTGTCGTAGCGGCTCTGGCTCTTGTCGTACTTGAGGTCCGAGAGCGAGGCGGCCTTCACGCCGATGTTGAAGCTCCAGCTGCGGTAGTATCCGAAGGGAATCCACGAGAAGGACATCTGCCAGCAGTGCAGGTCGCGCGTGATGGATACCGACGAGGTGGTGAGCTTGTTGTTGGCGATGTCGTAGCCGCCCTGGAACGTGACGCCCATCTTGGGGGTGATGTTGACGCTGCCGTTGAAGCCGATGGTCTGCGAGACGTTGGCCCGGTAGCCCTTGGGCGGGTAGTTGCCGTAGGAGACCGAATAGTTCACCGTATAGTTGAAGCCGAAGTTCCACGGCAGCGAGAAGTCGTAGTAACTCTGGGCCATGTACTGCCTGCGCAGCACGGGGTCCATCGTCCCGTAGGGGTCGAAGAAGGGGTTCATGTACTCGGGCGGGATGCTCGTGATGTCGTTGACGGCCGGTTGCGAGCGGTCGTCACGCGACTTGAACGTATAGCCGAACGACCAGCCCGTCGAGACGATGCGGCCCGGGAAGAAGAGCTTGTCGTAGCGTCGTCCCTCGGGTGTGACGCGGTAGGGGTCCAGTGTGGCCGAGAGGTTGATGCCGAAGTTGTTGAAGAGCGTCGTACGGAACGAGAGGCTGATGTTCGAGAGCTTCATCGAGTCGGCCAGGAAGTTGTACGAACCGCTCAGACGCAGCTCGTCGATGAGCTTGATTTTCTTCACGCCCGAGGTGTCGCGCTTCGAGAGCACCTTCATCTCGAGGTTCTGCGAGAGCGAGAAGGTCATCGCCGCCTGCTGGCCCGAGCTGGGGACGCCGTAGGCATTGACCGAATAGGGCGAGTAGGTGGTGAAGTTGCCCAGCGAGTCGGTCTGGCGCATGCGGTAGTAGCCGTAGCGCGGGTCGCCGAAGTTCGGGGCGTAGGAGAAGCCGATGGAGGGGGTGAGCGTATGGCGGATGGCCTGGATTTTGCGGTCCTTGCGCTTCTTCGTAAAGTCGAACATGCCGTAGACGGTCGTCGAGGCCGAGACGCTCGCCGTGTAGTTGTAGAGGCGGTAGAATCCGTACTGGGGCGCCAGTGTGTCGGTGCGGTTGGTGACGGGGTTCCACTCGTACTCCTGCTTCTTGAAATACCACTTCTCCGTGTAGTTGAACGACGGCGAGATGTTGATGTAGTTGAACAGGTTGAACGACGCCGAGACGGGAATCGAGTGCTCGATGCCGTTCTTCATGTTGTCGAGCGTCTTGCTGGAGAAGAATTCCGATTCGGTGGTGGTCACCGAGTTGGTCATCTTGCCGGTGTACTGCATCGAGATTTTCTCGTACCAGCGCTCCTTGCCGATGCGCTCCTTGCGCTTGAAGGGGTAGATGCGCGAGACGTTGAAGACCAGCGTGGGCAGCGTGACCGAGAGCGTCTTGTTGCTCGAGTTCTGCGAGATGGCCATGTTGGCCGAGAGCGAGAAGGGAGTTCCGGCCCAGTTCTTCGAGTAGGAAATCGAGGAGTTGGTCTGCGTGGCCAGAATGTCGTTGAGGTTGGTGGCCGCATAGCGGTTGTAGCCGCTCGTGCGGAAGTTCACCGAGGCCGAGAAGGTCGAACCGGGGTTGGCCTTGGCGTCCTGCGAGTGGGTCCACTGGATGCTGAAGTCGCTGCTCTTGGCATAGTCGGGTTCGCCCTTTTCGCCGATTTTGTTGTTCGAGTACTGGATGTTGAAGCTGCCGCTGTACTTGTAACGCTTGATGTAGCGGGCGGCTGCCGAGGCCTCCCACGAGCCGAGCGTATAGAAGCCGCCCCGCAGCGCCAGGTCGGCGTGGTCGCCCAGCGTGAAGTAGTAGCCCATGTCACGCAGGTAGAAACCCTTGGTGGCCACCTCGCCGTAGGTGGGCATCAGAAGACCCGACTTCGGGCCGCTGCTGATGGGGAAGAACCCTTCGGGAATGCCCAGGAAATAGAGCGGCACGTCCTCCATCACCAGGTAGGCCGGACCGGTGACCACCTTCTTGCCGGGAATCACCTTCGCCTTGGTCATCGCCAGGTAGAAGTGGGGGTGGTCCGTATCCTCGCAGGTGGTGTATTTGCCGTTTTCGATGTTGATGGTGTTGTCGGGCATCTTCTTCACGCTGCCGCCTACCAGCCAGCCGTCGCCCTGCTGCGTGGCCACGCCCTTGATTTTGGCCTTCTTCGTGTCGATGTTGTAGACAATCGTATCCATCGTGTAGGATTCGCTGCCTTCCGCGAATTCGGGCTTGGTCACCACGGGCTCGCCCTCCAGCGTATCGGCCTTGCCGTAGGCGTAAATCAACTTGTTGTCCATGTTGATGCGCATGAAGTCGGCCTTGAGGTTGCTGTTCTGGTAGCTGACGCTGCCCTGGTTGTAGATGTAGACAATCTTGTTGCGCACGTCGTATACCAGCGAGTCGGTGTTCTGGCCCGAGATGATGTCGTCGAGGAATGCGCCGCCTCCTTTGCGTTTCGAGGTGTCGCGGCGCTGCGGGGTGCTCTTCTGTTCGACAAGCGAATCGACCGATGCGCTGAAGAGCGAATCGCGCTCCTCCCGGGGCAGCGAGTCGAATGCGGCGCGGCGCCGTTCGGCTTCGCGCTCCTCGCGCTGTCGGCGGCGGCGTTCGCGGCGGGTTGCCGCCGGCTCCTCGGGAGCGGGGGCCGCCACCTCATCGGCCGGGGCGGGAGAGAGGTTCAGGGTGTCGCGCAACCGGACCTCTTCCGCGGCGGAAGGGACCGAAAAGCCGAAAACCAGCTGTGCAAAGAGCAGGAGGACGGCTGCCGAAACGAGATATTTTACCCGGAATCTCTCCAAATTTTCAAAAAATTACGTACCTTTGCCGACAAGTCGGCAAAACGCTTCCGGCCCCTGCCCGCCGACGTGGCGCGGCCTCTTCCCGGGCGCGACGAAAGCGCGACAAAGATAGGTAAAAATTTACAGAAAGCTTACAATTCACCTCATAATATATGCTGGGAAGACCTCTTGCAATCGTGGCATTTGCTCTGGCGGCCGTTTTTACCAACGGTTTGCGGGCGGAAAATATTGCACCGGGACTCAAGGTCGTGGTGCTCGATGCCGGCCACGGAGGCAAGTTCCCCGGGGCGCACTACGGCAACGTCTACGAGAAGAACCTCACGCTGTCGGTGGTGCTCCGTCTGGGCAAGCTCATTGAGCAGGGAATGCCCGGGGTGAAGGTGGTCTATACGCGCAAGACGGACAAGGAGCTGGGTGCGACGCTGCTGGACGACCTGCAGGCGCGTGCCGACATCGCCAACCGGGCGGGCGGCGAGCTGTTCGTCTCGGTGCATGTCAATGCCGCGGCGTCGACGGCGGCCCGCGGTGTCGAGACGCTCATCATGGGCGAGACGCCCAAGGAGCAGCGTTACAACGAGGATGCCCTCTACGAAAGCAACCGCGAAGACCTCATCGACATGTCGGACGAGCGGACGGCGGCCATCGTACGGGCCTATATCCAGAACCTGCAGTTCACCTACGGCGAATACAGCATGGCGATGGCCCGCTGCATCCAGAACAGCTACGGCAAGGCGGGACGCCACCTGCGGGGCATCAAGCCTCAGCTGCTGCGCGTGCTCTACGCCACCGACATGCCGGGAGTGCTGACCGAAATCGGCTTCATGTCCAATCCCCAGGAGATGGCCTACATGAAGTCCGAAAAGGGACAGGCCGAAATCGCCCGGTCGCTCTACAACGCCGTACGCGACTACGACGCCTACCTGCGCGGTACGCAGCTCTCCGACCCCGCCGGCAGGGAGACGGGTGCCGCCCAGCCCGCAGCGGCGGGCAAGACGGATGGCGGCGCGGCCGCTGCCACACCCGGGAAGTCCGAGGTGCGTTATGCGGTGCAGGTGCTGGCGAGCCCCAAGCGGGTTGCCACCTCCTCGTCGCAGTTCCGCAAGTATCGGAACAAGGTGAAGCAGTACGATGCGGAGGGAACCTTCCGCTACAAATATTGTGTGGGGGAGTACCGCACCGAGGAGGAGGCCCGCAAGGCGCTCCGCGAGGTGCGCAAGAGCTTCCCCGATGCCTTCGTGGTGCGTTGCAGCGGAGGCCGGATTGTCAAATAAAGCATTTCAGCCATGAACGTGAAAAGAGAAGCCAAAATCGGAATATTCGCCGTCGCGATGATTCTTGCCGCATGGGCGGGCATCCGCTTCCTGAGCGGCATCGACATCTTCAGCCGCAATGTGGAGTACTATGCCGCCTATGACCAAATCAACGGCGTGCAGGCCGCCTCGCCCATCATGATGCGGGGCGTGAAAATCGGCACGGTGACCGGTATTTCGTTCGACCCGTCGCACAGCGACAAGGTGGTGCTCCAGCTCACCATCCGCCGCACCTACCGCATCCCGACCGACTCCGAGGCGAAAATCGTCAGCAGCAGCCTGATGGGCGCCAAGGCCATCGAGGTGAGCTACGGCACGGCGGCAACCTTCCTCGAGGCGGGCGACACGATTCGTTCGGGCCGCGACCGCGACCTGATGGACATGGCCGGTTCGGAGCTCGACTTCTTCAAGCAGCGCTTTTCGCGGCTGACCGACGACCTGTCGCAGACGCTGGGCAACATCAACCGCCTGCTCGAGGAGAATGCGGCCAGCCTTTCGGGGACGATGGCCCATCTGAACTCCATTACAAGCAACGTCGACGAACTGCTCGCCACCGAGCGGACGCATCTGCACGAAGCCATCGGCGGGCTGTCCGAATTTGCCGGAACGCTCGGCGAGAATGCCGGACGTGTGGACAGCATCCTGCGCCGTGTCAACGAGATGGCCGGCGACCTCTCCGAGCAGGAGTTCGCCTCGAACCTGGCCGGCTCGGTCGAAGAGCTGAATACGCTGCTCGAAAAGCTCAACGAGCAGCAGGGGACGCTCGGCAAACTGGTGGGTGATACGGCGCTTTACGACTCGCTGACCGAGGCGAGCGGCAATCTGGCCGCGCTGCTCGAGGACCTCAAGCAGTATCCGGCGCGCTACGTCCATCTGTCGGTCTTCGGGCGAGACCCCGAAAAGATGAAGGCCAGGGCGGAGCGCCGGGCCGCGAAGGAGGCGGCTCGGGCCGAGCGCGATTCGCTCAAGCGCGCCGCGCGGCAGTAGACGCTGCGACGTGTCGTGCTGCCGCGGCTTCGGCCGCCGGGGCGCATGCCGTCGTGAGGCGGCGCGGGTCCGCGGGGTGAAAACCGCCGGGATGTGCGCTGCGGGCGGCTGAAGAGAGCGGCAGGCGTGAGCGACAGGCGGGAGCGACAGAAGAGACTGGTACAAACCCCTTCCTCGGGAGGGGTTTGATTCATGAAGTGGGGTGGGCTCCGGGAGCCGGTGCCGCCCCGTGCACCGCACGACGCGCCGCTGTTCGGTTGGGCGTCCGTCGTGCGGACAGACAGATGAAAAACAGAATGTTATGATATATCCCGATAGTTTCGAACAGAAAATCGGTTTCGACCGGGTCCGTGAGCAGGTGGCTGCCGGCTGTACGATGCAGGCGGCCCGCGAGAAGCTCGCCGGGGAGCGCTTTTCGACCTCGGCCCGCGAGATTGAACGACGCCTTGCGCTGGCTGACGAGATGCGCCAGCTGCTCGACCTCGAACGCGACTTCCCGTCGGGCGACTTCCCCGATGTCGACGGCGTGATGGCCAAGCTGCAGGTTGAGGGGACCTTCCTCGATGTGGAGGAGGTCGTCGTGCTGCGCCGCGCGCTTGCGGCCATCGGGGCCATAGTCTCCTTCGTCCTCGCCCGTGGCGAAAACCGCTATCCGGCGCTCCATGCCCGCAGCCGCGGGGTGGAGGCCTTCCCCGAAATCGTGCGGCGCATCGATGCCATCGTCGACGGCTTCGGCCAGGTGAAGGACAGCGCCTCGCCCGAGCTGCAGCAGGTGCGGCGCGCCATCCGCGAACGCGAGGGGCAGGCTGCCAAGCGGCTGCAGCAGGTGCTGGCTGCCGCCAAGGGGGCGGGCATCGTCGATGCCGACGCCCAGATTTCCATCCGCGACGGCCGCCCCGTGATACCCGTCGCCGCCTCGAACAAGCGCAAGCTCCAGGGCTTCATCCACGACGAGTCGGCCACGGGACGCACCTTCTATGTCGAGCCGGTCGAGGTGGTCGAAATCAACAACGAGCTGCGCGAACTGGAGTACGCCGAGCGGCGCGAGATTGTCCGCATCCTGACGGCCTTCACCGATGAAATCCGTCCCGAGGCCCCGCTCATCGCCGCTTCGGGCGACTATCTGGCCGAGGTCGACATGCTGCGCGCCAAGGCGCGCTGGGCCTCGGAAAACGGCTGCGGCCGCCCCATCGTCTCGACCGACGACCGCCTGGTGCTCCGTAATGCGCGCCATCCGCTCCTGCAGCAGACGCTGCGCGCCCAGGGCCGCGAGGTGGTGCCCCTCGACATGCAGCTCGACCGCGGGAAACACATCCTGGTCATCTCGGGCCCCAATGCCGGCGGCAAGTCGGTCTGCCTGAAGACCACCGGCATCGTGCAGTACATGTTCCAGTGCGGATACCTCGTCCCGGCGTCGGAGGTCTCCGAACTGCCCGTTTTCCGCAGCATCTACATCGACATCGGCGACGAACAGTCGATAGACGACGACCTGTCGACCTATTCGTCGCATCTGCTCAACATGAAGCACATGCTCGCCGGCGCCTCGCCCGAGACGCTGGTGCTCATCGACGAGTTCGGCTCGGGCACCGAGCCCATCATCGGCGGCGCCATTGCCGAGGCCATCCTCGAGCGGCTGCTCGAGAAGGGGTGCTACGGTGTCATCACGACCCACTACGCCAACATCAAGTACTATGCGGCCAGCACCGAGGGCATCGCCAACGGCGCCATGGCCTTCGACGTGCAGCACATCCGTCCCCTGTTCCGTCTCGAAATGGGCAAGCCGGGCAGCTCGTTCGCCGTCGAAATCGCCCGCAAAATCGGCCTTCCCGAGGAGCTCATCCGCGAGGCGGGCGAGAAGGCGGGCAGCGACCACATCAACATCGAGAAGCAGCTGCGCGAGATTGCGCGCGACAAGCACTACTGGGCGCAGAAGCGCGAGCGTATCCGCCTGACCGACCGCAAGGTCGAGGAGCTGGAGCGCAACTACGCCGAGCAGCTTGCGAAAATCCGCACCGAGCGGAACGAAATCATCCGCCGTGCCAAGCAGGAGGCGCAGGAGCTGGTGGCCGAGGCCAACCGCCAGATTGAGAATACCATCAAGACCATCCGCGAGGCGCAGGCCGAGCGGGAGCTTACGCGCCTGGCGCGCAAGGAGCTGGAGGAGTTCCGCGAGACGGTCGAACGGCGCGACGACGAGGAGCGCGACGCCTCGGTGGCCCGCGAGATGGAGCGCATCGAGCGGCGCCAGCAGCGGCGTGCCGAGCGGCGCGAGCAGCAGAGCGGCGGGAAGCCGGCTGCGGCGGAGCCCGTGGCGGCGAAACCCCGCGAGGTGGAGGTCGGTTCGAAGGTCCGCATGGCGGGGCAGGAGATGGTCGGCGTGGTGCAGTCCATCAAGGGCAAACGGGCCCAGGTGGCCTTCGGCCAGATTCTCACGACCGTCGAGAAGGAGCGTCTGCAGGTGGTCTCGAACAACGAGTACCGCGAGGCGACGCGTCCCCAGACGGCGCGGACCCGCATCTCGGTCGACATCTCGGCGCGCAAGCTCAACTTCCGCGACCACATCGACGTGCGGGGCATGCGGGCTGCCGAGGCGCTCGAGGCGGTGCAGGACCTGGTGGACGATGCGCTGATGGTGGGCGTAAGCTCGGTGACCATCCTCCACGGAAAGGGCACCGGCGCGCTCAAGGAGGAGATTCGCCGCTACCTGCGGACGGTGCCCGAGGTGGTGAGCGCCGTCGACGAGCATGCCGACCGCGGCGGTGCGGGCATCACCATCGTCACCTTCTCGGCCGAATGATGCCGGGCCCGGTTCCGGCGGCCCGAAGTATCGGGAACAGAGGTTGTGGAACATTATTAGTGATTCGTTCATGAAATACCTTCTTTCGCAGATTGCCGCCATCGTGGGCGGCAGCCTGTACGGGGCGGACGCGGAGGTCCGCTCGGTGGTGACCGACAGCCGCTCGCTCTCGTGCGAGTTCGGCACGGAGCCGATGTTCGTCGCCATGCGCGGCGCCAACCACGATTCGCACGATTTCGTGCGTGAAATGCAGGCCCGGGGCGTTCGGGCCTTCCTCGTCGAACGGCGCCTGGCGGAGCTCGAATGCGACGGTTGCGGTTTTGTGGTGGTCGACCACGCCATTGCGGCGCTGCAGCGTCTGGCGGCCTATCACCGCGCGCAGTTCCACGGCACGGTGGTGGGCATCACCGGCTCGAACGGCAAGACGGTCATCAAGGAGTGGATTGTCGAGGAGCTGCCCGCAGGCGTGAAATACTACCGCTCGCCCAAGAGCTACAACTCGCAGCTGGGCGTACCCCTCTCGGTGCTGATGCTCGAGGGCGACGAGGAGCTGGCGATTTTCGAGGCGGGAATCTCGCGTCCGGGCGAGATGGCGCGTCTGGAGCGCATCATCCGCCCCGACGTGGTGGTCTTCACCTCCATCGGCGATGCCCATCAGGAGAATTTCGTGAGCCTCGAACAGAAGTGCGACGAGAAGATGGAGCTGGCGCGCAGCGCCCGCAAAATCATCTACCACAGCTACTACGAGCCGCTGGGCGCGATGATTGAGTCGCGCTTCCCCGAGCGCAAGCCGGTCGATGCGGCCCGTTTTCCCGAGGTGCCCGAGAGCATCGTGGGCAATGCCGCCTCGCGGCGCAACGCCCAACTGGTCGAGGCCTTCTGCGCCGCGATGGGCTATCCGGCGCCGAGCTTCTCGGCAGCCCCCTCGGTGGCCATGCGCCTCGAGGTGAAGGAGGGTATCAACGACTCGGTGCTGGTCAACGACGCCTACAACCTCGACCTCAATTCGCTGGCGCTGGCGCTCGACTACCTCCACAATGTGGCCCTCTCGCGCCGCAAGACCCTCATCCTGTCGGACATTCCCCAGAGCGGACTGCCCGACGAGGAGCTCTATGCCCGCGTGGCCGGCATGGTCGAGCGCTCCGGCGTGGACTGCTTCATCGGTATCGGCCCGCGGCTGCGCCGCTTCGCGGGACTCTTCACCTGCCAGCGCGCCTTCTACGCCTCGACCGACGAGTGCATCGCCCGCATCGGGCGGGAGGCCGTGGCCGGGCGTACGGTGCTGCTCAAGGGGGCGCGCGAGTACCGCTTCGAGAAGCTGGCCCATGCCCTTTCGCGCAAGAGCCATACGACGGTGCTCGAAGTTGACCTCGACGCCATGCGCGACAACCTCAACTACTTCCGCTCGAAGCTCGCCTTCGGAACGCGGCTGGTGGCGATGGTCAAGGCGGCGAGCTACGGCACGGGCGACTTCGAGGTGGCCCAGATGCTCCAGCACGAGGGTGTCGACTATCTGGCCGTCGCCTTCGCCGACGAGGGTGTGCTGCTGCGCGAGCGCGGCATCACGATGCCGGTGGTGGTGCTCAACGCCGATGCCGACAGCTTCGATGTGATGATTGCCAACCGTCTGGAGCCCGAAATCTACAGCTTCCACTCGCTCGATGCCTTCGAGGCGGCGGCCGAACATGCCGGCGAGAGCCGCTATCCGATTCACATCAAGCTCGATACGGGCATGCACCGTCTGGGCTTCGTCGAGGAGGAGCTCCCCGCCCTGTGCGAGCGGCTCCGCGCGACGACGCAGGTGCAGGTGGCGACCGTCTTTTCGCACCTCAACTGTGCCGACATGCCCGAGGAGGACGAATATACGCGGGCGCAGATTGCCCGCTACGACCGGATGAGTTCGGCGCTGGTCGATGCGCTGCCCTACGGCGTCATCCGCCATACGGCCAATTCGGCTGCCATCGAGCGCTTCCCCGAGGCGCAGTTCGACATGTGCCGGCTGGGCATCGGGCTCTACGGCTTCGGCTGGCGCCACAATCCGGCGCTGCGCCCCGTGGCGACGCTCAAGACCCGAATCGTGCAGCTCAAGCACCTCCGCGCGGGCGATGCGGTGGGTTATGGCCGTGCCGGAAAGCTCGACCGCGACACGGTGACGGCGACCATCCCCGTGGGCTATGCCGACGGTCTGGACCGCCATCTGGGTTGCGGCCGCTGGTCGATGCGCGTCAAGGGGATGCCGGCGCCCGTGGTGGGGCGCATCTGCATGGACAGCTGCATGATTGACGTGACGGACATTCCCGGCGTCGCGGAGGGCGACGAGGCGGTGATTTTCTCGGCCGAGCCGGGCAACGACCCCGAAGCGATGGCCGAGGTGCTCGGCACCATCTCCTACGAGGTGCTCACCTCCGTGTCGGGCCGCGTCAAGCGCATATACCTCAAGGAGTAATCATTCCGAACAACAACGAACGACGATGGCAACAGAATCCCCAAACAAGAAGAAAGGCACGCTTTACCTGATACCCTGTCCCATTTCGGACGAAACGGCACCGTGGGAGGTGCTTCCCGCAGCCAACCGGGCCGTGATGGACGCACTCGACTATTTCATCGTCGAGAATGTGCGCACGGCGCGGCGCTTTCTCTCGAAGGCGGGTGTTGCGCGCCCTATTGCCGAACTGGAGTTCCGCGAACTGAACGAACATACGGTCGCCGGCCGCGAGGTCGAGGAGCTGGTGCGGCCGCTCGATGAGGGGCGCTCGGCAGGCGTGATATCCGAAGCGGGCGTGCCGGGCGTGGCCGACCCCGGCGCGCTGGTGGTCGAGGCGTGCCACCGCCGGGGCATCCGCGTGGTGCCGCTGGTGGGACCCTCGTCGATTATCCTGGCGGTGATGGCCTCGGGGCTCAACGGACAGTCGTTCGCCTTCAACGGCTATCTGCCGGTCAAGCCCCCCGAGCGGCAGCGGGCCATCCGTGCCTTCGAGCGGCGGGCCCGCAGCGAGCACCAGTCGCAGCTCTTCATCGAGGCGCCCTACCGCAACGTGAAGCTCATGGATGAGCTGCTCACGGTCTGCGCCCCCGAAACGCGCCTGACGGTGGCGATGGACCTCACGGCGCCCGGCGAACTGGTCGAGACGCATACGGTGCGCGAATGGCGCGAGCGGCCGCGGCCCGACATGAACCGTCGGCCTGCCATTTTCATCCTCGGATAACGTATTCGGGCGGTTGGTATGCAATTTGTGCCATAGGAGTCGGAAAATATGAAAAAACACAGATATATGAAACAGGAAAAATCTAATAACGAAGAGGTTAAAGAGCGCGAAGGGGCTGCTCCCGAGACCGAAACCTCTGCCGGAGCGCAGAGTGGGGATGCCAATATGGCAGACGGTGCGCAGGCGCCGCATGACACGATGTCAGATGCGGAGGCTGCAGCCGACGGGGAGCAGGCCGCGGAGCAGACTCCCGACCTCGAGTCCGAAATCGCCGAGTGGCGCGACAAGTACCTGCGTCTGCAGGCCGAGTTCGACAACTACCGCAAGCGTACGCTGCGCGAGAAGATGGAGCTGGTCCAGACCGGAGGCCGCGACGTGCTGCTGGCCATCCTCCCGGTGCGCGATGACGTGCAGCGCGCCGTCGAGGCGATGGAGAAGAGCGACGACATTGCGGCGCTGCGGGCGGGCGTCAACCTCATTGCCCAGAAGTTCACCGAGACGCTGCGTCAGCGCGGCGTGACGGAAATCGAGGCCAAGGGCAGCGAATTCGACGCCGATTTGCACGAGGCCGTGGCCAAGTTCGCGGCCGGCGAGGAGAACAAGGGTCGTGTCATCGATGTGGTCCAGACGGGTTACAAGCTGGGCGACAAGGTGCTGCGATTCGCTAAAGTTGTTGTAGGAGAGTAGAACCATGGCAGAGAAAAGGGATTATTACGAGGTCCTTGGCGTAGCCAGGAACGCTAACGCAGACGAAATAAAGAAGGCCTACCGCAAGGCGGCCATCAAGTACCACCCGGACAAGAACCCCGGGGACAAGGAGGCCGAGGAGAAGTTCAAGGAGGCGGCCGAGGCCTACGACGTGCTGTCGAATCCCGACAAGCGTGCCCGCTACGACCAGTTCGGACACGCCGGGATGAGCGGCGCTGCGGGCGGGGCCGGCGGCTTCGGCGGCTTCAGCGGCGGCGGCTTCTCGATGGAGGACATCTTCTCGCAGTTCGGCGATATCTTCGGCGGCCATTTCGGCGGCGGATTCCGTTCGTCGTCGGGCGGCGGACGGCGTGTGAACCGCGGCTCGGATATCCGTATCAAGGTCCGTCTCACGCTCGAGGAGATTGCCAACGGCGTGACCAAGAAGCTCAAAATCAACAAGACCGTGGCGTGCGACAAGTGCGGCGGAACGGGTGCCAAGGATGCCAGTTCCTATTCGACCTGTTCGACGTGCGGCGGCTCGGGCTATGTGACGCGGGTCGAAAATACCTTCTTCGGTCGCATGCAGACGCAGGGCGTATGCCCCACGTGCGGCGGCTCGGGCAAGGTCATCACGGCCACGTGCGACAAGTGCAAGGGTGAAGGTACGCTGCGCGGCCAGGAGGTGGTCGAAATCAAGATTCCGGCCGGCGTGGGCGAAGGAATGGTCCTTACGGTTTCGGGCAAGGGCAACGCGGCCCGTCAGGGCGGCGTGAACGGCGATTTGCAGGTGCTCATCGAGGAGGAGCCCAACGCCGAGCTGGTGCGTGACGGCAACGACCTGATTCATAACCTGAACATCACGGTGACGACGGCGCTGCTGGGCGGCACGGTCGAGGTGCCGACCGTCGACGGACGGGCCAAAATCAAGATTGCTCCGGGAACCCATGCGGGCAAGGTGCTGCGCCTGGCGGGCAAGGGCCTGCCCGAGGTGAACGGCTACGGACGCGGCGACGAGTTGGTGGTGGTCGACATCACCATCCCCTCGAAGCTCTCTTCCGAAGAGAAGCGCCTGGTCGAGCAGCTGGCCGCTCAGCCCTCCTTCCAGCGGGCCGAATCGGTCAAAAATCAGAATATCTTCGAACGGATGAAGAGTTTCTTCCGTTAGCGGACAATAAAAGGCGGGAAAAATTCGTACCTTTACGGGGTAAAGGGCGGATTTTTCCCCTTTTTTGTATAACACCATAACACCCAATTTTTGCAAGCCATGTCTGGATTCGGTCCCTATAAGAAACATCCGAACAAGTTCAACTACATCCCGCGCTATTACGACCCCGAAAAGGAGGCCCGCGAACAGCGGCGGGCCGAGCTGCTGGGCGAGCGTTCGGAGGATGCCGGGCGGGAATACCAGCCGGGGCAGTTGATTCGGACCCAGCGTGCGGCCCGTGCGGCGCGTCGGGATGCCGAGGAGCGTAAGGGGCGCAACCAGGTCTGGAAGATGGTGATGGGCGTGGTTGTCATGCTGCTCATCATCGTGTTCCTGTTCCCGCGTCTGGCGAACCTCTTTTCGTGGATTAAGTCCTCGTCGCCGGCCCGTCAGGAGCAGGTTGTCTCGACGCCCCGCGAGCCGGTCAATGAACTGGACCAGCGCGGCGTGAGCGATGTGGAGTGGCAGGCACAGCCCATTACGGTGGTGCCCAACGATTATCAGGAGGAGTAGCGCAATGGCAGACAGAATCAGACTGTTACCCGAAGTTGTCGCCAACCAGATTGCGGCCGGCGAGGTGGTCAACCGTCCCGCTTCGGTGGTGAAGGAGATGATGGAGAACGCCATCGACGCCGGAGCCACCGAGGTGAAGGTCAATTTCCGGGACGGCGGCCGCGAACTGATTCAGATTGTCGACAACGGATGCGGCATGTCGCCCATCGACGCACGCATGGCCTTCGACCGCCATGCAACGAGCAAAATCAGCTCGGTGGAGGACATCTATGCGCTCCATACCTTCGGGTTCCGCGGCGAGGCGCTCGCCTCGATTGCCGCGGTGGCCCAGGTCGAACTGCGTACGCGTCAGGAGGGTGACGAGCTGGGCACGCGGACCGAAATCAACGGCGGGGTCTTCGCTTCGCAGACACCCGTGGCCTGTCCCGTGGGGTCGCAGTTCTTCGTGCGCAACCTCTTCTACAACGTGCCGGCGCGGCGCCGGTTCCTGGACAAGAGCACGACCTCGTCGAATCAAATCCGTACCGAATTCCAGCGTGTGGCGCTCTGCAATCCGAAGGTCGCCTTCGAACTCTACGCCAACGACGCCCCGGTCTACCGCCTCGGGGCGGCGACGCTTGCCACGCGCATCGTCGACGTCATCGGGCGCCATATCAAGCAGAATCTGCTGGAGGTTTCGGCCGAGACCTCAATCGCCTCCGTCAGCGGCTATATCGGCCGGCCGGCAGCCGCCAAGAAGCGCAATACGGAGCAGTATCTTTTCGTCAACGGCCGCTATTTCAAGAGCAGCTATCTCTACAATGCGGTCATGAAGGCCTACGAGAAGCTCATCCCCGAGAATTGCTCGCCCTCCTATTTCCTCTATCTGACGGTTGACCCGGCGCGTGTCGACGTGAACGTCCATCCGCAGAAGACCGAGGTTAAGTTTGCCGACGAGGAGGCCGTGTGGCAGATTGTCAACGCCGCCGTGCGCGAGACGCTCGCCAAGACGGGAGCCGTGCCGATGATGGACTTCGACAGCGACCAGACGGTCGAGATTCCGGTGCTCCGGCGCGGGGCGCTCTACAGCGAGCCTCCCGCACGGTCGAACCTCGACTACAACCCGTTCCGCGAGGAGTACATCGACCCGTCGGCACCCGACCCCAACGAGGAGTTCACGGGTTTCGATGTCCCCTATACCGCTCCGGACTCCCCGGCGGGGGTGGCCGACAGCGCTGCGGCGTTTGTGCCGCGGGGCGCGATGCCGTCGGGACGGGCGGCCGTCGGAACGATGCCGTACGGTGGGGGAGCGGAGGAGTCAGATGCGGCACCCTGGCGGAATATGCCGCTCGGCGGCTCTGCCTTTGCGGAGGAGGATTCGTCGGCCGAGGAGTTCGACGATATTGTCTCGCCGAGCGAGTTGGGCGGGCTGGGCGATGCGGACGACGACGCCAGCGAACTGGAGTTCGTCTCTTCGTCCGTCGGCGAGCAGCAGCAGTTGTCGTTTGCCGGCGCGAAGCCCGTTTTTGGGGAGGCATTTCCGCTGGCGGGCGGTTGTGCGGCCGCGCTGTACGGCGGCCGGCTGGTGGTGGTCGATTTGCGCCGTGCGCGCGAGCGGGTGCTCTACGAATACTACCTTTCGATGCTGAACTCGGGTTCGGCCGCCAGTCAGCAGCTGCTCTTCCCCGAACACCTGCTGCTCTCCTCCGAGGAGTACGCCCTGCTGGAGGAGAATGCCGTCGAGGTGGCGGCGCTGGGTTTCGACCTCGAATACGGGGGCGACGGTGCCGTCGAGGTGAAGGGCCTTCCGGCCGAGATATCCGCCGAGGGGGTCGATGTCCTGCTCTACGAACTGCTGCAGGTCTTCGATACGCCGGTTGACGTGGCTGCCCTGCGGCGCGAGAAGATGGCCTCGGTGATGGTCCGGGGCGCCATGAAGCGCACGTCGGCCGCCTTCTCGAAAGAGGAGACGCGGGCGCTGCTCGACCGCCTCGCCGCGTGCGACAGCCCCTGCTTTTCGCCCTCGGGCAAGCACATCATGGCCGAGTTCACGTCCGAAGATATTCGTTCGAGGCTCGGTTGACATCGTCGATAAATTGTTACATTTGCAGGTCCGTCCGGCTTCGGCCGGCAGCCGGTTCCGCCGGGGCGGACGGTGACCTTTGGAGAGAAAAACAGATTTGGTTATGAACCGTTATTTCCAGACGCCCCCCGTGGTGCTCAATCTGATAATCATCAACGTGCTGGTCTTCATGGCCACGGCGCTGCTGCCCGTCGGGCGGTGGATTTTCGGCTTCGGCTCGCTCTTCTGGGTGGGCAATCCGCTCTTCCACACCTACCAGTTCGTTACCTACATGTTCCTGCATGCCAACATCGAACACATCTTCTTCAACATGTTCGCCCTGTGGATGTTCGGCCGTACGCTCGAATACGAACTGGGCTCGCGCCGCTTCCTGATTTACTATATGGTCTGCGGCATCGGTGCGGCGTTGATTCAGATGTTCGCGGCGTGGCTCTCGGGCGAGTACTACATCCAGCTGGTCGGCGCCTCGGGTGCCGTCATGGGACTGCTGCTCGCCTTCGGCGTCATGCACCCCAATGCGACGATTGTGCTGCTCATACCGCCCATTCCGATGAAGGCCAAGTGGTTTGTCGTCATCTACGGCGTCATCGAACTCTTCCTGGGCTGGACCGGCTACGGCGGCAATGTGGCCCACTTTGCCCACGTGGGCGGCATGCTGTGGGGATTCCTGCTGCTGCACTACTGGAAACGTCGCGGCAACATCTATTTCTGATCCTGAATCGAACAAGCCATGGCCGAATATTACGACGGATACGGAAGCCGCGACGGCAACAAGCGGAGCCGTCGCAGCGTACTGATGCTGCTGCTCGATGCCCTGATGACCATTCTGGCCTACGGTGGCGTCGTGGCGATGGTGCTGACGTTGTGTGCTCCCTATGTCAACCCTGCCGATTCGCGGATATTCCCGATTCTGGGGCTGGGCGCCCCGCTTACCTATGTCGCCGTTGTGCTGTTGGCCCTCTATTGGGTCATCCGCTGGCGGTGGGGGCGTGCCGGCATGCTGCTTGTCTGCGTCGTGGCCGGATTTTTCCGGCTGAACCTCTACTACAAGCCCGATTTCCGCCGGGCCTACGATTCCGACAATTACGGCCGCCGGGTCTTCAAGGTGCTTACCTACAACATCCGCGGGTTCTACCTTCCCCGGTCGGGATGGCAGGAGGAGCACATTGCCGGCTTCCTGGGCGAGCAGGAGCCCGATATCATCTGCTTCCAGGAGTTCGACCACCAGCGCGCTGCCGGAGATGAGGCCTTCGCCCAACTGGCCGGCCGTTACCGGATGACGCTCGGCAACCGAACCGAGGAGCAGAACCGAGCCGAGCGGGGCGGCCAGCAGGCCATCTTCAGCAAATTCAGGATTCTGCGTTCGGGAACCATCATCCCCCGCACCTCCATCTGGGCCGACCTGCTTGTGGGCGATGATACGGTCCGGGTCTTCAACAACCACCTTCATTCGACCGAAATCACGCCGCGCGACGCCAAATACCTCACTTCGCACCGCTACGTCTCGGATACGGCGCGCGAGGAGAAGCTCCGCAGCATCATGTACCGTCTGCGGAAGAACAGCGTGCTGCGGGCCGAGCAGGTCGATACGATTCGCAGCGTGATGGCCGCAACGCCCTATCCGATGATTGTCTGCGGCGACTTCAACGATACGCCCATGTCGTTCGTCTACCGGCAGATGTCCCGCGGGTTCAACGATGCCTTCAGGAAGTGCGGTCACGGCTATTCCTATACGTTCCGCGGTTTTTTCAATACGCTGCGCATCGACTATGTGCTCAGCTCCGATGCCCTTGCGGTACGCTCCTACGAGGTTCCCGAGGTCGGTTACTCGGACCACCTCCCGGTCGTCGTACGGCTTGAGCGAAGCGAAGAAAACGACTAAAACCAAACCCATATGATTCTCGACACACTGCAGAACAGCGCGCTTTACAACGCCATCTCGCCCCGCATGGCCCGGGCCTTCGAACTTATTGCCGGCACCGACTGGATGACCGTCGAACCCGGTATCCACGAACTCGACGGACGCGACATCTATGTCAACGTGATGGATGTCGAGCTGAAGCGTCCGGGCGACGCCAAGCTGGAGGTGCATGACGCCTATATCGACATCCAGGTGCTCGTCCGCGGCGAGCGGGAGGCTTTCGGCTGGAGCCCGCGCTCGGACGTGCGCAAGCCGCTGGGCGAGTTCGACGTCGAAAAGGACATCCGCTTCTACGACGACGAGCCGCAGTGCTACTATACGTTGCGCCCGGGGCAGTTCACGATTCTGCTGCCCGAGGATGCCCACGCGCCGATGGTGGGCGAGGGTGCCATCCGCAAGATTATCGTCAAGGTCCGCAAGTAGGCGCCCGCACGCTTGTCCGACTGCCCCCCCCCAGGCGGTTTCCGTCTCTGCCCGTTGCGGCTTTGCTCCGCACGGCCGGGACAGGACCGGAAGAGGGCCGGAGCGGGTTGCACCTCCGCGATGCCGACCCGGTCGTATTGCAGCATCATGAGTTCCGCTGCCCGGAAGGGCGGCGGAACTTTTTTTCTCCGCGGGGACAGGGTAGGGCGGCGGATGCACGAAAAAATCCGTACCTTTAGAGGCGACAGGATGCGGCTCGGCAAAAAAATCAAACGAGTTTGCTTTTTCCGCCCTCGCCTTTCACTATCTTTGAAAAAAACGGAGCCGTCCGGCGGCTCGAATCCTCGAAGCGATGATGAACCCTCTTCTGAAAACGCTCTTTGCAGCCCTCATGCTGGGCTGCGGAGCCTGTGGCGTCCCCTCCGACGAACCCGTGAGCACGCTGTTGTTCGCCCCCGGCGACGGAGGCTCGAAGTACTACCGTATCCCGGCACTGGTGACGGCCGACGACGGCTCGCTGGTTGCCGTGGCCGACCGGAGGCTCGAGTCGATGGGCGACCTGCCCAACAAAATCGACATCGTCATGCGCCGCAGCACCGATGGCGGGCGCACCTGGTCGCCCGCAAGCCCGATTGTCGAGCACCGCGGCGAGTGCGGCTACGGCGATGCGGCGCTGGTCTCCGATGCGCGTACGGGCGAGCTGCTCTGCATCTTCGCTTCGGGCCGCGGCATGTGGGACACCACGCCCGAGACGCCGATTGACATCAATGTCTGCCGGAGCGGCGATTTCGGCCGTACGTGGTCCGAGCCCGAGCGGGTGACGCCGCAGCTGTGGGGCTCGGCCTGCCCCAATCCCGTCTCGAAGGGGTGGTACGGAGCCTTTGCCGCCTCGGGCCGCGCGCTGCAGCTGCGCGACGGAACGCTGCTCTTTGTCGTGGCGGCCCGCACGGGCGAGGCTTTTCCGCCGCTGGCCAACTACGTCTGCATGTCGGAGGACGGCGGCCGTCACTGGACGCTGCTCCCCACACCGGCCGACATGAACGGCGATGAGGCCAAACTGGTCGAGCGCGCCGACGGCAGCTGGCTGATGAGCATCCGCAATCCGGCCAAGGGACGCCGCAAGTATGCCGTCTCTGCGGACCGCGGAGCGACCTGGAGCGAGCCGCGCCGCTGGGAGGATATGCCGTCGCCCGCCTGCAACGGCGACATCGTGCGCTATACGCTGCGCACCGACGGATTCGAGCGCGACAGGATGCTGCACTCCATACCGCTCGATTCGGCCGAGCGGCGCAACGTCTCGGTGCTGCTCAGCTACGACGAGGGGCTGACGTGGCCCGTGCGGCGGACGGTATGGAGCGGCGATGCGGGCTATTCGTCGCTCACGGTGCTGCCCGACGGAGACATAGGGCTGCTGACCGAGGTCGGCAACTGGGACCGCGGCTTCGAAATCTACTTCACGCGTCTTACGCCCGAGTGGCTCACCGAAGGGGCCGACTCCTACCGTTAGCCTCGGACGGCTCTACGCACGAGGGGCAGCGACCTTAGGTCGCTGCCCCTCGTATTGTCGTATGGTTGCGGCCGAAGCCGTGGAGCCGGCTATTTGCCGATGGCGTAGTAGCGGAACCCTTCGGCGATGACCTCCTGCTTGTCGAAGATGTTGCGTCCGTCGACCATGATGTTGTCGCGCATCGCCTCGCGCAGCCGCGACCAGGTCGGCATGCGGAACTGCTTCCATTCGGTCATCAGCGCTACGGCGTCGGCCCCTTCGGCCGCTTCGTAGATGGAGCGGGTGTAGCTGACCCGTTCGCCGATGCGGCGGCGGCATTCGTCCATCGCCACCGGGTCGTAGACCCGCACCGTGGCGCCCGCCTTGAGCAGCAGGTCGATGACCACCAGCGCCGGAGCCTCGCGCATGTCGTCCGTCTCGGGCTTGAAGGCCAGGCCCCACAACGCGACGGTCTTGCCCTTCAGGTCGCCGAGCGCCTTCGCAAGTTTCTCGTAGACAATGGACTTCTGTCGTTCGTTCACCCGCTCGACCGCCTCGATGACCTCCATCGTGTAGCCGTATTCGCGCCCCGTGTGGGCCAGGGCCTTGACATCCTTCGGGAAGCAGGAGCCTCCGTAGCCGCAGCCCGGATAGAGGAACTTGGTGCCGATGCGTGCGTCGGCGCCGATGCCCTTGCGGACCATCTCGACATCGGCCCCCACATGGTCGCAGAGGTTGGCGATGTCGTTCATGAACGAGATGCGGGTGGCCAGCATGGCGTTGGCGGCGTATTTGGTCATCTCGGCCGAGGGGATGTCCATGAACAGGACGCGGTAGTTGTTAATCAGGAAGGGGCGGTAGAGCTTGGACATGAGCGTGCGTGCCCGCTCGCTCTCGACGCCCACCACCACGCGGTCGGGCGACATGAAGTCCTTGATGGCGGCACCCTCCTTGAGGAACTCGGGGTTCGAGGCGACGTCGAACTCCACTTCGCATCCGCGGAGAGCGAGCTCCTCGCGGATGACCTCCTTGATTTTGCGGGCCGTGCCCACGGGGACCGTGCTCTTGGTGACGAGCACCGTGTATTTGTTGATGTTGCGGCCGAACGTGCGGGCAACCTCGAGTACGTACTGCAGGTCGGCCGAACCGTCCTCGTCGGGCGGCGTGCCCACCGCCGAGAAGACTACCGCGACCTGGTCGAGACACTCCCTGAGGTCGGTGGTGAAGTGCAGCCGGCCGGCTTCGGCGTTGCGCGTGACGAGCTGGTCGAGCCCCGGTTCGTAAATGGGGATGACGCCCCGGAGCAGGCCGTCGATTTTTTCGCGGTTGGTGTCCACGCAGGTGACATCGAGCCCCATCTCGGCGAAGCATGCGCCCGAGACCAGACCCACGTAACCGGTTCCTACGATTGCGATTTTCATTGGATTGTCGTTTTTACGCCGCCGTATGCCCGTCGGGAACCTCCCGGCTGCGGCCCGGCCCGTTCGGAGCGGGCGTGCGGGCCGACTCTTTCCGGTAGCGGGACGAGGCTGCGGCATCGGACAAAAATAGCTCATATTCCCGATATTTGCAAATCGGCCGGGCGGCTCGCCGCCACCGGCGAAAACGGCCGCAGGTCAGCTGCGGCCGTCGGTGTGCGTGTGTCGTGCAGGCGTTGTGCCGCCGGGGCTCCCGCGTTGCGCGGCGGGCGATATGATTCGATTCGGTTCGGCCCGGCCTGGCCCGGTTTGGCCCGACTCAACCCAGAACCCGGCCTGCCCGGCCGCTCCGATGATGCCCCCCCCGGTTAGTGCGGATAGAGCGGATTGCCCGTCTCGTCGACATCGACCCAGTCCGTGACGCCGACCGACGGGAAGGTGACCGTGTTGGCGTCGATAACGGCCAGATACCGGTACGAGTTGCCGGCCTGCAGCTGGCCGTCGGGGACGGGGACCTGTACGGTGTAGCTGTGGGGCGTGGGGTCGTAGTTCATGTTGAGCGAGAGGGTGAGCGTCATCGGCGAGGTGGTCTGCAGCGGCAGCATCGTATATTGGAGCCGCATGCCGTTGATGCCCATCGAGGCGGGTTGCGTGGCGTATTCGGTGGCCGGGGTGATGACCCCCGTGGTGAGGTCCATGCTTGCGCCCGGTTGCGGGACGGTGATGGTCGCCGAGGCGATGGACTGCAGCACGACGCCCGTCCCCGCCTCGATGTCGAAGCAAACCTGCGTGGCCGAGTGGTTGAGCACAATCGGTACGGTCACCTGCGAACCGTTGATTTCATAGTCGGCGCATCCCCACCAGAGGTAGTCTACACCGTTGGCGAGCGCCGTGGAGGTTCCCATCTGGAAGGTCGGAGGTACGGTGTCGGTGTTCGTCGAGACGGCGTAGAAGTCGAATGTGCCGTTGCTCAGATACATCTTGTAGCCGCTGTTGCCGGTCAGCGTTCCGGCCTGCTGGGCCGAATAGGTGCCGCGCGCTATCGGTGATGTGGAGTGGGTCTCGTCCGTCCCTCCGTGGTAGGCGAATATGCGGACAACGGTTCCGGCTGCGATGGGGGACATCGAGCGGGTCATATCGAGGCTCTCGACCGTGGCGTGGAAGCCGACCAGGTTGTCGGCTGTGGTCGTGCCGCTCCCCGAGGAGTCCTCCGACGAGCCGCCCGAGGAGGTGTTGCCCCCTTCGTCGATGGTGATGGTCGTCTTCGAACATCCGTTCAGAAGCAGTGCTGCGGCGGCAAGCAGCAGAAAACCGGTGAAGCTGTTTGTTTTCATGGTGTGCGGTTGGAATAAATTGGGAATGAAAGAATCGTTTCCCGCCTTGTCGCAACATCTGTGCCGCGAGGCCCTGTGCAGCTGTTCCGTTTGGACCGACCGATTGCCGCCGGCGTCATCCTCCCGGATAACGGAAGCGGGGGACGAACCGTCTCGTCCCCCGCTTCCACATCTCCGGCCATGGGGCTGCTGTGCCTATGGCAGCTGAAGCTCGATGGCTTCGACCAGCTCCGCGAATGTCTCGGGCGTATAGCCGGCGTGGCTCGCCACCACCGTCCCGTTGCGGTCGACGAGTATGTTGCGCGGGACGTATTTCGTGGCGTAGAGTCCGTAGATGCTTCCCTCGGGGTCGACCCCTATCGGGAAGCCGTAGCCGTTGCTGTCGGCGAATTCGGCCACCGTCCCGACTGCCTCTTCGCGCGCCACAGGCAGAAAGCGGAACTCCCGGCCGGCGAAACGGTCGATGATTTCCTGCTGCACGACCGCCATTTCGCGTCCGCATTCGGGGCACCACGTGTTCCAGAAGGTGAGCAGTACGACCTTACCGCGCAGCGCCGAAAGAGTCGTCGTGCTGCCGTCGAGCATCGTGACGGTAAAGTCCGGGGCCTGTTCGCCGGCATGCACGAGTGTCGTGGCCGCGATGTCGTCGGACTCTTCGTCGCGGATGCATCCGACGGCAAGCAGCAGAAGCAGGCCGAAGGCCAGCCATCGTCTGATATGTGGAGTTGCTGTCATCTCTTGTTGCCTTTTATGGTACGGATTTCTGACCTGGTTGCAGGTTCCATCGTGCAAGGTACGAAGTTTTCCGTAAAAGTTGAACAGGCCCCGATGTCCATATACGATTCCGTCCGGTCGGACTTTTGTCGCAAAGAGGGCGGTTTTGTGCTTCGTTCCGATTCTCGTTGAATAAATTAATCTTTTTAACGCGCTGATATTCAGCGTGTTAAAAAGTGAGGGGGGGGGGGATTTTTCCATTTTTAGGAGACTTTTTGCTTGCTTTTTTCATTATATAGCCTTAAATTCGTAAGACAAAAACGTTCATGGGGATGAACTGTCCGATGATGTAATGAGAGAAACGAGCGATTTGTTGGATGTCGGACTGGGTAAAACGTAATTGTGGCTATGTTCGAAAAGGTGTTTTATTCTATCGCTCATTTTGTATTTATCCTGCACCTGCTTTTTGCATGTGTGCTGTGGCTTCGTGCCCACGGGAGTGCCCGGTTACGTGCGATGGCTCTGCTGATGGGGCTTCTGTCATTGTTTTAAGTTTCGAAACTTTGGGCTTTCGGACTCCCGTTGCATCCGCTCGACCTCAGACCGACTCTTGTTGGGGGGTTATTGACCCTGATTTTCTGCCTGGCTCCGCGTTTGAGATTCACTTCGCCCCGTGAGGTTTTTCATGGCTCGCTTTGCATTTTGATACCGGCCCTCTTTCCCTTTGTCCTTTGCGGTGGCGCAGTGCTTGCCGGCGTACATTTCCGGATGATTGATTCCATATCAGAGGTGTTTGTCCGAATCGGAGACATCGACGTATGGCTGCGTCTGCTGGCAGCTCTGCCTGTTTTCTGGTATTCTGTACGCTCGTTTCGGATGCTGAAGCGGATGAATGTTGCCGAACATCCCTTTTTGCCGAAACTTTATGCTTGTGGTTGTGTGGGGCTTATTCCCTGTTTTTTGGCCATTTTCCTCGACGGTTCAATACTGTCACAATTATGCGTTCAGCTTTATTCCCTGTTTTTCAACGGAGTGCTGGTCTATTCGGTGCTTTTTGACGAGAATGGACAAACCTCTTCGGAGAATTTGTCTTCACCTTGCGGTTCAGTCGATGAAGTGTCTGTGCGGGAGAATCAAGAAGCTGAAAGCGAGCCTGTTCCCGAGCCTGTTCCCGAGTCTGTTCCCGAGTCTGTTTCCGAACATCGGCCGGCTGTCGTCCCCCAAAATCCGCTTTTCGAACGGCTGGAACATTGCATGCAGTACGAGGAACCGTGGCGTAATCCCGAACTTACGCTTGCCGATGTTGTCTCGATATTGTATACCAACCGCACCTCGCTTACCCAGGCAATTCGTGAAGCGGGGTATGGCGGGTTCAAGGATTATGTCGGATTCTATCGCATTCGAGAATTCAAGCGTCTGGTAGCAAATGGTAAGGTGGAGTCTTTGGAACAGGGCTTTCGTACGGTGGGTTTCCGTTCCAAAACGACTGCGTTCCGTCATTTCTCCCGCTTCGAAGAGAAAACACCGCTTGAATACCTCCGCTGTTATTCTCCATTGGACAATACCTGTAAAGAAGAAAACTAACTTTGTCGAATTGATACCATTTTGTTATTATGGTACCATCATGTCATTATATTTTGTTTTTTCGGAACTAAAACATTGTCGTTTTTTCTGTTTCCTAAAAAAACGGAATTGTAATTTTGCCATGCATTATGAGCCTGCGTCGGGATACCGTCTCGTTGCGGGAAGCCAACTATTCGAAAAGGGTATATGAAAAAAATTCTGTCCATTTTCATCTTTGCGGTCGTGTGCGGCGGTCTCCATACGGCAAGCGCTCAGCAGGCGGAGCCGGCAGCGCGCGTGGAGAAGGTGGCCGTCAAGACCAACCTGCTCTATTGGGCCACCACGACGCCCAATGCCGGATTCGAGTTCGGTCTGGGCAAGAAGACAACGCTCGATATCTCGGGCGGATACAACCCCTGGACGCTCGACAAGGGCGACAACCGCAAGGTGCGTCACTTCGTTGTCAAGCCTGAATTCCGTTATTGGCTGTGCGAACGTTTCCAGGGCCATTTCTTCGGCGTGCATGCCGGATACGGCGAATATAATATAAGTGCGGTGCATATTCCGCTTGTCGAGACCTCGCGCGACAACCGTTACCAGGGTTGGGGTGCCGGCGTGGGTATCTCCTACGGCTATTCGTGGATTCTGGGCCGCCGCTGGAACCTCGAGGCGACCATCGGCGTGGGTTATGTCTATTTCGACTACAAGCGCTACGACTGCGTGACCTGCGGTCCGTTCCGCAATGCGGCGAGCAAACACTATTTCGGTCCGACGAAGCTCGGCATTTCGTTAATTTACATGATTAAGTGATGAAGACGCTCAAGTATGCCATGGGCGCGGCGTGTGCGCTCTTTCCCCTTTTCGTCTGGAGCCAGAACCGGCTCGAGGTTGCCGGGCAGCAGGTCGAGCGCAACCGCAAGCAGGTTACCGTACGCTTTACGGTGGAGGCGCGCGAAGGTGTCCCCGCCCGCGACTACAAGACGGTGCTGCGCCCCTATCTGTTCGCCGACGGCGATACGCTCTATCTGACCCCCGTCGAGATTTCCGGACATCGCCGGATGCTCCGCGAGCGGCAGGAGAGCCTGCTGCGCGGCGACGATGCGTCTGCGTCGGAACTTTTCCGCGGCGAGTCGGGTTCGTCGCTCGACTACAGCTGCACGGTCCCCTACGAACGCTGGATGAAACAGGTATCGCTGGGCATCGGCCAGCACTGCGTCGGCTGCGGCAAGAGCACCCCGCTGGGCCGAGAGGTCGAACTTTCGGACGTGACGCTTTACGAGACGCCCGAACCCGTCATGTCGCTCGAGGCGCGCCGTGCCCCCGTGCTCAAGGAGGCCAACCGCCGCTGGCTCTTCTCCAAACGCGATATGGTGGTCCACTACGAGGTGGCCAGTGCCTCCATCGATATCGAAGCCTTCGACAATGCCGCGACGCTCGATGAAATCATCGCTGCACTGCACAAGGTGCTCGATGACCGTGACAGCCGGCTCAACCGCATCGAACTCTCGGGCTTCGCGTCTCCCGAAGGCCGCCTGCAGTTCAACGTGGAGCTGAGCGAAAGGCGCGCCGTTGCACTCCGCGACTATCTGATGGCCGAAATTCCCGAACTGCAGAGCGACAATTTCGAGCTCAACAATGGAGCCGTCAACTGGGAGGGACTGCGGCGCAAGGTCGAAGCCTCCGACATGCGTTACCGCGACGAGGTGCTCGACATCATCGACAACGTTCCGGCCGACAAGGGCCGCAACCACAAGCTCATGGCGCTGCATGCCGGCGAACCCTACCGCTACATGATGAAGCACTTCTTCCCGGAGTTGCGCAACGCCTGCTACATCTCCGTCTACTACGACGTGCTGGAGGACCGGGTAGCCGATACGGTCAACCGGGCGACGGCGCTGATTCGCGAAGGCAAGTATGCCGAGGCACGCGAGTTGCTGCGCAGCGTCGAATCCGACCCCCGCTCCTTCAATGCCGTCGGCGTCAGCCTGATGATGCAGGAGCAGGAAGAGGAGGCGCGCGAGTGGTTCGAACGGGCGCTTGCCGAGGGTGAGCCCTCCGAGCAGGAGGCCGTGCGCGAGAACCTGCGTCAAATCGAGAATTATTGACCCTGATTTCCGCGCGGGAGAGGTTTGCGGTGCGGGTTGCATGGCCCGTGCCTCCACTCGCTTGTCGCCGGAGGGAAAAAGGGCTGCAAGAACAGGATATGCAGACAAGCAAACAACAAGAATATCCAACATTCAAAACCAATTAATTTACGTTACACTTATGAAAAAACTTTTATTCGGTATCATGGCCGTGGCCATGATGGCTTCTTGCTCCAACGAGGAGAACCTCGGCGGAGAACCGGCAACGGGTGAAGTGAAGAAGGTATCGATTGTGGTGAAGAACGCCGCCCTGTCGCGCGCCTTCGCCGGTGCGGAGGATACCCCCGTCGCCGACAACCTGAAGTTCTTCTTTACCACGTCGAGCGGTGTGATTACCAACGTATTCGATGAGGCTGAGACCAAGGAAACGTATGGCCCCTACGAGGTTGCGACCAGCGCCCAGAAGCTCTATGTCGTAGCCAACGCCGATGGCGTGGCCACCATTTCGGCCGAGGCCGGTGCCAACATCAGCGCCGTTGAGGCTACTGTTTTCTCGCTCGAGAACCAGACCATCGAGGGCGCCATTCTCTATGGTTCGAACACCACGGCCTTCGAGCTCGACACCGATGCCGGTGCCAACCACTACAAGACTTCGGTTCAGATTGCTCCGAGCGTAGCCCGCATCCAGATTGCCAAGGTTTCGTCGAAACCCGTTCAGGGCGGCGAGATTCTGGCCGGCGACGTGAAGGACTTCACGCTGAAGGGCATCTATGTGGACCACTATTACCAGAACGCCACCATCGGCGGCGAGGGCAATACGCTGGTTGACCTCGACTGGTCGACCACGCCGTCGTTCTCGAGCTGGATGTGCACCGAGTTCACCCCTGCTGCCGATGCTACCATTCAGGGTGTCAATGCCGAGGTTGTTCCCGCCGAGCAGACCTACTGGGACTATGCCGTAGCAGCCGGTGAGGCTTCGCACATCGTGCTCCACCTCGAGACGGTTACCCGTCGCAACGTGCTCGACACCGACGACATCGTGGAGAACAACCAGTATGTCGAGGTACTGACCTTCAACAAGAGCGGCGAGCCTGTGACTACGTTCGAGCCGGGTACGATTTACCGCATCAGCAACATCCAGTTCTCGACCGACAACCTGACTCCCGAGCCGGGTATCGAGGCCAAGTACGTTACGGCTACCGTCGAGGTGGTTAAGTGGGCTGTCGAGGAGATTACCCCCGAGTTGTAGTACAAAACCGACTGATTCATACGGTCTGCGGAGCGGCGAGCTCCGCTCCGCAGACCTTTTTTTCAACGTCTTACGTTTAGTTTCGCACGAATGTCAATGAGCTGTAAAATAACCGGAATCGCCCTTACGCTGCTGCTGTCGGGTGTCACGGGGTGCATCAGGGAGGACCTTTCGGGTTGTCGTCCGGGGGTCGGCGTGGTGTACGAATATTCGTTGAATACCGAGCAGGAGAATCTCTTCGGCAAGGAGGTGGGCAAGGTGACGACCTATGCCTTCGACGAAGAGGGAATATTCGTCGGTTCATACTCCGACGCGGGCGAACATCTGACCAACGATTTCCGGATGGTGCTGCCGCTGCCCGACGGCGTCTATACGCTTGTGGTATGGGCCGGACCTCTGGGCGATTACATTGTGGGGGACAACTCCACGTCCGATTTCTCCGAACCGGAGGTCGGAAAAACCCGTATCGGGGATTTCATGTTGAAATACTGCACCGACGAGCTGACCGTGGGCTCGAAGGTCGATGACCTGTACCACGGTATCATCGAAGGGGTGGTCTCCGACTATACGCGGAGCAACACCTATACCGTGTCGCTGACCAAGAATACGAGTGACGTGAGCGTCACGCTGGTCGATACGACACCTGGAACTACGACCGACGGCTCTGCCGCAGGTCGGGCGGACGACCGTTTCGAGGTCTATTGCACCTCGGCCAACGGACGCTACAATGCCGACAATACGCTGGGGGACGGTGCCCTCACTCTGACATATACTCCCTACGACCGCACCGACGAGGGACAGGAGAGCCGACAGACCATGTCGATGATGCGCCTGATGGCCGACGGCTCTTGCCAGTCCGTGCTGGTGGTGCACGACAAGGAGCAGAATACCGATATCTACCGCAAGCCGCTCGTCGACGCGATTATGGAGAATCCCGGGTTTGCGACCCAGGAGGACCTCGACCGCGCGGACCAGTTCGATTTCCGAATCAAGCTGGAGATGAACGTGGTTGCCGAGGTGTGGATTAACGGCTGGAAAATCGTCGAAATCACACCGGGACTTTAAACAGCTAACAGGTGGATTCTATGAAACACGCATTGAACATAGGAATGTGGTTGCTCGTGGCCTTTTCGGCCGTCTCGTGCCAGAAGGAGCGGGCCGCGTCGGGCGGCGAACGCGAAGTGTTCGTTTCGCTCGACACCCGGGCCAGTGACGAGAACGTCACCTCGGGCGACAATACGTTCCAGAGCCTTGTCTTCTACTTCTTCACCGACAGCGGGGAGAACAGCAAGGCCGTTTTCCGGAGCTTCCAGCCCGGACGGGATACCTATGAGGAGGTTTTCCGTCTGCCCAACGAGGCGACGCGGGTGGTGGTCATCGCCAATTATGAGGACTGCGACCTGGAGCGTACGCTCTCGCTGACGATGAACTACGACGAGCTGACGCAGCTCATCGCCACCAAGTCGCTCGACTTCCAACCCGACCAGCTGCTCATGCTGGGCGAGGCCGTGGTGCCCCAGAGCGGGCAGATGAACATCCAGCTCGTGCGTATGGTGGCCCGCGTCGACGTACACGTCTTCGGTACGCAGGAGCTGGTCACCGGCCGTACGGTCAAGGTGCGCAGCGTGAGCCTGGCCGGACAGGTGCTCAATACGACGATGATTCCGGGCGACGCAGGCATGCCGGCCGACCTCGTTACGCGCAACCGGCTGAAGGACGAGCTCGACTACACGGTGGTGCAGCGTCCGGCCGAGGTGACCTCGGCGGTTGTGCCGGCCGCACGCTTCTATTCGTTCCAGTATGCCCCTGCAGCGGGGTCGGCGGAGAGCGCTCCCGAGCTGACCGTCGTGCTCGATGTGGACGGGCTCGAAATGACGCGCACGTGCCGCATCGCCGATGCCTCGCATCCCGACGGCAAGCTGCTGCGCAATACCATCTACCGGGTGCTGGCCGAGGTCAAGTCGTCGGGCATTTCGGTTTCGGTCGATGTGCTCGACTGGGAGACCGAGGATTCCGACATCGAGTGGGGCGACATCTCGACGGCGACGTTCGAGTGCGGTCCCATGACGCCTCCTTCTTCCGAAGACGGCGAACTTGTGGTGGTCTATGACCAGATTCCCGGCGAGGCCCGCATGCAGTCGTTCGAATTCAACATCTCGGCTCCGGTCGGAGCCCTGTGGAACGCGTCGCTCACCAATTCGACCGATTTTGCCTTCTCCGATATCAACGGAGGCGTGCAGAGCGGTGTTGTGATTACGGGCGGCCAGCCGGCCTATATCCGTGTCATGGCCACTTCGCCCTACCGTCAGATTACCGATGCCGACGGCGGGTTGACCGACCCGTCGACGCAGTTGGTCATTTCGCTCCAGAAGGCGGGCTCGTCGGATTTCGAGGCGTTGCTGATTAATCCCGACCTGCTCTACGGCAGTACGGACCCGCATGTATACACGATTGTCCAGAAGGAACAGTAAAGTACAAGGAATCTTTATGATACGGATATATCGATATGCGACAATACTCGCGATTGCGGGCTCTCTGGCGCTTGCAGCCTGCTCTACGGAGGAGCCTCAGTCGCAGATGCGTCCGGCCGACGGACGTATCTATCTGCAGTTCCAGGCCGACGGTTCGGCGGAGACTGCCAATGACGGGCGCAGTTCCGATGTCGAAAGTCGGGTCGAAACGGCCGATGTCTTCATCTACGACGGCGAGCAGTGCCTCTACTACGAACGGCTTTCCATTCCCGAAAATGCGGCTCCGGTGCCTCTGAGCGAGGCCGTGGCGACCGACTTTGTCATGGGGCAGCAGTACGAGGTCCGCGTGGTGGCCAACTACCGCGACGGCGAGGACGGCAACGAGCCTTTCCCTGCCGACGAGGCTTCGTGGCCGAGCCGTTCGGCCCTTTCCGAGATGGTTGCCGTGACCTCGCAGCTGGTCAACAGCACCGAGGCGACGGTGACGCCGCTGCTCATGGAGGGTGCGACCGACGCGCAGCTCAACGACGGCACGGGTAATCTGGTCGATGTGTCGGTGCCGCTGACGCGTGCGGCGGTCAAGATTGCCGTCGAGGTCTCCATTGGCGACCCGGTGCGGACCGAGGACAGCGCGGAGGACAATCCCGGCGGATACATCGAAACATCGTACGCCTTCTACGGCGGTACGCTGGGCCGTCTCCACAATGCGGCCGACCGTGTCCGTATGGTGGCTGGCAGCGAGCTGTCGCTCGCCGAGCTCGACGGCCATCTGGTGACCACCGAAAAGTGGAACAGCTACGAAGTCGTCGGTGACGACCATTCGACGCTCAGTTTCTACTGTTATCCCAGCGACTGGAGCGGTGCCCATACCATCGAGCAGGAGACTTTCGTCAATGTCGATATCCCCGTGTCGGTCCGCACGCAGCGTTATACGGCGGACGGACAGCCGCTGGGCGAAGCATCCGTCGAGCAGAAGGCGCACAACTACTATAAGGTGCAGCTCAACTACGGGCAGGACGCGGCGACGAACAACAAGTTGCTGCGCAACCACCTCTACCGCATCCGTGCCAAACTGCGCACGCTGGGTTCCTCGACGCCCGAGGTCCCCGTCGAACTCGACCCGCAGTGTACGTTCGAGATTCTCGACTGGCAGAAAATCACCATCGACGTCAATCCCGACGCGCCGCGCTTTCTCGTGCTCAAGCGCAAGGAGGTCATGATGTCCAACATCGCGCTCGATTCGGTCTATTTCGTCTCGACCAGCCCGCTCAACATGTCTCCCGACAAGACTAAGGTCGTCGAGGCCTACTACTTTAACGAATTCGGTCTGAAGACGGCAGTCGATGCGGGCGAGTTCTACCCGACGTTGAGCCAGTCGGACGGCTCCGGATATACGGGTTATCTGAAGATTGCGAGCGCGACGCCGAACAATAACGTGCCGAAGTACATCCGCATCACGGTTGAGAACCAGCAGGGCGTAACCGATACGCTTTTCGTGGAGCAGTACCCGCTGGAGTATTTCACTTCGGAGCAGTCGTGGTACTCCTATGTCGATGACGGAACATTGGGACAGCCCAACAGCAGCTGTTTCAGCTACGAGCAGGCCCCTACGCGCAATTCAAATAGCGACGACAGAATCTATGCCGGTGCAGGTGGCGGTTACGTGATAGGTTTCTGGGACCTGCAGTTCTTCTCTATGGTCGTCTATTCGACCGATGCAGTTAAGGGAACGTCGGTCATCTATCAATACTATTACAATAATCCGATTAATGTCTTTTGGCACGATAACGACTGGAATCTTCAATTATATACGGACTGGAGCCTGTTCGGCGGAAATCCGGTTACGGTCAATCTGAACAATGCGCGTGTCTATAATCTGCATCTGACTTCGACCAGCGACCGGTACCGGCTGGGTATTCCCCAGACCGACTCCAACGGTTATACGGTCAATACGGCGGACAACAACAAATTGGTTTCTCCGTCGCTGATGGTTGCTTCGCAGTTGGGATGTACAAAGGCATGGGGCAACCGGAGCGAGGTCGAATTGCATTGCAAGCAATATGTCGAAAAAACGGCATCCGGAGTGGTTTATGATGATTGGCGTCTGCCTACTCGTGCCGAGATGGAAGTATTGACCTACTATCAGCGTCCCGGTTCTGCTGCCGACGTCAATCCGAGCGTGGTGAAACAGACCTTCCGGGCCTATTGGTATTGGTGTGCTGACGGTGTCTATGAGAATCCGTACGGTATCAGTTCCTATGATTTCGGTTCGGAGAGCGGGGCTGACTGGGGTGGTTATGCAACTTCCGAAAGCCAGCCTGCCGTCCGTTGCGTGCGCGACGTGAAAGCCGACAAATAACGTAAAACTTCGAAAAGCGTATGAAACGTCTTTTTGTATTGATAACTATGGCCGCCTTTGCATTGGCGGCCTGCAGCGAGGACCCGACAACGCAGGCGGGCGGCACCGCACCCTCTCCCGACGGAACGGTCACCCTGACCGGTACCGTGACGGTGCCCGACATGACGGTCGTCCAGACGCGCAGTGTCGACAACGACGGTTGGGGTATACAGTCGCTCTATGGCTTCTGTTTCGGCGAGGGCGGCATGTTCATCAGCCGTGTGCGCGCCGACGTGAAGACGGCCCCTCCCGTGCTGGAGGGCGAATTCTCGCTCCAGATTCCGTCGAGCACGCGCATCATCCACTTCGTGGCCAATGCCAACCTCGACAATTTCGACGATGCCCAGAATGTCGGCAGCTACATCACCTCGGTCATCCCGCTGCTTGAATCCACTTCGGGCAAGATGGTCTATTGGGCCGAATACCGCCACGAGGGAGACTTTACGTCGGGTGAAAACATCCACATCCAGATGGTCCGCAATCAGGCCCGTATCGAGGTGCGTGTCGACGAGAGTCTGGCCGGTGAGTTCGAAACCGACGGCTTTTCCATCTGCAATACCTATGCGAGCGGTACGGTGGCTCCGTTCGACCCTGCGACGCTCTCGTTCGGATGGGATGCGACGTCTGTCGGCGGCGAGTACCCCAACCTCTATGTGACCCTGCCGACCAACGCCGTCAAGGCGACCGATGCTGTGGAGGTAGACCACGACCAGTATCGCTACATCTTCGAGGACCCCAATCCCGAGGACGACCAGACCTATCTGATTGTCAAGGGGCGTGCCGTCGGTGCGGCCGAATGGTCCTACTACAAGGTGCTTTTCCTGCGCGAGGACAAGACGCCGTGGCCGATTTACCGCAACATGTGGTATGAGGTGGTCATCCGCAAGTCTCTGGCCGATTCTCCCTCCTATTCGACCTTTGCCGAAGCCAAGGCGGGCATTCCGGTCAATGACGTCTACGTTTCGGTTTCACCTGACATCCCGACCGTTTCGGACGGCCAGCGGGTGCTCTCGGTCGGCAACACGACCCATCTGCTCGACGGAACCGAAGGTCGCTATACGATTCCCTACACCTATCGCAATATAGACGGTTCGACCACCGGGCTCGAGGCTCCCTCAGTCAGCTGGCTATCGAACGACCGCGTGGCACAGACCGACATGCTGCTCAACAACTATGACCAGCTGACAGGCGAAGGCACCATCGAAATCGTTCCTTTTTCCGCCGGTACTACGGCACGTTATGCCGAGCTTAACCTGCGGGCCGGAGTCCTCTCGCGAACGGTGTCGCTGATGCTGGTGCGCCCATTCGAGTTTACGCCCGTATGGATTAGTTCGGGTATTAACGGCAGCGTGAGCAACCAGGCGGTGACGCTCGTCTTCCAGATTCCCGACGATTATCCTCAGGACCTGCTGCCGCTCGAATGCCGGATTTCGGCCAACGATATCACCGGTACGGCCGAAACTCCGTTGCGCCTGATTTTCCAGAAGGACTACACGGCCGAGGAGTGGGGCGAAGAGACGCAGTGGCCCTACAAATACGTCTATGAGGCCCAGACGCCGGGCACGCACCGGATTTATTTCCGTACGACCCATGAGCTGACCGACGACAACAGCACTCTGATTCTCGAGGCAAAGCATTTCGAAACGGTGACCAAGCATATCCGCGTGACCGACGACAGCCGCAGGCTCGAATTTGTCGGGCTGCGTGACTATACCGAACTGGTGCAGTATGCACTCGTGCCGAAGATTGCCGGTTCGGAGATTGCCCTGCAGTTCCGGTTCATCGACGTGTCGGGAAGCGCCGTGACGACCGACCCCGGTACTACGGTCCGTTTCTATACCAACAACCTCGAACCCGCCGAGGGACAGACCGGACTCGAGGAGGTTGCAACCGACCCCGAGATGGAGTCCAACGGACGCTACCTGAGCTATACGCCCCAGGCGGCGGACCGCGACGGCGAGGGTATCTATACGGTCCGCTTCCGGACGCGTGTGGCTGTGAGCGACGAACCGGTCCGCATAGCCGACGAGCATACGCAGTACGCTTCGGCGACGATGGAGCTGTCAACCTACGGATATTTCCCCTTCCACTTTACCGTAGAGGGCGATAACGGCACGCAGGTGATTCCCTACGGCCCCGGAACGCCCGTAACGGTGCGGTTCGATACGAGCGGCTTCACCTCGCAGACCGGCGAGTTCATCTCACCGGGCAACGTGCAGTACACCTGCTTCATCGCTACCGAGAACCTTGAGCCCGACCCGGCATACGGAAGCCAGGGCCTGACGGCCGTGAACGAGACGGGACGCGTCGGTTACGAATATCTTGTCACCGCATCGCAGCCCTATACGTTCCATTTCGTGACGAAGAACATCGTGAGCGGCGAGACGGTGCGTATCTCGTCCGACGAGACGATTTCCTATACCGAGGAGAGTGTTACGCTGACCAACAGTCCCATCGAGGGTACGCTCCGTTACGGCGAGACGCGCAATCCGAATGACGGAACCGTCCAGCCGGTCGAGGAGGATGCCTTTGTGACCATCGAGCGTCCCGACGGTACGCGTATCGGTTATTTCACGGTGGGTGCCGACGGCCACTATACGCTGACGTTGCGCGGCGAGTACGATTTCGAGTGGAAGACGGCCAACCTGACGATTCTCTATTCGCCGTTGAACAGTTCGGAGCGCTATGGCGCTGTCACTTCGCTCGAGAGCCTCTTTGCCGCTCCCGACATCATTCTTGCCAAGGACTGGACAAGCCAGTAAAGCCCCCAAAGCAGGGTGGTCGGCCTGGCGTGTCCCGTCTGTCGGCCGCATGAAGAGAGCGGAGCGCCGTTTCCTCATAAGGGAACGGCGCTCCGCTTTGCCATGGGTCGTGCGACATGAAGGCGTGGGGTATGGGTGATGCGGGTTTCGGCGGGGAAGAGCCCGACACCCGAAAGATGGGGCATCTCTGTCCGCCAACCTCGCACGCTCTCGTCCTTGTCCCGGGACGAGAGCGGGGTGGCGGCCGGCCAATTAGTCTCCGGCCGGCCAATTAGTCTCCGGACAGCCAATTAGTCTCCGTGCAGCCAATGGGTTTCAGGGGCAGCCGATTGGGCCTCCTGGGCTGCCGATTGGCTTTCGGGGTTGCCGTGCTGTTCAGAGCGCCCGGACCAGCAGGTGCCCGAGGTGAGCGGCCAGCATGCCCAGGACGAAGCTCAGCAGGGCATAGCCGGCGGCCTGGAGCAGGTTCTGTCCGCCGAGCAGGGCATAGTTCTCGTGGATGAAGGTCGAGAAGGTGGTGAAGCCGCCGCAGAAGCCCACCGTGAGAAAGAGCCTCAGGTCGTCGTTCATCAGCTGGCCGCGCTCGAAGAGTCCGTACAACAGCCCGATTGCGAGACATCCTGCGACGTTGACCGCCAGCGTTCCCCAGGGGAAGCCCGATGAGACATTGCTCTGGATGAGTCGCGAAAGAAGGAAGCGCGCGATGCCGCCGGCAAAGCTCCCGGCGCCGATGAAGAGTAGAGTTTTTACCATGATGCGAATGAGATGAATCGGGCGCGACAGCCGATGCTGTCCGCCGCAGTGGTTCGGATATGTGTTTCGCTTGCCGCCATGAGTGCTGCTGTCGGTGGTTGGGGTGCCACTTGTCCGCAGGTATCATCAGCACATCCCGGACGGGAGGCGGTTCAAGGCAGATACCATTGCCTGTTTTGGCGGCAAAGATAGGCGATGCGATTGGAAAAACGAATTTTTGCGACGGAATTTTTTAGGGGCGGGGTTGGAATCGGGGTCGGGGCGGAGTCCGATTCCGAGTCCGGCCGGGACGCACGGCATTCGGTGGGGCGAGGGCTCTGTCCGGGGACTGCACGGCGTCGTAACGCGTCCGGGAACGGCCTTCAGACCTCGGGAAGTGGGCGGAAATCGCGTCGAAAGTGTTCATTGTCTCCTCGTTTGTCCTTCCTTCTTCGCCTGCCGATGCGAAAACGGCGGGAAAATATTATCTTTAAAGAAGACAGGATGCGGCTCGGCAAAAAAATCAAACGAGTTTGTTTTTTCTGCCCTCGCCTTTCACTATCTTTGTCCCGTTATGATGGAGAAACTCAGAACCCGGTACCGGTCGCTGGGGCCCGACGGCGTCGTGGCCTTCTGGCTCGGCCTGTGGTGGTTGCTCAACCTCGTGCAGGCCGGTTGCACGGAACTCGCCAACGATGAGGCCTATTACCACATGTTTGCCGAGAGGCTTTCGTGGGGCTATTTCGACCATCCGCCGATGACGGCGCTGCTGGTCTGGCTGGGCGAGCGGCTCTTCGGAGTCACCGAGTTGGGCGTGCGCTTCTTCTTCACACTGCTGCAGCCGCTCTATCTGTTCCTCTTCTGGCGGATTATCCGCCCCGAAGCCCCTTCGCGGCGCGATGCGACGCTCTACGTCATGCTCTCGGCCGCCACGCTCATGCTGCAGCTCTACGGCTTCATCGCCGTACCCGACGGCCCGCTGATGTTCACCACGGCGCTCTACCTCTTCTTCTTCAAACGGTTCAACGAGGGGGCGCGCGGCGCATGGCTCTGGCTGGGCGTCGCCATGGCGGCCATGGCCTACAGCAAGTATCACGGGGCGCTGGTCGTCCTCTTCTCGCTGGCCGTCTGCCCGCGGATGCTCCTGCGCCCGCGCTTCTATCTGGGCTGCATGGTCGCCCTGCTGCTCTTCGTGCCGCACCTCCTCTGGCAGTATGACAACGACTGGGCCTCGTTTGCCTACCACCTCTCGGGCCGCAACCGGGCCTTCCGACTCAGCTATGTGGTCGAGTATCTGCTCAACATACTGGTGGTCTTCAACCCGCTGTTCGTCCCCCTCTACATCAAGTCGTGGCGTGCGGTGAAGCCCTCCGACGCCGTCGGCCGGGCATTGCGCTGGATGCCGCCGATGTTCATCGGCTTCTTCCTGCTCACCACCCTGCGGGGCTATGTCCAGCCGCAGTGGGTCATTGCCGCGACGTTCGGCATCCTCTACGTGACCTTCCTCTATGCCCGGCGCCATCCCCGTACGCGCCGCTACCTGATGCGCGCCGGGGCGGTGACGCTGGCGCTGATAGCTCTCGTACGGCTCGAGATGCTCTTCAATCCGCTGGGGCTCCGCTTCGAGGTCTTCGACAACGGCGAAAGCTACGGCCGCATCGCCGAACTGGCCGACGGCCGTCCGGTCATCTTCCGCGGCAGCTATGCCCGTGCGGCCAAATACGGCTTCTATACCGGCGGCGAGGCCTACGGTCAGCCCAACGTCTACTACCGCACCTCGCAATGGGCGCTGCGCAACGACGACGACCGCTTCGACGGGCGCAGCGTGCTGGTGGAGTGCCCCGCCTCGCTGGTCGGCAGCGACTCCGTTTTCCGCAGCGTGGCGTTGCCCAACGGCTCGCGCTTCAACTACTATGTCGAGGAGGAGTTCCATCCCGTGCGCCGGGTCGATATCGCAACCGAGGGCATTCCCGAACGGGCGCTTCCGGGCGATACGCTCCGCCTTGCGCTCCGCCTGCACAACCCCTACGGGCGTGCGGTCGACATCGACGGCGATTCGACGCGTCTGGTGGTGGCCCTTCGCGAGGGACGCAATGCGATGGAGTATGCCACGCCGCTTCGTCTGCGGCTCGAGGCGGGCGGTGAGGCCCGAGTACGTTACGATTTCGTGCTGCCCGATTCGCTGGCCGGCCGCCGCTTCGACGTCGGTTTCTCGCTGCGCCGCGGCGAGCAGGCCTATTGGTTCAACGGCAAAAGCCACCGGATGGAGGTCGGTGCCCTATGATTGAGCAGTTCATCAAGTTCTGTGTCGTCGGCGGTTCGGGTGTCTTCGTTGATTTCGGCATCACCTATGCCTGCAAGGAGTGGCTGCGGCTGAACAAGTATCTGGCCAACTCGATGGGATTCATCTGTGCCACCACCTCGAACTACATGCTCAACCGCCTCTGGACCTTCCACAACGAAAATCCCGACATCGCAACCCAGTATCTGCGTTTTCTGGGGATTGCGGCTGTCGGGCTTCTGGTGAACAATCTGACGATTTACCTGCTCAACGGTCGGTTCCGGTTCAATTTCTATCTGGCCAAACTCTTCGCCATCGGAGTGGTCACCTTCTGGAACTTCTTCATGAACTATTACTTCAACTTCTGAGAGGGTCGGGGCCAGAGCAGCTAACGTCGCACCTCGCGGCCCCTGATGCGGCGGAAGGGAAGTCCCAGCACGCCGAAGAAAGCTTCGCGGAAGATGCCTCCGCTCATTTTCGAGGCGCCCTCGCGGCGCTCGGTGAAGATGATGGGCACCTCGCACAGACTCATGCCCAGTTTCCAGGCCGTATATTTCATCTCAATCTGAAATCCGTATCCCTTCATGCGGACGGCGCCCAGGTCGATGTGCTCCAGCGCCCGGCGCGAGTAGCAGACAAATCCCGCCGTAGCGTCGTTGAGCGGAAGTCCTGTGACCAGACGCACGTACTTCGAGGCGAAGTACGACATCAGCAGGCGCGACATCGGCCAGTTGACGACGTTAACTCCCTGGACATAGCGCGAACCCACCACTACGTCGGCCCCCTCGGCCGCGGCGCGGTAGAGACGCACGAGGTCGTCGGGATTGTGTGAAAAGTCGCAGTCCATCTCGCAGATGTAGTCGTATCCCTGCGCAAGCCCCCATTCGAATCCGGTCAGGTAGGCCGTCCCAAGCCCCAGTTTGCCGCTCCGCTCGAGCAGGTGGAGCCGTCCCTGGAACTCGGCCTGGCGGCTTCGGACGATGGCGGCCGTGCCGTCGGGCGAGCCGTCGTCGATGACCAGCAGGTCGAAAGGCTCGCCGAGCGAAAAGACCTTGTCTATCATGGCGGAGATGTTCTCCTTCTCGTTGTAGGTCGGGATGATAACCAGTTTGCGCATGTGTCGTTCGAAGTTAAATGCCTCTTGTCTGAAAAAATCGATAAAGCAAAGATAGCATTTTTTTGCAGAAATGAACGCTGCGGAGTCATTTTCTCCATTTTTGCGGCGGGATTGGCGCTTGCGGAGGTCGGTGCAGGGGGCCGCCGGCAGGGAGCTCAGCGCCTGCCCGTGCGGAGTTTCGATGCCTCCCTCAGGCGCAGGATGTCGGCCCGCTGCTCCGCCGTGGTGCGGCGCGATTCGAGGATTTTCTGCAGGCTCCGGCCGTAGGTCCACTCCGGCAGCGGGCATCCCTCGCCGAGCCAGGCCCCGGTCCGGTCGGGGTCGGCTGCGTAACAGACCGAGACGGCCCAGGCAACCGCCATGCGGGCGTAGTATCCTTCGTGGCGGACGGCGCCCAGATGACCGAGCAGCGCGTCGAGGTGCTCCGCGTCGGTGAAGTTGTTGAGCCCCGTGACGGCCGCGAAGCGGACCTCGTACTCGCCTTCGGCGCGGAACAGCGGGTCGATGAAGTGCCATACGGGTTCGCGCTCGGCGGGGCGGAGCCGCCGGCAGAAGCTGTCGCAGAGGCTCCAGTTGTCGATTTTGGGCAGATGTGCCGCCGTGAGGCGCAGAAACTCCTCCGGGTCGCACGGCGCGTAGCCGATGACCATCCCCTGCAGCATCCGCTCCTCGAAATAGAGGTCGTCGGCCTCGCGCAGATAGCCCCGCCAGTCGCCGCGGACGATTTCGCGGGCCAGGCGGCGCAGCGCCGGCAGCCGCACGCCGATGATGTGCTCGACGCCGGGCAGCAGCGAGGCGCTGAAGTCGCGGTAGGCCGGTTCGCCCAGCGCCAGGAGCCGTTCGCGGATGTTCATCGCTTTTTGCCGAATTTGGGGGTGATGCCGATGAAGAACGAGCAGTTGAGCCGCGGCATGGGGCGCCCCATCACCGTCTCGTACTCCTCGTTGAAGAGGTTGTTGATGCACCCCTTGAGCGTGAAGTCGGCCCAGCGGCACGAGAGCAGCTTTTCGAGCGCGATGTCGCTCATGAAGTAGGGCGGGACGTAGCCCAGATGGTCGCGGTCGTTGCTCGACATGGTGTAGCGGGCGCTGTACCAGCACCATTTGTAGCTCAGCTCCCAGCTGCGCCAGCGCAGCTTGGCGGTGAAGGCCGCCGAGTGCTCGGGAATGTAGACCAGCTGCTTGCCCACCGATTCGTCGGCCGGGCTGAAGGGGTCGCCCCGGTTGATGGAGCGCGTCCAGGCGTAGTTGCCGTCGATGAGCACACTCCACCGTCGGCCCAGGTCGGCCCGGGCGTCGAACTTCAGCTCCGTGCCGTAGCTGTGGACCCGCTTGACGTTCACGGGGGTGTAGATGCCCGATTTGGCGCCGTCGCTCAGCCAGAGAATCCAGTCGTCGATTTCCGAGTCGAAGAAGGTGAGCGAAGCCTTCAGCGAGCGGCGCTCGCCGCCGAGCGAGAACTCGCCGCCGGCATCGAAGGTCCAGCCCTGCTCGGGCCGCAGGTCGGGGTTGCCGCCCGGCTGGAAGTAGAGGTCGTTGAGCGTGGGGTAGCGGTAGTTGCGGGCTGCCGAGGCCTTCAGCACGACGTTGCCCCGCTTCGAGGCGAGCCAGTCGACGAAGAGCGCCGGGATGAGCGGCGTCGTGCGGTCGCCGTAGAGCTCCTCGCGCAGGTTCACCGCCACGCCCAGCCGCGGCACGGGACGCCACTTGACGGCGGCGAAGCCCGACAGCTCGAAGCGCGAGCGGTCGTCGAGCTGGCGGACATACTCGCCCGTCGAGTTGTCGATGAGCGAGAAGTCGCCGCTGTTGACCATGTGCTGCGAGGCGGTGACGTCGAGCGTGAAGAGCCACTTGCCGCCCAGCGCATATTCGGCCCCGGCACGGGCGAAGAGCGAGTGCACGTAGCTGCGCGAGTCGGTCATCGTGAGGAAATTGCCCTGGCCTTCGGGGTCCTGCAGCCGTTGGTAGCGCAGGTCGGTATAGGTGTAGCCCGCCCGCGCATCGAGCTTCAGCCCGTTTGCGAGCCGTTCCCAGCTGACGGTGGCGCGCAGCGTCCGCTCGTCCTGCAGGTCCTTTTTCGACTTCTCGTCGTTGCGGTCCGAGCTGAGCAGCGGCAGCCCCCGGTGCGAATCCAGATACCATGCCGCCACCGAGAGGCGGCTGCCGTCGCCGAAGGTGTGGTAGAGTTCCTGCAGCAGGTGGATGTCGCGGAATGCCCCGTTGCGGTTGCGGCGGAGCGGATAGCTGGTGCCGATGATATTGCCGTCGGCGTCGGTCTCAAACTCCTTGGAGTGGTAGTTGCGGTAGCGGAAGTCGTTCTCGGAGGTGCTGCACAGCACGCGTGTCGAGGCACTCCAGCTGCGCCCCCTGTAGCTCAGCTGGAGAAATTCGTCGAAGGTGGTGAAGGAGCCGATGCCCTGGATGTAGCGCATGTGGAACCCCTCGTCGTCGACCGGACGCGTGGCCAGTGCGACGGCGCCGCCCAGTCCGCCGCCGGTGATGCCCACCGAGCTGGCCCCGTGGTAGAGCGAGGCGTCGTCGATGAAGTAGGCGGGGATGAGCGAGAAGTCGACCTGGCCGAAGAGCGGCGAATTGATTTTCATGCCGTTCCAGGTCACCTGCGTGTGCGAGGGCGAGGTGCCCCGGAACGAGGCGGTGGCCAGCGTCGCACGGCCGTACGATTTGATGAAGATGGTCGAGCCCGAGGTCAGTGCGTCGGCCAGCGACGAGGAGATGTTGTCGCGCAGCACGATGCTGTCGAGCTTCGTGCGCTGGACACCGATTTCCTTCATCGGGCGCGTGCCGGTGATTTCGACCCGTTCGATGTCGCGCACGCAGAGCGAATCCTCCGGCGCGTCGGCCAGTGCGGCGTGCGGAAGGAGGCACAGTAGTGCAGCCAGAGGGCGGAGTCGGCGGAACATCGTGGTCGGAAGCGTGTTATTCGGTGACGTTGCGGTAGCAGGCCACGCCGCAGACTTCGGTCGATACTTCGCCTATGAGGGGCGCCGAGGCGTTCACGCCGCTCTGGACCTTCACGAAGTCGATGGACTGCAGGTTGGCGGGCGAGCCGTCGGCCGTCACGGCGTTGGCGATGCTCAGCGTGTTGTAGCCGTTGATGAGGTCCTGCGACGAGTAGTTGTCGGCATAGCCCCACGCAAAGGGGGTCGTTGTCCACGACATGGTGCCGTCGACCTCCTTTTCATCGAGGTTCTCGGGCAGCCGCACGCCGGTGAAGCTCAGCTCGTCGGCCTCGACCCAGGCCGGATAGTAGCTCTCCTGCGTATGTTCGCCGATGCGGGCGATTTCGCCCGTTTCCCCATCCCTGTCGCGCCAGGCGACGGGCTGGTTCGCCCCCGAGGGACGGGTGTAGGTAATGGCGTAGTCGTGGGTGCTGCGGTCGTACTCGCTGCCGCGCAGCTCGTACCACGTGTCGTCCGGAAGTCCGTTGCCGTTCTCGTCCTGCATGACGTAGACCACGCCCGGCTCCGACGAGTTGTTGAACGAGTTGCCGCGGATGAGGAGTTCGCCGCCGCCGTTCTCGGGAACGGGCGACGAGAAGCCGACGACCAGATAGCCGCCCCAGCCGCCGAGCGAGACGTAGAGGCGGCTGGCGAAGCGTTGGGCCACGTAGGCGCAGGCGGCCTCGGGGGTGGTGACATTGTTGTAGCCGCTCAGCGGCTCGTTGATGAACTGCCCGGGTGCGGGCGTGTATTCGAAGATGGTGGCCGCCTGTTCGATGATGCGTTTGGTGGTGGTCGTTTCGCCGGAGTTGCATCCGGCGAGCAGCGCTGCGGCGCATGCGCCGGCAAGGGTGAGTGTGCGGATATGTTTCATCTTTTTGCGGATTTACTGATTTTGTTCGGGTTGCCAGAAACAGAAGCTGCCGGGGGTGATGCCCACGCGGAGCGTGTCGAGCGCCTCGCCGCGGGGCGAGAAGCGGTAGACGACGCCGTGCTGCACGTAGTCGATGGCGTCGGCCACGTAGACCTCCGAATTGCGGGGGTCGACCCCCAGACCGTAGTAGGTGGTTTCGGAGTAGGGCAGGAAGGGGGTTGTGGGGAGTGCCTCGGCCGTTACGGGCATGCGCCAGACGTCGCGGTTGAGGAAGTAGAGCGTGTCGCGCCGTCCGTTGAGGACCAGCTCCGAGGGATGGTCTCCCGCCGGGAAGAGGAAGCTCCGCTCAATGGTGCGCGTTGCGGCGTCGATGCGGTAGAGTACGGCCGGGATGCCGTCGGTGCGCCCCTCGGTGACGGTCCAGATTTTGCCGTGGCGGTCGCAGACGAGCGAGGTGGGTTGCGGCCCCACCTCGATGGAGTCGACGAGCTGCTCCCGGCGGGTGTCGACCACCAGCAGCTTGTCGTCGTACGACCAGCAGTTGACGAAGAGCTCGTCGCCCCACTGGGCCATCTGCTCGGTCGACTTGTGTCCGTTCATGGCGATGCGGCCCCGGATGCGGTTCGAGCGTGTGTCCACGACCGTGATGCGCGGGTCGTAGAGGTCGGTGATGTAGGCCGTCGTATCGTTGGGAAAGTGGATGTAGCGGGGCGATACGACCCCTTCGATAAGCCCCGTGACGGCGCAGCTTGCCGGGTCGATGACATAGACCACGCCCGAATTGTTGACCACCACGTAGCCCCGCCCCCGGTGGAGCGCCATCGACTGCGCCACGTCGCCCAGCCGCATGCCGTTGGCGCGCGAGAAGACCTCGTTCTCGACCGTCCGCTCCGACGGCTGGTAGAACGAGAGCGAGGCGTTGTCGCTGCCGAAGTTGCCTTCGCAGGTGATGAATACGCCTCCCTGCGAAAAGCCGAAGGGCTCTTCGTCGAGCGGGCCGAACTCCATGCAGGCGGCCATCGTGGCGGCGCATGCGGCCAGAAGCATTGTATGCGGCGTTCGTTTCATCCTCGTGCGTTTGGGCGGAGTGCGGGATGACCGGCGTTGGAAGGCAGATGCGCGGACGACGTCGGGCCCCATTCTCCGCAGGGCTTTTACGGTGGAGTGCAAGGCAGGTCTTCTGACTCGCCGCCGTTCCGATGCCTTCCCGCCCGCGGAGGGCAGTGGCCAGTGGAGTATCGGAGCGTTGGTTGCGGCTCACAGCAGCGGGAACTGTTGCCGAATCGCACGGCATTCCCTTTTCATCCGCACGCACCGAAGGTGCGCCATGCGGAACCGTTGCGCGACAAAAGTACGTTTTTTTCGGCAGAATGTCGCCTGCGAATCGGCCAAAAAAACTATCTTTGTAGAAAATAATGGCTATGTCTTTGGAAATTCGACGGATGAGCCGGGTTACACCCGACCTTGGGGAGGCTTTCGGACGGCTGCTGCCGCAGCTTGCGCCGGGACTCTCCGCGCCGGAGGCCGAGCGGCTTCGGGCGATGGTCGGCGATGAGCGCACGGCGCTCTTTGCGGCGGCGGACGGCGGGCATATCGTCGGCCTGCTGGCGCTGGTGTGGTACGACGTTCCGTCGGGCCGCAAGGCCTGGGTCGAGGATGTGGTGGTCGATGTCCGGGAGCGGGGCCGCGGCGCGGGGCGCATGCTTGTCGAGGCAGCGCTCGCCCATGCCCGCAGCGTCGGTGCACGGAGCGTGTCGCTCACCTCGAATCCGGCCCGTGTGGCGGCGCATGCGCTCTATCGTAAATGTGGATTCGAAGAGGTGGAGACGACGCTCTTCCGCTTCGATTTGAATAAAGTTGCGTTATGAAGAAACTGCTTAAAATTACGGTGACGGTCGTTGCCGTCCTGTTGGTGGTCGTCCTGACGGCCCCGATGTTCCTGCGCGGGAAAATTGCCGAGGTGGTCCGCACCGAGGCCAATGCGATGCTCGTGCCGCGGCTGGATTTCGAGCGGCTGGGCATCAGTCTGCTGCGTCACTTCCCCAACGCTTCGCTCGAGTTGAAGGGGGTGACGCTCGTGGGTGTCGGTCCCTTCGAGGGGGATACCATCGCCTCGGTAGGGCGTCTGTCGGTGGTGGTCGACCCCTGGTCGCTGCTTGGTGACGATGGGCTGGAGGTGCGCAAGGTCCTTGTTTCCAGACCCGACCTGCGTGCGCACAAACACTCCGACGGCCGCGTCAATTGGGAACTGATGAAGTCCTCGGAGGAGCAGCCCTCCGAGGAGGAGGCCTCCCCGGAGGAGCCGGCCGACGGTGAGGCATCGGCCTTCCGTCTGTCGGTGCGCGACTTCCGTATCGACGACGCCTTGCTGTCGTATGTCGACGATTCGACGCGGACGGTGTTCCGGACCGCACTTCCGATGCTGCGCCTTCGGGGCGATTTCTCGGCAGCGCAGAGCAACCTCGATTTGCGGCTGCGCACCTCGGCGACAACCTTCTCGTCGGGTGTTGTGACGCTGCTGAGCAATGCCGAAATCGAACTGCGTGCCGACGTCTCGGCCGACCTCGAGCAGAACAGGTTCGAACTGAGGGACAACATGCTGCGGCTGAATGCCATCCAGGCGACGCTCGACGGTCGGGCGCAGCTCGATGACGACGCCGTGGCGATGGACCTCCGTCTGGGGTGCGACCGGGTGGAATTCAAGGATGTGCTCTCGCTTATCCCGGCCTTCTATACGCGCAACTACCGTGGGCTTTCGGCCTCGGGCGAGCTGACGCTGGCACTCTGGGCCAAGGGCGAACTGCGCGGAGCCGAGCTGCCGGCCTTCGGCCTCGAACTGGGCGTGCGTGGGGGCGGATTCCAGTATGCATCGCTTCCCAAGTCGGTTTCGGACATCAACATCGAGGCGCGGGTCTCGAACCCCGGCGGTGTGATGGACCGCACGGTGGTCGACATCCCGACCTTCGGCCTTCGCATGGGCGACAATTCGCTTTCGGCGACCTTCTACGGTACGTCGCTCGTGAGCGACCCGCAGTTGCGTGCGACGCTCGAGGGCAAGCTGGACCTGTCCGATATCGGCGAAGTCTATCCGCTCGACAAGGAGGTGTCGCTCAAGGGGCTCATTCGTGCCGACCTGAGTGCCGCAGGACGGATGTCCGACGTCGAGCATCGGCGCTACGGACAGATTTCGGCCTCGGGCCATTTCGTCGTCGAGAATGTCGACGCGCAGCTTCCGGGTTTGCCCGAAATCCGCCTCAAGCGTGCCGCTGCGGGCATCTCGCCCCAGTCCATGACCCTCGGCGAGCTGACACTCACCGTCGGCGGCAGCGACCTTGCGGCCAACGGCCAGCTGACCGACTACATCGACTATCTGCTGCGCGGAGCAACGCTCTCGGGACGTCTCTACGTCAATTCGAAGCTGTTGGACCTCAATGAAATCCTTGCCTCGCTCTCCGCGTCCGACGCGACCGAAGGCGAAGCGGCCGAAGAGCCCGCCGCGGAGGAGACCCCGGCCGGGGACGACGCGGTCGCCGGGCAGGCGGTCGAGGTCCCGCGCAACCTCAATCTTTCGCTGCGCACGGAGGTGGGCAAGCTCCTCTATGAAAAGATGGTCATCGAGCAGCTCTCCGGCGAAGTGCGCGTTGCCGACGGCGCCCTTTCGCTCGACGGGCTGCGCATGAAGGCCTTCGACGGCTCGCTGACCGCTTCGGGCAGCTATTCGACGTCGGCCGACCCCCTGCGTCCGGCACTGGCATTCAAGCTCGGTTTCACCGATGCCTCCTATGCGCGCACCTTCGAGCAGCTCGATATGGTCAAGCGCATCGTGCCGCTCTTCGAGAAGGCGGGCGGCGTCTATTCCATGTCGCTCGACATGAAGATGAACCTCGATGCGGCGATGGAGCCCGACCTCATGTCGCTCGATGCACAGGGTGAGCTCCGCTCGGCCGACATCCGCATCGAGCAGCTTAAGGCCTTCGAACTTTTGGCCAAGACGCTCGGCAACGATGCGCTGAGCACCATCCGCGCCAAGGATGTGGTCATTCCCTTCGCCATCCGCCAGGGACGCGTCACCACGCAGCCCTTCGACCTGAAGATGGGCGACGTGACCGTGACGCTTTCGGGCTCGACGGGACTCGACCAGAGCATCGACTATGCGGCGAAGGTGGCGCTGCCGGCTTCGGCTACGGGCGGCGTGCTTTCGAAGGTTAACGTCGGCATCGGCGGCACGTTCACCGACCCGAAGGTGACCATCGGCGTCAAGGAGGCGGTCGAGGAGGCGGCCCGCAACCTCATCGACGAGCAGGTGCAGAAGCTCACGGGCGGCGATTCGCTCTCGGAGGCCGTTCAGAAGCAGGCCGAGCAGCTGCGCGAGGAGGCGCGCAAGGCGGGCGAGAAGCTGGTTGCCGCAGCCGAGGAGCAGCGTGCGAAGCTGGTCGAGGCGGCGAAGAACCCCATAGCGAAACTTGCCGCCGAGAAGGCGGGCGACAAGCTTGTCGAGGAGGCGCGCCGGCAGGCCGACAAGCTGGTGGCCGAGGCCGAGGCGCAGATAGACAAACTCGCATCGCAGGGAGAGTGACATGCTGAAGGTCTTTGCAGTTCTGGCAGGAGGCGTCGTCGTGGGCCGCGTGTGCTCGCGATGGCGTCTCGCCTTTGTGGGGCGTGTGGTGACGTGCATCATCTGGTTGCTGCTCTTTCTGTTGGGCGTTGAGGTGGGCTCCGACCCCGATGTCGTGGGCGGCCTGCCGACGCTCGGATGGAGTGCCTTCGTGCTTTTTGCCGGCTCTACCGCAGGCAGCATCCTCCTGGCGTGGCTGCTTTGGCGTGGGATGAAGCGTCGTGCCGCCATGGAGCGTGCCGGCGAGGCCGATTGCGGCGGCCGGGGCGAGGTCGACGCGGCCGATGGGGCGGCGTCGCTCTGGTCGGCATTGCGGGGCAGTCTGGTCATTGTCGGATTCTTCGTCGCGGGATGCGTCGTCGGTCTCGGCGGATGGGTCCCCCGGACCTTCATCGAGGGCGGTGCTGCGACGTGGGTGCTCTATGCGCTGATGTTCTCGGTGGGGGTTACGCTCGGAGCCGACAAATCGCTGCCGGCGCAAATCCGGCGCCTCGATTCGCGCATGGCGTGGCTTCCCCTGATGACCGCGCTGGGCTCCATCGGCGGGGCCGGTGCGGCGGCGCTGCTCGTGCAGGGGCTTGTTCCGACCGACGGCTTTGCGGTGGGAGCAGGCTTCGGATACTATTCGCTTTCGAGCATCTTCATTGCCGATTTGCGCAGTGTCGAGCTGGGAACCGTGGCATTGCTGTGCAACATCATGCGCGAAATCTTCACGCTGCTTGCCGCGCCTCTTGTCGCGCGGTGGGCCGGTCCTCTGGCGGCCATCTCCATCGGCGGAGCGACGACGTTCGATACGACGCTGCCCGTCATCACGCGTGCGGCCGGGCGGCGCTATGTCGTCCTTTCCATCTTTCACGGCTGTGCGCTCGATTTCAGCGTTCCGTTCCTCGTGACACTCTTCTGCCGGTTGTAGGGGCCTTGCGGCCATGAAATGGCGAGGGTCGCACCGTTTGAGGTGCGCCCCTCGGTCGTGTCGGGACTTTGTGCCGCGCGGCCTCCGGTGAGCCGTCGACGGGCGGCGATTAGCGGGGGCGGATGTAGCTTTGGAGCGCATCGACATATTCGCCGAATGCGTCGCGGCCGGCGTCGGTGATGCGGCAGAGGGTGCGGGGCATCTTGCCGCGGAAGCTCTTCTCGATTTCGATGTATCCGGCCTTGGCGAGCTTGTCCAGCTGCACGGAGAGGTTGCCGGCCGTCGCTCCCGTTTCCGTGCGCAGGAAGACGAAGTCGGCACTCTCGACACCGATGAGTATCGACATCACGGCGAGCCGCAGCTCGGAGTGCAGCAGGGGATTCAGCTCCTTGAACATGGTTTGCGTGCTATATGACGGAGAATGACACCGGGCAGCAGCACCAGTAGCGTGCACCAGAGCGCCAGTTGCAGCAGCCATTCGCCCGATATGAGGTCGAACGGTGTGCGGAAGGTGAAGGTGAATGTCGCGATGAAGCCGGCCATTCCCAGACCGACCAGTGCGGCGAACGACCCCGACTGGTTGCTTCCCTTGCCGCGGAAGAATTCGGAGGTGACCATCAGTGCGCCCGAGAAGAGCAGCTGGACGATTCCCGCGGGGTTGACGGTGTTTTCGGGAGTGATGACGGCATAGGCGACTGAGGCGAGTGCCGTCATCGCCGGGAAGCCCCAGACGAGCAGCAGCAGGTCGTCGAATCCCGTGCGGACGACGCCCTTGCGGCGGTTTCGCCCGACGGTGAGGAGGTAGCATGCGGTGAAGGGAATGATGGCGCTCCAGAGCACCTGCGGCGTGCCCGTCCAGCGGAGCAGGGCATATTCGGCCAGGGCGGTCAGCGCTGCGAGCGCTCCCCACGCGATGAAGAGCTCGCCGCTTACGAAGTTCATGCGGCGCATGTTGCGGTCGAAGACGCGGGCGATGAGCTCGAACGCCTCCCGTTCGGTGAGTTGACGGTTATCCTTGTTTTCGGTATTCATCGGAAAGCGGAGTTTACGGTACAAAGGTATGCATTTCTTTCTGTTTGTCGTAGGGTTGCGACTCCGGAAAGGGCGTCGCAGGCCGGCGGGGGCGTGAGGTCACTTCCGGCCTGCCTCCTCGCGCCGGTTCTGGAAGTTGATGATGTGGCCCGGAATGACCATCATCACGACGAAGATGGCGGCGAAAATCAGTATCTCGTTGTTGAGCATGAAGCTGTCGACCTCCTGTGTCCGGGCGAGTTGCTTGAGCGTGAAGTCCCACAGGGCAAGGGCGGCCGTTCCCGCCATGCCGAGCAGGCCGGCGACGGTGTAGACCTTCGAGCGGACGATGAGCCCCGTCGAGGTGGTGCCGATGGACATCACCAGGGTGATGAGCGCAAAGAGGCTCGGGCGGTAGGAGTGGCCGTGGAACAGCGCGAGGATGAAAATCGGAATGAGCGCCAGCGAGCAGACGAGCCACAGAGCGTTGACGATGCGGTCGATTTCGGTGCGCGGCTCGGTGCTCTTCCTTGTGGGGAAGAGCCGCATGAGCACCACTCCGAGCAGGGGTATGAGGAACCATGTGAGGCTCCATGCCGGGTCGGCTCCGGCGATGTTGAGCGCATAGTTGAGCAGCGAGACGGCGACGGTCGTGTAGCCCCAGACGAGGAACGGGCGTCCGGCATTGCGCTCGAGGCGCTGGCGCGTGTTGCGAATCATGCGGGTGATGAGTTCGATGCTCTCCCGGGCATCGAGTTGTTTCTCTTCCATGGTGTTGTCGTTTTGCGGTTGATAGCGTCTGTATTGGAATGGAGGTTTATTTCGATGTGTGCGCCGCTGCCGCATCCTGCTGCGGAGCCTCCTGGCGGGTCTTCCTGCCGAATTCGTAGCGCAGCTCCAGACGGGCGCCATCGGCCAGCTCCCCGCGACGGATGGTGTGGGTGCAGCACCCTTCGGCCGGCATTCCGTCCTCGCGGCGGTCGAGCGCGTAGTTGCCGTTCTCGTCGTGGTAGGCGTAGAGCGTGGCCGAGTCGGAACTGATTCCCGCGATGGCGATGGTTGCCGCGCCGGACGAGGGGGTCTCCATGCCTTGGTGGCTCTGGCCGTTTGCCTCGGCGAGCATCCAGAGGAGTCTTCCCCGGTCGGAGCGAAGGTTCGTAATCGTGATACCCGGGTTTGCCCCCAGGACGGTCGCCGCGCTGAGCAGTGCGGCCATGCAGGTAATTTTCTTTTTCATCGCTTCGTTTTTTTGAGGGTTAACCGTTCTCCCGCCGCTGTGCTCCGGCCGGTCGCATGCGGTTGCTCGGGATGCTTTGTTGCTGCAAATATAAATTAGTTTATAATATAAACCAAATTTTCGGAGCAAAATTTTCGCTTTTCCATCTTGCCGTGCGGGAGAATGGTCGGATGGCGTAATGAATCGGGGACAAGACGGGGCGGGGTGGGGCGCAGTGCCACCTCTTTTGTATGTATGCGGCAGTTAATGTATGCGGCAGTTTTGTCGGAGGAAGAGTGCTGTGCTTTTGTTGTGGAATAGCGGAAAAAACGCCTCCGGTCGTGTCGCACGGGGGAGACGCGTCTGGAAGGGGTTGTTTGGTTTCATGTTTGGGTTGGCGGAAAACCTCCGACTGAGTCACAAGGACGAAGCGGCATCCGCAGGCCCGGATGCGGGAAGCGTCGGGAGGTTTTTTGGGGCGTTTGGTCTCTTGTTTAAGCCGTAGAGAAATGCCTCCGGCTGTGTCACAAGGGCGAAGGAGCAGCCGCAGGCCCGGGTGCGGGAAGCGTCGGGGACGGTTTGCTTGCAAACCCGCATGGTCGCCCGACGCCGCACGCGGGCCGCAGGCAGCCGCCCGCGTGACAGGACGGAGCGGCTTTTGCTGCTTTTCGACGGCGAAAAGCAGGAGAAAACAGATGAAATAGCCGCTGCCCCGGCAAGCGGAAGCGTTCGCAGAAGGAAGGAGCCGCTGCCGCCGGCTTATCCCGCATGAGGAGCGAATGGACGTCGCCTTACGGCCGTTCGGCCACCAGCTCCCGCCACTCGGGATAGCGCTCGAGATAGCGGATGATGTAGACGCATTCGGGGACAATCCGCAGTCCGTTGGCGCGGATATCCTCCAGCGTTGCCCGGGCCAGCTCCCCGGCGATGCCCTGCCCTTCGTAGCGGGGCGGAACCCAGGTGTGGGTGATGTGCAGCGTGTCGCCCGTGCGTTCGTAGTCGATGACGGCCTGCTCGTCGCCCAGGTCGAACGAGTAGCGTTGCCGTTCGGGGTCGTGTCGAAGCGTATATCGGTTCATGGTGCGGTGTTTGGTTGTTTGTGAATCCTGCCTCTTCCAAAGATAGTTCCGAAAAGTGGAAAAATCCCTATCTTTATCGTCCGAACGAAGTTTTTTCCCGAAGTGAATGCTTTTCCCGATATCCTCTGTGCCTGGTACGCCCGTTGCGGACGTGACCTGCCGTGGCGCCGTACGCGTGACCCCTACCTCATCTGGCTCTCGGAGGTGATTCTCCAGCAGACCCGTGTCGGGCAGGGAATGGAGTACTACCTGCGTTTCGTCGCCCGTTTCCCCGATGTCGGGGCGCTGGCCGCCGCCTCGGAGGAGGAGGTGCTCAAACTCTGGCAGGGGCTGGGCTACTACAGCCGCGCCCGCAACCTCCATCGGGCGGCCCGGCAGATTGCCGGGCAGTATGGAGGCCGCTTCCCCGAACGTTACGACGAGGTCCGCGCGCTGCCCGGAGTGGGGGAGTATACGGCGGCGGCCATCTGTTCGTTTGCCTACGACGCCCCCCGCGCCGTACTCGACGGCAACGTCTTCCGCGTGCTGTCGCGCGCCTTCGACCTCGATGAGCCCATCGACTCGACCGCCGGGCGCCGCCGCTTCGCCGAACTGGCCGCCTCGCTGCTGCCGCCCGGACGTGCGGCGCTCCACAACCAGGCCATCATGGATTTCGGGGCGCTGCAGTGCACCCCCGCGCAGCCCCGCTGCGGCGAGTGCCCCCTTGCCGGACGCTGCCTCGCCCTTGCGGCCGGTACGGTCGACGCGCGGCCTGTCAAGCAGGGACGGACGAAGGTGCGCGACCGCTGGTTCGCCTATCTGGTGCTCACGTGCGGCGGCGAGGTGCTTCTGACGCGGCGTGACGGGAAGGATATCTGGCGCGGTTTGTTCGAGTTTCCCCTTGTCGAGAGCGACCGGCAGCTCGATGCCGCCGAACTGGCCGCCCGGCCCGAGTTCGTCCGCCTGACGGGCGGCGCGGCATGCGAATGGCTTTCGTCGGTGGCGATGCCGCCGCACCGCCTCTCGCACCAGCTGCTCCATGCCACGTTCCACCGGCTGCGCGTGGAGCGCCTCCCCGGGCCGTTGCCCGAGGGGGTGCTGCGCATACGGAGCTCTTCGCTCGACGATTATGCCGTGCCGCGCCTTGTCGAGCGCTATCTGATGAGGTATCCGATATAAAGGGCGTAAATCACCAGGAAGAGGAATCCCTCCCAGCGGTCGACGGCCTTGCGGCGGAAGGTGAAGGCCGAGACGAAAAGCAGCACCGAGCTCAGCAGCACGACCAGCAGGTCGATGCGCGTGATGCCTCCCAGCGTCAGGGGGTTAATCGTTGCGCTGAGGCCCAGAATCAGCAGGATGTTGGCGATGTTCGAACCGATGACGTTGCCCAGTGCCATGTCGGCCTTGCCCTTGATGAGCGAGACGACCGACGAGGCCAGTTCGGGCAGCGACGTGCCGCCCGCCACGAGTGTGATGGCGATGACCGATTCGCTGACGCCCAGCGCACGGGCGATGGCAGTGGCGCTTCGGAGGAAGAGCTCGCCGCCGAAGACCAGCCCCGCAAGACCTCCCGCAATCATTACGACGATAAGCCACATCGCCTTTCCCCGCTGCGGCTTCCCCGCTGCGGCCGTTTCGGGCGTTGCCTGCACGGCGGTGCGCCCTTCGGCGCGGATGGTGTAGCGGATGAGTGCGATGTAGAGCAGCAGCATGATGATGCCGTCGATGCGGCCGATGGCATCCGCCTGGCCGAGCCCCAGCAGCCGGTCCGAAGTGAAGAGGAGCAGCAGCACCGAAGCGGCCGTGACGAAGGGAATGTCGCGGCGGATGTTGCCGCCCGTGAGGGGCAGCGGCGCGATGAGGGCGCAGATGCCCAGAATGACGAAGACGTTGAAGATGTTCGACCCGACGACGTTGCCGATGGCTACGTCGCTGTTGCCCGCAGCGGCCGAGAGCACCGAGACTACCAGCTCGGGGGTCGAGGTGCCCACCGCCACGATGGTCAGTCCGACGATGAACTCCGGAACGCGGAAGCGCTGGGCGAGGGCGGCCGAGCCGTCGGTCAGGAAATTGGCGCCGCCCAGGATGAGCGCCAGTCCGAGAATGAGCAGAAGGATATCCATGTTGAGAAAAAGGGTATTGTCATGTGTTGTGCGTCGTGCCGGCTCAGCCCAGCATGAGCAGGCTGACGGCCATCACGGCCATGCCGGTCACCACGCCGTAGATGGAGATGTGTGCCTCGCCGTATTCGCGGGCGGCGGGGAGCAGTTCGTCGATGGAGATGAAGACCATGATGCCTGCAACTCCGGCCAGGATGCATCCCATGAGCGTCGGCGACATGAAGGGCATGAGCACCAGCCATGCCAGCAGCGCTCCCACGGGCTCCGCTACGCCCGAGAGCAGTGACAGGCGGAAGGCCTTCGCACGGTCGCCCGTGGCGTAGTAGACCGGAACCGAGACGGCGATGCCCTCCGGGATGTTGTGGATGGCGATGGCTACGGCGATGGCGGCGCCGAGCGTCGTGTCGTCGACGGCCGTGGTGAAGGTGGCGATGCCCTCGGGGAAGTTGTGGATGGCGATGGCAAGGGCCGTCATCAGCCCCATGCGCATGAGCTTCGGGTTGCGGGGCTGTTCGGCCATCTCCTCGACGCGGTGCGCCTCGTGGGGGTTTTCGACCGAGGGCACCAGCCGGTCGATGATGCCGATGAGCAGGATGCCCGCGAAGAAGCAGGCGACGGTCATCGCCGTGCCGGGCCGCTGTCCCCATTCGGCCGCGAGCGTCAGCTGCGACTGCTGGAAAAGCTCGACGAAGGAGACGTAAATCATTACGCCGCCCGAGAGTCCGAGCGAAAAGGAGAGCAGCCGCTTGTTGGTGTGGCGCGTGAGGAAGGCGATGGCGCTGCCGATGCCGGTCGCCAGACCGGCGCCGAGGGTCAACAGCAGCGGATAGAGTATGTCGGAATCCATGTCGTGTCGTGTTTTTTCGGTTTCAGGGGCAAAGATAGTCTATTTTCGCTCCTGAAACGAATTGCGGCGCCTCGCATGAATTCGGTATTTCCGATAGTGACATAGACTGCGCCTATGGCGCTGGCCGTACGGCCTGCCGTATCGCCTGCCGCGCTACCTGCCGTGCGCCTCGCGGAGCAGCCGTCCGAGGATGCCGATGTGGTCGGCCGTCAGGTGGGGCTGCGGGTCGGCCTGGTCGGCTACCTCGAGCGTCGTCTCGCCCGAAAGCACCAGTACGCCCATCGCGCCGGCGTTGTGGGCCATCTGTACGTCGGTATAGATGCGGTCGCCGACCATCGCAATCTGGTCGGGCTGCAGTCCGTGGCGGGTGAGGATGCCCGTGAGCATGTTGGGGTCGGGCTTGCCCAGCGTGATGTCGGGCCGGCGTCCGGTGGCGTGTTCCAGACAGGCGCAGATGGAGCCGCAGTCGACCAGTACGGTCCGCTGGTCGGTCGGGCAGACGCGGTCGGGGTTGGTGGCGATGTAGGGGAGTCCCTGCGAAATCCACCATGCCGCACGGCAGAGCCGGTCGTAGCAGAGCGTCATGTCGAAGGCGACGACCACGGCGTCGGGCCGGTCGTCGGGCGAATCGGCGGTCGGGACGAAGCCCGCGGCCTCGAACTCGGCGACCATCGACGGGGTGCCCAGCAGGAAGAGGCGCCGGGCCGAGGGGTGGTGTTCGCGCAGGTAGTCGATGGTGGCCAGCGTGGTGGTGTACATCTCCTCGCGTGTGGCGCGGATGCCGAGCGACTCCAGTTTGCGCAGGTAGTCGGCAATCGATTTCGAGGGGTTGTTCGTCAGGAACGAGTAGCCGATGCCCAACTCGCGGAGTTCGGCCAGAAAGGGCTGCGTCCATGCGAAGAGCGACATCCCCATGTAGATGGTTCCGTCCATGTCGAGCGCCACGTGGCGGATGCGGCGCAGGCGCGCCAGAAGCTCCTCGTGCGGATAGACGGAGCGGTATTCGTGAAATTCCTTCATGATATGTTGCGGTTTCGTAGTCGTTCGGCAGTCCTGGCGGCGTTGAGGCCTCGGCGGTTCGGCGTCCGGTGCGATGTACGCGGGGCAGGGCGGCCGGGCGTGGTTTCGAAATGTTTCATTTCGTCGGGTCGGGCACCGGACTCCTGACCTTGGCGGAGCTCCTGCCGCATCGGGGCTGCAATTGCACCCCAAAGATAGGCCCTTATTTGCGTTTTTGCAACTTTTTGTTGCGGATGGACGCTCCGGACGGGCATCCCCGAGCCGGATGCCCGTTTGCGGAGTCGGGCGCAGAAGCGGTTTTTCGACGCTGCGGGAGATATTTTTGGACGCTTTGTTTCGAAATTAGAAACGAACTTAGTATCTTTGTTCTTCGAAATTCAAAACTTTCATTACGAAATGAATCCCGAACAGAAACAGCGCTTCAGGTACTGGCAGACGCGCACCATCATTGCCACGATGGTGGGCTATGCGCTCTTCTACTTCGTGCGCAAGAACTTCTCGCTGGCGATGCCCGGTCTGGAGGCCGACCTCGGCATTTCGAAGACGAGCCTGGGCATCTTCCTGACGCTCAACGGCGTGGTCTACGGCATTTCGCGCTTTGTCAACGGCGTGCTGGCCGACCGCATGAATGCCCGCTGGTACATGTCCATCGGACTGGCCCTTTGTGCGCTCTCGAACTTCGCCTTCGGCTTCGGCGAGGATGTCTCCTACTGGTTCACGGGCGAGCACGACGGGACGCAGTTCACCAATACGATGATACTCTTCATGGGCATCATGTGGGTGGTCAACGGCATGCTGCAGGGTACGGGCTTCCCGCCCTGCGCGCGGCTGCTGACCCACTGGATTCCCCCTACGGAGCTGGCGACGAAGATGTCGTGGTGGAACACGTCGCACTCCATCGGTGCCGGCCTGGTGGTGATTCTCTGCGGCTACATCATGGGCAACATGGGGGTGGGCGCCGCGCATACGGGAGCCTGGCGCTGGTGCTTCTGGATTCCGGCCGGCATCTCCTTCGTCGGGGCCATCGCGCTGGCTCTCCTGCTGCGTGACACTCCCACGTCGGTGGGCCTTCCCGAACTGGAGGGCACCGAGGCGGGCGGAAAGCGTGGCGCCGAGGCGGCCAAGGGCCCCGAGTACCGCGCTTTCCTGCGCAAGCATGTCTTCGGCAATCCGCTGATTTGGATTCTGGGCTTCGCCAACTTCTTCGTCTATGTCGTCCGCTTCTCGGTGCTCGACTGGGGCCCCTCGCTGCTCAGCCAGTCGAAGGGCGTCAGCATGGAGCATGCCGGCTGGCTGGTGGCGATGTTCGAAATCGCCGGCATCGTCGGCATGGTCTTCGCCGGATGGGCGACCGACCGCTGGCTCAAGGGACGTGCCCACCGTACGTGCGTCTTCTGCATGGCGGGGGCGGCGCTCTTCGTCTTCCTCTTCTGGCGGCTGCCGTCGGATGCCCCCGTATGGCTGCTCTTCGCAACGCTCTGTGCCGCCGGATTCTGCATCTACGGACCGCAGGCGCTCATCGGCATTGCGGCGGCCAACCAGGCTACCAAGCATGCCGCCGCCACGGCCAACGGCCTGACGGGCCTGTTCGGCTATGCCAGCACGCTCGTCTCGGGCGTCGGGCTGGGTTATGTGGCGCAGCACTACGGCTGGAACCTCGCCTATGTGGGGATTCTGGTGATGGCGCTCGTCGGTATGGCGGTCTTCCTGCTGATGTGGGGGGCGCGGGCCGACGGCTACGACGAAAGTCCCGAGGAGCCGAAATAGCTTCCGGAATGCGGCTCTTGCCGCAATGCATAAAACGGCCTTTTGCAGACTGAAAAAGGTCCCGGCGCCGATGCCGGAATGCCCGAATCTGTGCGGATTCGGGCATTTTCTTGACTTTTTCGATTAAATATTGTATATTTGTTAGAACAACGAAAATACGAAAAGGGTATGTTAAGCATAGCGGAAAGGCATAAGTACATTCTGGATAATCTGAACAGATACGGTTTTGTGCGCATCACCGACGTGGCGAACGAACTCGGCGTGACGAAGGTGACGATTCGCAAGGATGTCAAGATTCTCGAAAGCAAGGGGCTGCTCTACAAGGTGCACGGCAGCGCCCGCCCGACCAATCCCCATGTCAACGATACCGACGTGCATATCAAGGACAGCATAAATCCCGATGCCAAGCACCGCATCGCGGCGCGTGCGGTCGGACTGGTCGAGCAGACCGATTCGATTATCCTCTCGTCGGGGTCGACCGTCTATGCGCTGGGCGAGGAGATTCGCCGTCGGGCGTGGCACAACCTCAATATCGTGACCCCCTTCCTGCGGCTGGGCGTGCTGCTCAGCGAGGCGGAGAACGTGAACGTGGTCCAGCTGGGAGGCTGCATCCACAGGAAGTCGCTCTCGGTGCAGGGCGAGGCGGCCTCGCGGGCGCTCGACGACTGCATCTGTTCGAAGCTCTTCTTCGGGGTCGACGGCATCGACCTCGAGTACGGCGTCACCACTTCGACCATCGACGAGGCGAAGCTCGTGCGCAAGATGATGAAGTCCTGCTCGCGGAGCATCGTGGTGGCCGATTCGTCGAAGTTCGGACAGCGGGGCTTCGGCCGCATCTGTTCGCTGGAGGATATCGACGTGATAGTGACCGACAGCGGGATTTCGGAGCAGGCGGCCTCGATGGTCGAGGATGCCGGGATCGACCTGATAGTCGCCGAGTAACGCGGCTGCCTCGCCGCTCCCTGCCGACGGCGGGCGGTGAATCGGCTGCGCGGAATGTTGCGGGCGCGGCTATGGTGCCCCCCCCCTCCCTGTGCGGACGGATGGTCCTGCGGCGTGCCGCCTTCGGGCCTCGTGGCGCGGAAGCATCTGCGGATGTGCGCAACGGCTCCCCCGGCGGCACGGGGAGATGAAAAAAACGTGAAATCTTTTGCAGAGCCCGGGAAAAAGCCCTATCTTTGCACTTGATTTGTAACCCGCGAACCATGACCTGGACTCCGAACATATCCTCGGCGCACTCTTTTTGGCTGCAAAAGGACCATTCGGGGTTCCATTCTCTTCCGTTCTCGGGCGTTTTGTTTTATTAGGGTAGCTGTTTCGGTTGCCCTATTTTTTTATGCTCCGATGAGAACTGTTTACCGCAATGCCTCGATTTTCGAAGGCGGCCGATTCGTGACGGGCGACCTGGTGGTCGACGGCGGACGCATCGTCTCCGTGGGAGGCGAGGCTGCCGCCGGCGGGGCGGACCGTACGGTCGACCTCGGGGGGCTGCACCTGCTGCCCGGTCTGGTCGACGTGCATGTCCACCTGCGCGAGCCCGGCTTCACGCAGAAGGAGACCATCGCCACCGGTACGGCTGCCGCCGCGCACGGAGGCTATACGACCGTCTGCGCCATGCCCAACCTCAATCCGGCGCCCGACTCGCCTGCGACGCTCGGTGTCGAGCTGGCAGCCATCGGCCGCGATGCGCGGGTGAAGGTCATTCCCTACGGCTGCATCACGATGGGGCAGCGCGGGGCCGGTGAACTGGTCGATTTCGCGGCGCTGGCGCCCGACGTCGTCGGCTTTTCGGACGATGGCCGCGGCGTGCAGTCCGAAGCGCTCATGGAGGAGGCGATGCGCCGTGCGGCGGCGGTCCGCAAGCCGATTGTCGCCCACTGCGAGGTGGACGACCTGCTGCGCGGCGGATACATCCACGATGGCGAATACTGCCGCGAACACGGCCATCGGGGCATCTCGTCCGAAAGCGAATGGCGTCAGGTCGAGCGCGACATCGCGCTGGCCGAACGCACGGGGTGCCAGTACCATGTCTGCCACGTATCGACGCGCGAGAGCGTCGAACTGGTGCGCCGCGCCCGTGCACGCGGACTTGCCGTGAGCTGCGAGACGGCGCCCCACTACCTGCTGCTCTGCGACGAGGATTTGCAGGAGGAGGGCCGCTTCAAGATGAATCCTCCGCTGCGCAGCCGTGCCGACCGCGATGCGCTGCGTGAAGGGGTGCTCGACGGCACCATCGAGGTCATCGCGACGGACCATGCCCCCCATACGGCCGAGGAGAAGTCGCGCGGCCTGGCCGGCAGCGCGATGGGCATCGTCGGGCTCGAATGCGCCTTCCCGCTGCTCTACACCTATCTGGTGAAGCCCGGGATGTTGACGCTCGAACGCCTCGTGGAGCTCATGTCGCTCAATCCGCGGCGGATTTTCGGCCTCGGCGGCGGCCTTCAGGCAGGCCAGCCGGCCGACTTTACGGTCATGGACCTCGGCGCGGAGTATGAAATCGACCCCGCGGCTTTCCTTTCGATGGGACATGCCACGCCCTTTGCCGGCTGGCGGGTCGGGGGGCGCACGATGCTTACGGTCGTCGACGGCCGCGAGGCCTACCGCGACCCCGCCTTCGGGCGGTAGCCCCGTAAGGGGGCGTGCGGCGGCCGAAGCGCTCCGGTGCCGCACCCGGCGCGCGGCGACCGAACGGAGGGCCGGACCCTCTGCCCCGGAGACCGGGCGCCCCGACAAGCGAGAACGAACAAACAAACAATAAATAAAGGCTGCGAGAGGCCAGAACGAAAAATCCTATGAAACCCTTTACCAAGAAAATTGTGCTGGAGAACGGACGCGAGTTCTATGGCTACGGTTTCGGTGCCGACAGGGAGGCCATCAACGAGATTGTCTTCAATACCTCGATGGTGGGTTACCAGGAGATTCTCTCCGACCCGTCCTACACCGACCAGATGGTGGTGATGACCTACCCGCTCATCGGCAACTACGGTACGGCCGAGGAGGACTACGAGACGAAGTTCCCGACCATCGGCGGCATGATTGTCCGCGAGTACAACGACATCCCCTCGAACTTCCGCTACACCAAGACCCTCAACGAGGTCTTCGAGGAGTACGACATCCCGGCCATCTCGGGCGTCGATACGCGTACGCTCACGCGCATCATCCGCGACGAAGGCAGTCAGAAGGTCATCATCACCGATGCCTCGACGCCGCGGGAGGAGGCGCTCGAACGTTTGCGCGCCTATGCGCTGCCCCACGACATGGTGGCCCGCGTGAGCTGCCGCAAACGCTGGTTCTCGCGTACGCCCAACCACCGCTACGACGTGGTGGCCATCGACTGCGGCATCAAGTACAACATCATCCGCAAGCTCAACGAGAAGGGCTGCAACGTGACGGTGGTGCCCTTCGATGCGACGGTCGAGGAGATTCTGGCCTTCCGTCCCGACGGCATCTTCCTCTCGAACGGTCCCGGCGACCCGACCGACGTGACGCCCGTCATCGAGAAGGTGCGTGCGCTCAAGGGCCGGGTGCCCATCTTCGGCATCTGCATGGGACACCAGATGGTGGCGCTGGCCTACGGCGCGAAGACCTTCAAGATGAAGTTCGGCCACCGCGGCGGAAACCATCCCGTCAAGTGCCTTGCAACGGGCAAAATCGAAATCACGAGCCAGAACCACAGCTATGCCGTGGACATCGAGTCGCTGAAGAATACGCCGCTGCAGCTGACCCATATCAATCTGCTGGACAATACGGCCGAGGGCGTCGAGTGCCCCGAGGAGAAGGTCTTCTCGGTGCAGTACCACCCCGAAAGCGCGCCGGGTCCGCAGGACAGCGCCTATTTGTTCGATAAGTTCATTAAAATGATGGAGGAGCACAAAAATGCCTAAGAGAACGGATATCAAGAAGGTTATGGTGATTGGCTCGGGCCCGATTGTCATCGGTCAGGCCGCGGAGTTCGACTATGCGGGTACGCAGGCGTGCCTCGCGCTCAAGGAGGAGGGTTACGAGGTGGTGCTGGCCAACTCGAACCCCGCCACGATTATGACCGACACGCACATCGCCGACAAGGTCTACATGGAGCCGCTGACGCTCGAGTACGTGGCCAAGATTATCCGCTACGAGCGTCCCGACGCGATTGTTCCGGGACTGGGCGGTCAGACGGGCCTCAATCTGGCGGTGCAGCTGGCCAAGAAGGGTATTCTCGAGGAGTGCCAGGTCGAGATTCTGGGTACCTCGTTCGAATCCATCGAGCGCGCCGAGGACCGCGAGCTCTTCAAGGAGCTGTGCCAGTCGCTGGGCGAGCCGGTGCTCCCCTCGGAGATTGCCAACTCCATCGACGAGGGCGCCGAGGTGGCCGCCCGCATCGGCTATCCCGTGGTGCTGCGCCCCGCCTTCACGCTCGGCGGTACGGGCGGCGGCTTTGCCGACAACGAGCAGGAGCTGCGCGAGATGATGCGCAATGCGCTCTTCCTCTCGCCGGTGCACCAGGTGCTTATCGAGAAGAGCATCAAGGGCTACAAGGAAATCGAGTATGAGGTGATGCGCGACTCGAACGATACAGCCATCGCCGTCTGCAACATGGAGAACATCGACCCGGTGGGTATCCATACGGGCGACTCGATTGTGGTGGCTCCGAGCCAGACGCTGACCAACCGCGAGTACCAGATGCTGCGCGACTCGGCGCTGAAAATCATCCGCGCGCTGAAAATCGAGGGCGGCTGCAACGTGCAGTTTGCACTCGACCCCCTTTCGTTCAAGTACTACCTCATCGAGGTCAACCCCCGTGTGTCGCGTTCGTCGGCCCTCGCCTCGAAGGCTTCGGGTTATCCGATTGCCCGCGTGAGCGCCAAAATCGCCGTGGGCATGACCCTCGACGAAATCCAGCTGGCCAACACTCCGGCCAGCTTCGAGCCGACGCTCGACTACGTGGTGACCAAAATCGCCCGCTTCCCCTTCGACAAGTTCTCCGACGCCTCGAACAAGCTCGGCACCCAGATGAAGGCCACGGGCGAGGTGATGTCGGTGGGCCGCACGGTCGAGGAGTCGCTGCTCAAGGCGGTCCGCTCGCTCGAGACGGGCGTCTGCCACATCCACCACAAGAAATTCGACTCGTGGTCGAACGACCGGCTGCTGGAGTACATCAAGGACGGTACGGACGACCGTCTCTACGCCATCGCCCAGCTCATCCGCAACGGCATCGACCTGGTGCTGATTTACAACAACACGAAAATCGACATGTTCTTCCTCGAGAAGTTCAAGAACATCGTCGAGTTCGAACGCGTCGTGGCGGCCCGTCCGAAGGACGTCGAGACGCTGCGCGACGCCAAGCGCATGGGCTTCAGCGACAAGTATATCGGTCAGCTGTGGGGCCTCTCGGAGCACGAGATGTACCGTCTGCGCGAGCAGAACGGCATCTTCCCCATCTACAAGATGATTGACACGTGCGCCAGCGAGTTTGCATCCTACGTGCCCTACTTCTACTCGACCTACGAGGACGAGAACGAGTCGGTGGTGAGCGACCGCGAAAAGATTGTCGTGCTGGGTTCGGGTCCCATCCGCATCGGCCAGGGCGTCGAGTTCGACTACTCGACCGTGCATGCCATCTGGTCGATTCGCGAGGCGGGCTACGAGGCCATCATCATCAACAACAATCCCGAGACCGTTTCGACCGACTATACGACCAGCGACAAGCTCTACTTCGAGCCGCTGACGGTCGAGGATGTGATGAACGTCCTCCATCTGGAGCATCCCAAGGCGATTGTCGTCTCGCTGGGCGGCCAGACGGCCATCAACCTCGCCGAGCCGCTCGCCGAGCTGGGCGTGCCCATCATCGGTACGGACTGCGAGGCCATCCGCAACGCCGAGGACCGCGGCTGCTTCGAGAAAATCATGGAGGAGCTGGGCATTCCCCAGCCCGAGGCCGAGGCGGTGACCGACATCGAGGCGGGCGTGCGCGCCGCTGCCCGCATCGGCTATCCGGTGCTGGTGCGTCCGAGCTACGTGCTGGGCGGCCGCGCCATGCAGATTGTCTCGAACGAGGAGCGCCTGCGCCACTACCTGCAGACGGCCGTCGAGGTGAACGAGGATTCGCCCGTGCTGGTCGACCGCTACATCATGGGGCGCGAGCTGGAGGTCGATGCCATCTGCGACGGACGGGATGTCTTCATCCCCGGCATCATGGAGCATGTCGAGCGGACGGGTATCCACTCGGGTGACTCCATCAGCGTCTATCCGACCTTCAGCGTCGGGCAGAAGGCCAAGGAGAAAATCATCGACTACACGGTGCGTCTGGGTCTGCGCATCGGCATCGTGGGTCTTTACAACATCCAGTTTATCCTCGACGGCGAGGAGGATGTCTATGTCATCGAGGTCAACCCGCGCTCGTCGCGCACGGTGCCCTTCCTCTCGAAGTCGACGGGCGTGCAGATGGCCCACATCGCCACGCAGGTGATTCTGGGCAAGACGCTGCGCGAACTGGGCATCACGGAGGTCTACGGCCGTGAGAAGGAGCGCTGGTATGTCAAGGCTCCGGCCTTCTCGTTCGCCAAAATCCGCGGCATGGACTCCTACCTCTCGCCCGAGATGAAGTCGACGGGCGAGGCCATCGGCTACGACGACAAGCTCACGCGCGCACTCTACAAGGCGCTGCAGGCCACCGGCATGAACGTCTGCAACTACGGGACGATTTTCGTCACCATCGCCGACGCCGACAAGGAGAAGGCGCTGCCGCTCATCCGCCGCTTCTACGACCTGGGCTTCAACATCGAGGCGACGACCGGCACGGCGGCCTATCTGCGCGGCCACGGCATCCGTACGCGTACGCGCCGCAAGCTGAGCGAGGGCAGCACCGAGATTATCGACGCGCTGCGCCAGGGCCATGTGAGCTACGTGGTCAATACGATTGACATCAACCAGCACAACACGCGTCTGGACGGCTACGAGATTCGCCGCACGGCCGTCGAGAACAACGTCACGGTCTTCACGGCACTCGAAACCGTCAAGGTGCTGCTCGACGTGCTGGAGGAGATAACCTTCGGCGTCTCGACCATCGACGCGAAATAAACGGAGTGCGGGAAGTCGGGGAGCAGTCGGCTCCCCGGACTATCCCGCGGCCCTGCGTGGGGAAAATCCAACGGAGAAGATGTACAAGAAAGGCATATACGAGATTCTGCGCAACGAACCGCTGACCGACGCCGTGTGGCGGATGGTGCTCCGGGGTGATACGCAGTGGATTACGCGCCCCGGACAGTTCGTCAACATCGCCATCGAGGGGCTCTATCTGCGGCGTCCCATCTCGGTCTGCGACTGGGACGGAAGTTCGCTGACGCTGATTTACAAGGTGGTGGGCGAAGGTACGGCCCGGATGAGCCGCATGCGGCCGGGCGAGCGGCTCGACCTGCTGACGGGGCTCGGCAACGGCTTCGCGACGGAGAACGATGCGCGGCACCCGCTGCTCGTGGGCGGCGGCGTGGGCGTTCCTCCGCTCTACGCACTGGCGCGCCAGCTGCGCGGCAAGGGGCTTCAGGTCGAGGTGGCGCTGGGCTTCAATACGGCTTCGGAACTTTTCTATGCCGATGAGTTCCGTGCGCTGGGCTGCGACGTCCATATCGCTACGGTGGACGGCTCGCTCGGCGTGAAGGGCTTCGTCACGACGGCCATCGCCGCCGAGGTGCCCGCATTCGACTACTTCTACGCCTGCGGACCGCTGCCCATGCTGCGGGCGCTCTGTGAGGCTACTCCCGGCGTGTCGGGCCAACTCTCGTTCGAGGAGCGGATGGGCTGCGGCTTCGGCGGGTGCATGGGGTGCAGCTGCAAGACCCTGACGGGCAACAAGCGCATCTGCCGCGAGGGCCCCGTACTGCTCAAGGAGGAGATTCTCTGGTAGAGGGCTCCCCCGAAAACGAACCGAATACCTCCGAAACAAACGCAAGATTCAAGAACGATGAAAGACACGTCGGTTGTACTCTGCGGGCTCAGGCTCGACAATCCGGTCGTTCCGGCCAGCGGAACCTTCGGCTACGGCAACGAGTTCCGCGAATTCTACGACATCAACATCCTCGGCTCGTTCTCCTTCAAGGGGACGACGCGCGAACCGCGCTTCGGCAATCCGACGCCCCGCATCGCCGAGTGTACGGCGGGCATGCTCAATGCCGTCGGGCTGCAGAATCCCGGCATCGACGCCGTGATTTCGGAGGAGCTGCCGCGCCTGCGCACCTTCTTCCACAAGCCGGTCATCGCCAACATCTCGGGCTTCTCGGTCGAGGAGTACGCCTACTGCTGTGAGCGCATCGACGGCGAGGAGCAGGTGGGTATCATCGAGGTCAATGTCTCGTGCCCCAACGTACGCCACGGCGGCATGTCGTTTGGCACGTCGCCCGAGGCTGCGGCCGAGGTGACGCGCGCCGTGAAGGCCGTGACGACCAAACCGGTCTTCATCAAGCTGAGCCCCAACGTGACCGACATCGTCGCCATCGCACGGGCGTGCGAGGAGGCGGGCGCCGACGGCATCTGCCTCATCAATACGATGCTGGGCATGCGCATCGACACCCTCCGCCGCCGGGCCGTCATCGCCAATACGACGGGCGGCTTCTCGGGCCCGGCCATCTTTCCCGTGGCCCTGCGCATGGTCTACCAGGTGTCGAAGGCGTGTCGGATTCCGGTGATGGGGTGCGGCGGCGTGCAGTCGGCCCGCGATGTCGTCGAGATGATGATGGCCGGCGCTACGGCCGTGCAGGTCGGGGCGGCCAATCTGGTGAACCCCTATGCCTCGAAGGAGATTGTCGAGGCGCTGCCCGCCGAAATGGAGCGGCTCGGCATCGAGCGCCTGAGCGACATCATCGGCTGCGTGGAGTAACGCGGCTGCCCGGGACCGGGGAAGCTGTTTGAGCCTCGGCCGTGCGGCGGGGTTGTGCGGATTGCGGATTTTGCGTAATATTGCACTGAGATAGCGGGCATCGCGGCGTGTCGGAGCGCATCCGGCCCGACCGGTGCCCAAGGATGGAAACAACGACATAAAGCAAAACATACGAACGATATGCAACACGACGTCATCATTGCCTGCGACTTCAAGTCGGCGGAGGATACCTTCCGGTTCCTCGACCTGTTCCGCGACGAAGCGCGCAAACCCTTTCTGAAAATCGGCATGGAGCTCTACTACGCCGAGGGTCCCTCCATCGTGCGTGAAATCAAGCGCCGGGGCCACCGGATTTTCCTCGACCTGAAGCTTCACGACATCCCCAACACGGTGCGCAAGGCGATGGCCGTCCTTTCGCGGCTCGACGTCGACATGTGCAACGTCCATGCGGCGGGTACCGTCGAGATGATGCGCGCCGCCCGCGAAGGACTCACGCGCGAGGACGGTACGCGCCCGCTGCTCATCGCCGTCACGCAGCTCACCTCGACGAGCGAGGAGCGCATGCAGCGCGAGCTGCTCATCGGGGCCTCGATGAACGAGACCATCGTGCAGTATGCCCGCAATACGAAGGAGGCCGGGCTGGACGGCGTGGTCTGCTCGCCGCTCGAGGCCGGCATGGTCCACGAGGCGTGCGGCCGCGACTTCCTGACCATCACGCCGGGCGTGCGGTTCGCCGACGGCGACGTGGCCGACCAGGTGCGTGTGACCACTCCGGCCCGCGCCCGCGAAATCGGCTCCGACTTCATCGTGGTGGGACGCCCCATCACGGCTGCTCCCGACCCCGTGGCAGCCTACCGCCGCTGCGTGGCCGAATTCCTGGGCGAATAGCCCGGGCGGGGGAGTCGGGACCATCTCCGGCGCGTGCTTTGCTGCACGGAGACGGAGCGGGGCGGTGAGCGCCCCGGATGTCGGACAAACGAATAACGGACCAGAACGATGAAACCCGTAACGCTGTTCTATCTGCGCAACTGCCCCTTCTGCAAGCGGGCGCTGCGCTACATCGACGAGGCGAAGGCGGCCCACCCCGAGTTGGCGGCCGTGGAGATTGAGCTCGTCGAAGAGTCGGAGGAGCCCGAAGTGGCCGACCGATACGACTATTACTACGTGCCGACCTTCTATGTGGGAGGCGTGAAGCTCCACGAAGGGGGCATCTACCCCGAAGAGGTGGAGGCGGTGCTGCGCAAGGCACTCGAGGCGTAGCACGCAGGCGGGAGGCGACCGCCCGGACAGGTGGGGCGCCCGGCCCGTCTACGAGTGATGTACAAGAAGAACCGGATAAATGAGATATATCATGATGGAGAAATCAATTGCCAAGGATTTGCTCTCAATCGGCGCGGTCTTCCTGCGCCCCGAGCAGCCGTTTACGTGGGCGAGCGGCATCAAGAGCCCGATTTATTGCGACAACCGACTGACCCTCACGGCTCCCGTCGTGCGCGGCCATGTGGAGGAGGGCCTCGCGCAGATTGTCCGCACGAAGTTCCCCGAAGCCGAGGTGCTGATGGGTACGTCGACCGCCGGCATCGCACATGCCGCCATCACGGCGACGATTCTCGACCTGCCGATGGGCTACGTCCGCAGCGGCTCGAAGGACCACGGACGCGGCAACCAGATTGAGGGCCGCCTCGAAAAGGGTCAGAAGGTGGTGGTCATCGAGGATCTCATCTCGACGGCCGGTTCGTGCATCGAGGTGGTCAATGCGCTGCGCGAGGCGGGTGCCGAGGTGCTGGGTGTCGCCTCGATTTTCACCTACGGCATGAAGAAGGGCCTCGACCGGCTGAAGGAGGCCGACGTGGTCAACTACAGCCTCTCGAACCTCGACGCTCTGGTTGAGGTGGCTGCCGAGGAGGGCTATATCCAGCCCGAAGACAAGGCGCGCCTGCTCCGCTTCCGCGACAATCCGTCGGACGAAAGCTGGATGAACCGGTAGCCTGGTGCCGGGTACGGAGTGTGAAACCTACAATTCGAGACTCTTATCGATATGAGACATCTGATTGACCCGACCGACCTGACGGTCGCCGAAACCGAACAGATTGTGGCGCTGGCCGAGGACATCATCGCCAACCGCGCCAAATACAGCGAAGCCTGCAAGGGAAAGAAGCTGGCGACGCTCTTCTACGAACCCTCGACGCGTACGCGTCTGAGTTTCACGTCGGCCATGCTGGAGCTGGGCGGCAGCGTCATCGGCTTCTCGGACGCCAACTCCTCGTCCGTTTCCAAGGGCGAGACCGTAGCCGACACGGTACGCGTCATCCGCTGCTTCGCCGACATCATCGCCATGCGCCATTTCAAGGAGGGTGCGCCGCTGGTGGCCTCGCAGTATGCCGGCATCCCGGTCATCAACGCCGGTGACGGCAGCCATGCCCACCCGACCCAGACGCTCACGGACCTGCTCACCATCAAGCGCGAGAAGGGCCGCTTCGACCATCTGACCATCGGTTTCTGCGGCGACCTGAAGTTCGGCCGTACGGTCCATTCGCTCATCAAGGCGCTCTCGCGCTACGAGGGCATCCGCGTGATTCTGATTTCGCCCGAGGAGCTGCGCCTGCCCGACTACATGCTGCAGGAGATGAGCGCCAACTCGAAGCTCGAGTTCCGCGAGGTGCGCACAATGGAGGAGGTGATGCCCGAACTGGACATCCTCTACATGACGCGTGTGCAGAAGGAGCGCTTCCTCGACGAGGAGGAGTTCGACCGCGTGAAGAACAGCTTCGTGCTCGACCCCGAGAAGCTGAAGACGGCCCGCAAGGATATGATTATCCTCCACCCGCTGCCGCGCGTGAACGAAATTACGCGTGCGGTCGACAACGACCCGCGCGCGGCCTACTTCCGTCAGGTCGAGAACGGCAAGTTCGTCCGCATGGCGTTGATTTACACGCTGCTCAAGTGGGCCGACGAGAACAAGCCCTTCGAGCATACGCCCCACTTCGACGAGGAGTACCTCGTCAACAAGATGGTCTGCTCCAACCGCCGCTGCATCTCCGCGACGGAAGATGTCGACCAGCTCTTCCGCCGCCATACCGACGGCACGTGCCGCTGCGCCTACTGCGAGGCGAAGGCGAAATAGTTCCGCCGTCGGAGTCGTTCGGCGCTCCGGACCATCGTGTGAAAAGCTCCCGTGCGGGGGCTTTTCGCTTATGATGGAAAAAAGAGCCGATTGTATCAGGGATTGTCCTCTCTGAAGTGTTATATGAAATAGGGCCGGTTCATGCCGGCGCCGGCTTCCGGGCTCTTGCTCTCCGGCCGGGCGCCGGGCATTCCGGTATGTTGGGATTGGACGATGCTTCAACGGAAGTGTTTTGATTGATTGGTATGGAGTCGGTTTCATCTGGCGAGATGCTGGACCTCGCGGCGTTCGACCGCCTGTTCGGGGAATACAGGCCACGCTTCATCCGTTTTGCCGTGTCGTATGTGACCGATGCGGCCGTGGCCGAGGACCTCGTCATGGAGAGTTTCATGGCGGCATGGGAGCGTCGTGCCCTGCTCTCTGAGAAGAGTTTCCCGCCCTATGTGCTGGTCATTGTCCGCAACAAGTGTCTCAATCACCTGCGTTCGCGTCAGGTGCGCCTGCGCGCCGAGGAGGACCTCAATTCGCACCGCGCGCGGCTGCTCGAACTCCGCGTCTCGACCCTCGAGGCGTGCGAACCTGCCCAACTCTTTTCGGACGAGGCGCACCGTCTGGTCGACGAGACGCTCGCCCGCCTGCCCGAACGTACGCGCGAAATCTTCCAGCGCAGCCGTTTCCGCGGCGAAAGTTACAAGGAGATAGCCGCCTCGATGGGGACGACGGTCAAGAGCGTCGAGTTCGAGGTCTCGAAGGCGATGAAATCGCTGCGCGTGTCGCTCCGGGACTATCTGCCTCTCTTTTATCTTTTCCTGCTGATTGACAAATAGTTGAATGTTGTGCAGCCGCACAGCCGCATCCGAACCCGAAAAAAAATACGACTTTTTTTCAGGGGAGCGCGGCTCTGCGGTGTTATTAATGTGACTATGGACAAAGAACTGCTTTACCGCTTTTTCAATGGCGAGACCTCCGTCGAGGAGGAGCAACGTCTGCTCGATGAAATCGACCGCGACCCCGCAAACCGCAGGGAGCTGCTTGCGGAGCGCCGCCTGTTCGACTCGGTGCTGATGCTGGCGCCGTCGGAGCGTGCCGCACGCTGCAAACCCCGGGTGTTTGCGCTCGGGCGGATGCGCTCGGTTTTCAAATATGCCGCCGTGCTGGTGGTGGCGCTCGGCGTCGGTGCATTCGGCATGCGGTTCCACTACGACCGCATGGCCCGCAGCGGCAATACCGTCTCGGTGCCCGCCGGCCAGCGGGTCGACCTGGTGCTGCCCGACGGTACGAAGGTCTGGATGAACGCCTGCTCCGAACTGGAGTATCCGGCCCTCTTTTCGCGGGGCGAGCGCCGTGTGCGGCTCGACGGCGAGGCCTTCTTCGATGTGGCGCACGACAAGTCCCATCCCTTCATCGTCGAGACCTTTGCCTGCGATGTCGAGGTGCTGGGTACGAAATTCGACGTCGAGGCCCATGCCGAGAGCGGCAAGTTCGTCACCTCGCTTGTCGAGGGGCGCGTACGCGTGTTGGACCGTGACTCCCACGTCGACCTCCGTCCGGGCGAGCAGGTCAGCCAGGTCGACGGGCGGCTGGTCGTCGGACGGATTCCCGATTATGAGAATTTCCAGTGGCGCGACGGCCTGATTGCCTTCCGCGACGCATCGTTCGGCGAGCTCATCGAGGAGTTCGAGAAGTATTACGGCGTGCGCATCGTGGTGACGGGTGACCGGGACTTCTCGGGCAACCGCTTCACCGGCAAAATCCGCATCTCGGAGGGTGTCGACCATGCGTTGTGGGTGCTGCAGCGCAGCGCCGACTTCGTCTACGAGCGCAACGAGTCGCGCGACGTGATTTACATTCGCTGAGCGGCCCGGCACTGCGGGGTCGGGCGGCGCGCGCCGTCGGCAGCGGAAGAGAGAACCTGTGCAACCGATGAAACAGAATAAATAACACCTAAAACCGAGACGAATGCCTATGTGAGAGAAAACCGACCATTCCTGAATTGCTCCGAATCCGTGTGATGAACCCATGCGGAATCTCTCCCTCGGAGGACGCAGCCGTGTTCAGACGTTTGTCCGAGAGGGTTCACTAACCAAACTTAAACCTTGAAATATGGAAATGAAAAGGCAAGCAAGAGCCCGAGTGCTTTTGCCTGTATTGGCACTTCTGTGCTGCTTTTTCGCAGGCGGGGCCTATGCGCAGCGCGCAGCCGTGACGCTGAAGGCGACCGACACCCCGCTGGAGCAGGTGCTCGATGCGATTGAAAAACAAACCACCTATCTTTTTGTCTACGACAAGAGTGTCGACGTGACGCGTCGCGTATCGCTCGATGTGAACGACATGCCGCTCAGCACGGTTCTCACGACGCTTTTCCGCTCCACCGATATCGTCTATGCCGTGGAGAACTCCTCCATCGTGTTGTCCCGCCGGGCCTCGGAGAACGAATCTCCGAAGTCCCCAAGCCCCGTCGTCGTTACGGGTGAGGTCGTCGACGGGGCGGGACTTCCCGTCATCGGCGCCAGCGTGATTGTCAAGGGTACGACCCTCGGCACGAGCACCGGCGTCGACGGCTCCTATACGCTCCAGGTTCCCGCTCCGGCCGAGGAGGCCGTCCTTTCGGTCAACTATCTGGGCTACGAGCCCGTCGAGGTGGCCGTGGGTAGCCGCACCCAAATCCTCATCACGCTCCGTGAGTCGGCCGTCGATGTCGATGCGGTCGTGGTTACGGCCCTCGGCATCAAGCGCTCGGAGAAGGCCCTGTCGTACAACGTCCAGCAGGTGAACTCCGAGGCGCTGCTCGCCGGCAAGGATGTCAACTTCGTCAACTCGCTCAACGGTAAGGTGGCCGGTGTGACCATCAACGCCTCGTCGTCGGGTGTCGGCGGCGCCTCGAAGGTAATCATGCGCGGTCAGAAGTCCATCATGCAGTCGTCGAACGCCCTCTACGTCATCGACGGAGTGCCGATGTTCACCTCGGCCCGCGACGGGGGTACGGAGTTCGCCTCGCAGGGTACGACCGACCCCATCGCCGACATCAACCCCGAGGATATCGAGTCCGTCTCGGTGCTCAACGGTGCCGCCGCCGCGGCGCTCTACGGTTCGGATGCCGCCAACGGCGCCATCGTCGTGACGACCAAGCGCGGCAAGGCCGGCTTCACGTCGGTCACCGTCTCGAGCAACACCGAGGTGATGAGCCCCTTCCTGCTGCCGTCGTTCCAGAACCGCTACGGCACGGGCGACCTGCTCTCGAGCGAAGGTTCGATTGACCGCAGCTGGGGCCAGCGTCTCAACAGTGCCAACTACATGGGCTACGACCCGGCGTCGGACTACTTCCAGACGGGCGTCACCGGAACCGAGAGCGTCTCCTTCTCGACCGGTACGGAGAAGAACCAGACCTACCTTTCGGCCGCTTCGGTCAACTCGCGCGGAATTGTGCCCAACAACGGCTACGACCGCTACAACTTCACCTTCCGCAACACGACCAGCTTCCTGAAGGACCGCCTGACGCTCGACGTCGGCGCCAACTACGTCATTCAGAAGGACCGCAACATGACCAACCAGGGTATCTACAACAACCCGCTGGTGGGCGCCTACCTCTTCCCGCGCGGCAACGACTGGTCCGACGTGGCGATGTACGAGCGCTACGACATGTCGCGCAAGCTCTATACCCAGTACTGGCCCGTCGGTGCCGCCGGCATGACGATGCAGAACCCCTACTGGATTAACTACCGCAACCTGCGCGAGAACCGCAAGGACCGCTACATGCTCAATGCGCAGCTCTCGTACGACATCCTCGACTGGCTGAACGTCTCGGGCCGCATCCGCATCGACAACTCCAACACGGACTATACCGAGAAGTTCTACGCCTCGACCAACACCCAGCTGACCGAAGGCTCGAAAAACGGTCTGTACGGCATCACCACCTCGAAGGACAAGCAGGTCTACGGCGACGTGCTCGTCAACATCAACAAGACCTTCGGCGACGACTGGTCGCTGCAGGCCAACGTCGGCGCCTCGATTTCCGACCTGCGCTACGATGCGATGAAGGTGCGCGGCCCCATCCCCGACGGTATCATCACCGACGAGAAGCCGCTGCTGGCCAATGTCTTCAACGTGCAGAACCTGAGCAACTCGTCGCTCACGTCGCGCATGCAGGAGGGCTGGCGCGAACAGACGCAGTCCATCTTCGCCTCGGCCGAGGTGGGCTTCCGCAACACCTACTTCCTCACGCTGACGGGCCGCAACGACTGGCCTTCGCAGCTGGCCGGCCCCCACTCGAACCGTTCGTCGTTCTTCTATCCGTCGGTCGGTGCCTCGGTGGTCCTCTCGGAGATTATCCCCAACATGCCGAAGAACCTCTCCTACGTCAAGCTGCGCGCATCGTACGCCTCGGTGGGTGTCGCCTTCGAGCGCTTCATCGCCAACCCGCGCTACAGCTGGAACGCCAGCGGCCTGAGCTGGAACACCAAGACGCAGTACCCGATGTATGACCTGAAGCCCGAGCGGACGAAGTCCTTCGAGGTGGGTCTGACGATGCGCTTCCTCAAGCACTTCAACCTCGACTTCACCTACTACGACACCAAGACGCAGGACCAGACCTTCGACCCGCAGGTGTCGACCGGTTCGGGCAGCTCGACCATCTACATCCAGTCGGGTAACATCCGCAACCGCGGTATCGAGCTGGCACTGGGCTACAGCAACACCTGGGGCAAATTCTCGTGGGACAGCAACTACACCCTCTCGACCAACCGCAACGAGATTCTCTCGCTGGCCAACAACGTGGTCAACCCCGAGACGGGCGAGCGTTTCTCGGTCGACCTGCTCGACATGAACGGTCTGGGTACGGCCCACTTCCTGCTCAAGGAGGGCGGCACGCTGGGTGACCTCTATTCGTTCGTCGACCTCAAGCGCGACGAGACCGGCGCCATCTACATCGACGCCGACGGCAAGCTGGCCACCGAAACCATCAACGACGTCGACCGCTACATCAAGCTCGGCTCGGTGCTGCCCGACGCCAACATGGCATGGCGCAACGACTTCCGCTGGGGCAACTTCCACTTCGGCTTCATGGTGACGGCGCGTCTGGGCGGCATCGTATTCTCGCGTACGCAGGCCATGCTGGACTACTACGGCGTGTCGGAGGCTTCGGCCGCAGCGCGCGACGCCGGCAGTGTGATGATTAACGGCGGCGACTATGTCGACCCCAATGTCTGGTATTCGGCCATCGGCGGCGGCAACTCCGTACCGCAGTACTACACCTATTCGGCAACCAACGTCCGCCTGCAGGAGGCCTCCATCGGCTATACCATCCCGCGCAAGAAGCTGGGCGACCTGTGCGAAATCACCCTTTCGCTCGTGGGCCGCAATCTGTGGATGCTCTACTGCAAGGCACCGTTCGACCCCGAGACCATCGCCACGACGGGCAATTTCTACCAGGGCATCGACTACTTCATGATGCCGTCGCTGCGTAACATCGGCTTCAACCTCAGACTCAAATTCTAAGAACCATGAAACTTCACATACTCAGGCCCGTTGTCTGCCTGCTTGCTGCAGCGGGTATTTCGTGTACGGCCAACTATCTGGACATCAACGGCAACCCCTACGAGCCGGATGAGGACCAGATGCAGGCCGACGGATACATCATCGGCGCGACGCTGACGGCGCTCTCGACCACCGTCGTCTCGACCGATGTCAATACGGCCCAGTTCACCGACGTGCTGATGGGCGGACCGTTGGGCGGATACTTCTCGACCACCGGCAACTTCCCCACGGGCACCATCATGAACTTCAACCCGACGGACGACTGGACCAATGTCTTCATGGCCAGCGACAAGATTATTCCGGTGCTCTATTCGAACCTGCGCGAGCTGGAGCGCGTCACCGACGACCCCATCACGCTTGCCATTGCCGAGGTCATCAAGGTGGCCGCCATGAGCCGCGTGACGGATACCTATGGTCCGATTCCCTATTCGAAGGTGGGCGAGGACGGCAAGCTGCAGGTGCCCTACGACTCGCAGGAGGAGGTCTACACGCGCTTCTTCGAGGAGCTCGACCACGCCATCGGCGTGCTGACCGAGCACCGCACGGGCGCCATCGCCGCGACGGCCGACTACATCTACGGCGGCAGCGCCGAGAAGTGGTGCCGTTTCGCCAACTCGCTCAAGCTGCGTCTGGCCATGCGCATCGTCTATGCCGACGAGGCCAAGGCCCGGGAGATGGCCGAAAGCGCCGTCAAGAGCGAGGTGGGCGTGATGACCGCGAATGCCGACAACGCCATGCTGACCACCTTCGGCGAGAAGGGTAATCCCATCTATACGGCTGTCAACTACAACTCGGTGACCGCTGCCGACCATCCCGACGGAAAGGATTGCCAGACGGGAGGCGACACCCATGTTGCGGCCGACATCGTCTGCTACATGAACGGCTACAACGACCCGCGCCGTCCGGCCTATTTCATCCCCTCGGAGTGGAGCGGCTATCAGTATGTCGGCATGCGCCGCAGCATCCAGATTCCTTCGCTGGTGACCGTCGGCCACAAATATTCGGGTGTGAAGTGCGACATCTCGTCGCCCGTCTACTGGATGAATGCCGCCGAGGTGGCCTTCCTCAAGGCCGAGGCCAAGGCCGTCTTCGGCTTCGACATGGGTCCCGGCACGGCCGAGGAGTTCTACCGCGAAGGCATCCGTCTCTCGTTCGAGCAGTGGGGTGTCTCCGGATGGGAGGAGTACGCCGCCGGCCAGACCGTGCCGGAGAACTACCGCGACCCCAACGGCACGAACTCCTACGACGAGCAGATTTCCGACATCACCGTCGCCTGGGACGAAGGGGCCTCGCCCGAGAAGAAGCAGGAGCGCATCATCACCCAGAAGTGGATTGCCAACTGGCAGCTGGGCAACGAGGCGTGGGCCGATTTCCGCCGCACGGGCTATCCGCGCCTGATGCCGGCGACGGCCGAGGGCAACAAGAGCAACGGCAAGGTCGACTCGCGCATGGGTGCCCGCCGCATGCCCTATCCGCAGGTCGAATATACGACCAACGGCGAAAACGTGCGTCAGGCCGTGGCCTCCTGCCTCAACGGCGGCGACGATATGGCGACGCGCCTTTGGTGGGACTGCAAGCAGGACCTTCCGCAACTTCGATAATCACCTAAAATGAATCCAAGACAGATATGAAATTCAATCTGAACAAGCAACTCGGAGCCATCTCGCTTGCCGCACTGCTCGCTTTGGGCGGCTGCAGCGAGTGGACGGATACCGAGGGCGTGACCATAAAGGAGCCCCAGGTCGAGAAGAGCGAAGCCTACAGGCAGGCCGTTCGCGACTACAAGGCTTCGGAGCACAAGGTGCTCATCGGCTGGTTCGACAACGTGGCCCTTCCGGGCAACCGTTCCCAGCATCTGACCGTCCTGCCCGACAGCCTCGATGCCGTCGTGCTGCAGCATCCCGAGGCCATCACCGCGGCCATTGCCGCCGAGGCCGCCGAGATTCGCAGCAAGATGGGTACGCGGACGCTCTATTCGATTCGCTTCGCCGACCTCGAAGCGGCCTATGAGGCTCAGCTGCCCGAATCTCCGGAGGAAGGCGGGGAGTCGGCCCTCGACGGAGACTTCACCCTTTTCTGCAACGACTGGATGGCCCGCTCCTTCGCGCTTTGCAATGAGTGGGGGCTCGACGGCGTGAACATCGTCTACGAAGGCCGCAGCACCACGCAGATGCCCGACGCCGAGCGTGAGACCTATCTGGCGCGTCAGCAGGATTTCCTGGCAGCCGTGGCGGCATGGCATGCGACGAATCCCGACCGCTGGCTGCTCTTCGAGGGCACGCCCCAGTATCTGGGCGACCCCTCGCTGCTGGGCGAGTGCCGCTACATCATCCTCAAGATGTTCACGCAGACGACGGTCGCCGACCTCAACCGCGCCCTGGCGCTGGCCCTGACCGAAGGGGTCCCCTCGGACCGTATTGTCGTCGGCGTGGAGTCGTGGCCGCTCGATGCATCCGACACCAAGACCGGCCGCTTCATGACCGAAGCGGGCAAGGAGGGTCGTGCCGTCATCGAGGTGGCCCGCTGGATGAACGTCTTCGATGCCGACTGCACGAAGGCGGGTCTGGCCGTGAACCATCTGCAGTATGACTATTTCAATCCGTATCGCATTTACCAATATACGCGTGAGGCCATCGGCCTGATGAACTACGCGCCCAAAACCACTTCCGCATTATGATGCCGAACCGCATATTCATGACTTTAGCCTTCGCCGCCGCTGCGCTTGTGGCGGGCGGATGTGCGAACGAGGACCCCAACGAGCACCACTTCGACAACCGGCTCTACCTCGACGGAGAGTCGACGGTCACCACGCTGCTGCTCAAGAAGGACACCCCCTCCTATACGTTGCAGCTGACGGCTGCGATGGCTCTGCCCCAGTCGCACGATGTCGAGGTGGAGCTTGCGGCCGACCCTTCGCTGGTCGAGCGTTACAACCTGGCCTATTCGTCGGATGCCGTGATGCTGCCCGCCGAAAACTATTCGCTTTCGGGTGCGACGACGATAATCGGCGCGGGAAGCGTTGCATCGGTGCCCGTCGAGCTCTCCTTCACGGGGCTTGACCTGCTGCCCTCGCAGCAGCTCTACGTGCTGCCCGTCACCATCGTCCGTGCCTCGGTGCCTGTTCTCGAGAGCCGCCGCACCTCCTACTACCTCTTCCGCGAAGGGGCGCTCATCAACGTCGTGGGCGAGCTGGAGAACAACTACCTCGACGTCAACTGGACCAATGCCGACGTGGTGAACAACCTCACGGCGCTGACGGTCGAGGCGCTTGTCTTCGCACGTGACTTCGACCGCGAAATCTCCACGCTGATGGGTATCGAGGGCAAGTTCCTGCTCCGTTTCGGCGATGCGACCTTCAATCCCGGCCAGCTGCAGGTGGTCAACGGAAGCAGCAAGTTCCCCGACAAGGACGACTCGAAGGCGATTCCCACCAACGAGTGGGTGCACGTCGCCGTGACCTACGAATCCTCCGGTGCCATCCGCATCTACATCAACGGCGTGCTGCAGTCCGAGGGCAAGTGCGGCAGCGGCGCGGTGAACTGGGGTTCCTATGTGCCGCCTTCGCAGGAGACCACGAGTAAGCGCGGTTTCCACATCGGCTACTCCTATGCCAGCGAGCGCTATTTTGCGGGCAACATCGCCGAGGTGCGCATCTGGAACCGCGTGCTGAGTGCCGAGGAAATCACCTCGAACAACCACTTCTACTGGGTAGACCCTGCCAGCGAGGGACTGGTGGCCTACTGGAAGTTCGACGACGGCGAGGGTACCACCGTGCGTGACCACACCGCCAACGGCAACGACGCCCGCGCCTTTTCGGAAATCAAGTGGAAGCAGGTCGAACTGCCCCAGAGTGACAAATAATCCAAAAATCGATTCATCACATGAATACACTGCATAAATTAGCCGCCGGATGCCTGGCCGTATGCTGGGCCTTCGCCGCGGCCTCCTGTACCGACGACATCTCGCTTCCCGGCTCGGGACAGACGGGGGATTCCGCCGGAGCGGGGAAAATCGAAGCCTATCTCCAGAGCGAGAGCGGCAAGTGCGAATCGACGGTCGAGTTGCGCGGCGAGGATGTGCGCAGTCTCGTACGTCTGGGGCTGACCCACGTGGCCGGCGAGGCTGTCGACGTCACGCTGCGCGTGGCGCCCGAACTGGTCGAGACCTACAACGAGGAGCACGAGACCTCGTTCGAACTCTTCCCCGAGAATCTGGTCTCCATCGAGGAGAACGGCGCCGTGCTGATTGGCCCCGAGGATGTCTTCTCGGACTACATGGCGCTCGACCTCACGGCAGGCGAGGGCGTGGTCGAGGGGCAGACCTACCTGCTTCCCGTCGCCTTCGACGTCATCACCGAGGGGATTGCCCCGGCGGCCGGCCGCGAGGCGGTCTACCTGCTGGTGAAGGTCTCGGGCGAGCGTCCCGACGCGACCAAGTCCGGCGGCTTCAAGATGGTCTCCTACATCGAGGTCAACGACATGAACCCGCTCAATGTCAAGAACTACTTCCTGGCCGAGAGCGGCAAGCCCTTCTTCGACATCGTCAACATCTTTGCAGCGAACATCAACTACGACGCCGCAAGCGGCCGTGCCTATGTCCACTTCAACGACAACGTTGCCCACCTGCTGGCCAACCGCGACAAGTATATCGCTCCGCTGCAGGAGATGGGTATCCGCGTCTGTCTGACGATTCTGGGCAACCACGACCGCGTGGGCGTGGCCAACCTCTCGGCCGAAGGGGCCCGCGAGTTCGCCCGCGAACTGCGCGTGGTGGTCGATACCTACGGGCTCGACGGCGTCGATTTCGACGACGAGTGGAGCGATTATCCCTCGCGTTCGGACGAGGCTCCCGGATTCCTCGTGCCGTCGTCGGAGCTCTACGGCCGCCTGCTCATCGAGACGCGCCGCGTGATGCCCGACAAGCTGGTGACGCTCTATGCCTACGGCCACACCTCGTTCTACAACCCGATTGACGGCAAGCGCATCGGCGAGGTGGTCGACTATGCGTGGAACAGCTCCTACCTCTATCCCGACTACAATTCGCGGAAGGATTTCCTCGGTCTGCTGCCCGAGCAGTGGGGCCCCTATTCGATTTGCCTGAATCCCGATTCGAACCAGTATACGGGCAATACGCTCTCCGATGCCGAGATTCAGAAGGTCCACGAGGGAGGCTACGGCGTGATGGTATGGTACGACCTGCGTACCGACAAGCGCCAGAGCTACGTATCCCGCTTCTCGCAGGTGTCGCGCGTCGTATACGGCGAGGAGGTTGTCAAACAGGGTTATGATTACGGCAAGGATTGGTAATGAAAAGCGTATTTGAAATGAAAAGAACGATATTGGCGCTTGCGGCCGCATCGATGCTGATGGCGGGCTGCAGCGAAGAGAATACCGAGACTCCGGCAACGCCCGGCGCAGCCGACCGGATTGAGGTCGCCGGTGCTCCCGAGGCCCCTCTCGCAGCCTCGGGCGACGAATTCACGGTAACGGTCCAGAGCAGCGGCGACTGGCGTCTGGCCGGCAAGAAGGAGTGGTGCCATCCCGACCTTACGGAGGGTGCAGATGGCGCCGAGGTGCGGTTCACGGTCGACGAGAACCCCGGTTACGAGGCCCGCAGCGTGGTCTATACCTTCATGAGCGGCGGCAAGTCGTGCAAGCTGACCGTCAGCCAGCAGGGCGGGGTAGTGGTCGAGGCCGAACGGGACCGTTACGAGGTTGCCGCCGCAGGCGGCGAGTTCCGCATCCGCATCGATGCCAATGTGGCGCTTGCGTGGGAGCTCGACCCCTCGAGCAGCGAATGGCTCAGCGATACGACTCCCGAGACGCGTGCCGCGATGCCCGAGCGCTCGTATGTCTACCTGACCGTGGCCGAGAATACGACCTACGCCGCCCGCGAGGGTGTGCTGCGGGTGACGGGCGAGGGCGCCGGGACGCGCGAAATCACCATCGCCCAGCTGCAGAACGATGCCATTCTCATCGATGCCGAGAGCTATCCGGTCGAGCCCGAGGGCGGAGTCGTCACCGTGCAGGTCGACGCCAACGTCGACTACACGGTCGAGATTCCGTCGGAGGCCGCTTCGTGGTGCCGCCATACGGCGAGCGAGGAGGTTTCGGGTGAGGGCCCCCTGCGCCGGACGGTCGAGAAATTCGAGATTGACGAGGCTTCGATGACGCGCAACGTCGTGGTGGTGCTGCGTGCCGTCGGGGGAGAGGCCAAGGCCGAGGTGAACATTTCGCAGATTGTCGAGTCCGAGGCGGCGATTGTCGACGTGCCCGATGCCAATTTCCGCAACTTCCTCCTTCAGGAAGGCTATGTGGTGACGGCCGACGGTACGAAGTGCCAGCTTACGGATGCCGGCATGGAGCTTACGTCGATGAACTGCAGCGGCCGCAACATCGAGTCTCTGGCCGGTATCGAGGGCTTCACGAAGCTTGAGTCGCTCGACTTCACCAACAACATGGTCAAGAAGGTCGACCTGTCGGCCAATACGCTGCTCAGCGACCTGAAGTTCGAGACCAACCCCGTCGAGGAGATGAACCTGGGCGACGCTCCGGTGATGATGGTCGACATCTCGGCGACGAAACTCCAGGTCGGCGAGAACTGGTGGGAGATGGTCGTACCTTCGAAGTTCACCCTCATCAGCTCTCAGCCGCTCGAGGTGAAGGCAGGCGACAACTGCGTCTGCACGAAGTTCGACATGACGCAGGTACCCAACCTCAAGCGTATCGACGTCTCCTACATCACCTACAGCGGCTACGTCCTTTACCTCAAACGGGGTGTCCATACGGAAGATGTGGTCTACCGCGGCGAAATCTCGTCGGTGGTAATCGAGTGGGTCGACTGATTCCGTCAAGGTTCCGTTTTTACAGCTTCGGGCGTCCGGTTTCAGAACCGGGCGCCCGTGCTTTTTTCCGGGGTGGCAGAGGCTCTTCCGGAACGTGTGCGCAATGTCCCGGCCGGATGTGTGAAACTACCGATTTTTTTGTATCTTTGTCCCGGACTTTGTCCGTATTAACCTACTAAAGACCTCAAATGAAACCGATGCATGCCCAATCGTCGAAACGCTCGCCGCTGGCGTGGGTGCCGACGCTCTATTTTGCCATGGGACTCCCGTTCGTGGTACTCAACATGGTTTCGGCGGTGATGTTCAAGGACCTTGAAATCTCCGACGCTCAGATTGCCTTCTGGACCTCGCTCATCATGTGGCCCTGGACCATCAAGTTTCTCTGGAGCCCCTTCCTTGAAATTTTCCGCAACAAGAAGTTCTTCGTCGTGCTGACCCAGCTGCTCAGCGGCGTGCTGTTCGGCCTGGGGGCGCTGGCGCTGCATCTGCCCTCGTTCTTCGCCATCACAATCGCCATCTTCGCCGTCATCGCCTTCAGCGGCGCGACGCACGACATTGCGGCCGACGGCGTCTACATGTCGGAACTCTCGACGCAGGACCAGGCCCGTTACATCGGTTGGCAGGGTGCCTTCTACAACCTGGCCAAACTGGTCGCCACGGGCGGTCTGGTGTGGTTCGCCGGGTGGCTCTTCAACCGCTTTGCACCCGAGGCGGCGAGTGACGTGGCCGCCTACCGCCATGCCTGGACCATCGTGCTGGTGATTCTGGGCGGCATCATGGTCGCCGCCGGTCTGTGGCACATCCGCGTCCTGCCGTTGGGCGGCGCTCCCGCAACGGGAGCCCATTCGCTGCGCGAGGGCCTCGACGGGCTGCGCGAGGTCATCACCTCGTTCTTCTCGAAACGCCACATCTGGTACTACATCGCCTTCATCATCCTCTACCGTTTGGGCGAGGGCTTCGTGATGAAAATCGTCCCGCTCTTCCTCAAGGCCGATACCTCCATCGGCGGTCTGGGGCTGAGCAACCAGCAAATAGGCCTCTACTACGGCTCGTTCGGCGCCGGCGCCTTCCTGCTGGGTTCGCTGCTGGCCGGCTACTTCATCGCGGGCCGCGGCCTGAAGCGGACGCTTTTCACGCTCTGCTGCATCTTCAACATCCCCTTTGCGGTCTATGCGCTGCTGGCCTTTTTCCAGCCCTCGTCGATGTGGCTGGTGGCCGGCGGCATCGTCCTGGAGTACTTCGGCTACGGTTTCGGCTTCGTCGGGCTCACGCTTTTCATGATGCAGCAGGTAGCCCCGGGCAAGCACCAGATGGCCCACTACGCCTTCGCGTCGGGCATCATGAACCTCTCGGTGATGGTCACCGGCATGGCCTCGGGTTTCCTGAGCGACCTTATGGGCTACAAGCTCTTCTTCATCGCCGTGATGTTCGCCACCATCCCCGCATTCCTCATCACGTGGTTCGTCCCCTTCACCCATCCCGACGGCAAGGAGGTCTCGTCGGCCGAACTGAACGAGGAGCTGAAGAACGACTGACATATCCGGCGACGGCCGGATTCGAAAAACAACAGAATAGGACAACAATAACCATAAACAAGCGTAAACTCATGAACAACAATCTGAAAATCGCAGGTCCGGCGCTTCCGGACATGCCGTGGGAGGAGCGTCCCGCCGGCTCGAAAGAGGTCCTCTGGCGCTATTCGGCCAACCCGATTATCCCGCGCAACCTGCTGTCGACGTCGAACAGCATCTTCAACTCGGCAGTCGTTCCCTTCAAGAACGGCAAGTACAACTATGTGGGCGTGTTCCGTTGCGACGACACCAATCGCCGGATGCGTATCCACGTAGGCTTCTCGGTCAACGGCATCGACTGGGACATCGAGGAGGAGGATTTCCACCTCGAGGGCGCCGACCCCGAAGTGGGCGAGTGGGTTTACGGGTACGACCCGCGCGTGGCCAAGATTGACGACAAGTACTACGTGACGTGGTGCAACGGCTACCACGGCCCCACCATCGGCGTGGCCTGGACGACCGACTTCAAGACCTTCCACCAGCTGGAGAACGCCTTCCTGCCCTACAACCGCAACGGCGTGATGTTCCCCCGCAAAATCAACGGCAAGTTCGCCATGCTGTCGCGTCCGAGCGACACGGGCCACACCCCCTTCGGCGACATCTTCTATTCGGAGAGCCCCGACATGGAGTACTGGGGCCACCACCGCCACGTGATGTCGCCCGCAGCATTCGAAGTGAGCGCATGGCAGTGCATGAAAATCGGTGCGGGTCCGATTCCCATCGAGACCTCGGAGGGCTGGCTGCTCTTCTACCACGGCGTGCTTCGCTCGTGCAACGGCTATGTCTATGCCTTCGGTTCGGCGCTGCTCGACCTCGACCAGCCCTGGAAGGTGCTCGCCCGCAGCGGCCCGTATCTGATTACGCCGCAGATGCCCTACGAGTGCATGGGCGACGTGCCCAACGTCACCTTCCCCTGCGCGGCGCTGCATGACCCCGAGACGGGCCGTGTGGCAGTCTACTACGGTTGCGCCGATACGGTGACGGGTCTGGCATTCGGCTATATCCCCGAGATTGTCGAATTCACGAAGAAGAACTCAATCCTGTAGGCCGATGAAACGGACGCTTTGGCTCGCGGCGCTCGCGGCTGCGCTCACGGTTGCTCCCCTTGCTGCGCAGGAACCGGCCGATTACGTCAATCCGTTCATCGGTACGACCAATTTCGGCACGACCAACCCCGGTGCGGTCTGCCCCAACGGCATGATGTCGGTGGTTCCCTTCAACGTGATGGGGTCCGAACTGAACCGCTACGACAAGGATGCCCGCTGGTGGTCGACGCCCTACGAGTACTACAACAAGTTCTTTACCGGCTTTTCGCACGTGAACCTCAGCGGCGTGGGATGCCCCGAAATGGGCTCCCTGCTGCTGATGGCCACCACGGGGCCGCTCGAGGTGGACTACCACCGCTACGGCAGCGAGTATTCGCGCGAAACGGCAACGCCGGGCTACTACTCGAACTTCCTGGACAAGTACGGCATCCTGGCGGAGGTGTCGGCCACGCTGCGCAGCGGCGTGACGCGCTTCACCTTCCCGGCCGGCGAGAGCCACATCCTGCTCAACCTGGGCGAGGGCCTGACCAATGAGTCGGGAGCCTTCGTGCGTCGGGTGAGCGATACGGAAATCGAAGGTACGAAGCTGCTGGGCACCTTCTGCTACAACCCGCAGGCGGTCTTCCCGATTTACTTTGTCATGCGTGTGAGCAAGCGCCCCGAGGCGGTGGGCTACTGGAAGATGCAGCCTCCGAAGCAGGGTGTCGAGGCCGAATGGGACAAGGACAACGGCCGCTACAAGCTCTATACGCGTTACGGTAAGGAAATTGCCGGCGACGACATCGGCGTCTGGTTCACTTACCAAACGGCCGAGGGCGAGCAGATTGAGGTGCAGATGGGCGTATCTTTCGTCTCGATGGAGAACGCCCGCATGAACCTCGACGCCGAGCAGCAGGGCAAGGATTTCGACGCCGTACGCGCCGAGGCCCGCGCCCGCTGGAACGACGACCTGGGACGCATCCGCGTCGAGGGCGGGTCGCACGAGCAGCGCGAGGTCTTCTACACGGGCCTCTACCACGCGCTCATCCATCCCAACCTGCTGCAGGACGTCAACGGTGAGTATCCCGCCATTGAGAGCTCCGAAATCCGTACGACGAAGGGTGACCGCTATACGGTCTTCTCGCTGTGGGACACCTACCGCAACGTGCATCAGCTCATGACGCTGGTCTATCCCGAGCGTCAGCTCGAGATGGTGCGCTCGATGGTCGATATCTACAAGGAGTGGGGCTGGATGCCCAAGTGGGAGCTCTTCGGCCGCGAGACCTTCACGATGGAGGGCGACCCCGCCATTCCGGTCATCGTCGACACGTGGATGAAGGGGTTGCGCGACTTCGACGTCGAGACCGCCTACGAAGCCTTCCTCAAGTCGGCGACCACGCCCGGTGCGCAGAACAAGCTGCGTCCCGACATCGACCCCTACATCGAGCGGGGCTATGTGCCGCTGGGCTTCTATGCCAAGGACCTGGCGGGCGATGCCTCCGTGTCGCATGCGCTCGAGTATTACATCGCCGACCATGCCCTCTCGCGTCTGGCCGATTCGCTGGGCCGCGAGGAGGATGCCCGTCTTTTCCGCCAGCGTTCGCTGGGCTACCGCCACTACTACGACAAGGAGTACGGTACGCTGCGTCCCATCACGCAGGATGGTAGCTTCCTCACCCCCTTCGACCCGAAGGCGGGCGAGAACTTCACCGCTGCACCGGGCTTCCACGAGGGCTCGGCCTGGAACTATACGTTCTACGTGCCGCACGACGTCGAGGGCCTGGCCCGTCTTATGGGCGGCAAGCGCAAGTTCGTAGACAAGCTTCAGATGGTCTTCGACACGGGCCTCTACGACCCGGCCAACGAGCCCGATATCGCCTATGCCTACCTCTTCAGCTATTTCAAGGGCGAGGAGTGGCGTACGCAGCGCGAGGTGCGCCGTCTGACCGAGAAGTATTTCACGACGCAGCCCGACGGCATCCCCGGCAACGACGATACGGGCACGATGTCCACCTGGGCCGTCTTCTCGATGATGGGTCTCTATCCCGACTGCCCGGGCGAGCCCTTCTATACGCTCACCTCGCCCGTCTTCGACAAGGTGACCATCCGTCTCGACCCGCGTTTCTACGGGCGCGACGAACTGGTCATCGAGACGCGCGACAATGCTCCCGACAACATCTACATCGGCTCGATGACCCTGGGCGGCAAGCCGCTGCACAAGTACCGCATCAGCCATGACGAACTGCTGCGGGGCGGTACGTTGACCTTCGACCTTCGGAAGGAGCACCGATAGAAGAGAGGAAACCTTAAAAAACAACACGATTACACCATGAAACTCAGAACCATTTCCATCATAGGCGCCGCGCTCGCCGCGGTTGCCTGTGGCAAGGCTCCCCAGAGCGATTCGCTGACGCAGTGGGTCGACATGCGCATCGGTACGGGCGGCCACGGCCACGTCTTCATGGGCGCCAGCGTCCCCTACGGCGCCGTACAGCTCGGCCCCACGAGTATTCCCCAGTCGTGGGACTGGTGTTCGGGCTACCATGCTTCCGATACGACCGCCATCGGATTTTCGCACACGCATCTCAACGGTACGGGTATCGGCGACCTGTTCGACGTGACGGTGATGCCCGTCATCGGCGAGGTGACCTACGCCCGCGGAACGGAGGAGGAGCCGCAGTCGGGCCTCTGGTCCTACTTCAGCCATGCCGACGAGGTGGCCCGTCCGGGCTACTACCGCACGCGTCTGCTGCGCTACGGCATCGATGCCGAGCTGACGGCGACCAACCGTGTGGGTCTGCACCGATATACCTTCCCCGCGTCGGAGGAGGCAGCCGTGGTCTTTGACCTGGAGAACGGCGGCTGCTGGGACAAGGCTACCGAAACCCGTCTGGAGGCCGAAGGCGACCGTACGATAACGGGTTACCGCTACTCGACGGGCTGGGCCAAGGACCAGAAAATCTACTTCGCTGCCGAATTCTCGAAGCCCTTCGCTTCGTTCGAACTCAAGGGCGAGAACAACATGTACGGCCGCGCATCGTTCGTAACGGCCGACGGTGAGGGGCTGCTGCTCAAGGTGGCCATCTCGCCCGTCTCGGTCGAGAATGCGAAGGAGAACCTCGCCGCCGAGCTGCCGGGCTGGGATTTCGAGGCCACGGCTCAGGCTGCCGATGCCGCCTGGAACGGCGAGCTGGGCAAGGTGCGCATCGAGACCGTCGACGAGTCTGCCCGCCGGATTTTCTACACGGCTCTCTACCACACGATGGTTGCCCCCTCGACCTTCTGCGACGTGAACGGCGACTACCGCGGCGCCGACGGCAAGAACTACAACGCCGGCAGCCAGCATGTCTATACGACCTTTTCGCTGTGGGACACCTATCGCGCCGCTCAGCCGCTGATGACGATTCTCCATCCCGAGAAGATGGCCGACATCGCCGCGACGATGGTCAACATCTACAAGCAGCAGGGCAAGTTGCCCGTATGGCACCTGGTCGGCAACGAGACCGACTGTATGGTGGGCAATCCGGGCATCTGTGCGCTGGCCGACGCCGTGCTGAAGGGCTACGTGGCCGACCGTGAGGAGGCTTACGAGGCACTGAAGGCTTCGGCGATGGTTCCCGAACGGGGTATGGACCTGCGCATGCAGTACGGCTACATTCCTTGCGACCTCTACAACGAGGCGGTTGCCTGCGACCTGGAGTATGCGCTTTCGGACTGGACCGTGGCCCAGGTGGCCCGCGAGCTGGGCAAGGAGGAGGACTATGCCTATTTCCTCGAGCGCAGCAAGTCCTACCGCCACCTCTTCGACCCCGAGACGCACTTCCTGCGCGGCCGTGACTCGAAGGGCGGCTGGCGTACGCCGTTCAACCCCTTCTCATCGGTTCACCGCGAGGATGACTACTGTGAGGGCAACGCCTGGCAGTACACGTGGCTCGTGCCCCACGATGTCGAAGGACTCATCGAGTGCTTCGGTTCGAAGGAGGCCTTCACCGCCAAACTCGATTCGCTCTTCACCGTAAGTTCGGAGATTGCCGGCGCCGCATCGCCCGACATTTCGGGTCTCATCGGGCAATATGCCCACGGCAACGAGCCGAGCCACCATGTACTCTATTTCTATACGATGATTGGCCAGCCCTGGAAGACGGCCGACAAGGTGCGCGAAGTACTCGCGACGCTTTACCACGACCAGCCCGACGGACTCTCGGGCAACGAGGACGTGGGTCAGATGTCGGCGTGGTATGTCCTCTCGTCGCTGGGCATGTATCAGGTCGAGCCGGCCGGCGGCCGCTACTTCTTCGGTTCGCCGCTCTTCGACCGTGCCGAGTTGAAGGTTCGCGACGGCGTGCTGACCGTCGTGGCGCACAACAATTCGGCCGAGAACCGCTACATCCAGGGCATCAGGCTCAACGGTGCGGAATACGACAAGCCCTTCATCGACTTCGAGTCGATTGCCCGGGGCGGTGTGCTCGAGTTCGAGATGGGCTCCGAGCCGAAGGTATGGTATGAACTCTAAACGAATCGACTTTTGCCGATGAAAATCATGTATTGGGCACTTTCGGTGCTCGCATTGGCTGCAACCTCCTGCTGCGCACCCTCGCGGGGCGCAGAGGAGGTTGTCCGCCCTTCGGAATATGTCTCGACGCTCGTCGGGACTCAGTCCGACTATTCGCTCTCGGCCGGCAACACCTATCCGGCCATCGCCCTGCCGTGGGGCATGAACTTTTGGACGCCGCAGACGGGCCGCATGGGCGACGGATGGACCTACACCTACGGGGCCCATACGCTCCGCGGTTTCAAGCAGACGCACCAGCCCTCGCCGTGGATTAACGACTACGGCCAGTTCTCGGTGATGCCCGTGCGCGGCAACGACAAACTGGATGAGGAGTCGCGCCAGAGCTGGTTCTCGCACCAGGCGGAGCAGGCGCGCCCCTATTATTACTCGGTCTACCTGGCCGACCACGACGTCAAGGCAGAGGTGGCTCCCACCGAGCGGGCGGCCATCCTGCGCTTTACCTTCCCCGAATCGGAGGAGTCGGGCGTGGTGGTCGACGCCTTCGACCGCGGGTCGTGCATCGAGATGGTCGACGACCACACGCTGGCCGGCTATACGACGCGCAACAGCGGCGGCGTGCCCGACAACTTCCGCAACTACTTCATCCTGCGATTCGACAAACCCTTCTCGGGTATCGAGCTGACCGACTCGCCGGCGAACTACAAGGCGGGCAGCCGGGTGCTCTATCCCGAGGGCGGCAAGCGCGTCGAGGGCGAGCATGCCGTGGCCAAGGTGCACTTCGCCACCGTGCGCGGCGAGCAGGTCAACGTGCGGGTCGCCTCGTCGTTCATCTCGGCGGAGCAGGCCGTGCGCAACCTCGAGAGCGAGCTGGGCGAGGATGACTTCGAGACCGTCAAGGCCAAGGCGCAGCAGCGCTGGGACGACGTGCTGGGCCGCATCCGTGTCGAGGGCGGTAGCGACGAGCAGATGCGCACCTTCTATTCGTGCCTCTACCGTTCGACGCTCTTCCCGCGCAAGTTCTACGAACTCGATGCCGAGGGCAACCCCATCCACTACAGTCCCTACAACGGCGAGGTGCGCCCGGGATACATGTATACCGACACCGGTTTCTGGGATACGTTCCGCTGCCTCTTCCCGCTGCTCAACCTGGTCTATCCGTCGGTCAACGCCGAAATCCAGGCCGGACTGGCCAACGTGGCGCGCGAAAACGAGCTGCTGCCCGAGTGGGCGAGCCCGGGCCATCGCGGCTGCATGGTGGGCAACAACTCCGCCTCGGTGGTCTCCGACGCCGTGGTGAAGGGCATCGTCACCGATTCGGCCGACCTCGCGAAGCTCTACGAGGCGATGGTCTATGCCACCGAGCATGTCCATCCCGAGGTTTCGTCGTCGGGCCGCTGGGGCCATGAGTACTACAACGAGCTGGGATACGTTCCCTACGACGTCAACATTCCCGAGAACGTGGCCCGTACGCTCGAGTATGCCTACGACGACTGGTGCATCCTGCAGACGGCCAAGCGGCTGGGCCGTCCGGCCGAGGAGCAGGAGCGGTGGGCGCTGCGCGCGAAGAACTACCGCAACGTCTTCGACCCCGAGACGCACCTCATGCGCGGCCGCAATGCCGACGGTTCGTTCCAGAGCCCCTTCAGCCCCTACAAGTGGGGCGACGCCTTCACCGAAGGCAACGCATGGCACTACACCTGGTCGGTGTTCCACGACGTCGAGGGTCTGGCGCGTCTTATGGGCGGCCGCGAAGCCTTCGCCGAGATGCTCGATTCGGTCTTCGTCGTTCCGCCTGTCTACGACGACAGCTACTACGGCTTCCGGATTCACGAAATCACCGAGATGCAGGTGGCCAACATGGGCAACTACGCCCACGGCAACCAGCCGGCGCAGCACATGATTTACCTCTACAACTACGCCGGCCAGCCCTGGAAGGCGCAGTGGTGGACGCGCGAGGTGATGGACCGCCTCTATTCGGCGCGTCCCGACGGATACTGCGGCGACGAGGACAACGGACAGACGTCGGCCTGGTATGTCTTCTCGGCGCTGGGATTCTATCCCGTGTGTCCCGCTTCGGACGAATATGTCCTCGGGTCGCCCCTCTTCCCGCGTGCAACCGTCATGCTGGAGAACGGCGCCGAACTGGTCATCGAAGCCGAGGGCAACGCGCCTTCGCGCCGGTATATCGCATCGGCCGAGGTCGACGGCAAGCCCTATACGCACAATTTCCTCCGTCATTCGGAGCTGGTGAAGGGTGCGCGGGTGCGTCTGACGATGTCCGGGGAGCCCAATACCACGCGCGGAACGGCCGAGGAGGATGCCCCCTATTCGTTCAGCCGCGAGGATTGTCGATAATTTGTCGATAGAATGTCGTCCGTTATTTTGAAAGTTGTCCGGAAAACCGTACTTTTGTAACGTTGTTTTGACCATTGACAGGTTTTATCCGGACGAATTCATGACGAAAATCGGCAATAACGACCGGCGTGAGCGCAGAAGACGACAGGGGTTCTCCTCTGTCTTTCACTCCCGGGTGCACCGGATGCAACCGATACAGTGCGCAGTCCAGCAGGAGCAGCAAGCCTCCTGCGCTCTGTGCGGATAGATAGGACCGCCATAACAAGTATGTTGTGGCGGTCTGTCTTTGTATTTCCCGCAATGCGGGTGTCGGGGCGCGTCCGAATCACGGATTCGGTCGGCGGCTGAAGTCTCGATGCTGCCGGCCGAACGGCGTTTCGGCCCGGCGCCGGGCCGGAGCCGATAAGCCCGCAAGGGGCGCGGGGCGAAGCCGAGGAGCTCCGGGCAGGGCGAGACAGAGTGCAGAACTTCCGGCAGGGGCCGGGCCGGAGCCGATGAGCCCGCAAGGGGCGCGGGGTGAAGCCGAGGGGCTCCGGACTGGACGAGGCTGAGTGCAGTACTCCCGGCAGGGGCCGGAGGGAGCCGATGAGCCCGCAAGGGGCGCGGGGCGAAGCCGATGGCCCGCACGGGGGCCGGAGAATCCCGAGAGCCGGAGTGTTTGGCCTCCCGGCTGAGCGGAAGAGAACGGAGAACAGAAACAAAAAACGATAAAAAACAGAGAGGATATGAAGGTCGGAGTAATCATGGGTTCGACGAGCGATTACGAGGTAATGGCCGATGCAGTGGCCATGCTCGAACAGTTCGGCGTCGAATACGAAAAGCGGGTGGTGAGCGCTCACCGTACGCCCGATTTGCTGTGCGAATATGCCAAGACTGCCCGCAGCCGCGGACTGGGCGTCATCATCGCCGGGGCGGGCGGTGCAGCCCATCTGCCGGGTATGGTCGCCTCGATGACGACGCTGCCCGTCGTGGGTGTGCCCGTCAAGTCGCGTGCATTGAACGGTCTGGATTCGCTGCTCTCCATCGTGCAGATGCCGGCGGGCGTTCCCGTAGCGACGACGGCCATCAACGGAGCGAAGAATGCGGCGCTGATTGCCGTGTCGATTCTGGCGCTGCAGGATGCGGCGCTGGCCGAGAAACTCGAGGCTTTCCGTGCCAAGCAGACGGCCGACGTGCTGCGCGCCGAACTCTGAACCCAAGCGCGGCGCTCCGCCGAGGAGCCCGCATAACACGTGACATCGAACCGGAAATGAATGCAACGAAAACCATCGGAATCATCGGCGGCGGACAGCTGGGCCTGATGATTGCCGAGCAGGCCCACCTGCTGGGCGCGCGCGTCGTCTGCCTCGACCCGGCGGCCGACGCCCCGGCCTTTGCCGTTTGCGACGACCGCATCGTGGGCCGTTTCGACGACCCGCAGGCGGTCGAGGAGCTCTGCCGCCGTGCCGACGTGGTGACCTACGAATTCGAGAACGTCCCGGGCGACATCCTCATCCCGCTGGTCGAGCGTTACAACATCCCGCAGGGCTATCGCCCGCTCTACGATTCGCAGGACCGTCTGCGCGAAAAGGACAATGCCCGCAACAACGGACTGCTCACGCCCCGCTATGCGGCCGTCGACGACGAGGCGTCGCTGCGCGCGGCCGTCTCATCGCTCGGCCTGCCGGCCGTGCTGAAGACCCGTACGCTGGGCTACGACGGCCACGGTCAGGCGGTGCTGCGCTCCGAGGAGGATATCCTGCGTGCGCTCCCCATGCTGACGGTCCCCTGCATCCTGGAGGAGTTCGTCCCCTTCGACTTCGAGGCCAGCATCGTGATGGTCAGCGACGGACGGCAGGTGGTGAGCTTCCCCGTGGGGCGCAACGTCCACCGCGACGGGATTCTCGACCTCTGTTTCGTGCCGGCCGAGATGTCGGACGAGCTGCTCGGCCGCATGAAGCAGCTCAGTGCGGAGTTCATGCGGCGGTGCGGCTATGAGGGAATCCTCGCCATCGAGTACTTTGTCCGCGACGGCGAATTCTACTTCAACGAAATGGCCCCGCGTCCCCACAACAGCGGCCACTATACCATCGAGGGGTGTACGACCAACCAGTTCCGCGAACTGGTGCGCTACCTGCTGGGCATGCCGTTGGAGGAGCCCCGGCTGGTTGCCCCGACGGTCATGAAGAACATCCTGGGACAGGACCTCGAGGAGGCCCGGCGCATTGCCGCCGAGGGGCACGAAGGGGCCTATGTCCACATCTACGGCAAGACGGAGAGCCGTCCCAAGCGCAAAATGGGCCACATCACCTTCGTGGGGATGACGCCCGAGCGTTACGAACGCGAGTGGAGCGACCGCTTCGTGCGGTAGTCCGCCGCCCCGATGGCCGGGCAGGGGCATGACACCGTTTCCGCCGGGCCGTGAAAACCGAGGATAAGAAACAAACGAGCATACATGAAAACGTCCAATTACCGAATTTTTGTCGAGAAGCGTCCCCGCTTCCGCGTCGAGGCGGAGAGCCTTCGCCGGGAGCTGAACGCCAACCTGAATCTGCACATCGCCGAGCTGCGTCTGCTGAACGTCTACGATTTGTTCGGCTTCACGGAAGAGCTGCTCGAGAAGAGCCGCTACCGCGTCTTCGGCGAGGTGGTGACCGATACGGTGACCGATGCGTGCGACCTTGAGGGCCGCAAGTACATCGCCGTGGAGTTCCTCCCCGGCCAGTTCGACCAGCGCGCCGCGTCGGCCATCGACTGCGTGCGGCTGATTGACCCTTCGGCCCGGGTCAATATCCGTTCGGCCAAGTTGCTGCTCTTCGACGACGGTGTCACCGAAGAGGAGCTGGCCCGCATCCGCCACTACTACATCAATGCCGTCGAGTCGCGCGAAAAGGACCTCGGCCGGCTGACCGACCTCGAGCATGCCGAGGTGAAGCCCGTGCCGGTGCTCGAAGGCTTCCGCCAGATGGGCGAGGAGGAGCTGGAGCCCTATTGCAAGCGCTTCGGTCTGGCGATGAACGCCGACGACCTGCGCGAGGTGGTCAACTACTTCCGCCGCGAGGGCCGCGACCCCTATGAGACCGAACTCCGGATTCTCGACACCTACTGGAGCGACCACTGCCGCCACACCACCTTCACGACCCAGCTCGACAACATCACGGTCGAGGAGTCGTTCGTGCGCGGCGACATCGAGGAGTCGCTTGCGCTCTACCTGCGCATCCGCCGCGAACTGGGCCGCGAGCAGAAGAGCATCTGCCTGATGGACCTGGCCACCATCGGCGCCCGCTACCTGCGCAAGAACGGACTGCTGGAGGACCTCGAGGTGAGCGACGAGAACAACGCCTGCTCGGTCTATGTCGATGTCGACGTCGACGGACGGACGGAGCGCTGGCTGCTGCAGTTCAAGAACGAAACCCACAACCACCCGACCGAAATCGAGCCCTTCGGCGGTGCGTCGACCTGTCTGGGCGGCGCCATCCGCGACCCGCTGTCGGGCCGCAGCTACGTCTATCAGGCGATGCGCGTAACGGGTGCGGGAAACATTTACCTGCCTGTGTCGGAGACCCTTTCCGGAAAACTGCCGCAGAGCGTCATTTCGAAGAAGGCCGCGGCGGGCTATTCGAGCTACGGCAACCAGATCGGACTGGCTACGACCCATGTCCGCGAGATCTATCACGACGACTATGTCGCCAAACGCCTCGAAGTGGGGGCTGTGGTGGGGGCCGTGAAGGCTGCGAACGTCCGCCGCGAGCGTCCCGCACCGGGCGATAAAATCATCATGTTCGGCGGCCGCACGGGCCGCGACGGCATCGGCGGTGCGACCGGCTCTTCGAAGGAGCACGACGCCAAGTCGCTCGAAACCTGCGGCAGCGAGGTGCAGAAGGGCAACGCCCCCGAGGAGCGCAAGCTCGAGAGGCTGTTCCGCCGTCCGGAGGTGACGCGCCTCGTCAAGAAATCGAACGACTTCGGTGCGGGCGGCGTCAGCGTCGCCATCGGCGAACTGGCAGACGGGCTGGACATCTACCTCGACCGCGTGAAGACCAAGTACAGCGGTCTGAACTCCACGGAACTCGCCATCAGCGAGTCGCAGGAACGCATGTCGGTGGTGGTCGAGGCGAAGGACATGGAGGAGTTCATGGGCTACTGCCGCGAGGAGAACATCGAGGCGGTGCACGTGGCCGACGTGACGGACACGGCGCGCATGCGGATGTTCAACGGCGACAGGAAGGTCGTGGACCTCAAGCGCGAATTCATCGACAGCGCCGGGGCGAAGCATTATGCCGAGGCGCGGATCGGCGCGGTGGAAAACCGCGATCCCTTTGCCCGTGAAGTGGCGGGGGAGACCCTTGCCGAGCGTTTTACGAACAACCTCAAGGATAACAATGTCGTCTCGCAGCGGGGCCTCGTGGAGATGTTCGACGCGACGATCGGCCGCTCGACGGTGCTGATGCCCTTCGGCGGCCGCATGCAGCGCAGCGAGACGCAGGTCTCGGTGCAGAAACTCCCCACGGACGGCTATACCGACACGGCCAGCGTCATGGCCTTCGGCTACAACCCCT
>ENA-OVGC01000054-OVGC01000054.1-human-gut-metagenome-genome-assembly--contig:-NODE-54-length-93935-cov-22.588432_pt1 | contig 93935 bp, 68 predicted proteins | sample MGYA00237768_ERZ505415 | MGnify/ENA primary metagenome ERZ505415 (study PRJEB26158, sample SAMN06016382) | human gut metagenome | biome: human gut; feature: ankylosing spondylitis patient; material...
AAACTATTAATTTACAAGATATTATGATGTGAAATTTTGAGATATAACTAAATTTTCCAGATTCCACTGTGAGAATAAACTTACACTTCCGTGTTCAATATGTCGTCCAACAAATATAGAAAACATCTGCGGAAAATGCAAGTCGCGGACCTCTTTTTTGGGCTGTTGCGGGTGTAAAATTCGATAAAAAGTTTGTGAAAATCAATATTGAAGTTTAATTAAGTATTTTCGAAAATGGCCTTTTTGTCTTTTTTTTGTTCTGGGTACAATTGTTTGATCGGGTTATCTCCCTGATTTTTTTTGTCTTGTCCTAGTTTGGGCCGGTTGTTCCGTTCAGTAAAATTTGACCGTTGAAATTTCTTGACCGTAAGGCGCGATCCCTTCTTCAGGTTCTCTTCTCAAGAATTGAAACCGAAGGCCGTTGTTGGTGCTTGAGCCTGGTTATATGATGTGTTTGTCTTATATTATATATAAAGGTATAATTAAAATGAATGCATGTTTCATATGTGTGCTTGAATGCATGTTTTTATTGTGAGAGTTTAATGATTGGTTGTGTTTCGTATTGCGAATATGCCGTTTTTGTGTATCTAGTTCGTAAAATTACATTGGCATTTGATGTATTTATTTGATATATAGAGAAATAAATTGTTTGATTGAAGTGCGTGTATTTGTGCTGTAAGCAAGTGTTTAATATGGTAAATCATGTTTATAATAGATGTTCTATTATTTGATCGTTTGCAGGTATTGTTGGATTTGTAAATTTATTGAAAGCCTAATATTGAGCCCACCACCGGGCAATGGAAGTGATTTCGCTTTTGACCGCGGGGCGCTCGACAACGACCAGCTGGCACGGGTCGAGCGGGCGAGTCTCCTGCAGGGAAGGATCGTCGTTGGCGGATCCCATCCGGGCGATATTCCGATAGACGGGACGCTGGCCGTCTCGGGCCATGCCTATACACTGATGCATCCGGGACGGTAGGGAGGCGCTTTCGGCCCGGAAGGGACGGCATCGGCAGGCAATTGCCTGCCGATGCCTTTTTGGAAGGAATGGTTTGTGTTTGGGAGAGACATTTACGGGTGGAACCTGCCATTGCATGGCTTACAATGCGGGATTCTCCCGTGCTCCCTTGTGCGATCTCTGTTTAAGAAATCGCATGAGACGGGAATTTCTTGATTTTTAGACGAAGACCGTGTCGTTTTGGTCATAAATGCTTCCAAATTGTCACTTATGCCTTCCGTTTGCTTTTTCCGGACCTCCAGTTGTTGTTGCATTGGGGTGAAACAACCGTGAAAATAAGATTTTAAAACGGCTGTTTTTGTTTGTCTGTCAGAAGAATAGGCATTGCGTGATGGTTTGATGCAAGAAAAAAACCTCTCTTTTTGTTTATTCGACGAATTTATCTATTTTTGCGACTAAATAGTGTGGTTTCTTAAACAGAAATAATAAACATTCGCAACTGTAGGTTTGCAGACAAGCCCGAAGCGAAGCAAGGTATTCGCAATTTTCACGAATACCTTATGTGTAATTCTTAATTCACTGAATGTCAGCGTGTTCTGATGTTGCGCTGGCAAGGCCTCGGATTGCCCGGATGCGATGCGGATTCCTGGATAAACGATATTGGAATGAATACGCAGGGCACTAACTGGACTTGGTCTGACTCGGTCTCCGAGCAGATCCGCACGAGAAAAAACAACCATGCGGTAAGGTGGTATGTGCTGGTGCTGCCGGTCTCTTCAAAAGGATATTACAGGGGCAACCCGGCCAAAGGACTCCAGACCGAGCTGGCTCGGCGCATCCGTGTCGGCGAGCAGCCGTTCGAATATTTTGCTCCGTCGTACGTCGCCGTCTGCGAAAAAAAAGGCGAACTGGTCCGCACGCAGCATCCGTTGCTGTACAATTACGTCTTCGTACACGCCTCGGAAGCAGAGATCTATCGTTTGAAACGATTTCTTCCCCAATACAGTTTCCTGCCCCGGGTCCGTGACGGACGTGGCGGGTATTATCCCTACTTGTCGGACGAGGAGATGGCCAATCTGAAATGGGTTGCCGAATCCTATTGCGATGAACTGCCGGTCTATACACCCGAACCGAACCGGCTGATGAAAGGGGATCGGGTGCGCATCACCGAGGGGCAGTTCAAGGGAGTGGAGGCAAGCGTCATCATCCAGCCCGGAGGCGGACGGAAAGACATCATGGTCTGTGTGGAGAACTGCATGTATGTACCGCTGCTCAGTGTGGAGCCCGGCCAGTACGAGGTGATTGCGTTGAACTCGGACAACCGCCATGTCTACACGCGTCTGAACGGCGACCGGCTTCCGGCGGGACTTCATGAAGCGCTGAAGCGTTACCATTCGCCCGAAGGGGTGACGGACACGGATCGGGAGTTGGCCCGGGAGACGCTGCGGCAATACGGCAGTCTGCAGTTGGAGAGTGACGTCATGCGTTGCAAGCTTTATTCGATGTTGCTTCCGGCCTATGCGATTCTTGGAGAGAAGGAGGAGTTCGACCGTCTGGTAGGTACGATTCGCAGTATCCTGCCGCTGATCCGTGCCGAACAGTCGCGTGCGTTGTTGCTGGTTACGCTCTATGGTTGCACGAACAGTTGCATCTGCCGGGATCATGCGCATGGCGCCGTCGATCCGTGGCGTGAGGAGCGGAATCCGAAAAAGTGCAAGTTGCAACTCATCCGGCGTCTTGACGATTACGATTGTTGGTTGGGACATGGCCTGTATGTCGGACGGTCTGCCTCCTCGGAACCGCAACATTGTGAATCCGTGTCGGCGAGCCGTTGAGCCGGCAGTTGTCGTACCGGCTGTCCGTTTTCCGCTTGCAATCGTTTCTTTCGATTGTTTCCATCAAACAAATATCCCCGTATGTTGTATTTCATTACCTCTCTGATTGCGGTTTTGGGCGTTTGCTGGATCCATCCGCGATTGGTCGCCATTGCCCTCGACAAAAACATCGTGGATAATCCCGATGCCCGGAAACTCCAACGCAAGCCGGTCCCCGTTCTTGGCGGTATCGCCGTGTTTTTCGGAACGGTGATCGGACTGGGGTGCGCCGGTATTGCCTGCGACTGTTCGGATCTGTTCATCGTGGTGGTCGCCATGATGATCATGCTCTATACCGGGACGCTCGATGACATCCTCGACCTCTCCCCGGCCCTGCGCTTTTTGGTGGAGATTGGCACCGTCCTGCTGCTGGTCTTCGTCGGAGGCTACACACTGGATGATTTCCACGGACTGTGGGGACTCGGTCAAATTCCCCGTGAAGTCGCCATCCCGCTGACGGTCTTTGCCGCCGTGGGCATCATCAATGCCATCAACCTGATCGACGGCGTGGACGGACTTTCGTCGGGTTACTGCATCATGGCGGGCATCCAGTTCGGGGTGATGTTCTGGCTGGCCGACGATCCGGTCATGGCCATTCTGGCAGCCGTATCCGCAGGATCGCTCATTCCGTTTTTCTTTCACAATGTCTTCGGCAAGACATCGAAGATGTTCATCGGGGACGGCGGTACGCTCGTGATGGGCATCATCATGTCGGTATTCGTCATGCGGCTGCTGCAGCACGACGCCCAATACATGATGCATGCCCAGGAGAATCTGGGGCTTGTGGCCTTTACGCTGGCGGTGCTGTCGGTTCCGGTCTTCGATACGCTGCGTGTGATGACGGCCCGCATCCTGAAGGGCAAGTCCCCGTTTCATCCCGACAAGACGCACCTGCACCACATGTTCATCCGCCTGGGATGCTCCCATGCCGCCACGACGCTTGCAATCCTGATGCTCAATGCCTTCGTGGTCCTGTGCGGATGGATCAGCTACAAGGCCGGTTGTTCGATCGATACGCAGCTTTACATTATTCTGGCCCTCGGCCTGCTGATCACATTCGGTCTCTATAACTTCATGGAGCGGCAGATCCGTCGCAAAACCCGTTTTCTGCATCTGCTGCATCGGATCGGCTACCGCACGCATCTGAACCGTACGGGTATCTTTTTCTGGCTGCAGAAAGCCGTTGATCGTATTTAGGCATTCTTTATTGGTATATGTTGGTATCCAACATGGCAATAGAGTTTGTGAATAAACCGTCTTCGGATGTTTGACTGCATGCATCTTTGTTTCATTCCCTGTTTTGAATCCGTTTATTGCCTGAAGGACAGGAGCATGCCGAGTGTCGTGGCCCAAAGGGATGTTGTCGGGACAAAAGGATATGCTCGGATTTCACGCTTTTCGGACGAAGTCTGTGGAGCCTTGCTGATGATTTTCATCGGAGGGTCTGTTTGGAATGTCCTCCACGGGTTGTGGTGCCTTGATCAGATCCCGCAAGGGGTGGCCATCCCGTTTATGCTCTTTGCTGCCGTAGGCATCATCAATGCCATCAACCTGATCGATGGGGTAGACGGTCTCTCGTCGGGCTACTGCATTTTGACGAGTTTGCTCTTGGGGATGATGTTCTGGTATGTGGAGGATCGGACGATGGGTATGTTGGCCGTCGTGGCCACCGGATCGCTGATCCCGTTCTTCTTCCACAACGTCTTCGGGAAGAGTTCGAAGATGTTCATCGGTGACGGCGGGACGCTGGTCATGGGTATCGTCTTGTCGATCTTCGTGGTCCGGATTTTGCGCCACGGCTCGATGAGCGAGGTTTATGATGCGGCAAATATCGGGTTGGTCCCCTTTACGCTGGCGGTTCTGTCCGTTTCCGTCTTTGATACGCTCCGCGTGATGACGACACGCATCCTGAAGCGCAAGTCTCCGTTTCATCCGGACAAGACGCACCTGCATCACATGTTCATCTGTCTGGGATGTTCGCATGCTGCCACGACGCTTGCGATTCTGACCCTGAACTTCTTCGTGGTGCTGTGCTGGTGGGTCAGCTACATGGCCGGCTGCTCGATTGATGTCCAACTGTATATCGTGCTTGTGTTGAGCATCCTGATCACATCAGGTCTTTATAACTTCATGGAGTGGCATATCCGCCACAAGACGCATTTTGTCCGCTTGCTCCATCGCATCGGCTACCGCACGCACCTTAATCGAACGGGTATCTTCTTCTGGCTTCAGAAGAAGATGGATCGGATGTAATAGGATCATTAATTGGAATATAAATCAATTCAAAATATTAGTATCCCATTTTGACGGGACATTAAAGAACGATTGGTTACCCAAGGGTAAGACCGGTGACCATCTGTTGGTGGAGACCTTTTATTTCAATCCGCCGATGGAATTGAGCAACATCCTGCTTCGCATCAAGGCCAAAGCTTATCATCTAACCCTTGTCCGTCCGGAACGGTATGTTAATATGGAGAAGAAATCTGTGTCCTATGCGGTATAAGTATTTATTTGTCGGCTTATAGGCTCTTTTTGGAGACAATATATTTGCCAATGATCATGTAATTATTCATTTTTCTACAAATCACGTGAGGTATTTGTTCATCTCATAAGAGGCGGCAATACTACCATGAGATTGGAAAATCCAAAAGTTTTAATTGAATATTGCAAACTGCTGTTTAATATAAATAAAGTATATGGTTCGATTATGGTTGTAAATCAACTAAAAGCAGGAGCATTTTTGTCTTATATTTCCATCGTCTTACATAATATAATAGGTTTACTCTATACCCCTTTCATGCTACGTATGCTGGGGCAGTCAGAGTATGGTCTTTATTCGCTCGTAGAATCTGTGGTGGCATATTTAACCATCTTAGATCTTGGCTTTGGCAATGCAATAATACGTTATACAGCTAAATTTAGAGCAGAAGGGAAAGTTCAAGAGCAATGGGAAATGTTTGGTATGTTTTTCATGCTCTACGTCGTAATCGGAATTGTGGCATTTGCTGCAGGACTAATCTTGTATTTCGATACCGATAGTATGTTCTCCAACACTATGGACGAAGAAGAAATGTACAAGATTAACGTAATGATGTTGCTGATGGTGTTTAACATCGCTTTTACTTTTCCAATGAGCATTTGGGGGGCAATTATCACAGCGTACGAGAATTTTGTGTTTCAAAAGATGGTCGGCATAGTCCGCATTATACTGAATCCTGCTGTGATGATAGTCCTGTTGCTGATAGGGTACAAAGCCATTGCAATGGTCGTCGCCACTACTATATTCAATGTCGTAACACTCCTCATCAATTACTGGTATTGCAAGAATAAGCTACAAATAAAAGTGCGGTTCGGTCATTTCAAATGGGGCTTTTTCAAGGAAGTGTCAATTTACTCCTTTTGGATGTTCCTGAATAGCATAATGGACCGAATTTATTGGAGTACTGGACAATTTGTGCTTGGTATGTTCAAAGGCGCAACTGTTGTCGCTGTATATGCTGTAGCAATAAGGCTACAAGGTATCTATATGGGATTCTCAACAGCCATCTCTGGTGTATTCTTGCCCAAGGTGACAGGTATGGTTGCCAAGGGAAATAGCGAGAAAGAGGTATCCGACCTTTTTGTACGGACAGGACGCATACAATACATAGTTATGGCGTTTGTTTTGACAGGTTTTATAATCTTTGGCAAGCAATTTATTTGCATTTGGGCTGGTCAGGAATATGTTGAATCTTATTGGATAGCACTCTGCTTCTTCGTTCCATTGACTGTTCCATTGATACAAAATCTAGGCATTACCATTTTGCAAGCGCGCAATCAAATGCGATTTCGTTCCACGCTATATGTTATTATAGCTTTGTTAAGTCTGTGCATCTCTATACCCCTTGCGAAACAATATGGGGGGATTGGGTGTGCCGTGGGTACGTCTATTGCTTTGATTTTGGGACAAATCATCATAATGAACATATATTATCAAAAAGTCATTCATATTGAAATTAGCCGTTTTTGGAAAGAAATAGGCAAGATGTCGGTCAGTCCAATCTTGATAGGCCTGTTGTTCTGTTTTATCATCTATAAAATCGAGATCGACTCCGTGGCGAAATTGGTGTTGGGGATTATATCTTTCTGTATAGTGTATTGGCCTATTTTCTGGAGATTCGGAATGAACAGATACGAACGAGATTTGTTCGCTGAGCCTTTTCTTCGATTAGCTTATCGTTTAGCTTCAAAAAATGATAGAAATCAAGGATAAAAAGAACTGTTGTGGGTGCTGGGCTTGTGTACAACGTTGCCCAAAACAATGTATCTCAATGCGAAAAGATGAGGAAGGGTTCCTCTATCCTGTGGCTGACACCGTACTGTGTGTCAACTGCGGGCTGTGTGAGAGAGTTTGTCCTATAATCAATCAAGCCAGTCCGCGGGAACCTTTGAGCGTCATTGCTGCCCATAATAATAATGAGAAAATTCGTAATCAATCTTCTTCGGGAGGCATATTCACCCTGCTTGCTGAAAAAGTTATAACAGAGGGCGGTGTGGTTTTCGGCGCACGATTTAACAACCATTGGGAGGTGATTCACGATTGCTCGGACTCCCAAGAGGGAATTTCTGCTTTTCGTGGCTCGAAATATGTACAAAGCATCACTGGGGATTGTTTCATAAAAGCCGAACAACTGCTCAAGCAAGGGCGGCAAGTGTTATATAGCGGCACTCCATGCCAGATTGCTGGACTGCGTAAGTTCTTAAACCGAGAATACGACAATCTCATTACAATAGATGTGATATGCCATGGCGTTCCAAGTCCTGACGTGTGGCAGAAATATCTGAACGAAGAAACTGCACGCCTGATTAGCAGAAGAAAATGGATTCGACCATTCGGCAGCAGTGAAATACGCATAGTTGGCATAGCATTCAGGGATAAGGCTACCGGGTGGAAACAATACAGTTTCGCTCTTACATTCTCTAAGGCCAACAGAGAGAACCTTTATTATCACAGGATGCGAGAAAAAAACACTTATATGCAAGGTTTTTTGAGCGACTTGTATCTTCGCCCCTCGTGCTATTATTGCCCAACCAAAGAACTGAAAAGTGGCAGTGACATAACTATTGGCGATTTCTGGGGTATCGAACATATAATGCCACACCTTGATGATGATCGTGGACTGAGTTGCTTGATGGTAAACACCGAGCGTGGTCAGAATCTCATCAATAGTATTGATGCCGCGAAACATGAAGCACGTTACCAAGATGTGGTTTGCTACAATCCATCGTTACTACATTCGCCTAAAACACCGGCAAATCGTGTGAAATTCTTTACAGAACTGCCAAAACATGGAATGCTACGCACCACACGACGGCTCACACGTGAGCCATTCATACAATCGTGCAGAAATGCCTTTCACAAAACGCTAAAGAAACTCGGATTACGATGAAAATAGGTGTAATCACATTCAGTAATTCTAAGGACAACTATGGGCAGATGTTGCAGATCTATGCCATGCAATGTTTCCTTAAGAAAATGGGACATGAGTGTTTCTTGATTAGATACACAGACTCACCGAAAGCGAAGGCTTCATTCAAATGGAGTAAAGCAATAACATATTTATGCAGATTCCCGCAATATGCTATTTGGTATGTCCAGCAAAAGAAAGAGCGCCGTCAACAAAAGGTTTATGCAACTTCAGCTCAATCGAGCAACATTCTCAGGAGGTTTGATGAATTTCTTAGGGATAACATTGAGATGACCCCAAAAATTTATGATGAAACGAGCATCATAAACAATCCTCCACAAGCTGATGCTTATGTGTGTGGCAGCGACCAAATATGGTGTGGTGATTGGGCTTATTATTTAAATTTTGCGTCCGAAAATGCTATAAAAATCGCATACGCACCCTCGATGGGTGGCATTACTAATTTCTCACCCGAATATGAGGCGCAAATGAAACGACTGATACATCGGTTAGATTTTGTAGGAATGCGTGAGCAGTCGGGGGTGGAGGTTTGCAAACGATTGGGTAGAACCGATGCAGTTCAGGTGGTTGACCCCACATTGCTTTTAGACACGAAAGATTATGATAAAATAAGGATTCCGGTGGCTACCCCAAAGCCCTATCTGTTTCTCTATCTACTCGGCAATCCCATCGGCTATAAAACAAAATATTTCTATGACTATGCAGCTTCCCAAGGGCTGGATGTCGTATATGTGGCAAGTCAAGGGAAAGTCGATGATTACGAGAAATTCCCTGCCCAAGTCGGCGAGTGGGTTGAGTTGCTTGCCAACGCCGAAATGGTAATAACAAACTCTTTCCATTGCACCGTGTTCTCATTGATATACCATCGTAGGGTGGTAACAGTGCCGCTTGTGGGAGGATATGAGCGAATGAACACCCGAATAAATGAGTTACTTGAAAATGCAGGACTTGAAGATTTGATATTAAATAAGGAGTTGGAATACTACCAACAAGATGATTGGGATTTTAGCGGTTTTGATATGTACAAGAACTCTGAGTTGAAGCGTACCTCAGATTATTTTGACAAAATCATAGGTTCAAAATCGATATGAAATTGGCTGAATTGAAAGACCTTCTGCTATCCGATTGGGAAAGATATACTCGGTTGGGAGAGAAGTTGGGGTGTGAGCAAATGATTATCAATGCGTTGACTGGTAAAAACCACGCAGCCTCATTTTTATTTTGGTGGAGAATCGCATCTTCTTGTCGGCGAAGGACTCCATTAGGCTTTGTCGCACACTTCATGACCGACAGAATTGGCCGGAAATATGGCATACAAATTCCAATCGGTACTAAGATAGGCAGAGCGTTCTACATCGGACACGGAATAGGGATTGTGATTAATGGCAATACAACAATCGGAGACAATTGCTCCATAAGCCAGTTCCTAACCATAGGCAGCAACAAAGGAACTCCCGCCCGAATTGGCAATAACGTGTATATCGGGCCTAACGTGTGTCTTGTCGAAGATGTTGTAATAGGTAATAATGCTAAGATAGGTGCTGGAGCAGTTGTCGTCAAGGATATTCCAGCGAATGCAACAGCAGTGGGTAATCCCGCAAGAATCATTATTAAACAGACAGAACTATAACATGCCAAAGATTACTGTTTTCACACCATCGTATAACAGAGCTTACATATTGCCGCAACTGTACAACAGTCTTGTACAGCAGACATCTAGCGACTTTGAATGGGTGGTTGTAGATGATGGCTCGTCGGACAACACATCTGAACTGCTATCGCAGTGGGAGAAGTGTGCCTGCTTCCCAATCAAATGGCAAACGCAGCCCAACCAAGGGAAGCATATTGCCATTAACACCGGAGTGTCGATGGCTTCGGGCGAATTGTTTTTCATTGTCGACAGCGATGATTATTTGACTCCCGATGCTATTGAGAAAGTAATAAGGTTTTGGGAAAGCGAACAGCGGGGCGATGATATTAGTGGCATAATAGGGTATCGCTCCTTTGCTTCCAATAAATTGGTGGGCACACCACTACCACCCGACATCAAGCGATGCAAATTGTGCGAAACTGGCAAAAAATATAATTCCACTGGCGACAAGGTGGTGATATACCGCACCTCGATATTACGTCGCTTTCCTTTCCCGAAGTTTGGTAATGAACGTTTCTTGCTTGAGAGTTATGTATTTAACCAAATTGACGACGAATATGATATGGTGGTGATGAACGACCGTGTGTATATGTTCCAATATCAAAATGATGGTTTGAGCCAAGACTTCAGGAAACTGTATCGAAACAACCCTATGGGGTTTCTTGCATCAACCACTCAGAACCTGAAATATGCCAACTCGATAAAGTCAAAAGTCAAGCTTCAAGCCCACATAGAGTGCTTGGCAATACGTACAAGTAATTTCCGAGTGTGGTTGCGTAGTTTTTGTTGCCTGACTGGCATACTAGCAGTATTGCCTTCTATTTACCTGTATTACAGGATTTTCATTCAAAAGGTGTCAGATGTGAAACCATACGAGGTATCAACAGAAATCAAACAATAAGAGGCATGAAGAAAGTGTTACAGGTCACCGCCGGAATGAACCGTGCTGGGGCCGAAACCATGATAATGAATATCTATCGGCATATCGACAGGTCAAAACTGCAATTCGATTTTGTGGTATATTCCGATGAGAAACAGGACTATGAGGACGAGATTACCCAATTGGGTGGCTCGGTGATACATATTCCCATCAAGCGAGGCGCAGCAATGGTGAAAAGCATTGAGGCGATACGCAAGATATTAAAGACCAACGGCCCATATTGTGCCATTCATGCCGCCACATTATTTAACAGTTCATACGCAATGCTTGCCTCGCTATTCATTCCTAACTTGGTGCGAGTTGTTCATTCTCATAACACGGGGAACAAACGAAAGAACAGCTTATTAGACAAGTTGTACGAATTCCTGTCACGATTGATAATCATCTCGATGGGGCAGAAATTCCTAGCCTGTGGAGAGGAAGCCGGGAAATTTCTTTTTGGGAAGAAATTCACACAAAAGGGGGTGGTTCTCAACAATGCCATCGATATTGATCTGTTCTACGACGCCAATAAAGATGCCGTGGCTCGCCTAAGGGGAGAATTGGGAATAAGTAACGGAACCTTGGTAATAGGCAATGTAGCCCGACTAGAGGAGGTGAAGAACCATGCAAAAATGATAGAAATAGCTCGGCAAATGAAAAGTCGCCAGATAGAGTTCAAAATGCTATTTATAGGAAGAGGAGGCCTGGAAAACAAGATTAGGGCGGAAATCAAGCGATATGGACTTGAAAAAGAGGTACTTCTTTTAGGAATAAGGTCCGATATTCCCGACTTGCTGCACACGATGGATGTGCTGCTTATGCCATCTATCTTTGAAGGCAACCCTGTGTCGTTGATCGAAGCGCAAGCCGCCAGTGTGCCGTGCGTAATTTCTGATATCATAACTGACAAGATTGACATGGGGCTTCAGCTTGTATCGAAGGTGGCATTGAGCGCTAATGCCGACAACTGGGTTAACCACATACTGAAAGCCTCGAAATCTGCCAAGCCATCCAAGGAACAAGTAGTCGAAGGTCTACGCAAGCACGGCTATGACCTCAACGAAACTACAAAACTGCTGACCGATATATATCTAGGGAACCAATGAGTGTGGCAACAAGAACCAATAACACCCCCGGGTATTTGCTCCTATGTGGAGCTATTCTGACAATCATTGCTGTTTCAGGATTTGGTCATTCTATAAATGTTAATGAGGTAATGGCCATATCGTTTGCATTTGTTGCAAGCATCTATGCTTTTCTCCCTTACAACAATATTCCACCATTGGGGAAATTGACTTGCCTATTTGTATTACTCTCATGTTGTGTGATAGCACTCAACGTAATGCTGAGTGAGTTCAAGGTATACAAAATAGTCAATTTTACATCGCTATTTGGTCTGCTCATCGGCACTGGCATCATATCAGAACTAAAATGGGAAAATATGAATATGTACCGCATTGGTTTGATGATTTCCAGTTTCGCTCTGATTGTTATATACCTATTTCTGCCCGGGCATCTGCTTTATGGTTGGAATTCCAATTCGGCTATATTCCTGATTCCCATCCTTCTGTTAGGAATGTCGTTGATTTATTGTTCCGGTGAGGTTACTTCACGAAAGAAATATATCGGCTTTTATAGCTGCGCACTGGTTGGATTTGCGTTAATATCGTCATTGGATAATCGTAGTTCATTGTTGGCTCTATGCCTGTTTAGTGTCATTCCCTTATTCCCATGGGTATTAAGCAATCAGAAGTGTTTCCGTTGGATTTATGCTGTCATCATAGCAATGGGGGTTATCACACCATTCTTTCAAGATTATATCGCAAATAACGAGTTATTCCAGGATATCATCTCATTGACAAAAGGAGATAAAATGGGAGGGTTCAATGGCAGAGAAATATTGTGGCATAAGGCTGTTGGTATTATCGAGGAGAATCCCATGATGGGGAAAGAGGGCTGGCGGGTCATCTATTTCCACAATTTCTCGCTCGATGTGCTGATACAATATGGCTGGCTGGGCTGGGTAACATTTAGCACTATTGTGATTGTAATCCTTGAACGCTGTTTCGTGCCAGGAAGCAAATATAACATACTGCTATATGCATTCATCGTATTGCTGCTATTAAACACCTACGAAAATGCGTTTCTTGCCAATAACTATTTCACGATATTCCCATATTTCTTAACAGGTATAGCTTGGAGATATGCTAAGCAAAAACAACAAAGAAAGATAGTATGGACAACACACAGAAACTCTTATTTATAATGGATACATTCCCGCTGGGTGGGATTAGCAAAAGTTTACTAGCCTTGCTCAATGAGCTTGATTACAGCAAGTATGAGATAGATATGTTACTCATGAGGCAAGAAGGGATATTTGTGCCAATGATTCCCCGGCAAGTCACTTTGCTGCCAGAACCGCTGCTAATGGAATTTAGGGATCCTCACCCAAAGAATCTCTTGAGAAACTTATTAAGGTTGCCGTTCCATGAATGGCTTAAATGGGCTGGGTTTTCAATGAAATGCTGTTTTGCTCGTATCGTAGGGGGCTTGCACCGACATATACAAGTGATGGATACATGGCTCGGGCACAACACACCATCGGTCAATAAACATTACGACGCTGCCATAGCCTACCAAGGAGGACGTTGCATTTATTACCTAGTGGAAAAAATAGATGCAAAGGTAAAGATAGGCTATGTACACACTGACTACAAAATGAGCGAAGTGGATTATATGCTTAAACCGACAGATAAATGCTATTTTCCACGCTTGTCGGCTATCGTAACCATTTCCCAAAAATGCAAACAGTCTCTGATAGAGGAATTCCCTGAAATTGCTAATAAAATAAACGTCATAGAAAATATATGCTCTCCAAGATTGATTCGCTCTTTAGCCAACGACCCAATTCATGATTATGATGAAGGCCTTGATGTAGGAGTTAGAATTGTCACAATGGGCAGATTTGACATACAAGTTAAAGGCATAGATATTGCCATTGCGGCTGCTAAAATACTACGGACCGAAGGTGTTAAATTCAGATGGTATTTTGTAGGCGACGGCAATCAAAGACCTAAAGTGGAGAAACTTATTTCCGACAATGCCTTGCAAGAAGATTTCATACTGCTCGGTGCTAAGGCAAATCCATATCCGTACATACGGCAATGCGACATATATGTGCAGCCGTCACGCTATGAGGGAAAATCGGTAGCACTCGACGAAGTAAAGGCGTTGCAGAAGCCTGTGGTTGTGACCAACTTTTCCACAGTCTATGACCAATTCATTGATGGCAAAACTGCCCTTATATGCGAAATGACCCCAACAGATGTCGCCAACAAAATTAAAAGGCTGATTGAGGATAAGGCTCTTAGGAATTCATTGGTCTCGAACTTACAGCAAGAGAAAGTCGGGAACGAAGAGCAGGCACAGGTGTTTGAGTCGTTAATTTCGTCGATGCTATGATAAAAACTATCATTCAAGCTGGATTTGGCAACCAGCTGTTTCAATATGCCACAGGATATGCTCTGGCTAAACGCTTGAAGCAGCAATTAGTGCTTGACACCAGTTTTTTTGACTATGTGAAAGGCTCTAATGCCGACAATGTCCGGGTTAATAATCTGAATCTGTTGCGACTCGATAATCCCGAATTTGACAGCTCTCCCCAGACGTATTGGAAATATCGTTATGGTGTTCTCTTGCGTAAAACTCCCTTTTGGCGTTTACTTGGTTTTACCTCTCGGGTCGTGTGGGAGGATGTTGCCAATTGCAGGGAGTTTCAAGCTGAATTGTTTAACGGTATAGAACGATACCGTAACTTTGCAATATATGGCTTTTGGCAGAATACAAATTATTTCAAAGATGTGATTGTTGACCTGAAGCGGCAATTTGTGCCAAATTATCAACTTGCTGGCGAGGTTAGCAAACTTAATTCAGAGATAAGTTCAAATACTGATTCGGTCGGTGTGCATATTCGCAGAGGCGATTTTGTTCGGTTGGGCTGGAACAAAGGGGCTGATTATTACAGGGCAGCTATCGGTATCATGCGCCAAAGCCTCAACAGACCACACTTTTATATATGCACCGATGATAAGGTATGGGCTCGCAATGAATTTAAGGAAGAACGAGATATTGAGATAATTGATATTACGTCTGCTACCCAAGACATTGATGAGTTCTTTCTACTTTCCATGTGCCATCACCAGATAATTTCAGAAAGCACATTTGGATGGTGGGCTGCATATCTGAATATGCATACCGACAAGCGCATCATTATCCCAGCCGATGCACAAGGTGAAATTTTCAATCAATATAACTGGACAAGAATATAATCCATAATGATTCCCAAAATCATCCATTATTGCTGGTTTGGTCGTGGGGCTATGCCGGCTAGTGCCTATAAGTGTATCGACAGTTGGAAGAAATTTTTACCCGACTACGAAATCAAGTTGTGGAATGAGGATAATTTCGACGTCAATATGATACCATATACACGAGAAGCTTACGAGGCCAAGAAATTTGCTTTTGTGAGCGATTTTGCCCGGTTTTGGGTTCTGTATAAATATGGCGGGCTGTATTTCGACACCGATGTCGAAGTAATTCGCCCGCTGAACGATATTATCGAGCGAGGACCATTTATGGGGCGTGAAAGAAATGTCAAACCTGCACCAGGAGGCGAATGTACGTGTGCCGTCGCCCCGGGACTTGGTCTGGGAGTAAACCCAGGACTTGGTCTGTACAAAGAAATTATCGAGTTTTATTCATCCCTGCATTTTACATTGTCTGAAAATGGGATGCCGCCCAAGACCATTGTGGATCATACCACATCTGTACTGTGCCGGCACGGACTGAAAGCCACCAACGACATCCAACTATGTGCCGGAGTATGGATTTACCCAAAAGAATATTTTGCACCAAAGGATGTAGACACGCATTTGCTCGAAATTACTGATAATACACGCACTATCCACCACTATGATGCCTCTTGGGCCGAATGGTATGACAAAGCTGCTGGAATACGAGGCATCAAACTGCGTAAGATCTTAGGACAGCGAATAGGTAACTTCATAAATGTGATAATCTACGAGATACAGAAGCATGGGCTACAAAGCCTGATCAGAAAGGCATTTCACAGACTGGTGCGTCGATGATGTCAAAGTTTGAAGCTTCGCTACTCAAGGGTCAGCTACCTAACAGCCATCGTCCTCGATCTCCTAAACAAATTCGCCAAAAAAATTTTATCGTCTTTATAGTGGTTTATTATTCTGCATTATGGACAGTCTCCCTTTAGTAACAATTGGCATCCCGGTCTACAATTGTGAACAATACATAGAATTGGCTATAAAATCTATATTAAAACAAACTTATGCCAATTTTGAATTGATAATAACCGATGACGGTTCAACAGATAACACGGTGGGAAAAGTCAGGAAATTTGATGATCCACGTATCAAACTGATAGCTGACGGCAAGAATCGTGGTATAAGTTACCGACTGAATCAACAAATAGATATGGCTGAAGGCGCGTTCTTTGTTCGCATGGATGGTGACGATATGATGTTTCCCACACGTATAGAGAAGCAGATAGGTTATTTGTTAGAACACCCTAACGTTGATATTGTCGGAAGCGGTGCTGTAATCATAGATGATGAAAATGCAATATTAGGATTTCGAGAAGGCAGGAATGATTTTTATTCAGTGAGAGACATAGTGTTTCGTTCAAGGTACATCCACCCTACGGTATCGGGGCGAATAGATTGGTTCAGGAAATATCATTATAAAGAAGATTACAACGGTTGTGAAGATCGAGACTTGTGGATTAGAAGCTTTAATGATAGCAAAATGCATTGCTTTGATGAACCTTTGATGTTTTATCGAGACACAACAGATTTCAAACTTCGCACATATCTCTACAGAATGAAACAAGGCAGAATAATGCGAATAGGAGAAAGACGCATAATTGGTAATTTATCGATTGTTATAGAGTATGTTACTCGAAACTATATAAAGACCATTGCTGTATATTTACTTAGCAAACTAGGATTGGGAAAATTTGTGGTTTCAAGACGGAATAATCCTTTGGATGCTTCTTTGACTGCTATATATTCAACTCAAATAAAGAACATTATTGATGCAGACAATAGCTATTGTAAATCGCACTAATCTGAAAAACTTCGGTTCAGTTCTTCAAGTATATGCTTTGTGCGAAGCCATAAAAAGACTGGGTTATCATTCTGAGGTCGTATGGCAGAGCGGTAATATGTCTAATAATCAAGATATACGTCCCGTTAAAGTTATTAGAACCCTGTTAAGATTGTGTTCACACCCTTTGCTTCTTTGGTCAGCAGTAAAAGCAATTATAGAAGCAAAATCACAAGTCATTGATGAATTAAAAGAGAAAAAGTTCAATGACTTTGTTGCCGCTAATTTTGTCCAATCTTTCTACGATCCTGAAGAAATTACAAAAATGGCTGCTACCGACAAGTTTTATAAGTTTGTCTGTGGAAGTGACCAAATATGGAGTTCTACAACCTTGTACCCCGACCCGATGATGTATCTTCGTTTTGCCCCAAAAGGGAAACGAGTTGCCTACGCTCCCAGTTTAGGGCGCAATTACATTCCTAACTATAATAAGAAAATCCTTAAAAAATATATTAGTGATGTGCCATGTCTTTCTGTAAGAGAAGACGAGGGGCGTAGACTTATCAAAGAATTGACAGGCCGAGATGCATTAGTTGTCGCAGATCCAACTTTGTTATTGTCTAGTAGGGATTGGGATAGTTTGAAAATAGAAATTGAAACACCAGGAAACTATGTACTTTGTTATTTCCTTGATACTCCCTCTGATGATGTTAAAACTAATATCTGCAAATATGCAAGCTTGTCAGGTAGAGACATCGTAGTTCTAGGCAAACTAAATAATCTGAATTATCCTCAAAATAAAATACATTTTCCTGTCGCAGGCCCTGGAGAGTTCTTACATTTAATCAGCAATGCAAGTATGGTGATTACAGACTCTTACCATGGGATGCTCTTTGCTATCAACTACCGCAAGAAATTTTGGTCTGTTGAACGAGCATATAGTCAATATGATCAATCGTCACGACAACTAACCGTCCTATCTCGTCTTGACTTGAAAGAGAGATATTTAAAAAAAGATTTTAATTTCTCTGATGCGAATATTGACTATGTGAGTGTGCGAACAAAGATTGAAGATTTTGTCACAGAGTCTATGGATTATTTAAAGCAGTCTTTAGAGTAATAATATGGGGCATATTGAAAATTTTTGGATAGATTCTAACACTACAGATCAAGCAAAACGATGGAAATGTAGTGGTTGCTCAGCCTGTGAAAGTATCTGTGGCAAAAAAGCCATCACAATGCATATCGACCAAGAAGGTTTTATGTATCCCGTTGTGAACAGAGATCTTTGCGTGGATTGTGGATTATGTGTAAGTGTTTGTCCTATAAGCAATCGATGCGAGAATGATGCAGTTTATCTTAAATCATTTGGCGGCTTTTCAACCAATGAACGAGTAATTAACTCATGCGCTTCTGGAGGAGTTGCTACTACATTGGCTATTGCAACCATACAAAACGGAGGTTCTGTATTTGGGGTACAATATAGTTACGACTACAGCTCCGCAGAATATATCAAAATTGACAGTCTTGATGGTTTATGGTCATTGTGCAGTTCTAAGTATATACAACCCTTGAAAACAGGGATCCATGCTCTTGTGAAGGAAGAATTACTTACAGGGCATCCTGTCCTATTCGTTGGTTGTCCTTGCGATGTAGCTGCATTGAAAAGGTATCTACATAAAGAATATGACAACCTACTTACTTGCGAATTGTTTTGTGCTGGTATAACCTCTGCTAAACTTTTGGCCGATTATCTAGCCATGCGGGAAAAGAACGTCGGTTCAAAACTTGTTGCATTCAATGTAAGAAACAAAGATAAAGGTTGGTTTGTACAGCATATAAAAGAAGAATATGAGAATGGCAAAATATTCTACAAAAACCATTTCGGCACATACTTGGGTTACGGATTTTTAACATTTCGACGCCCTTCATGCTATCACTGTCAGTATAAGCAAAATACGACATATTGCGACATTAAGGTTGGCGATTTCTGGGGAATTAAAAACACTGATCCTTTTTGGAATCCCAAAGGTGTCTCAGTCATTCTAGCAAAGACACAAAAAGGTGTTACTACTCTTGAAGCACTAAAAGAATTTCAACTGTATGAAGTCGATTATGCAAAAGCAACAGCTAACAATAATGGGTTTGTAGGCACACCCAATAATACATTAGAGGCAAAAAGGAATATTTTTGCTCATGAGTTTATATATAATGGCTTGTTAAAGGCCTGTAAAAAAACAGCTCCTTTAAGTTTTTGGATTAAATATTATGTGCCATCCTCGTTTCATAGTGCATTAAAGAGATTATATCATTCGATTATTGATAAAAAATATGAAACAAATAACAGATAAAACTCAGGAGGCGCAAAACTATTTCTTTCTTTTGATTTAGACGAGGCAATGTCGTCGTTGCCACGGTCGATATCGACGCATTGATCCGCGAGTTGTCCACTCACATCGTTCATTGACATACACTATACACTCTGATTATGCGAATTAAGATTTTACACATTCAGGTATTGCCCAAGTTATCGGGAGTGCAAAAAGTGTCGCTTGAGATATTTAAGAAGCTAAACAATGAAAAGTATGACAAATATATACTTTTCAGTGACTCAATTGGTTATGGTGACAGGGCTGAATGTATTAAAGAGTTTGAAGCAACAGGAGCTAAAGTATTGTTCTCAAAGCACCTCAAACGTGAAATTGGTATAAGTGATTTCCCTGCACTGTTTGAATTATATAAACTATGTAAACGTGAAAAATTTGACATTGTACATACCAACTCAACTAAACCAGGAATCATAGGGCGTATAGCTGCTTTCGTGGCAGGAGTTCCATTAGTTGTGCATACCGTTCATGGACTATCATTTCATAAATTTGTAAAGTTCCCCATTTGGCAATTTTATTGGGCTTGTGAAATGATCGCCTCGTGTTTTTGTCACAAAATAATAATAGTAAACAAGTACTACTTGAAGTATTTTAAGTGGTTTAAGAATAAGACATGCACTATTTATAATGGTGTAGATTATAGTAAATTCCCAACCTCAAACATAAATGGTTATGTGGAAAAGCATGGGAGGGTTAATGTCTTATTTGTGGGAAGATTAGATAAACCAAAGAATCCATTGTTATTATTAGAAGCAGCGCGGAGACTAAGAATTACTCATCCTAATGTTCATTTCCGTTTAGTTGGAGATGGAGAATATATGGAGCAATGTCGTAGATTTATTAGCGATAACCAACTTCATGATTACGTTAGTTTGGAAGGATGGCGTACAAATGTTTATAACTACTATCAACAAAGTGATATTTTTGCGGTTCCATCCATATATGAGGCTTTCGGAATAATGTTTCTTGAAGCTGGTTATTACAAATTACCAGTTTGTTCGACAACTGCAGAAGGTATCCCAGAGGTTGTAATAAATAATTTAACAGGTGTACTTTGTGAACCAAATGATGTCGATGCATTCACAAAGAATCTTACCTTATTAATTGACAACGCTGAATTGCGTAAACAAATGGGAGAAAATGGCCATACTCGTGTTACAGAATGTTTTAACTCCTCCATAATGGTAAGTGAATACTTAAAAATATACAAAAACGGCATCCGCAAGTAAACACTTGATTCAAAGTTTATTGTCAACAATCATTAAGAATATAATAATGAAAACAGCCTTAATCACTGGGATTACAGGCCAGGACGGCTCGTTCCTGGCTGAACTGTTGTTGGACAAAGGGTATGACGTTCACGGCACGATCCGCCGTTCGTCGACCGATTACCGCGAGCGTATTGCTCATCTGGAGGGAAAACCTCATTTCCACCTGCATTATGCTGACCTTGGCGACTCGATGAGTATTCTGCAGGTCGTTGGAAAAGTACGTCCTGATGAGATTTATAATCTGGCGGCTCAGAGCCATGTGCAGGTTTCGTTCGATGCTCCGGAGTTCACGGCCGACGTCGATGCTACGGGTGTGCTGCGCATCCTTGAGGCCGTACGCCAGTGCGGACTTGCCGATACCTGCCGCATCTATCAGGCTTCGACCTCGGAGCTTTATGGCAAGGTGGAGGAGGTCCCGCAGAACGAGAAGACCCCGTTCCATCCCTACAGCCCCTATGCCGTAGCCAAGCTCTATGGATATTGGATCATCAAGGAGTACCGCGAAGCCTATAATATGTTCTGCTGCTCGGGTATTCTTTTCAACCATGAGTCCGAGCGCCGTGGCGAAACCTTCGTGACGCGCAAGATCACCCTCGCAGCCGCCCGTATCGCTCAGGGCAAGCAGGACAAACTCTACCTGGGTAACCTTTCGTCGCTGCGCGACTGGGGATATGCCAAGGATTACGTGGAGTGCATGTGGCTGATCCTGCAGAACAAAAAGCCCGAAGATTTCGTAATTGCCACGGGCGAGCAGCACTCTGTCCGGGAATTTTGCTATCTTGCCTTCAAATACGTGGGCATCGAGCTGGAGTTTGTCGGCGAGGGCGAGAACGAAAAGGGTATCGACAAGGCCACGGGCCGTGTGCTGGTGGAGGTCTCGAAGGACTTCTATCGTCCGACGGATGTCGTAAACTTGTGGGGTGACCCCTCGAAGGCCAAGGCCGAACTGGGCTGGAATCCCACGAAGACCTCGTTCGAGCAGCTGGTGAAGATCATGGTCGATGCCGACATGGCAAAAGTGGCCGTGGAGCGTGCCGGAGATGAGATCCGCACGAACCTGGCCGAGTACCTCGAGAAGGGTATCGTAAAATAGGACGCCTTATGATGGAGAAAAACGCAAAAATCTATGTCGCCGGCCACCGTGGTATGGTCGGTTCGGCCATTGTCCGCGAGTTGCAGCGCCAGGGCTATACGAATATCATTACCCGGACCCACAAGGAGCTGGATCTGACGCGCCAGGAGGCCGTAGAGCGCTTCTTTGCCGAGGAGCGTCCCGAATATGTCTTCCTCGCAGCGGCGAAGGTCGGCGGTATCGAGGCCAACCAGAGCGCCTTGGCCGACTTCATGTACGACAACATGATCCTCGAGATGAACGTCATCCACGCCGCCTGGCAGAACGGCTGCAAGAAGCTGGAATTCCTGGGCTCGTCGTGCATCTACCCGCGCATGGCTCCGCAGCCGATGAAGGAGTCGTGCCTGCTGACTTCGGAGTTGGAGAAGACGAACGAGGCCTATGCGCTGGCCAAGATTTCGGGTCTGAAGTATTGCGAGTTTCTGAACCGCCAGTACGACACGGACTACATCAGCGTGATGCCGACGAACCTCTACGGTCCGAACGACAACTACCACCCGACGCACAGCCATGTGCTTCCGGCTTTGATCCGCCGCTTCCACGAGGCCAAGGAGCAGGGGCTTCCCTACGTGACCTGCTGGGGCGACGGCAGCCCGTTGCGAGAGTTCCTCTATGTGGATGACCTGGCCAATCTGTGCGTCTTCCTGATGAACAACTACTCGGGCAACGAGACGGTGAATGCCGGCACGGGCAAGGAGTTGACGATCAAGGCGCTGACCGAACTGGTTGCCAAGGTTGTCGGTTACGAGGGCGAGATCCGCTGGGATACCTCGATGCCGAACGGCACGCCGCGCAAGCTGCTCGACGTCTCGAAGGCCACGGCATTGGGCTGGACCTACAAGACCGAACTTGAGGACGGCATCCGCCTTGCCTACAAGGACTTCCTGGAAAACCCGATGCGGGCCGAACGATAAATCGACAGGGCTTATGACAGCCAATAATCGGTACTGTGTCATCATGGCCGGAGGTATCGGCAGCCGGTTCTGGCCGGCCAGCCGACGCCATCTTCCCAAGCAGTTCCTCGATATTCTGGGCACCGGGAAGAGTTTCATTCGCCATACATTCGAGCGTTTTGCGCCGATCATTCCGGCGGAGAACTTCCTTGTCGTTACGAATGCCGCCTACCGGCAACTGGTTCTCGAACAGATCCCCGAGCTCCGGCCCGAACAGGTGCTGTGCGAGCCCGTCGGACGCAATACGGCTCCCTGCATCGCCTATGCGGCCTTCCGCCTCAAGGCGCTGCAGCCCGACTCGACGATGGTCGTGGCGCCGTCCGACCACTTCATCTTCGATGAGGAGGAGTTCCGGCGCAACATCACCTCCTGCATGGAGTTCGCCGAGACGCACGACGCGCTGGTTACCATTGGTATCCGCCCCTCGCGCCCCGATACGGGCTACGGCTACATCCAGACTGCATCCGCCGAGGAGATCTCGCCCGTTGCATCGTTCCGCGAGAAACCCGATCTGAAGACCGCCATGAGCTATCTGGCGGCGGGTAATTACCTGTGGAATGCCGGTATCTTCGTTTGGTCGACGCGGAGCATTCTCTCCGCGCTCGAACGCCATCTGCCGGAGGTATACGGCCTCTTTGCCGGGCAAGCTGACAAATTCGCTACGCCCGAGGAGCAAAACTCCGTGGAGGAGATCTTTGCGCGCTGTCCGTCGATTTCGATTGATTACGGTGTTCTGGAACAGGCCGATAATGTCTTCGTGCGGAGCTCGGATTTCGGTTGGAACGACGTCGGGACGTGGGGCTCGCTCTACGAACTCTCGGCGAAGGATGCCGATGGCAACGTCGTGCCGACCTTCTCGAAACTCTACGATACGACCGACAGCCTGATCAAGGCGGCCGAAAAGAAGGTCGTCGTCGTGGATTCGCTGCACGACTATATCGTGGTCGATACGCCGGATGCCCTGCTGATCTGCCCGCGTTCGCACGAGCAGCACATCAAGCAGGTTCTCGACGATCTTACGCCGCTCGAGGAGGGTTGCTTCGTGTAGATGCCGCCTCATTTGAACAGAAAGGGCCGGTTTCGAACTTCGAAACCGGCCCTTTTTTTGTCCTCAAACGGGCTGTCTTTGGCGCTCGACGCTGCCGAGTTGAGGTCGAAATTGAGCGGTTAAGCCGCGGAAATACGTGGCTGAAACTTCTTTTTGATGAGCCGGGAAACACGTATTATAGTGCCTAATTTTATGCAGTCGAATCGCCAGAAAGCGCTCTGAACTGCTAAAGCTAAACTGCAAATCGGGTATTCTATTCGCGAAAAATTGAATCGAATCGAGCCTTTTTACGGGGTAAATCCAAGTAGGATTTGCCCCGTTTTTGTGCGCGGTAATGTGCAAAAACGAGGTTCTGCGGAGCCAATCTCAAGTGAAAAAGGCGAGGACTCGTTGATCGCTTGAAAATCGGTCTCGGCACACGGGGTGCCCGGTAAAAAACGACGACTTCGGAGGAGTTTTCAACCCCCTTGCGGGCAAGTTGTTTTGCGTTACGGAAAATATTTCGCGTAACGGAAAACACAACTTGCCGGGGTCAAAACATATAATGTTTCTGACCCCAAAAATGGGTCGAATATCACGTCCCGTTCCCGCTTGTTCGCCGGCCAGCGCAAAGAGGCGAACCGTCCGTTCCCGAAACCGACTTCGGGAACAAAACCGGTCAAAATGGATGGGCCCGGAAGGCTCGCCCTTCCAAAAAGTGACTGACTGATTGACGTCAGTACTGACTGACTTCAGTGCTGATTGAATGACTGAATTCAGTACTGACTTCAGTACTGACTGACGTCCGGAAGTCTTGACGACATGACGTCGAGAAGTCTTGACGCCCAGAATTCATGGTCTTCTGATTCCCAGTTGTGCTGTTTTGTTGTTTTGTCGTTGTACAGTTGTGTTGTTTTATTGTTTTGCTGTTTTGTTGATGTCAGTATGGATGGGCCGATGGAGATCCCGATGCCGGGTGGAAGGTCGGAGGTTTTCCGGGCCCGTGGATGCGAATCCGAACGCCTCCCCGAGGAGCACACTCTTCCGAGGTGGGTGGTGCCGATCGGGTAGGGGAGGGCTACCCGCACCGCGGAGGAGGTCCCTCGTGAGCGGAATTTCGGTGCCGTAACGGAGCCGGTGCGGATGGTATCCGGGTTCGGACGTCAGCTTCCACCGCGGAGCCTGGTCCGGGACGGATTTTTGACGCCGATACGCTCGTCCGCCGCCGCTGAATCCCCGACCAGTTCCGGCGCGTCGAGGAAGATCGGCGGCAAAACCGCCTGCGGCTCGATGCGCCCCGGCCCGACGGCTCTGCGGTACCTTTGCGGCCGAAACGGATGCCATCCGCTCGGACGGCACTCCCGGGACGGCGCGGAATCCCGGGATACCCCGCCTGCATTCCGCCCCAATGCCGATCCCCCGGCGTGCCGCCTGACCCCCCCCCGGACGGCATGCCCGAATCCCGCCCTTTGGGAGGCGTTGCATCCCCGAAACCGACGCCAACCGGTGCCACACCGACGCCAACCACTGCCATAGCGCGCCGATGGCGGATCAATCGGCCCGGGATGCCCTATCTTCGCTCACGAAACCCTAAACGCACAAGATTATGGAGTACATGATGGTTGAAAAACGGAGTTACGACCGCCTGGTCGCACGCATCGAGGCGTTGGCACGGCGGGTGTCGGAGCTGTGCCGGCGTCAGGACAAGACCCTGCAGCACTGGCTCGACAACGAGGAGGTGTGCCTCCTGCTGAACATTCAGAAACGGACCCTGCAGCGTTACCGCGAACGGGGCCTGCTGCCCTGCACGCAGATCCGCCACAAGGTCTACTACAAAACCGCGGATGTTGAACGACTGCTGGCTTCGGCGGCCCACCGCTGCCGGCGCCAGTCGTAAAACGGGACGGTTATGGACAAGCAATCGGTTTTTCAAACGGACGAACGTCCGGAGTCGCTGCTCCGGACGCTGGAGCAGATGGAACAGGATCTGGACCGCTGCATCGGGGCGCTCCGTCCGACGCTGGGCGGCGAACGCTACCTGACGGATCGCGAGTTGTCGGAACGGCTGAAGATCAGCCGCCGTACGCTGCAGGAGTATCGCTCCTCGGGCGAGATCCCCTATTACTGCGTCTGCGGCAAGGTGCTCTACCGCGAGTCGGATATCGAGCGGGTGTTGGAAGAGCACTATTTCGCCTTGCCATGATGGCGGGGCCTTGTCGGCAAACGAAAGACGGCCCGGAGTGCTCCGGACCGTCTTTGGCGCGTCGCCCAGTAGAAAACAGGGCGGAGCTACTCCGCCTTTCGGAAGTCGATGGTGATGGTCTTGCCGTCGTACGTCCACTGTCCCTGGTAAATTTCCAAATTGTCCGGTTTCGTATCATTGTCGAACCAGGCCGTGATCGGGAATTTCGACTCTCTGTCGCCGGGATTGTTTTCGCAGGACAACCACGTTAGCGCCGTGTTTGCGTTGACATCCAGCTCCGTCAACTGATTGGAGTAGCACCACAACTCTGCCAGGGCCGAGTTGTGAGTCAAATCCAATGACGTCAACTGATTGTTGGAGCAACTCAAGTAGTCCAGAACTGAGTTGTGAGCCACATCCAACGACGTCAACTGATTGGAGGAGCAGTTCAAGTTTGTCAGTGCAGTGTTTGAACTCACATCCAGCTCCGTCAACTGATTGGAGGTGCAACTCACCCAATCCAGCCCGGTATTTTGACTTAGGTCCAGTTCCGTCAACTGATTGGAGCCGCAGAACAATGTTCCCAGTTTTGTGTTTTGAGTCAGATCCAGCTCCGTCAACTCATTGTAGGAGCAGTCCAACGTCATTAGCGCCGTGTTTGCGCTGACATCCAGCAACTCCAACTGATTGGAGCCGCAGTCCAACGCCATCAGCGCCGTGTTTGCGCTGACATCCAGTGACGTCAACTGATTGGTATTGCACCACAAATCCGTCAGCTTCGTGTTCGCACTCACATCCAGCTCCGTCAACTGATTGTTGTCGCAGCTCAACTCAGTCAGTTCCGTGTTTTGGGACAGATCCAGTTCCGTCAACTGATTCCAGCGGCAGTCCAACACCGTCAGAGCCGTGTTCTGGCTGACATCCAGTTTCGTCAAATGATTTTCGCTGCATCTCAACTCAGTCAGCGCCGTGTTTTGACTCACATCCAGCTCCGTCAGCTGATCGTACTCGCAGTCCAACGTCGTCAGCGCCGGGTTCTGACTCACATCCAGCTTCGTCAACGGATTGTTGTAGCAGGACAATACTGTCAGCGATTCGAAATACTCGATTCCTTGCAGGGATGTCAGGGTGCCGGGGTTTTCATAAGTTCCCGAAACATCCAGTTCGGTCATTGTGGCGATCTTTTCCATATCCTCCGGCGTGATATTCTCCGCGTCGGCAATAATACCCTGTTTCTGCAACTCCTTCGCAAAGTCCGGGTCGAACAGGGTGGTGAAATCCGTGTCGTCGGATGCCGCTGCCTGGGTGACGGTCAGCCGCACGCTCTGCTCCCCGCAGGCCAGATCGGCGTAAGCCGTGCGGGCCGATGTCCGGTAATTGCGGGTGGCCGACAGTTCGACGGTCTGTTCGCCGGCCGTACCGCTCGCGGGCGTGACGGTCAGCCAGTCGGCGGCGGATTCGGCATCGTCGTACACGACCGAGAGGGTCCAGCCGGCCGCGGCGGTAAACGCGACCGTTGCGGTCCGATTTTCGACGGCGTCAAGCGCATATTCGGTCTTCTCGATGGTCAGGGTCCCGGGAAGGGGATTGCCGCCATCATCCTTCTTGCAGCCGGCGAAGGCAAGGGCGGCAGCAAGTGCCAGCAGGTAAAATGATTTCAGGTTTTTCATGGCGTATGATTCATGATCGGTTAAAACTCGGTTCCTGGGGTGAGGTTATTCCGCCTTCCGGAAGTCGATGGTGGTATCCCGATTATTGTATACCCACGATAAGTAGTTGATCGACAAACTCTCCGGACGCGTCTCGTTGTCGAACCAGGCCGTGATCGGGAATGTCGAAAGTCCGTTGCCGGGATTCCTTTCACACCGCAAGTAGTTCAATGCCCGGTTTTTGCTGATATCCAACCCCGTCAACAGATTGTCAAAGCAATGCAGCTCCTGCAATGCCGTGCAATGGCTGATATCCAGCGACGTCATGCCATTGTCGCAGCAGTCCAATTTCTGCAGCTCCGGGCATTGGCCGAGGTCCAGCGTCGCCAACTGATTGTCGCGGCAGTTCAGTTCTTTCAGGGCTGTACAACCGTTGATATTCAACGACGTCAACCTGCCTTTTTTGCAACTCAGAATCTCCAACGCCGTGCACCCGCCGGCATCCAACGACGTCAATCTGTCCCCTTCGCAGTCCAATGTCTGCAACGCTGTGCAGCCGCTGACATTCAACTTCGTAAATTCTGTTCTTAAACAGTATAGTAGTGTCAGTGTTGAACAGCCGCTGACATCCAGTGAGGTCCAAGCCGTTTCTTGGAAACCCAGATGTTTCAGCGATTTGAAAAACTCGATACCCCGCAGGTCGGTCAGAGATTCGGAACTGCTGTGGCCACTCCCAATTTCCAGTTCGGTGACGATGGCAATCGTTTCCATGTCTTGCCGCGTGATCTTTCCCACATCGGAAATAATGTCTTCCTGTTCCAGAAAATCCGCGAATACCGGGTCGAAGAGCGAGGTGAAATCCGCATCGGCGGATGCCCCTGTCTGGGTAACGGTTATCTGCACGGTCTGCGCTCCGCAGGCGATGTCCACATAAGCCGTGCGGGACTCCTCCGTGATTCGGGGCGCGGCGGTCAGTGTGACGCTCTTGCTGCCGGCCGTGCCGATTGCGGGCGTGACGGTCAGCCAGCCCGAGTCTTCGCCGGTGACGGAGAGTGTCCAGGCGGCCGAGGCCGTGAAGGAGAGGGTCGTAGAGCGGTTGTCGATGGCGTCGAGCGTATATTCGGTTTGTTCGATGGTCAGAGGCTGTGGGGTGTCAGATCCTTCATCCTTGCTGCAGGCGGCAAGGGAAAGGAGGGTTGAAAGGGTCAGCAGGTAAAACGTTTTCAGGGTTTTCATCGCGTTTGTGTTTGTTATCGGTTAGGAACAAGGGTTAGGGTGGCTATTCCGTCTTTCGGAAATCGATGGCGATCGTTTTGTCGTCGTAGGTCCACTCCATGGGCAATATTCTGAGATTCGCCGGTATGTTCGAGTTGTCGAACCAGGCTGTGATCGGGAAGGTTGAAACTCCGTCGCCGGGATTGTTCTCGCACATCAATGTCCGCAACTTCGTACAAGTGCTGATATCCAGCGACGGCAGCTGATTGCTGTCGCAGGCCAGCCCCATCAGCGACGTACAATTGCTGAGATTCAGTGTCGTTAACTGATTGTTGTAGCAACTCAGGATGATCAATGATGTGCAACCGCTGAAATCCAACTCCGTCAACTGGTTGTCGGTGCAGTCCACTTCTGTCAGCGACGTACAGCCGCTGAGACTCAGCGCCGTTAACCCGTTTTTATTGCAAGACAGGTGCTGCAGCGGTGAGCTGCCGCTGAGCTTCAGCGACGTCAACCCGTTCTCATTGCAGTCCAGGTACTGCAGCGACGAGCAGCCGCTGACATCCAATGACGTTAATTGGGCCCTGTAGGCCATTATCTCCTGCAACGACGTACAGCCGGAGACATTCAGCGATGCCAACTCACTGTTGTAGCAGGTGAGCGACTTCAATGCCGTACATCCGCTGACATCCAGCGAGGTGATCGGATCCGAGCTGCAATGCAACTCGATCAGTGACGGATGATTGCGGATAACCAGCTCGGTCAGGTCCGTATCGGAGCAATCCAGTTTTCGCAGCGACTCGAAATACTCGATCCCTTGCAGGGAGGTCAAGGGTTCGGTATACTCGCTCAAATTGTCCAGCTTGATCACATTGGACAGATATTCCATATCTTGTCGCGAGATCTTTCCCGCATCGTAGATATGGCCCATCTCCTGCAATCCGCGGGCGAACGACGGGGCGAACCGGTCGGTGAAATCCGTGATGTCGGTCATGTGCTGGGTGACGGTTACCGGCGCGGGTTGCTTGCCGCAGGAGATTTCGAGACGGACTATGCGTTCCGCCTCGCCGAAATTCCTTCGGGCCGCCAGTTCGACGGTCTGGCTGCCGGCCGTGCCGCTTGCGGGCGTGACGGTCAGCCAATCCGCGTCTTCGCCGGTGACGGTGGGCGTCCAGTCGGCCGAAGCGGAGAAGGTGAGGGTTGCAGAGCGGTTGTCCAGGGCATCGAGCGTGTACTCGGTCTGTTCGATGACGAGTCCGGTATCCGCGGGGCTCGGATTGGGATCGGGGGTTGAGTCGTCGTTGCTGCAGGCGGCAAGGGCAACGGCGGCAGCGAGTGTCAGCAGGTAAAATGATTTCATAGGTATACTTATTCTATTGAGTTTGTATGTGCGTTTTTTGTCTTCGGTATGGGCGGCTCATTGCCATTGCCGGGCTCCAGACAGACCGGTTGGAAATGGTTTCTGCTCCTGTGTGGTATATGGGGTGTTGGAAATTTTTGTCCGAGGCAGTGCGTCCGAAGGTGCATGGACAGACTAAAGGTAGGTGAAAAAATCGAGAAATCCGAGGCTCCGAACACCCCGATGTGCTGAATTTGTCAGAATCGCACATTTTTGTCGAATGGGCATTTTCTGCAATTGTTGTTTGGGCACATTTTTGTCGTTTGAGCACATTTCAAAACACGCCGCCGGCCGCCTCCGGCGTGGGAAAACCCCTTGATCCCGACGCAAGGGAGCGGGCCCCGATCCTCGGTGCGGGCATCCCCGCCGCCAGGTGCCCAGCCCAACAAAACGGACGCCGCCTCCGCAACGGGAGACAGCGTCCGCTGGTATGCATAGAGACCCCTTGGGTGGGACGTTGGCGTCGGATTTCGGACCCTCCGCCGTGGCGCCACCGGTCAGCAGACCGGCTCCTCGCCGGCGATTGCCACGAGCCGGATCTCGGGCCCGGCGGGTCGGAGCAGCCAGCGGCGGAAGGCCTCGCTTTCGAGGCTCCGCAGCCGGAAGGCCAGCGCCGCGGTCATCTCCAGACTGTACAACTCCACGCCGTGAACGATCCGCAGCGTGCGGCCCCTGCGCAGCGCCTCCGAGCGGTAGATCGCCCGGATATTGGCCCGTACGGCCGCCTCGAAGACCCCGAACAGCCGGGCTATTTCCGACTGTGTGAGCCACACCTCGCTCCCGGCCGTGCGGCGGACCGTGACCTGCTCCCCGTCGATCGTAATCGACCCCGTGAAAACGCTCTCCATCGCCGTCGGCATTACAGGTCGGCGGGCAGGGCGTTCATCTCGCGCAGGATGGTCTGGTCGAGCACCTTGGCGTAGTGGCGCGTCATCTTCGTGTCGGAGTGTCCGAGCATCTTGGCGACGCTCTCGATCGAGACGCCGTTGGCCAGCGTGTAGGTGGCGAAAAAGTGCCTTGCGCAATGGGTCGTCAGCTGCTTGCGGATGCCGCAGATGTCGGCCAGCTCCTTCAGGTAGGCGTTCATCTTCTGGTTGCTCGACACGGGCAGCAGCACGTTGTGCGCCACGCACTCGGGATCCGTGCGGTAGCGCTGCAGAATCCGCGCGGGGATCTCCAGCAGCGGAATGTTGCACATGTTGCCGGTCTTCTGGCGCGGCTTGCGGATCCAGCGGTGGCCCTGCATGTCGGTGACGATGTGCTCGGGGGCGAGCTGCTTGATGTCCGAGAAGGCCAGCCCCGTGAAGCAGCAGAAGATGAAGAGGTCGCGCGTCTGGGCCAGCCGCGGGATGTCGATCTCCTTGTGCATCAGCCGCTCGATCTCCGCCTTTTCGGGCATCTCGCGCTTGACGGGCTGCAGCGAGAAGCGGATCTCGGCGAAGGGGTCGCGCTGCATCCACTCGCGGGCCAGCGCAATGCGGGTGATCTTCTTGAAGTTCTTGAGGTACTTCGTCGCCGTGTTGTGGCAGCAGCCGCGGTGGGTCTTCAGGTAGAACTCGAACTCCTCGACGAAACGGCGGTCGACCTCGTCCAGATAGATGTCGTCGCGGTGGTAGGTGTGGCGCATGAACTCCTGCGTGAGCTTCATGCAGGTCTCGTAGCGCTCGGCGGTGGCAGCGGCCAGATCGATGCCCACCAGCTGGTGGCATTTGTCGTTGTGCTCGCGGAAGAGCTCGAAGAGCGTGTGGCGGTTCGAGCTCTTGCGGCCGAGGTAGAGGTCCAGCACCTGCTGGGCCGTGAAGGGCTGCTCGTCCATCTCCAGGTCGCGGTGGATGCGGATGATGCGGGCCCGCACGGTGTCGATGTAGAGGTTGATGGCCTTGCCGAGCGTGGTGCGGGGCGAGGCCTGGCCGCGGATGGCGTCCCACTGATCGGGGAGGATGCTCTTGCGGATGGTGGTGTCGGCGCGCTGGCCGTTGACCGTGATGCGGACGCACACGGGGACCTCCCCGTGCTTGTTGGGCCTCGTCCGACGCACGTAGAACGAGATCCGAAAAGTACTTTTTTGTCGATTCATATACTCCATGTGTTAACGGGTTGTAAATTTACGCCACCGTGCGCAATTTTGGAGTATGCAAAACGCAGAGAATCAGTGAATAAGAACCTTTCTGCGGTGGCAGAATCCGGGGCGGATGGTCATGCCACCGAATTGCCTGCCGAAGAGCTTCCGCAAGGGGGTGTATTTGTCCGACCCCGAAAAACAAAAATCCCTGTAAGTGAGCTACTTACAGGGATTATGGGGTTTTTGTCAAACCCCCTTTGCGGAGAGAGAGGGATTCGAACCCCCGGTACAGTTGCCCGTACACCGCATTTCGAGTGCGGCCCGATCGACCACTCCGGCATCTCTCCTTGTGTTGCGGGGTTGCTTTTCGGCTTTCCCCTCCCCGAAACTTTCGTTTTGGGACTGCAAATATAGACATATTTTTCGGAAACTACTATTTTTTGCAGGAAATTTTCGATTTTTTTGATTTTTTTCTTCGGACAGCTCCGTTTTCCGCTCTTTGCCTGATTTAATTCCTATCTTTGTATCCGGGGTTTTGGCCGCTTGCCGGTGCGGCGCAGTATTTCCCCTCCGCACCCGTTTATATGGGTGAGAGCCGATACTAAAACCGGTACGGTTTTCGTTCTGTTCATGAACAGAGCTAACGCAAACAACGAGTGAGCCATGAAAGAGTTGAGATTATGGATTGCCGCCGTCGTCGCGGCTGCGGGTCTCGCAAGCTGCTCGTCGGCATATTACGCCGCGTCGGGATATGCCGGCGACGACCTGTATGTTCAGCACGACCGCGCGCAGATCGCACGCAAACAGCAGGCCGAGGCCGAAGCCAAGAAGGCCGAAGCCGAGGCGCGCAGAGCCGAGTGGGAGGCCCGGATCGCCGAGGCCCAGGCCGCTGCGGCAGAAAATGACTACTACGAATACCGGAGCGCCGATTCGAATCCTTACCAGAGCATCCTGGCCGATGACTACGAGAGCGCCTATGCGCGCCGCCTGCGGGGCTTCGAGTCGCCGACCTACCGGATGCCTTCGAGCTACATCAATGCCCGCTACAGTTCGGCCTTCACCTATGCCTCGGCCTACGATCCGGCCTTCTACAACGTCATCGTCATGGGTGACGAGGTGTGGGTCGAGCCCAAGTACATCACTTCGATGTTCGGATCGTGGGGAACCTCGGTCGTGCTGCTCGATCCGTGGTATTACGGCTGGAGCTGGCCGTGGGGCCCGTCGTTCTCGATCGGCAGCTGGGGCTGGAGCTTCGGCTGGAATGCCTGGTACCGGCCCTGGTATGCAGGGTGGTACAGCCCGTGGTACGATCCCTGGTGGGGACCCGGCTGGGGCTGGGGGCCCGGTTGGCATCACCATCCCTACTGGGGTCCGGCCTGGGGGCCCGGCTGGGGGCATGGGCACCATTGGGCGCCGCGCCCGAACTATCGCTTCGGACGTACCGGCACCGCAGGCGGATCGCGTTACCTGCCGGCCTTCTCGTCGGGCGGCAGCCGCTATCGTCCGGCACTCTCCGGAACGCGCGGCGGTGCGACCGGCAGCGGCTCCTCGCGGGTCTACTATAACAGCGGCGGGCGTACGAACAACAGCAGCCGGATCTACCGCAACAACAACAATTCGCGCAACGACTCGTGGAACAGCAACCGCGGTTCGTCGGGCAGCCGCTATACGCCCGGCCGGACCGAGAACTCCGGATCCCGCGGCAACAGCTTCAACAGCGGCAGCAGTTTCGGCGGTTCGCGCGGCGGATTTACGGGCGGCAGCTCGGGCGGCTCGCGCGGCGGATTCACCGGCGGGGGCTCGGGTGGCTCGCGCGGCGGCAACTCCTACAGAGGACGTTAAACCTTAAAGAAGAATCGGAACATGAAACGAATCATAATCTGTTTGCTGGGAGCCGTCTCCGGCCTGGTGGCCGTGCCGGCCGCCGCACAGCAGTCGTCGATGCAGTTCGGCGGGTTGATGTTCAGCCACGACCTGATGCTGGCCGAGGATTTCGCCTCGCTGTCGCGTCCCGCGAATTTCGGGACGGCTCGTGCCATGGCGCTCGGCGGGGCCTTCACTTCGCTTGGCGCCGACATGTCGGCCATGTCGATCAACCCGGCCGGTCTGGGCATGTACCGCCGCAGCGAGATCTCGCTGACGCCGATGCTCTCGGTGGCGCAGGGCGAGACCGCGAATACCCTGCCGTGGCAGGGCAACAACCGGACCCGCTTCTCGTTCGCCAACGTCGGCGCGGCGCTCAACATCTTCGAGAGCTCCTCGGGTTCGCTGGTGAGCATGACGCTCGGCGTCGGACTCAACCGGGTCGCCGACTTCAATACGCGCTACTCCTACTCCTCGGAGTCGATCTACGACGCCGCATCGGGACAGACCGTGCCCACGCTGGCCGACGTCTTCAGCCAGCAGCTGACCTACCACGGGATCTTCCCGAACCAGGACGGGGCGCTCGGCTATGACTACGTGCCCTACTTCTGGCCGGCGATCCTGGGCTACAACGGCTTCATGACGAGCCAGGCCGGTGACCAGATGGTGCCCGACATGATCGGCCACAACGCATCGGCCATCCATTCGGTCGATGTGGCCAATTCGGGATCGATCAACGAGTTCCAGATCGCCCTGGGCGCCAACATCAACAACATACTTTACGTCGGCGCCACGCTCGGCATCCAGAGCGTCCACAAGAAGACGGGGATCACCTACCAGGAGCAGTATCTCTACGACGGTGCCCCCGTGGACCGCGACGGGACGCCGCTCGCCTCGAAGCTCGACTATGCCTCGCTCTACCAGCAGACGGTGCTCGACGGCAGCGGACTGAATTTCAAGATCGGCGCCATCGTGCGCCCCGTGGCGGGGCTGCGTCTGGGTGTAGCCTACCATACGCCGACCTTCTATTCGCTCGACCGCACCTATGCGGCCGACATCGAGTCGTCGATCTCCAACGCCGCGAACACGAGCCGCGAGATCAACACCGACCGCACGCCGGTGCTCTCCGACGACGGACCCAACAGCTGGGAGTTCGTCTCGCCGTCGCGCCTGCTGTTCGGCGCCTCCTATACGTTCGGCACCTTTGCCATCGTCTCCGTGGACTACGAACGCGACTGGTACAACGGCATCCGGGTGAAGAACGTGCCTGACGGACAGCCCGGGTTCATCATCCAGCCCGAGGAGTACAAACTCGAGTTCAAGAACAACTTCTGTGCGACCAACGCCGTACGTGCGGGCCTCGAACTCAAGCCGCTGCCCGTGCTGGCCCTCCGTGTCGGCGGCGGGTACACCTCTTCGATGCTCAAGGACAAGAGCCTCTACTTCAACCGCCCGGTGGCTACCGAAAGCCACTACCTGACGGCCGGTGTAGGCTTCACGCTTTCGCGCACGACGGTGCTCGACCTGGCCTACCAGTACGCCGTGGACAGCTACTCGAAGTACCAGCTCTTCTTCAGCATGGATGCCGATGCCGGGCAGCCCGTGACCTGGAGCGGTTTTTACGATACTTCAATTACGCGTCACTACATCGCCCTGACGCTCGGCTTCCGCTTCTGATCCGCCGGGCCGCTGCGGGCGGCGCGGGATACGATTCTGTGCCTCCGGACGGTGGCCCGTCGCCCGCAACGGGGAAATATACCGCATAAAGGTCTGCTCCATGATAGGCAGACCTTTATTTTTTTGTATATTTGCGCTCCGGAACAAACGTAAAACCAAGATAAGTTATGGCTAAGGAACTCAAAGACCTCACCAAATCCGACGAGAACTACTCGCAGTGGTACAACGATCTGGTGGTCAAGGCCGGACTGGCGGAAAATTCGGCCGTCCGCGGGTGCATGGTCATCAAACCCTACGGCTATGCCATCTGGGAGAAGATGCACGATGCGCTGGATCGGATGTTCAAGGAGACGGGACATCAGAACGCCTATTTCCCGCTCTTCATTCCCAAGTCGTTCTTCTCGAAGGAGGCCCACCACGTCGAGGGCTTCGCCAAGGAGTGCGCCGTGGTGACGCACTACCGCCTGAAGAACGATCCCGAGGGCAAGGGGGTCGTCGTCGATCCCGATGCGAAACTCGAGGAGGAGCTCATCGTGCGCCCGACCTCCGAGACAATCATCTGGAACACCTACAAGAACTGGATCCAGTCCTATCGCGACCTGCCGATCCTCTGCAACCAGTGGGCCAACGTCGTGCGCTGGGAGATGCGCACGCGCCTGTTCCTGCGTACCGCGGAGTTCCTCTGGCAGGAGGGGCATACGGCTCACGCCACGCGCGAGGAGGCCGTCGAGGAGGCCACGAAGATGATCCACGTCTACGAAAAGTTCGCCACGGAGTGGATGTCGCTGCCGGTGATCGTGGGGCACAAGTCGCCAAACGAGCGCTTTGCCGGCGCGGAGGATACGCTGACGATCGAGGCGCTGATGCAGGACGGCAAGGCGCTGCAGAGCGGTACGTCGCACTTCCTCGGGCAGAACTTCGCCAAGGCCTTCGACGTGCAGTATGTCAATAAGGAGGGCAAACTCGAGTATGTCTGGGCTACGTCGTGGGGCGTTTCTACCCGCCTGATGGGTGCCCTGATCATGGCCCACTCGGACAACAACGGTCTGGTGCTGCCTCCGAAACTGGCGCCGATCCAGGTGGTGATGATCCCCATCTACAAGGGAGAGGAGCAGCTCGCCGAGATCCGCACCCGCTTCGAGGCGATTGCCGCCGAACTGAAGACCAGAGGCATCTCGGTGAAGATCGACGACCGCGACAACGTCCGCTCGGGCTTCAAGTTCGCCGAGTACGAGCTCAAGGGCGTTCCGGTGCGTCTGGCCATGGGGCCGCGTGACCTGGAGAACGGCACGATCGAGCTGGTGCGCCGCGACACGCTCGAGAAGGAGACCGTCCCGCAGGAGGGCCTCGCAGACCGGATCGAGGGCCTGATGACCGAGATTCAGGAAAACATCTACCGCAAGGCGCTTGCCTACCGCGACTCGATGATTACGCGGGTCGATACGTGGGAGGAGTTCAAGGAGGTGCTCGAGACGAAGGGCGGCTTCATTTCGGCACACTGGGACGGCACGGTCGAGACCGAGGTGGCGATCAAGGATGCCACGAAGGCCACGATCCGCTGCATTCCGATCGACGCACCCGACGAGGAGGGCGTCTGCATCTACTCCGGCAAGCCGTCGCACCGCCGCGTGCTCTTCGCCCGCAGCTATTGATCGGCCCGGCTCCGACACAGGGCCGGGACGGACGGAGCGGCTTTCGGACGCCGCATCCGTCCGTCCCGGCTTTTTTTGTCTCCGGCCGATCCGCTGCAGGCGGCAAAATGGGGGACAGGTAAAAAAATCGATGCGACGAACGCTTTTTTTCGTACCTTTATCGCCGTTATTCTCCGAATGCCATGGACAACGAAGCTGAAATCCGGAAACGGAAAATCTATCGCGTGACCTTCATCGGCTTTGTCGTGAACCTCGCGCTCTCGTGTTTCAAACTGGCTGCGGGCGTCCTCGGCCGCAGTGCCGCCATGACGGCCGATGCCGTACACTCATTCTCGGACATGGCCACCGACGTTGTGGTGATCGCCTTTGCCCGGATCTCGGCCAAACCCAAGGACGACGGGCACGACTACGGACACGGGAAATACGAGACGCTCGCCACGATCATCATCAGCCTGGCGCTGGTTGCCGTGGGTGTCGGCATCCTCCTGTCGAGCATGCGCTCCATCCGCACGGTCATCGAAGGCGGGGTGCTGCCCCGTCCGGGCGGTGTGGCGCTCATCGCCGCCGTGCTTTCGATCGTGGCCAAGGAGATTCTCTACCGCTATACGGTCCGTGTCGGACGTGCGATCGACAGCCCCAGCGTCGTGGCCAACGCCTGGCACCACCGCAGCGATGCGCTCTCGTCGCTCGGGACGCTGGTCGGCATCGGCTGTGCCTTCTTTCTCGGCGAGAAGTGGCGTATCGCCGACCCGATTGCGGCGCTCGTCGTCGCCGTCTTCATCTTCAAGATCGCCCTCGACCTGATCCGTTCGGGTCTCGGCGAGCTGCTCGAACAGTCGCTTCCCGCCGAGACCGAGGAGGAGATCCTGCGCATCGTCTCCGCCGATCCGGCCGTCAAGGAGCCCCACAACCTCCGCACGCGCCGCATCGGGGCCTCGATCGCCATCGAGGTGCACATTCGGGTCGATGGGGAGATGACCGTCAGGGAGTCGCACGACCATACGGTCGATATCGAACGCCGGCTCCGCGATCGCTTCGGCCGGGGAACGATGATCGCCATCCACGTCGAGCCTGAGAAATAACCCGTCCGGACCCTCCTCGCGGCGCGATTTTTGTATGACGCACGGATGCCGGTCGCTGAACCGGGGGGAGTAGAAAAATTTGGATTTTTCGGAAAAAGTGTTTATCTTGCGAACGTAAAATCTCCGGAAGCGGTGTGATCTGCTCCGGATGAGTTCAATACACGAGCGACACGATTAAATTTAAAAAACAGGGATTGCCTATCGGAACAGAATTCTACTCTTAGTAACTATTAGGGGGAAAAGAGTATGAACGTGCAAGTATTAAGTGACCAAGTATTGCTTAATCACTACCTTTCGGGGGACCGGAGCGCCATATCCACTTTGATCGAACGTCACAGTCGCCGCGTACGCGATTACATCGGCATGATGGTCAAGGACCGCGATGTCGCCGATGATATCTTTCAGGAGACCTTCATCAAGGCCGTTCGGGTGATCGACGAAGGCCGTTATACGGATAACGGCAAGTTTCTGTCGTGGATCCTGCGCATCGCCCACAACCAGGTGATCGACCACTTCCGCGCCATGCGGCAGGACAAGTCGGTCTCCGAATCGGATGCCGGATACGACATGCTCGGCACGCTGCGTTTCGCCGAGCGTACGGTCGAGGACTCGATGGTCAGCGACCAGATCGAGCGCGACGTCCGCGCTCTGGTCGATCATCTTCCGGCCGAGCAGCGCGAAGTGGTGATGTTGCGTTACTTCTCGGGATTGAGTTTCAAGGACATTGCCGAACAGACCGATGTGAGCATCAACACGGCGCTCGGGCGCATGCGCTATGCGCTGATCAACCTGCGCCGGATGATCAAGGAAAAAAATCTGATTTTAAGTTGATCTTCGCACAATATTCCTCCCTGCCATGCGTTTTATAGTTGCAGCAGTTAAAACGAAGTGCCTATGGAGGACATGGACAAGAACGATGTTTCAAACAACGGCATCTCCGAGGACGAAGACTTGATCATGCGGGAGGTAATACAGGGTGATGCGGATTTGTGTTATTTGCATCATTACCTCTCGGAAGTTTTCCGAAAAGGGGATAATTTTTAAGGGTTAATTTTTGATGGGAGAAGGGGGCCGTGAGGTCCCCTTCATTGTTTGGCGCCGGCTTCGGACGGCAGGGTGTACGCGAAGCGGCGGCCGGATTACCGGCCGCCGCTTCGCATGTTTTCAGCCTTGAGGCAGGGCGCGGGGGTCAGTGCTCCCGTCCCCCGTCGTTCGGGTGGGAGCAGCGCAGCTGGAAGGCCAGCGAGCTGGCTCCCGTGCCGGCGAAGAGCAGTGAGATCGAGACCCATACCAGCACGGCCGTCCGGCCGAACACAAGCGGTTGGAGCAGGATCCATACCGCACAGAGCAGCAGGAGGATGCCGGTGAAGACGGTCCATCCGGCCCCCGGGATCTCCAGCGCGTTCATGTCGCCGCCCAGCCCGATGGTCGCGAAGGCGCGCATCAGCAGCCAGAAACCCAGTACGATCGGGAGGGTGATCTCCGAGAGCGAGACGTTGAAGATCAGGATGAGTCCCAGGATGATCTCGATCAGCCCGCCGACGGCCATCCAGCCGCGGCCGGTGACGAAGTGGCGGTTCATGGCCGAGAGTGCGGCCTCGAGCATGCCCGAGAGGAACATCAGCCATCCGAACAGGGTGGCCAGTGCCAGATAGCCCCGGTTCGGGTAGGCGAAGATCAGGATGCCGGCGGCCAGCAGGGCGACCCCGACGACGGCGAGCAGCCACCAGTAGCGGACGGCCCGCTTCGAATTTTCAAGCAATACGTTGATTCGGTCCATAGCAAACGGATTTTGCCTTCGTCAGCGCAATTCGTGTGCCAACCCGGCATGCCGTTCCGGCCGGGGCCTGTGCGACAAAATGACCCGGGAGCGCTCCAATGAGGGCGAATATCCGTTATCTTTGCGCCGTTATCGAGGATCGGATATTATGGCGACTACGACAAAGGAACTCACGGCGGGGCGTCCGCTGACGTTGATTCTGAACTTCACCCTGCCGCTGCTGCTGGGCAACTTGCTGCAGCAGACCTACTCGCTGGTCGATGCCGTGATCGTGGGCCGCTTCCTGGGAATCAATGCCCTGGCCTCGGTCGGAGCCAGCACTTCGGTCGTCTTCCTGATCCTGGGCTTCTGCAACGGTTGCTGCGGCGGATTCGGCATCCCCGTAGCCCAGAAGTTCGGCGCCCGAGACTATGCGACCATGCGGCGTCTGGTCTTCGTCAGCCTGAAACTCTCTGCGGTGATGTCGGTGGCCATTGCTCTGGTTACGAGCCTGCTGTGCGGCGATATCCTGCGGATCATGCGGACTCCCGACAACATCTTCCCCGGGGCCTATGCCTACCTGCTGATTACCTTCATCGGCGTTCCGTGCACCTTCTTCTACAACCTGCTGGCCTGCATCATCCGGGCTCTGGGTGACAGCCGGACACCCTTCTGGTTCCTGCTCTTCTCGACGGTGCTCAACATCATACTCGACCTCTTCTGCATCCTGGTGCTGAAGTGGGGCGTGGCCGGAGCCGGCATCGCTACGGTCGTCTCGCAGGGACTTTCGGCGTGGCTCTGCTACCGCTACATGATGAGCCGCTTCGAGATTCTCCGGGCGCAGCCCGGCGAGCGGCGCTTCAACGGGCGTCTGGCGCGGCAGCTGCTCGGCATCGGGGTGCCGATGGGCTTGCAGTTCTCCATCACGGCGATCGGCAGCATCATGCTGCAGAGCGCCAACAACGCTCTGGGTACGGCCTGCGTGGCGGCCTTTACGGCAGCCATGCGCATCAAGATGTTCTTCATGTGTCCGCTCGAGAGCCTCGGCATCGCCATGGCCACCTACAGCGGTCAGAACTACGGTGCGGGGCGTCCCGAGCGCGTCTGGCAGGGCGTGCGGGCCAGCTCGCTGTTGATGATGGTCTATTGGGTCTTCACCTTCGCGGTGCTGATGACCGCTTCGCGGACCATCGCCCGGCTCTTCGTTGATGCCTCCGAGACCGAGATCCTGAACGACACGGCGCTCTTCCTCCATGTATCGGTCTCGTTCTTCCCCGTGCTGGGGCTGCTCTGCATCCTGCGTTATACGATCCAGGGGGTGGGTTATACTAATCTGGCCATGCTTTCGGGCGTCTCGGAGATGATTGCCCGGATTCTGGTCAGCCTCCTCGCCGTACCGGCCTTCGGCTATATCGCCGTCTGCTTCGGCGATTCGACGGCGTGGATCTTCGCCGACCTCTTCCTCATCCCGGCCTTCGCCTTCGTCTACCGGCGGTTGCTGCGGATGAAGCGGCCCGATGCTGCGGGACCTGCCGGCCTGTGACCGACGGTTTTCCCCGTCTTCTGCCCCGAATGCTCCCGAATGAAAATCGCCCCTGCCGCCAGGATGCGGCAGGGGCGATTCGTTTCAGACGGAAGACGCTTCTTGCGTCTTATTCAAAGTCTTCGCGGAAGAGCCCGTAGTGACGGATCAGGCGGGAGATCTCGGGATCGAGGTTGCCGCGGAACTTGAGGTTCTCGCGCAGCTCGACCGCACGCAGGAAGTACTTGACGGCCTGCTCCTCGTCGCCCAGACGGGCTGCCAGGATCGCGAGCATGTACTGCAGGTCGGCCGTCGATCCGGCCTCGGGCTCGGCGCGCAGGATCCGGTAGGCCGCGGCATCGTAGCCGAGCGACATGTAGGCCAGCGCGGTGTTGCGGTCCTCATAGGGGCGCAGGATCTCCAGAGCCTCCTCGTAGCGGCGCTTGCGGAGCAGATCCACGGCGTGCATGTAGTTCGAATCGACCTCGGTGGTGTATACCGTGTCCTGCTTCATGCCCCGGCGGTGGAGGTTGAAGCGGAAGTCCACGGCTCGCATCTGCGGGTAGATCACGCTGCGCATGCGGGCATACTCCTTGGGATACTTCATCCGGATGCGCCATTCACGGGTGTCGGGGTTGCCCTCCCAGCGGATCATCTCCAGGATCTCCTCCCTGTGCGTGAGCAGCGTGTCGGCCTCCACCAGACGGTAGAGTTCGTCCCAGTCTTCGGCCAGCCACGTCGTGCGGAGCAGGTTCGGCAGGTCGGGCAGCCGGTCGTCGCTGTCGGCCAGCACCTGACGGCCCTCGTCGTCGAGCGTGTAGCTGCCCGCAACGCGGAGCGAGTCATAGAGTGTGCGGAACTCCGATACGAGCACCTGCCGCAGGGCCTCGGCGCGGTCGCGGGCCAGACGGTCGTTGAGCACCCAGGTGCCTTCGGGCGATGCCGTTGCGCGGAGCGTGATGCTGTCGATGATGTAGACCGGGTCGGTCATCAGCCCGTGGGTCAGCGAGCGCACGGCCGCAATCTGTCGCCGGTTCTCCGTCAGCGTATCGACCAACCGGGCCTTGCCGACAGGGAAGGTGAAGAAGAAGCGGGCGTTGGCTTCGGCATCTCGCAGCACGATCCGCTGCATGTAGCGGGTCCGCTCGTCGAGGAACGAGGTCATCGAGGCTACGTCGTAGGTCAGCGTATCCGACCGGGTGAGGCAGTAGGTGCGTCCGCTGCGGTCCTCGACCTTGCCGGTCAGGTAGAGACGCAGCTTGGCGGTGTTCTCATCGGCCTGCACCGGCTGCGAGTAATAATAGTCGATCTTTCCGTCGGGTCGGACGACCACCGTGTCGAGCCGGGCGTTGGGCAGGTAGGGGTGGCGGACCATCCGCCCGAAAGCCTCGGGCTTGCCCTCTTCCAGCCGCCGGTTGCGGGCAATCGCCCCCTGACGCAGCACGCTTTGCCGTACGGCGGCCGTATCGAGGTCATTCAATTCGGCCAGACGGTCGTTCGCCGCCTCCTTGCGCGAGCGGTAGTTGGCGAGCATCGTGCTGTCGCTCGTCTGCTCCAGCAGCCCCTCGATGGCGGGACGCCGGCGTCCCGTGTAGGCGAGGCGGTCGGCCGCCAGGTCGCGCAGCTTCCGTTCGCCGGCCGTGTATACTTCGGCGTAGACCTTCGCGGGCTGTTTGCTCAGCGAGCGGATGTAGGCCTCCCGCTCGCGGTCGCCCGCTGCGGCGTAGTCGCCCTCGATGCGGGTGAAGATCTCGCCTCCGGGCAACACGTCGATCCCTTCGTAGCGGTAGCGCGGGGCGAAGTAGTCGTTCAGGTGGTCGAACTTGTCGTTCGGGTCGGACGTGTAGGTCGTGTTGGCCTGTACGATCCGGTCGGTGGCGTAGACATACCGGCGCAGCCGTTTGTAGCGGCGTCGGCTCTCCCCCTCGGTGGCCCATCCCACCTTCGGGTCGAACATCGCCTCGTCGGGTGTGAGGCTTCCGAGCCGCTCCGCCGCATCGGCATATTCCGCCCGTTCGGCCGCCACGCCGTTCATGTAGCGGCGATAGGCCCCCTTGTCGGCGAAGCGGTCGAAGTAGTCGGCGCTGTCCACGATCCGGGCAAGGTAGTCGTCATAGCGGCCGTATTCGCGCTGCTGCATGGCGCGGTAGCGCTCGCCGCTGTATACCAGCGGGTCGAAGGAGAGTGTGTCGTCTCCCTTGAGCAACTGCGGTCCGATGACCAGCTGCCAGCTCCGGTCCTGCAGCTCCTGCGGGACGGTGACGATGAACTCGACGTTGATCTTGCCGTTGCGCTCGACGAGGTTGCGGCGATTCGCTGCCGAGATGACCACTTCATCGATGTTCACCGACATGATCTTTTCGCCCGAGGCCGAATCGAGGGCCACGGGGGTCAGGAAGAGTTCGGTCCCGTCCTGCTTGCGGAAGGTGATGATCCGCGGCGGACGGACCGTGTCCGCCGCGCGGTAGGCCCTCTCCCGTTTGGTCCGGGCAGGGAGATGCACCTCTGCCTCGGGGTCGCTCTTGCTCAGCTTGCGGATGTTGCCGCAGCCGGAGAGCAGGGCTCCGGTCAGAAGGACCGCAGCCGCATATTCCATCCATTCACGTTTTCTCATCTGGGTCGGGTAGGGTTTATTCGTGCTGCGTATCCACTGCGCCGTTCACATCGACCGTGAAGACGCGCCGTTTGCCGCCGGGCGAGGTCTGCACCTGCCGCAGGACGAGCGTCGCGTCGGCCATCCAGCTTTCGTAGGGAACCTTCATCTCGTAGCGGAACGTGCGGTCGGTCTTCCCGTCGGCATTGATGGTCAGGTAGGGCTGCCGCTCGGCCCAGTAGGCGCCCGAGAGACGGCGGCGGCGCTCCATCATGTGCTGCTGGTAGCGGCCGTTGATGAGGATATGCGGGAAGAGCTTCACCGAGCGGCGGTCGGGGGTGCTCAGTTCGGGAAGGATCGCCCAGCTCTGCGAGCGGGTCACGGCGTTGCGTGATACGGAGACCTCGAGCACCAGGTGCAGTTCGCCGTTGCGTTCGGCCAGCACCTTGCGTGTTACGGCCACGTCGCCGACGATCTGTGCGCGCAGCGATGCTGCGGTCAGAAGAAACAGGATCAGAATGCAGTATCTTTTCATCGCGTGGTTCGGTTTTATTTCTTGGAGTTGAACAGGTAGACGAACGAGACGCCGAGTTCCGTGGGAATCGGCAGGATCCGTTTGCGGTTCGTGTAGGAGGCGGCCTTCGGCCCGTTTACGGGTTCGGCATGGTAGCTCAGACGGGCCAGTCCGGCACCGGCCGAGAGCTCGATGTTCCAGTGGGGGCTGACGTAGAACTGGTAGCCGATGCTGATGCCTGCCCCGACGAACGACCCTTTATAATAATGTGTGGGCAGCCCGGTGAGGATGCGGTTGCCGATAAACGGAAGCTTGAATCCGCCGACCTCGAACTCGCCGCCGATGGCATGCACGCCGAAGTAGAGCCGCGTGTATTTTTCGGTGACCCAGTAGCGGTATTCGGGTCGGAGGAACCAGTGCTGGATCTTGTTGTCCGTGCCCAGAGTCCACGGGTTGTAGTTGGCCGTCATGCCGATGGTCGAGTGCTTGCCGACGGCGATGTCGATCCCTATGTTCGGTGTCGTTGCAGCCCAATAAAGCAGGTTGGTTTTCACGGCAACCTGCTGTGCCGATGCCCCCAGCCAGCAGAATCCTGTCAGCAGCATCGTTGCAAAAAGTTTCTTCATCATATCTGTTTTGTGGAATAGTTCCCGTTGGTCAAAGCCCCGGATTCGGGAAGGGAATAACGTACGACTCTCGCTCACCATCCTGTTCCTCAGCTTGTACGGGCGCAAAAATGGAGATAAAACGAGGGAAAATGGGTATCATGTGCGATACGGATATCCGAAACGGTCCGTATCATGTGCGAAAGGGGGCTGCAGCGGTGCGCAAAATGGCTCCTCTGAGAGACGGAATCTGTTTCGAGAGGAACCTCGGTCTGGAGTTTTTTTTGAATTTCTCACTACCTTTTGAACTGTGTTTTTTGGAAAATTCAAAAAAAATAGCGATAATCGTAAATTAAATCGGGACGAATGGTGTGTTGGGGAAAATTTTCAATATCTAATACCGAGAAAAGATGAAAGGTGCAGACAAGATGTTGTTGTGCACCGGACTGATCTCCACGGGATTCGTGGCGAATGCCGGTGCGGCGGAAAAAAATGCAAAGCCGAATATCATTTTCATCCTGTGCGACGACATGGGATACGGCGATCTGGGATGTTACGGGCAGAAATACATCCAGACGCCCAACCTCGACCGCATGGCCCGCGAGGGGATGCTCTTCACGCAGGCCTATGCCGGAAGTCCGGTGAGTGCCCCCTCGCGGGCGTCGCTGATGACCGGGCAGCACTCGGGCCACGGGCATGTCCGCGGCAACCGCGAGTATTGGAGCGGCGAGGTGATGTACGGGCAGAACAGGGAGTATGCCGTCACGGGACAGGAGCCCTATGACCCCGACCACATCATCCTTCCGGAGATTATGAAGGGCAACGGCTACACGACCGGCATGTTCGGCAAGTGGGCCGGCGGTTACGAGGGTTCGGTCTCCACACCCGACAAGCGCGGCATCGACGAGTACTACGGCTACATCTGCCAGTTCCAGGCCCACCTCTATTATCCCAACTTCATGAACCGCTACAGCCGTTCGGCCGGCGATACGGAGGTTATCCGGATTGTTCTGGAGGAGAACATCAAATACCCGATGTACGGCGACGACTACCGCAAGCGCCCGCAGTACTCGGCCGACCTGATCCATCAGGAGGCCCTGGCGTGGCTCGACCGGCAGGACGGCAAGCAGCCCTTCTACGGTTTCTTCACCTATACGTTGCCGCACGCCGAGCTGGCGCAGCCCGACGACGAGATCCTGAAGCACTACGAGAAGCAGTTCTTCGTGGACAAGACGTGGGGCGGCAGCGAAGGGTCGCGCTACAATCCCGTGGAGCACACCCATGCGCAGTTCGCGGGCATGATCACGCGCCTGGACGGCTATGTGGGCGAGATTCTTGCCAAACTCAAGGAGAAGGGGCTCGACGAGAACACGATCGTGATCTTCAGCAGCGACAACGGCCCTCATGAGGAGGGCGGTGCCGATCCCGAGTTCTTCGGGCGTGACGGCAAGTTGCGCGGGCTCAAGCGCCAGTGCTACGAGGGCGGCATCCGCATTCCGTTCATCGTGCGGTGGCCCGGACACGTCGAGGCCGGTGCGGTGAACGACCACCAGTTGGCCTTCTACGACGTGATGCCGACCTTCTGCGAACTGATCGGCGACAAGCGCTTCCCAAAAAAGTACCTCAATTCGGAGGTCGAGGGCGACTGCTTCGACGGCATCTCCTTCGCTCCGACCCTGCTGGGTGACGACGAGCGGCAGCAGAAGCACGACTTCCTCTACTGGGAGTTCCACGAGACGGATCAGATCGGCGTCCGCATGGGAGACTGGAAACTGGTGGTCAAGCGGGGCGTACACCATCTCTACGACCTGGCCACCGACCTGCACGAGGACCACGACGTGGCGGCCGAGCATCCTGACGTGGTACGTGCGATGAAGGAGATCATCCGCCGGGAACACCGTCCGAACGACCTCTTCCCCGTGACACTGCCCGATTTCGACTGATCGCATGGCAGGAACCGGGATCTTGCCCGGGGTTGAAACGAAAAGGCAGCCCTCCGACAATCGGAGGGCTGCCTTCTTCGTCAGGCGGACCGCTGTGCGGCTATTTGAGCCGTTTCAAGCCCCGGTCATCGGCCGTGGCTTCTCGGATCGAGAGGGCGAAACCTCCGCCGCAGGCCATCGTGACAGGAAGTTCCGAACGCGAGTCGATGCGGCCCGTGCGGATTTCGTAGGCTTCGGGGTTGGTCCGGTAGTCGGCGTCGGGGGCGTCGGCGTAGAGCGTAGCCACGTAGCTCTTCCCGGGATCGAGGAAGTCGAACCGAAGATCCACCGTGCGGCGGTTCTCGTCCGTTACGCCGCCGACGAACCAGTTGCCCGACCCCTTGGCCCTGCGGGCAATGACGATCACGTCGCCCGGCTCGGCTTCGAGGTAGCGGCTTTCGTCCCAGTCTACGGCTACCTCCTTGATGAAGCGGAAGGCATCCATGTACTTCTCGTAGTGTTCGGGAAGGTCGGCAGCCATCTGCAGCGGCGAGTAGAGCGTCACGTAGAGTGCCAGTTGGTTGGCCAGCGTCGCATTGACGTGCGAGTGGTTTTCGGGGTTGAGTTTCGAGACATCCATCGAGAAGATGCCGGGGGTATAGTCCATTGGACCGCCCTGCAGACGGGTGAAGGGCAGCAGCGTCACGTGTATGGGTTTCGTGCCGCCGAAGGCCTGGTATTCCGTGCCGCGGGCCGACTCGTTGCCGATCAGGTTGGGCCAGGTGCGGCACAGTCCCGTGGGACGCACCGCCTCGTGGGCATTGACCATGATGTGGTGTTTGGCAGCCAGCTTCACGGCGTGGAGGTAGTGGTTCACCATCCACTGCCCGTAGTGGTGTTCGCCGCGCGGCAGGATATCCCCCACGTAGCCGCTCTTCACGGCATTGTAACCGTAGCGGTTCATCAGCCCGTAGGCGGCCTCCAGATGACGTTCGTAGTTGCGTACCGACGACGAGGTTTCGTGGTGCATCATCAGCCGCACGCCCTTTTGGCGGGCATAGTCGTTCAGCGCCGCGATGTCGAAGTCGGGGTAGGGTGTGACGAAGTCGAAGACGTAGTCCTTCGTGTGGCCGAACCAGTCCTCCCAACCGACGTTCCACCCCTCGACGAGCACCTGGTCGAATCCGTGCTCGGCGGCAAAGTCGATGTAGCGTCTTACGTTGTCGTTGTTGGCCGCGTGGCGCCCGCTGGGCTTCGTGGCTGCGTAGTCCGTCACGCCGAGCTGCACGGAGGGAACGTCTCGCGTGTAGGCCCAGTCGCTCTTTCCGGTGATCATCTCCCACCAGACTCCCACATACTTCACGGGCCGGATCCACGAGGTATCCTCGATGGCGCAGGGGTCGTTGAGGTTGAGGATCAGGCGGGAGGCGAGGATCTCACGGGCATCGTCCGTCACCATGACCGTGCGCCACGGCGTGTGGCAGGGGGCCTGCATGTAGCCTTTCCAACCCTGTGCGTCGGGGGTCAGGTGTGCGGTGAAGACCATCGTCTCGTCGTCGAGGTCGAGGTGCATGCACGGGTAGTCGATCAGGGCGGCTTCGTGGATGTTGATGTAGAGGCCGTCGTCGCTCTTCATCTGCAGGGCGGTCTGCACGCCCGTGGGCGAGAAGGGGGTCTGCGACGAGTTGGGCGTGATGGCCTGCTCCATGTGCGAGCGGATCTCGGAGAGACGCGACTCGGTGTAGTCGTACTCCTGGGTGTCGTAGTCCCCGGGGATCCAGAATGCCGTGTGGTCGCCCGTCATGGCAAACTGCGTCCGCTCCTCGCGGATGGTGAAGTAGGTGAGCTGCTTCTGCTCGGGAAACTCGTAGCGGAATCCGAGTCCTTCGTCGTAGAGGCGGAAGCGGATGGTCATCTCGCGGCCCGATTCTGCCTGGCGGAGCGTTACGGCCATCTCGTTATAGTGGTTGCGGATCGACGACTCCTCGCCCCAGACAGGCTGCCACCGTTCGTCGAACGAGGAGCGTTCGACGCCGGTCTGCTCGAAGCGGTCGTAGAGCGATACGGGGGCGCCATAGCCGCCCTTTTTGATTTCGGTTCCGAACTCCAGCGCCGGTGCATCGCCGCGCAGCTCGAGCCCCATGGCGCTGGGCAGCACGGCGGCACGCCCCCTGAAGTCGAGGGCATAGGTCGGGGCGCCCGTTTCGGAGAGGCGGAAGGTGAGTTTCAGGTCGCCGTCGGGCGAGAGCAGGGTCTCCTGCGCCGAGGCTCCGGCCGCGGCAAACAGGGCGGCCAACAGCGGAAGTATTCTTTTCATCGGGATGGTTGCGGTTTATCGGTTCGACGGACGTTTGAATTCGACGACAAGTGCCTGACGGGCTCCGACGACGGTGTTATCGTCCACCGTGGCGGCCTCGCCCGTGAGGACGTTGCGCCCGTCGTGCAGCCCTTCGGCGATCTCGGCATAGTGCGACCAGGGCACCTGCTTTTTCCCGCGTGAGTTGTTGATGAAGACGAACACCGCGTCGGTATCGTCATAGCGGAAGTAGGCGTAGGTGTTGTCGCGCGAGAGGAAGTGCATCGTGCGGCCGTTGTGGATCACGGATTTGCCCCTGCGCCACTGGAAGAGCCGCTGCGTGTAGTCGAAGAGCTCCTTTTCGAGCCCCGTGCGCCCTTCGGCCGTGAAGAGATTCTTCGCATCGCCGGTCCAGCCGCCCGGGAAATCGACGCGCAGTCCGCCGTGTCCCTGCGAGAGGTCCTTCGAGGTGAACATCATCTCGTCGCCGGCGAAGATCTGCGGGATGCCGCGCATGGTGGCGAGCATCGTCATGACGAGTTTCAGCCGCTCGGGGTTCTTGCGCACCACGTCGCCGATGCGGTCCGTGTCGTGGTTGCCGGCGAAGATCATCATTTTCGAGAGGTCGTGGTAGACGAAGTCGTGCGAGAGACAGTCGTAGATGCGGGTCATGCCCTCGCCCCAGCGGAGCGAGTCGGTCGGCACCGCGCGGCAGATGGCCTCCTGCAGCGGAAAGTCCATGATCGAGGGGAGGTGCGAGTCGAATCCGTCCTTGTTCGCGTTGCCTGACTGCCAGTAGGCCAGCTGCGGAATCGACGATGTCCAGCACTCGCCCACGATGTTCAGCGCCGGGTACTCGCGGCGTACCGAGGCGCACCACTCGCTCATCGGACCCTTCTCGTTGTAGGGGTAGGTATCGACGCGGAATCCGTCCAGGTCGGCGTATTCGGTCCACCAGACGGCCCACTGCTGGAAGTAGCGCAGCACATAGGGATTGTCGAGGTTCATGTCGGGCATCGAGGGGACGAACCATCCGCTCTCCTGCAGGTTGAGGTCGTATTTCGAGGCATTGGGATCCATGTTCGTCGAGAAGCAGACGTTCGTGCCCGTGTACTCGGGGAACTGGTGGATCCAGTCCTCGAAGGGCAGGTCGCGCATCCACCAGTGGGCCGTGCCGCAGTGGTTGGTCACCACGTCCATGATCACCTTCAGCCCCTTTCCATGGGCCTCGGCAACCAGGTTGCGGTACTCCTCGTTCGATCCGAAGCGGGGGTCGATGCGGTAGTAGTCGGCGCAGGCGTAGCCGTGGTACGATCCTTCGGGCTCGTCGTCGAGCAGCAGGGGCGTGGGCCAGATGACCGTTGCCCCGAGGTCGGCAATGTAGTCCAGGTGGTCGCGGATACCCTGGATATCGCCGCCGTGGCGGCCGAAGAAGGCTTCGCGGTCGGCCTTCTCCTGCGTGTCGGGGGTCGAATCGTTTTCGGGATTGCCGTTGGCGAAGCGGTCGGGCATGAGGAGGTAGATCATGTCCGAGGTCGTGAAGCTCCGGCGCTGTGCCGAACCTTCACGGCGTGCCGCGATTTCGTAGGGCATCTTGAACTCCCGCCCCTCCTTCGAGAAGACGAGGTAGTAGGTGCCCGGTGCGGCCGCGGCATCGATGGCGACATCGACGAAGAGGTAGTTGGGGCTGTCGGCCTTGTGGGTCGCCGTGACCTTCACGCCCCGTCCCCCTTCGATGCGGACTCCGTAGTCGGAGATCCGTTCTCCGGCGACGAGCAGCTGCAGGGGCGTCTGCATCTGCGTCCACCACGAGAGGGGTTCGATCCGTGCGACCTCACCCGATGCGTCGGCTATCGAGGCGGGGTCGAATGCCGGTTGTGCTGCACAGGAGAGCATGCCGGCTGCTGCAAGTGTCATCAAAATTCGGTTCAAGGTATTGTTTGTTTGGTAAAGTTAATATGAAAGTCGGTTCGTGCGTTCGTTCGGCGGCCGGTTTCCGGCCGGATCACTCCTTTTCGGGCGTGAGCACCAGCCATCCCCATGCGGGAAGTACGGCCCGGCTGCCTGCGCTGAGGATCTGTCCGGTGAAGAATTCGCGGAGCGGACCTTCGGTCGGCAGCCCGACCTCCTGCTCTGCAGCCGTGAGGTTGGCGATGACGGTCACCGCGTCGCTCCCGGTGCCGCGCGTGAAGCCGAATACGCCGTCGGGCAGGCTCCCTTCGGCCGGATAGCGTGCTTCGGCACCCCGTTCGCCGGAGGCCAGTGCCGGGTGTTCGTGGCGCAGGCGGGCCAGCGCCGCGTAGAACTCCCCGAATTCGTTTTCGCACCATTGCGGCACGGGGTCTTTCTCGAAGAAGGCGAAGCGGTGGTCGTAGCCGATCTCCTGCCCGGTGTAGATGAGCGGCATGCCCTTGGGCAGGGTGAAGGTGAGCAGGGCCATGACGCGCGCGGCATCGCCCATGCGTTCGAACTCGCTCCCGGCCCACGAGTTCTCGTCGTGGTTCGAGGTGAACATTAGCCGGAACGCTTCGCGCGGGGTGTTTGCCGCATCCTTTTTCAGGTACTCCTTCAGCTCCGCGACACCCCGCTTGCCCCGGGCGATGTCGTTCATCAGGTGGTGCAGTTCCCAGGAGTAGGAGGCGTCGAAGGCCCCCTCGTGCAGTGCGGGATCCTCGCCCTCGGCCAGCAGGAAGATCTGCGGGTAGTCACGCCGCAGCGCAGGCAGCGTTGTGCGCCAGAAGTCTATGGGCACCTCGCAGGCCATGTCGCAGCGGAATCCGTCTATGCCGCGCTCGAGCCAGAAGCGCATGGCGTGCTCCATCTCCTGCCGCATGTCGGCATTGTCGTAGTTGAGTTTGGCGATGTCGGTCCAGTCGTACTGCACGATGGTGCGGCCCAGCGAGTCGCGGACGTACCAGTCGGCGGGCCGCTCGGTGATCCACCGTGCATCGGGCGAGGTGTGGTTGGCCACCCAGTCGAGGATGACGCGCAGCCCCAGCCTGTGGGCTTCGGCGACGAAGCGGTCGAACTCGTCCAGAGTTCCGAATTCGGGATTTACGGCACAGTAGTCCGAGATGGCGTAGTAGGAGCCGAGAGTTCCCTTGCGCTCCTTGACGCCGATCGGGTGGATCGGCATGAGCCAGATGATGTCTGCGCCCATTCTTTTGAGACGGGGCAGCTCCCGGGCCGCCGCTGCGAAAGTCCCCTCGGGGGTGTATTGCCGCACGTTCATTTCGTAGACGACGGCGTTGTAGCTCCATTCGGGATGGGCGGCCGTTTCGGCCGGCGGTGTCGTCGTGCAGGCCGCACAGAGGGCTGCAAGCAGGATCGAAAGCAATCGTTTCATCGTTCGGAGCATATCAGAGGGTGAAGACGACCGAGGAGTAGCCGCCCAGTGTGAGCAGTGCCTCGCCGTCGTTTTTCTTCAGTGTCACCGTTCCCGAGACCCCCACGGCCTTGCCGAGTGCATCGGTGAGGGTCAGCGTCTGTGCCTTGTCCGAGAAGTTGTGGGCCACGAGCATCCGCTGTCCGTCCTTCTCGCGGTACCAGACGGCTACGGCCTCCTGTGCGGCATTCCCGTCGTTATAGACCGGGTGACGGGTCATCTCGCCTTCGGCCAGTGCCGGGTAGGTGTTTCTCAACCGGGCGAAGGTGCGGTAGAGGTTCAGCAGCGATCCTTCGTCCTCGTCCTGCGCCTCCACGGAGATCGCTGCGGTCAGCATCGACTTGTCGATCTTGCCCGAGAGTGCTCCCGAGGCGAGCTCCTTCGCGGCTTTGTCCCACAGGATCGGGGTGCGGACGTATTCGTCGCCGTTCTGCTTCGACCCCCAGTATCCGAGCTCCTCGCCCTGATAGATGTAGGGGGCGCCCTGCGCCGTGAGCAGCACGGCGGCAGCCACGCGCAGCCGTCCCTCCACGCGGCCCAGTGCCGTGGCCGTGCGGTCTTCGTCGTGGTTCGAGAGTTTCGTGGCCTCGATGTAGTCGGAGCGGTACTGTCTGTAGGCGGGCTGGTATGCAAGGATGTCCTTGACGAAGTAACGCCCGATGCCGTTTTGCAGGGCCCAGGAGAGCTTGTACCAGAACGAGAACTCGAACAGGGCCGGCAGTCCCTTGTAGTAGGGAGCGGCGTTGGCGCCGTCGTCGAGCATCTCTCCCACCATGTAGAAGTCGCCCTGTCCGCCGTTGGCGTGGTAGGAGTCGTTCATGCGGTCGTAGAACTTCTTGAGGAAGGTGGGGTTCTCGTCGTTGTAGGCATTGTGGTAGATGTGCTTCACGGCGTCGAGACGGAATCCGTCGATGCCCATGGCCACCCATTTGTCGGCTGCTTCGGTCACGGCCTTGAATGCGGCCGATTGCTCGGCCTCGGCTGCCTTGCCGTAGTTGAGGTCCGCAAAGGCGGCGGTCCAGAAGTGCGAGTGATAGAGTGTCGGCATTGCGAACTGGATGTTGGCCGCCGAACTGCTCGACGTGAGCGTGAAGGGTTTGCCCATCTCGAGGATCGTCCGGTTGTCCGGAGCTCCGAATTTGGTTCCTGCGGCCCACGAGGTGGCCGAGGTGCGGATCAGAAAGCCCCAGTCCGACGCGAAGTCGAGCGTCAGGTGGTAGTGCGTGTCGTCGGTGGTGTGGAAACGCGCCATCTGCGCATCGCCGTAATAGAGGTATTTGCCGCCGGCCGAGGTGTCGGTGTTCTCCTCGTCGGGGGCGTCGGTCGTCTCGGTGACCGTGACGGTCGGCGCTGCGGCGTTCGTCCAGTCGAGTTCGAAACGGAAGCGTCCCGCAGCCCCCGCATCGCTGTCTGTCGAGAACCATTGCCCCGCATCGTAGCCTGCGGCGCCTTCCGTGGCGATCTGGTCGATCTTCCCGGCCGCAATGTCCGACTGCGGGTCCTTCGAGAAGATGTAGTAGCTGCGGAAGGGGCTTTCCGTCGAGGAGACGGCCTCCCGGAACCAGGGATGGTCCTTGGCCGTGTGGTTGAGCACATAGTCCAGATAGATCTTCATGCCGCGGGCATGTGCGGCGTCGATCAGCGCCTTCAGGTCGGCTTCGGTGCCGAAGGTGGGATTGACCGCCTCGTAGTCGAGCACGTCGTAGCCGTGGTACGAGGCCGAGGGGTGGATAGGCGAGAGCCAGATGGCCGAGACACCCAGTGCGTCGAGGTAGTCGAGCCGTCCGGTGAGTCCCTTCAGGTCGCCTTTCGTGTCTCCGTCTCCGTCGGCGAAACTGTAGACGAGCGTCTGGTAGGAGATGTCGGCGCGCTTGACGTTATCCCAGGCATCGGGTTCGGCCACGACCTCTTCGCTGCCGGCCGGCGTGTCGCCCGCCTGTTTTACGGAGATCGCCACCGGTTCGCATCCCGGGGCCGAGACGGTCAGCGTTGTCGTGCGTTCGGCGCCGTCGTTGGCCGTTGCCAGGATGTGGAACGACGTGGAGGTCCGGCCCGATGTTCGTTCGGGGGTACACCATTCGGCTCCGTCGCTTGGGGTCAGCGTCCACGAACCGGCGTCGGTGCGCAGGTCGATCAGCTGGCTTCCGCCTTCGGTCCCGAACTCGATCTTGTCGGGTGTCACGGTGAGCAGCGCGCCTCCGTTGCCGGAGGTCTTGTCCTCGCTGCACGAGAATGCCATTGCCAGGAGAAGCGGCAGCAGCAGGTAGAGCAGTTTTTTCATCATCGTTAATCGGTTCTTGTTTCTCTATTCGGGGCCTGCGGTCCGGTCGGGGGCCGCAGGCCAGAAACGGAGCGGAGGTGCTCCTCCGCTCCGTGGATGCGTCCTATTGTACGTCGGCCGGGGTCTTGCCCGGGCTCATGACGTAGATCGTGCTGTTGGCCAGATCGAAGTAGATGTCGTAGGTGCCGTCGAGCTGGACCTTCATGTTCTGCGATCCGCCGCTGGTGACCACCGCGACGGCCGTGTTGATGTCGATCGCACCGCCCGAGGCCGTACCGTAGTTCTTCGAGTCGTCCCACTCGTTGTTGAAGCGGATCTTGAATTCGTCGGCGGTCGTCAGCGCAACGCCCTTGCGGACGAGGTAACCCTCCTGTTCGCTCATCGACAGGTCTCCCAGATCACCCCAGCCGGAGATGGTGCCGATCAGGCCCCACGTCTCGGCGACGTATTCGGGTTTGACCCCTGCGGCCATGACGTAGGCGCGTCCGGCTTCGGGCAGCAGCCAGTAGTCGTAGGTGCCGGCTTCGGCGATGACGGCGTTCACCTTGTTGGCCGATACGGCGAAGGCCGAGCCGACCGTGCAGGTGTACATTCCGTCTCCGCCTGCCAGCGAGGCGTCGGCACCGAGCCACTGCGACTCGTCGCCGCTCTTGAAGAGGAACTGCGAGTTGGCGGCAACCTCCACTCCGGCGGCCTTGTAGGCGACGATGTTCGAGCTGGCGCTCTCCATCGGGGTCGGGCCCCAGTCGGGAGTGGCGACGGTCTGTCCGTGGATGCACCAGTCGGCTGTCTCGGGGTCGGGCTCCTCTTCGCCTCCGCCCTGCCCGTAATCGTCGGCGTTGAGCTCGTAGGTCATCGCCGACGAGTTGTTCAGATTGACGTAGATGCGGTAGTTTCCGGCCGGAACCTGGATGTTGTCGCTGCCGTCGAGCATGCCTTCGGTCGAGGAGCCGAACGAGGTGTCCCAGGCTCCGTCGGCGCGGAACTTGATCGCACCGGACACCAGTTCGACATCGGCCCAGAAGCGCTGCGTCTTCGTGTCGAACTCCATCACGATGTCATTGTCCCAGCTGCCGACGCCGTCGCCCACGATTCCCAGCTGGTCGAACGACAGTTCCTTGGTGAGCGTCAGCGATTCGCGGTTGAAGGCGAAGCGGTAGAAGCGCTTCGAGTAGGCGGTGATGTTGCCCGAGTTGCCGGCCGAGATCAGCTTGATGGAGGCCGCTTCGGCTTCGGGGGCTTCTGCTTCGCCGTCGGTACCCCAGTTGCAAGAGTCGTCCCAGCCTCCTATGCCCGTCAGTTTGAAGCCGTTGGCTGCTTTCTCTCCGAAGTCGATCATGCCTTCGTAGTTGATCTCGTCGTCCGAGAAGCTGAACAGGAACTGCGAGTTCGAGTGGTTCCATCCGCAGTAGTCGCCGATCACCCAGACGGTCGGGTAGACCCGTTCGGCCTTGGTGACGGTCATGGTGACGGCAACGGGGGCTGAGTAGAACTTCTCGAAATCGGTGCCGATCGTGGCGCTGATGTAGAAGTTCACCTGGGTGGGGGTATCCGGTTCAACGCCTGCGTCATAGACGAGTTTGGTGTTGATGCTTTCGTAGGGTTGTTCGGTGGAGGTATCCGTAAGGTCCGCGAACAGAACTACGGGGTCGCCCTCGCCGCAGGAGGCCTCGAGCGAGTAGTTGATCTGTGTGGAGACGCCGAAATCGGCGGCATCCCACGTGAAAACCTGGGTCTCGCCCATGTTCTCGGAGGTGATGACGATCTCCTCGGGCAGGTTGTGGAGCACGGGAGCCACCACATCCTCCGGGGCGTAGGTGTGCATTTCGTCGAGATCCTGGCAGGCGGCGAAGAGTCCCGTGGTGGCCGCCAGCATCATCGCATATCTCTTGATTTTCATGGTTCTTGAAGGTTTTTAATTATTCTTCGGTGGAGGTGCCGGCTCCGTATCCGGGGTTCTGGTGCAACTCGGGGTTGGAGGCCAGCTCGGATGCCGGGATGGCGAAGATCTTCATGTGGTCGTCGAATCCCTGACCGCTGAAGGAGCCTCCCTTGTAGGTCCACAGGAACGACGAGGAGGTGAACTTGCCGTAGCGGATCAGGTCCGTGCGGCGGTGACCCTCCCACATCAGTTCGCGGGCGCGCTCCTCGATCAGCCACTCCTGCGTGATCGATGTCGGTGCGGTTACGCCGGCACGTGCAGCAAGATCCTGAACCTTGGGCAGCGCCGTGTTGGCCTGTCCGAGGTTCATGCAGGCCTCGGCATAGATCAGGTAGATCTCGCCCAGACGGATCATCGGGAAGTCGATGTCGCTGTAGGCCTTCGAAGCGGCCGTCGCAAGGTATGAATCCTGGTCCATGTTGTGGGGTATATTATTGAACTTCAGGCAGCTCCAGCCATTGAGGAAGACGTAGAGCGCTCCGTCCATCGACTCCGAACGGCCCTTGATGTAGAACATCCTGCCGCGCTTGTCGTTCACGTCGTAGGTACCGGCCGAGTAGTCGGCGTTGCGGACGTTGAAATACTTCTCGACATACTCATAGGGTACGCGGATACCGCCCCATCCGTTGTTCACGCCGTTGATCATCTGGGTCGAGGAAACGTCGGTGGCTGCAATGGCGGCCAGCGTCAGGTAGCTCGTGCCGCCGTAGGACTGCGTTTGCTCGGCGTCGTAGGAGATGCCGAAGAGAACCTCGTTCAGGGCTTCGGGATTCTCGCCGTTGTCACCGCGGAACAGGTCGGCATATTCCGGGCAGAGCGAGTAGCCCATCGTGAAGATATCCTCGCAGGCATCCTTGGCCTCCTGCCACATGGGTGTTCCGGTGTAGACCTCGGCGTTGAGGTACATGCGGGCCAGCAGACCCAGCACGGCTCCCTTGTCGGCACGCGGGTAGTTCGAGCGGGCGGCCGGCATCGGGCTGTCGTCGGCCGCCAGGGCTGTCAGCTCCGAGATACAGTAGTCGAAGACATCCTTGCGCGAAGCCTGCTTGGGGTTCACGCCGCCGCCGAAGGGCGAGTTCTCGGTGGTGAAGGGCACGTCGCCGAATACGTCGAGAGCCATCCAGTAGAAGTAGGCGCGCAGGAAGCGGGCTTCGGCGCGGAATCCCTGGATCTTGGCGGCCAGTTCGCTGCTCACACCGCGATCGGAGAGGCGGTCCGAAGCGGTCTGGCGCAGGTATTCGTTGGTGTAGGCAATGCCCTGCAGCGTGCGGACGTAGACGGCATAGGTGGCGTCGTTGTCGGCATCGGACCACGTGTTGGTGTTCATGGCGCGCACCCAGGCGTCGTTCTCCCAGGCGCACTTGCAGGCGTCGGAGGTCACCTCCTGCACGGTCCAGAAGGCGCGGACCAGCTCCGAGGCGCCGGCATCGCTGACCTGCAGGTCGGTGGTTTCGTTCGAGACGAAGTTGAAGTAGAGTTTCGTCAGTCCGGCGATGTAGCCGCTCTCATCGGCGCCGTAGACCGTTTCCGAGGTCGAGTCGGAGGGGTTGAGCGGCAGGGTGTCGAGGTCTCCGATACAGGCGGTGAAGAGCATCGAGGCCCCTGCGGCGATCCAGGCTATGTGTTTCATGTTTCGTTTCATGGTTCTCTTTCGGTTTTAGAAATTGACGTTCAGACGCAGCGAGTAGGTGCGCGGGCGGGGCCAGATCGAGCCGTCGATGCCGTTCACGCCCGGAATTTCGGGATCCACACCGCTGTAGTCCGTGATGACGAAGACGTTCTGCACGCCGAAGGCCACGCGGATCGAGCCCTTCCAGCTGCCCACCTTGTCGAAGGTGTAGCCGAGGTTGATGTCGTCCATGCGGAAGAACGAGGCGTCCTCGAGGAAGTAGTCCGAATACCACTGTTCGCCGCTGTTGGCCTTCGTGAAGCCGGTCTTCTCGACGAGCTTGGCGAAGTTGGGCAGGTTGCCGGCGTTCAGGTCGAGGTTCGAGGTCGAGTTGGCCGATGCGAAGTCGTTGAAGACCCAGTTGCCTACCGAGCCGTGGCCGTTGAAGCCGAAATCCCAGTTGCGGTAGGAGAGTTTGACGCTCACACCGTAGAAGAAGTCGGGGTTGGGGCTCTTGTCGGTCATGTAGCGGTCGGCCTGCGTGATCTTGCCGTCCTTGTCACGGTCTACCAGGGCGTTCTGGATCGGGTTGCCGTTTTGGTCGTAAACCTGCTGGAAGCAGTAGAACGTATAGGGGGAGTAACCGACCATGTGGCGCTGGAGCAGGTTGCCCGTACCCTTCGAGATGCCGCCCGTCTGGATGCTGTAGTCGGGATCGTCCGTGTTGTTGAGTTTCGTGAATTCGGTGTGCTGGAACGTGCCGTTCAGTCCGATCATGAGGTTCCAGTCCTCGGTCTGTACGGGGATGACGTTGAGGTTGAACTCCACGCCGCGGTTCTCCATCGAGCCGATGTTCGTCAGCACGGTGTTGCCGAAGTTCGAACCCATCGGGGTGATGACGTTGTTGAGCAGGTCATCGGTCTGGCGCAGGTACCAGTCCACGCTGCCGTTGATGCGCCCGTCGAGGAAACCGAAGTCGAGGCCGACGTTGTAGGTGGTCGTAGTCTCCCACTTGATGTCGGGGTCGTAGGCGGCCGGGGTGAGGTAGAACATGTAGCCGGCGCTGCCCATGTTGTACTGTTTGTAGACATCGGTGGACATCGAGTAGCGGGCCAGGTAGGGATAGTTCTGGAAGATCTCCTGCTGCCCGGTCTGTCCGGCGCCCAGACGCAGTTTGAGCGACGAGACGGCGCGCACGTCCTTGAGGAACTCCTCCTGGGCGATGTTCCAGGCGAAGGCGGCCGACGGGAAGAGGCCCCAGCGCGTATCCTTCGAGAAGCGCGACGAGGCGTCGTCACGCAGCGTGAAGGTGAACAGGTATTTCGAGGCGATCGAGTAGTTGATGCGGCCGTAGAACGACAGCAGGTAGCTCTCCTGGCGGTTGAACGGATAGCGCGAATCCTCGCCCTTCTGCTCGTGGGTCTCGTTGAAGTAGGTCACCGTGTGGTCCGAACTGTAGAAGTGCTGCCACGAGTAGCCGGCCATCACGTCGAGGTGGTGGATGCCCCACTCCTTGTTGAAATTGGCGTAGAACTCGAGCAGCTGGTTGCGGCGGAAGTTCGTCGTCCACGAGTACTGGCCCCAGCCGCGGGCTTCGGTGTCGGTGTAGGCCTGGAACGATCCGGGGTTCACCCCGTCGTAGGTCTTCGCCGAGGAGATGTCCATACCGAGGTTGAGGTTGAAGCGCAGGGCCTCGAAGCCGTGTACCTTGTAGTCGATCTGCGCGTTGCCGATGAAACGTTTGGCGCGCGCCGTGTTGTCGCGGTCGTAGAGCTGCGAGAGAGGTCCGGCACCCAGCAGCGTGTTGGGGGTGAACTCATCGCCGCGGCCCGAACCGTAGTTCCAGAATCCGTTGGTGGTCGTGTAGTCGATCGAACCGTCCTCGTTGCGCCAGTAGGGGTCGATCGTGGGGTTGAAGAAGGCTGCCGAGCCGACCACCCCGCTCGAGGCGTAGCGCTGCGAGGTGACCACACCCTTCGCATTCATATTGACCGTCAGGTGCTTGTCGAAGAAGTTGGGAGAGAGGCTCAGATCGAGGGTCCCGCGTTCGTATTTCGAGGTTTCGAGCGTGCCCTGCTGGTTGGTGTAGCCCACCGAGGCGCGGTAGGGCATGCGGTCGTTGATGTTGCCCGTCAGGCTGACATTGTGGTCGTGCGAGATGGCCGTCCGGAAGATGAGTTCCTGCCAGTCGGTGTTCTTGTCGCCCATCATGGCGTGCACCTTGTCGCCGGTGGCGGTTCCCGCGGGGAAGACGCGGTCCACATAGCTGCGGAACTCTCCGGGGGTCATCACGGGCAGCTCGTCGGAGTTGGTCTGTACGCTCACGCTGCCGCTGTACGACACGCGCGGGGTGTTGCCCTTGCCCTTCTTGGTCGTGATCATGATTACGCCGTTCGAGGCGCGCGAACCGTAGATCGCTGCCGCCGAGGCATCCTTGAGTACGGTGAACGACTCGATGTCGTTCGGATTGATCGTCTCGAGCGGGTTGGCCATACCCGTGCCGCCGTCCGAGGCGATGGGCACGCCGTCGATCACGATCAGCGGATCGTTCGAGGCATTGAGCGATGCGGCGCCGCGGATGCGGATCGTCGAACTCGATCCGGGACCTCCGTCACCGGGAATGATGTGTACGCCCGGCACCTTGCCCTTGAGCATGTCCTGGGCCGATACGACGGCTCCGCGGTTGAACTCCTCGGCCTTGACGGCTACGACCGATCCGGTCATGTCGTTCTTCTTGACCGTACCGTAGCCGATGACCACCACGTCGTCGATGCCCATGGCATCCTCTTCGAGCGTGAGTCGGGCGAGCAGCGACGAAGAGGCTACCAGCTCGACGGTCTTGTAGCCGACGTAGCTGACCTCGATCACCGATTCGGGCGAGGCCACACGGATGGCATAGTCGCCGTCGATTCCGGTCGAGACGCCGTTGGTCGTACCCTTCTCGACCACGGTCGCTCCCAGAATCGGCATTCCCGTTTTGTCTACAACTACGCCTTGTACCTCATAGCCAGCGTTTTGCGCCAGCGTAAGGGGGGGGGTAATCAGGCCGGTCAGCAAGATTCCCACACACATAGTCAAAAATTTTTTCATAGGAATTTTGGTTGGTTGATAAATTGGTTTCTTTCGGGTTCGGTTTATTGGGCCGCCTCCTCACGGACGAAGCCCACGGAGAGGGCAGCAAGCAGCATGAACAGGCCGGCCAGGGCCAGCATCCACACGGCATTGCTGGCAAAGCAGTATTTGACGATAGCGCCTCCGGTCAGTCCGATGACGATCTGCGGGATGGTGATCGTGAAGTTGAAGATACCCATGTAGACCCCCATGTGTCGGGGTTCGACGGCCCGCGAGAGGATGGCATAGGGCATGGCGAGGATTCCGGCCCAGGCGATGCCGATGCCGACCATCGGGATCATCAGCGCATACTGGTTGTGCAGCAGGCAGAGCCCGGCGAAACCTGCGGCGCCCAGCAACAGGCAGGCGGCGTAGACGGGCCTGTTGCCCCAGCGTGCGGCGATGCGTCCCAGGAAGAGGGCGGCGATGCAGGCCGGAATGGGGTAGGTGCCGTTCAGCACGCCGACCCAGGTCTGTGTGGCTCCCGCCGAGAGGATCTCGCCCGTTGCATGGTCGGTGACAACCCCCGTGATGGCGGGCTTGAGGTAGGTCCACATGAGGAAAAGGGCGGCCCACGAGAAGAACTGCGTGACCCCCAGTCGGACCATGGCCTGCGGGATGTTGCGCATCAGGGTCATGAACCCCGGGCGCGGGCCTTCCGGCTCGGGCTTCAGGTCGTTGTAGCGGGCGAACTCCTCGGGCGGGTACTCCCTGGTTTTGAACGAGGTGACCAGAACGGTCAGCAGCAGGATGGCACCTCCTATATAATAGGAATAGGCGATGTGTTCGGGAACGCTTCCCGGCTCGGCTTCGTCCGAGACGCCCAGTTGCGTCATGATCAGCGGCAGGATGGCTCCGATGACTGCTCCGAGGTTGATCAGGAAGGTCTGTACCACATAACCCTGGGTTTTCTGCCGGTCGTCGAGCATGTCGGCTACCAGGGCCCGGAAGGGCTGCATCGTGACATTGAACGAGAGATCCATGAAGAGCAGGATGAAGGCTCCCATGGCCAGAGGGGCGAAAGCCAGCAGCCGCGGGCAGTTGGGCATGAGGGCCAACGCCAGCGCCGAGACGATCGAACCCCCCAGGATGTAGGGAATGCGGCGGCCCAGACGGGTCCACGTTCCGTCGGAGAAGAGCCCGATGATCGGCTGGATGATCATGCCGGCCAGCGGTGCCGCGAGCCAGAAATAGCTCAGGTGGCTTACATCGGCACCCAGCGATTCGAAAATGCTCGACGTATTGGAGTTCTGGAGCGAATATCCGATCTGTACGCCGAGAAATCCGAAGCTGAGGTTCCAAATCTGCCAAAAGGAGAGTTTGGGCTTGTTCATTCGGTTGCAGGTTGTGTTTTAGGTCATACAAATTTTAATAAAAAATCCCGATTTTGAACCCTCCGGGCGACGAACGGGGGAATGGAGGCGACGAATGGCAGGATTTTTCCGATGAGCGGTCGGGTGGCGGATTTGGTCGTTTCGCCGAAAATCACTACCTTTATTCTGACCTAAACAAATACCCCGAACCGAAGAACTGATCACCATGCGGTCGTCCAAAGTCTCCGTAGTCATCCACCTGTTTGCGGCCCTTCATGCAGTTGTCGCCCTGTTGTGCCGGACCGCGGGGGTGAACGACGAACTGGTGCTTACGCTGCTGACCATTGCGTTGATCGTGTTGATCTGTCTGCGGCGGGGACTGAACGTCGAGTTTACGGCCGCGAGCGTCATCGTGGTCAATGTGATCGGTTACCTGCTCGGTACGGGGGGCGCCGCGTTGATCGAGCGGGTCGTCCGCTCGCCGCTCGCCGTGCATGCCGTATCGACCTTCCTCACGACCGAGATTCTCGGCTGGGGCATAGTCTGGTTCACCAAATTCTTCCGGCGCGGCGACGATGCTGCGCGGCCGGCGACGTGGACGCCCCGCATCGGGCTGGTGCTGCTGGCCGTGGGGGTGATCTTCGCCCTCCGACTGGCTTATGTAGAACTCTTTGCCACGCCCTCGTTCTCGGTCGAGCGCTTCTACCAGATGGCCGACCTGCTGGTGTCTAACTCCGTGGCGCTGATCTTTCTGCTGGGAGTCAATGTGATCTACGTGCGCCACATGCGGCGGCACTCGGATCAGAAGAATGTCGTCAAGGCGTTGTCTCTCACTTTGTTCGTCTTCGTGACGACGGTTTGTGCGACGTTGATTGCCGGGCTGCATCTGCCCTTCGGCTTCGATGCGGCATTCTCCTGGCGCGAGTTCCTCCAACTGTCGATCATCACGCTGCTCTTCGAGGCGACGCTCTATTCGGTTGTCTTCATGGTCGATTATGCGCTGGTTGCCCGCTCCGTGCTGCGGACCGAGCGGGGGCGGACCCATCAGGCGCAGTTCCTCTACATGAAACTCAAGCAGCAGGTCAATCCCCATTTCCTGTTCAACTCGCTCAATATACTCGACTGTCTGGTCTGCGAACAACGCACCGAACAGGCGAGCGCCTACATCCACAAGTTGGCGGGGATCTACCGTTACATGCTTCAAAACGAGGCCGAGCCGCTTGTACGGCTCAAGGAGGAGCTGGATTTCGTCGGGATGTATGTCGATTTGCTGCAGGTGCGTTTCGCCGACGGTTTTACCGTCCGGCAGGAGATCGACGAGCTGGCTCTGATGCGCAACGTCGTCCCCTGCTCGATCCAGCTGCTCATCGAGAACGCCATCAAGCACAATGCGGTGGATACCTCCTCTCCGCTCGAGATCCGCATTGCGGTTACGGCCGACTCGGTGACCGTGACGAACAACCTTCGCCCGAAGCTCTCCGCGCCGGCTTCATCCACGCACGTGGGACTGAACTACATCCGGCAGCAGTACCTCGATCTGGCCGACCGGCCGATCGGAATCTGCCACACGGAGACCGAATACCGTGTCACCTTACCTTTGTTATGATTCCGCTATTATGAGAGTATTGATTGTTGAGGACGAGATCATGGCCCGGCAGAGCCTGGCCCGCGCGCTCACGCAGCATTTCCCCGACCTGCATATCGTAGGGACGACCGGATCGGTACGCGAGACCGTCGGCTGGCTGCGGACTCCGGGGAATGTCGCCGACGTGATTTTCATGGATGTGGAGCTCTCGGACGGCGACTGTTTCGAGATCTTCCGGCAGATCGACGTGACGGCCCGGGTCATCATGACAACGGCCTACGACAGCTATGCCGTGCGGGCTTTCGAGGTGAACAGCATCGACTACCTGCTCAAGCCGATCGATCCCGCAGCACTCCGGCGGGCCGTGGAGCGCTGCCGGGCAGGAGGCGCGGCGACCGATACGGCGCGGCTGCTCGAGGCGGTCGCTCCGCCCCGCGGGCGCAAGCAGCGTTACGTGGTGCGTTTCAACGACCGGATCGTGCCGGTGAAGACTGCCGATATCGCCTATTTCTATTCCGAGGAGAAGAACACCTATCTGGTGACGGTGGACAACAACCGTTACGTGATGGACCTCTCGCTGGACATCCTTTCCGAGGAGCTGGACGAGCGGAACTTCTTCCGCATCTCGCGCAACTGCATCGTCTCGATGCAGGCGATCGCCAGCGTGGTCAAGTATCTCGGCAACCGGCTGAAGATCATCGCCCGGCCCCATCCCGATTTCGAGATGGTCGTGAGCCGGTCGCGCGTGGACGACTTCCTCCGCTGGCTCGAAGGCGAGGAGTGAGCGTATGTCCGTAAGGTCTCCGTACTGAAAGCGCCACGGTCCGGGTTCCCGGACCGTGGCGCTTTCGTTCGGTTTGTTCTGCCGGGCGGGCTCAGCGGCGCCGGCTCATGGCGATCATGTCGCGCATCGTGGTGTTGAAGTCCTCCTCAGCGAGCAGCCGCTCCAGGGTCAGGTGCATGCGGTAGCGCCAATAGTAGCGCGGGATGGCCGGGACGTTGATGCGCTCCCGGTCGGGCATCTGCAGGCGCAGCCCTCCGTCCATCGACAGCCAGTCCTGCAGGGGCAGGATCGTGAACATCGCCGGCGACGAGAGGTGCATGCCGATGATGCGGCGGCAAATCCACGGTTCGCAGAACCACGGCGTGTCGCCCTCGCCGTGCAGCACCTCGTGGTAGAAACGGTCCGTGACGCTGCGGTCCTCCTCCCACCAGGCCCGCAGCGGGTTCATGTCGTGGGTCGAGGTGGTGCAGACGCTCAGGTAGGGGTAGTGCGCCGGATCGGCGAACGTCTCGGAGAGTGATTTGGGCATGCGCTGGATCTCGAGCGAGAGGATCTTCAGCGCCCGCATCGTCTCGGGGACGCAGTCGGGGATCATGCCGAGGTCCTCGCCGCAGGCGAGCATGTCGGTGGCTCGGAGCAGCATCGGCAGCTTGCGTAGGGCCGATTCCTGCCAGAACCGGTCGTGGCGGCGGTAGAAGAAGTCGTCGTGCAGGCGGTTGAAGGCCTCCTGCTGTTGGGGGGAGAGCAACTGGAAAGAGAAGGTCGATTGGGCTGCGATGCGGGGGTGGTAGTGTCCCTTGCGGTAGGGGTCCTCGACGAAGAGTACGTCGTCGAGCAGAGCCAGGAATCCGTCGCGCAGGCGCTTCGACCGCTCGTCGTCGCCCGGGAAGAGTTGCAGCACCCTGCGCTGTGTGGCGCAGACCGGCAGCAGATGCCCGTTGCGGAGGTATTTGGTGCGAACCTCACCGGCCAGTTCGCCGAACAGGCGCTCGAGGATCCACCCGTCGGTCGGCGGAGTCGTGTAACGACCCTCCGCGAGGTCGAATTCCATGCCGCGCAACTCTTCGGCCGGGTAGGGCATGGCGGGGTTGAAGTGTCCCAACAGTCCGTGGACGGCATCGACGGGGATCTCCCAGATACGGAAGAAGCCGAGGATGTGGTCGATGCGGTAGGCATCGAAATACTCCGACATCTTGCGCAGGCGGGCCCGCCACCAGGCGTAGTCGTCCCGCGACATGCGCTCCCAGTCGTAGGTCGGGAATCCCCAGTTCTGGCCGGCGGCCGAGAAGGCATCGGGCGGGGCTCCGGCCTGCGAATCCATGTGGAAGAGGCGCGGAAACTGCCAGGCGTCGGCGCTCGTGCGGCTGATGCCGATCGGCAGGTCGCCCTTGAGGATGACCCCGCGGGCGTGGGCGTAACGCACGGCCTCCGTGAGCTGGAGGTGCAGGTGGTACTGGATGTAGCAGTGGAAGGCAATATCGCTGCGCCGCTTCCGGCAGTAGACCTCCACTTTCGTGCGGTCGAAGTGTGCGTAGTCGCCCCAGCGTGAGAAGTCGGCGGTGCCGTATTCGTCGCGCAGCGAGCAGAATGCCGCATAGGGCAGCAGCCATTCGCGGTTGGCCTCGAGGAACTCCCGGTAGTCGCGGCGGGCTGCCGTGCGTGCCCCGTAGCGGGCGAAGGCTTCGCGCAGCAGCCGCATCTTGGCGCCGTTTACCCGTTCGTAGTCCACCTCGGGAAGTGCGTTGAGTTCGCTGCGCAGGCTGCGGTATGCGTCATCCTCCTCGACGCCGGCCTCGGTCAGCCGGATGAACTGCGGGTGCAGCGCGAAGGTCGAGTTGGCGTTGTAGGGGTAGGAGTCCTCCCAGGTGTGGGTCATCGTGGTGTCGTTGATCGGCAGGAGTTGGATCACGCGCTGCTGCGTGGCAACGGCCCAGTCTACGAGCAACTTCAGGTCGAGGAATTCGCCGACTCCGAAACTCTGCTCCGAGCGGAGCGAGAAGACGGGGATGGCCGTACCGGCGCTGCGCCAGTGGCGCTCCGGAATGCGGGGCTGCAGGGAGGCCTCGATCAGCCGTTCGCCGTCCGGGGCGACGCCGTTCCAGATGCGGTTGGCACCCTCTTCCCACAGAATGGGGGTGAGGGTTGTACGGTCGGCGATCAGGAACTTGTATTCGCTCCCCTTCGGGAGGGCCAGGCCGAGTTCCCATTCGGGAAAGCGGGTGTCGTCGAACGGGACGATCCGCTGCCAGTTGTCGAGGCGGTCGGAGGCGATGGCCAGCGTTTCGTCGGGCCACAGTGCCGGAACGGTCATCCGGAAGGTCGCCTGTGCGGCGGTTTTGTCTTCCCTGCGGCGCTTTGCGGCCGGCCATGCTGCCCGGCGAGCGAAGATGCCGCGGGTGTAGGCCACCGTGCGGAACGGTGCGTCGGAGCCGATATCCTGCCAGCGGTCGTGGATCCGCAGCGCCCTGCAGTCGGAGAACTCCGCGGGGCGGAGCGTGTGGGGATACCATTCGGTACGGACCTGCGCATTGTCGCGTTCGACCGCATAGCGGTATTCGAGCCGCTCCGCTCCGGAACGCAGCTCGACACTGGCGTGCCAGATGCCGTCGTCGGTGTACCGCATGGCGATTTTCCGTTTCCCGAGCAGCAGGACGAGCTGTTCGCCCCAGCGGGTACGGTATTCGATGTCGAAATAGAGTTTCATAGGTTGGTCGGTCTCTGTCGATTGGATTTGGTTCTGTCTACACAAAAATAGAAAATTTACGGAGAAGCTGGAATCTACTTTCACTTTTTTTCTTTGGAAAGGGGATTGACCCCTGTTGCGGATAGGGGCAGGAGGCCATTGTCCCTATGGCAGAAGATCCGGAACAGCCGGGTCCCTGTCTTTCAAAGACCGGGTGCACGTCTCTTCTGCGGGCCTGTATTGGACAAAAAAGTTCATATTGTACTATTTTTGGACCTAAAAATTTGGTTTTATGGGAATAATTTTTTTAACTTTGTAATATGACGGATCCTGTAGGGTCCATTCAGTTTCATATGGAAAGAGATTATGGTTTTTATGCTGCGAAGCCGATGACCGGATTCCTCCGTCGTCGGTCCCTCGCGTGCCGGCCACGACTCTTCCCTAATGTAAAGAGGGCATCAAAAAATTCCCCCCCCCCTTGCCGGATCGGTTGATGGCCGGTCGCGGGCGCATGAGCGGCGATTCAATTCTCTTTCGCCCTCCTTTATCTCTTCGGAATCCCATTCTGTGTCACATGCTTGCATCTCGATGCCGGGCATGCGTTCCTGCGGCTTTGCCCTCGGAGCCGTCGATTCTTCCTTTGAATCCGGAGACAGGATCCGTGTCAGCTCTGAGTTGCTGACGCTGGTTTTCTCTTCTTCCCTTTTATGCCGCGAAATGTGCATGAAAGGAGCCGCAATGATTCGGCGGAGAAGAGAAACATGGACGGAATAGATCCCGGCCGGGGCCTGTTTCATTTTGTTTTCGGGGATCCGCTACCTCTTGAAAAAGGGAGGTTCTTGAACTTTTTACCCTGTTCCCTTATTTTTTAACCCTTTAAATTCCTGCCTATGGTAAAGAATTTACTCTTATCGTTACTGGCGGTTTTTTGTTTGATGACGGCCTCGGCCCAAACGCAGACGGTCAAGGGTCTGGTCATCGATGAGACCGGAACACCGATCGTCGGTGCTACTGTAGTTGTCAAGGATCGCCCGACAATTGGTACTTCCACCAGTGTCAAAGGAGAGTTCGAGCTTTCGGGAGTGCCCCAGACGGGAAAACTCCAGATCTCTTATGTGGGTTACAAGACCCAGGATGTCGATGTCGCAGCCAATATTCGGGTGCAGCTTGAACCCGATGCGCAGAATGTCGAGGCGGTCGTGGTAACGGGTATGACGCAGATGGACAAGCGTCTGTTTACGGGAGCCGCCGACCAGCTGGTCGCCGACGACGTGAAACTGGCCGGTATGGCCGACATCAGCCGCGGTCTGGAGGGGCGTTCGGCCGGAGTGTCGGTGCAGAACGTCTCCGGTACGTTCGGTACCGCCCCCAAGATCCGTGTCCGCGGAGCCACGTCGATCTACGGCAGCTCCAAGCCGTTGTGGGTCGTGGACGGTGTCATCATGGAGGATATCGTCGATATCGATGCCGATGCCCTCTCGTCGGGTGACGCCACGACGCTGATCGCTTCGGCCATTGCCGGTCTCAACGCGGAAGACATCGAAAGTTTCAACATCCTCAAGGACGGATCGGCAACCTCGATATACGGAGCACGAGCCATGGCCGGTGTGATCGTCATCACGACCAAGCGGGGCCGTGCCGGCGTGAGCTCCATCAATTATACGGGTGAATTCACCTACCGCATGATTCCCTCCTACCGGGATTTCAACATCATGAATTCGCAGGACCAGATGTCGGTCTACATGGACATGCAGAAGAAGGGCTGGCTCAACCTGGCCGAGACGATCACCGACTCGGAGAGCGGTGTGTTCGGGCGCATGTACCAGATGATCGCCGCCGGACAGCTGGGCAACGACGATGCCAGCCGCGCCGGCTACCTGCGGGCTGCCGAGTACCGGAATACCAACTGGTTCAAGGAGCTGTTCAACAACAACGTCATGCATACCCATTCGGTCAGCCTTACCTCGGGTACGGAGAAATCCTCGTATTATGCATCGCTGAGCGCCATGATGGATCCCGGATGGACGAAAACCAGCAAGGTGGAGCGCTATACGGCGAACATCAATGCGACGTTCAATATCTTCAAGAACCTGTCGCTGAACCTGATCTCGAACGGATCCTACCGCAAGCAGAAGGCTCCCGGAACCCTCTCCTCGGCGACCAACTACGTGACGGGCGAGGTCAAGCGCGAATTCGACATCAACCCCTACTCCTATGCGCTCAACACGTCGCGCACGCTCGATCCCAAGGAGTTCTATACGCGCAATTACGCCCCGTTCAACATCCTGCACGAACTCGACAACAACTACATCGACCTGTCGGTAGTCGAGACCAAGTTCCAGGGAGAGTTGAAATGGTCGCCCGTGGCGGGTCTGGATCTGGCCGTTCTGGGTGCCGTGAAGTATCAGGCCTCCGTTCAGGAGCACAACATCACGGAGGCGTCGAACCAGGCGATCGCCTATCGGACCATCGAGCCGACGACCGTCCGGGACAGCAACCCGTATCTGTATACGGATCCGGACAATCCTTATGCCGTGCCGGTTTCGGTCCTGCCGCGCGGCGGTATCTTCGAACGGACCGACAACGAGATGATGTCGTACGATTTCCGCGTTTCGGCCACCTACAACAAGACCTTCGCCGGAAAGCACATCGTGAACCTCTACGGCGGTATGTCGGTGAACAAGATCGACCGCCACAACACGTGGTTCCGCGGCTGGGGTCTCCAGTACAGCAACGGCATGGAGCCCTACTACGATTATCTGGCCTTCAAGCAGGGTACCGAGAACCTCAGCAACTACTATACGATCGGCGATACGTTCTACCGCGAGGTGGCCTTCTTCTTCAACGGAACGTACTCCTACAAGGGCCGTTATACGATCAACGGCACCTACCGCTACGAGGGTACCAACAAGATGGGCCGAAGCCGCCGGGCTCGCTGGCTCCCGACGTGGAACATCTCCGGTGCGTGGAACGTTCATGAGGAGAGCTTTTTCGACAAGATCCGTCCGGCAATGTCCCACTTGTCGCTCAAGGCATCCTATTCGCTTACGGCCGACCGCGGTCCGTCGTATGTCACCAATTCACTGGCCGTCATCGAGTCGGTGACTCCGTGGCGCCCGACCAGCGGCGACGGCGAACCTGCCCTCGAGGTGACCAGTCTCGAGAATGCGCAGCTGACCTATGAGAAGAAGCACGAGCTGAACCTCGGTCTTGATGCCGGATTCGTGAACAACCGGATCAATCTGGCCTTCGACTGGTACAAACGAAACAATTTCGACCTGATCGGCATCGTGACGACGCAGGGTATCGGCGGTGAGGTCTCCAAGTACGGCAACGTGGCCGAGATGAAATCGAACGGTGTCGAAATCAGCCTCTCGACCAAGAACATCCAGACGAAGAACTTCAGCTGGACGACCAACTTCATCTATTCGCACATCCACAACGAGGTGACCAAGCTGGAGACCTCGACCCGGGCCATGACGCTGGTTTCGGGAACCGGATTCACAATGGAGGGCTATCCGGCCCGTTCGCTCTTCTCGTTCCAGTATGCCGGGTTGAGCGAGACCGGTCTGCCGCAGGTGGTCAATACCGAGGGCGAGGTGAGCTCCGATTCGTTCAACTTCCAGGACAGTGACGAGAAGAACCTGCGGACGAATCTGGTCTACTCGGGACCGGTCGATCCGACGGATCTCGGAAGCTTCGGCAATACGTTCCAGTACAAGGGATGGCGGCTGAATGTCTTCATGACCTATTCGTTCGGCAATGTGGTCCGGCTCAACCCCGTATTCGACGGGTACTATTCGGACCTGGACGCCATGCCCCGCGAGTTCAAGAACCGCTGGATGGTGGCCGGTGACGAGGCGATAACGAATGTCCCGGCAATCGCATCGAAGCGGCAGCTGCAGCAGAACTCCTCGCTCAAGTATGGCTACAGCGCCTACAACTATTCGACGGCCCGCATCGCCAAGGGCGATTTCATCCGCATGAAGGAGATCTCGCTGTCGTATGACTTCCCGAAGCGGCTCATCTCGAAATTGAGGCTTTCGTCGCTGTCGCTCAAACTGCAGGCAACGAACCTGTTCCTGATCTATGCGGACAAGAAGCTCAACGGTCAGGACCCGGAGTTCTACAACACCGGCGGTGTCGCAGCTCCTGTTCCCCGCCAGTTCACATTGACGGTTCGAATCGGTTTGTAATTAAAATTGAAAGGATATGAAACGAAATATCATCTGTTTTCTGAGCAGTTTGGCCTTCGCCCTGGCTTTGGTGTCCTGCGGCGATTTCCTCGACAAGAATCCCGACCTGCGCACGACGTTGGATTCGGAAGAGAAGATTGCCAACATCCTGGTCTCGGCCTACGTGAGCGGATCCGGCAGCTATCAGATCGTGGCCGAACTGTCATCGGACAACGTCTGCGATCGGGGCATTACCAAGAACTACAGTCAGTTCTACGAGGATGTCTACGAGTGGGCGGAGAATGTGACTACCGGTAACGACTCTCCGCGAAACATCTGGAGTGCCAACTATGGTTGCATCGCCAATGCCAATCAGGCCCTTTCGGCCATCGAGGAGATGGGCGGAGCCACGACGGCGGCTCTGAAGGCCAGCAAGGGCGAAGCCCTGCTGTGCCGGGCCTACTCGCACTTTGTACTGGCCAACCTCTTCTGCATGCCCTACAATCCGGCTACGGCCGACAACTATTTGGGCATCCCCTATATGGATCATGCCGAAACCGACCTCAACCCCCGCTATGACCGGGGTACGCTCAAGGAGGTCTACGAAATGATCGGAAAGGACATTGAGGAGGGTATCCCCCTGATCGATGACACCTCCTATGCCGTGCCGAAGTATCACTTCAACTACAAGGCCGCATGCTGCTTTGCTTCGCGTTATTACCTCTTCATCCAGGACTGGGACAATGCGATCAAGTATGCGACGGAGGCGCTGACCTCGAATCCGACCTCGCTCCTGCGGGATTACGATGCCATTGCGGCGATTCCGAATGGCACAAGCCGCCATCAGGCATACGTACAGTCGTCGAGCTCGGCCAATTTCCTCGTTCAGGCGGCTACTTCGAGCGCCGGAACGGTGTTCGGATGGTACACGACGGCCGGTCGCTATGCACACGGTAAACTGCAGGGTACCTATGAAACCGTACAGCCCAAGTATGGCGGTCCCTGGGGCAACAGTGTCTATTTCAAGGCCGGTCATGCGGTGCTTGCATCGTCCGGGAAGTACATCCTGCCGCGTATCTGGTATACGTTCCAGTATACGGATCCGGTTGCAGGAACCGGTTATTCGAAGGCCGTGTCCGTTCTGTTCTGTATGGAAGAGGCGCTCCTGAACCGTGCCGAGGCCTATGTCATGAAGATGCAGGAGGATCCTTCGGCTCTGGACAGTGCACTGGCCGACATGAACATGTATGCCTCCAATCTCTTCTCGTCGGGATTCACGCCCATGACCGAGGAGTCGATCAAGAAGTGGGCGACGGAGACCTATCCGAACTATTCGGAACTCTACGTGGGCAAGACCTCGGAGACAAGTCCGCAGACGCTCAATCCGAAAAAGAAACTCTTCGCTCCTCCGTACAATGCGCTGGAGAAGGGCGGCACGCAGGAGAGCATGCTCCAGGCTCTGTTGTTCATGCGCCGTTACCAGTTCCTGCACGAGGGCATGCGCTGGTTCGATACGCGCCGCTTCGGCATAACGGTCTACCGGTATACGCTCGACGAGGACGATGAAACCGTGCTCCAGATTACCGATCAGATCAGTGACGAGGATGGAACGCCCGATCCCCGCCGCGCCCTGCAGCTCCCGTCCGACGTCATTGCGGCCGGTCTGACCCCCAACCCGAGAAATTAAAAACGAATGCATATGAAAAGATATCTGATCATCCTGTTGCTCCCCGTCGTATCGTTCTTCTTTTCCGCCTGTTCGGACGACGATGAGCTGAGTTCCACCAGCGTGGTCCGGGAGGCAACTACCGAAGAGAATGATTTCGACCGTTGGCTCACGCGCAACTATGTGGAGCCATACAACATCCTGTTCAAGTATCGGTTCGAGGATATCGAGTCGAGTATGGACTATTACCTCACGCCGGCCAGCTACGAACAGTCCGTCGCCATGGCCAAGCTGGTGCTCCACATGTGTCTGGAGGCTTACAACGAGATTACGGGCGATACGGAGTTCATCAAGGCCTATTTCCCGAAGATCCTCTATCTGGTCGGGTCGTATGCCTACAAGACCAACGGATCGCTGGTGCTCGGAACGGCCGAGGCGGGGGCCAAGATCACGCTGTACAACGTCGATGGGTTGGTGCCCACGGCCGTCAATGCGAAGACCTCCTATTTCAAGACGCTCCACCATGAGTTCGGACACATCCTCAATCAGACGAAGCCCTATTCGACCGATTTTGCAGAGATCTCCGGCCCGGACTATGTGCAGGACCAGTGCTTCGAGATCTATACGTCCGATGAGATGGCACTCAAGGACGGATTCATTTCGCCCTATGCCTCGAAAGCAGACAGCGAGGATTTCGTCGAGTTGATTTCGCTCTATGTCAATCGTTCGGCCGAGGAGTGGGAGGAGATGCTGACGACGGCCGGAAGCAGCGGCCGGGAGAAGATCGAGGCCAAATTCGAGATCGTCTACAACTACATGAAGAATAGCTGGTCGATCGATCTCAACGAGTTGCGCGATATCGTACTGCGTCGTGCCTCCGAGGCTCCCTACCTCGATTTCGAGTCGCTCGACTGACCCGGTTAATTGAATGGTTTCAGAACAAACGATCAACGCATATGAAAAGAACAACGATCATATCATTTCTGGCGCTTCCCCTGCTGTGCACCTCGTGCCTGTTCGACGAAGAGGACTTGTTCGACAAGACTGCTTCGGAACGTATCGAGGCGGCCAAGGTTGAGGCGAAAGCGGCTCTCGAGAGCGCCCCGAACGGGTGGCATGTCCGTTATTTCCCTTCGGCAACGCAGGAGTTCGGAGGCTACAACGTGTTCTTCAAATTCGCCGACGGACAGGTTACCGTTGCGTCCGAGACCGAAAGCGATCCTTCGACGGCCGAGACGAGCCTCTATTCGCTCGGCGAGGACCTGGGCGTGACGCTCAATTTCGATACGAAGAACTCGGTGATCAACTATTTCGTGCATCCGCGCAATCCCGACGGCCTGGGTTCCACCTACAAGGGAATGGAGGGAGACTACAAGTTCATGGTGATGGAGACCTCGCCGGAGCGGATCCGTCTGCGCGGTATCATCTCGGGAAACTCGTACATTCTGACTCCCATGGCTTCGGATGCCGACTGGGCCACCGAAGTGGAGACCTATCAGAACTGTGCCGAGGACATGGAGTTCAACTCCTATTCCTGTGTGGTAAACGGCAAGACCTATTCCACGGTGCGCACGAACCGCCGGCTGACGATCCGGATCGATGACCAGAATACGGTCTACGCCCCGTTTATCTACACCAAGACGGGAATCAGTTTCTACGAACCGATTACGATCGACGGTGTGACGGCGCAGGATTTCAACTTTGTGGATGAATACTATTTCGTCGAGGCAAACGGTGCCGATTTCAAGATCATGACTCCGGAGCCGATCCGCTCCGACATTACATTCGATGTGGCGGTTCCCGAGGAGGCGAAGACCTACAAGAGCGCGGCCGTCGAGGTCAAGCCGTCGAACGACACCGAATACTACTACATCGGGACCATGCTGCGCTCCGAGTACGAGACCTACCGGGAGAAGAAACTGCTCCAGGAGTTGGTCGGTGCGCTCAACAGCCAGATCGGATCGGGCGACGACGTGAACGAGTTCGCGAAGAAGATGCTTTATCAGGGCGATGGCTCCTACACGCTCAACTATCCGAGCTTCTACGACGAATATGTGGCGATTGTCTTCGGTTGCGCCGTATCCGAGGGCTCGATCCTCTCCACGACGTCGGTGACTGCGGTTCCCTTCTCGGTCGATGCGTCGTTGCTGCCTGAAAACACCAATGATCTGTACAAACGCTGGCTGGGCAAATGGGCCGTTACGAGTGCGTCGTCCGAGACGAGCGGGACATCCTATACGTTCTACATCACGATCAAGCCCAATGCCATCAATTCGAGTTTCAAGATCAACGGATGGGGATATACGGTATATGCCAATCTGGTGGATATTGCCGCTACCTATTCCGGAGGCAACCTGCGGGTGACCGGAAATCAGGCGGATCTCTATACGACCTCTACCGGAACGATTTATCTGGCCAACCGATATGTCGATCGGGATACCGGTAGCGATTATGGAATTGTCAATTCGACCAATGCCTCCAATCTGGTGGCGACATACAGCGAGGATGAACCGGGCAAGGCGACCATGGTCGGACGTAACGGCTCGCTGACCAGCGGGGTGAACTTCACCATCACCTGCCTGGAACTCTATGAACGCAGGACCGGCTCCACCTCATATTACTACCTGCCGATTGCGGAGGGTTACACCTCTTTGGACTACTTCGTCGGACCCTATACCATGGTGCAGCTTGTGGATGCCGAGGGCAACGAACTCTCGCCGGCGGCTTCGGCAGCGACGAAGCAGCAGGTACCCTTCTTCCCGGCTTCGGCGATCGGGATCTCCGGATCGGAGCAGTGCAAGGCTGTCGAGTAGACGACTCTCTGGAAAACAAAGGGTGGATCCGCATGCAGGATCCACCCTTTGTTTTGTGGCTTTTCGACACGGTTCCCGGAAGACCTGGCCGATATGGCAAGAGGATCCATCTATCGTTGGGACGACGGTTTGCCGACGACTCGAATAACGGCCGTTCTGCGGAGAGTCGGGTACGCCGCGATGCGATGGCCGGCTTGTGACAAGCCTTGTGCGGATAAAGAGAATTCTAATATGTTATGTCATCTTGATCCAGGTTTTATGGTGCGCATTAGCCTGAAGAATGAATGTTTCTTATTGTCTATAATACGGAAGTAGTGTTTATTATTCATTCGTTGATTAAATAAGTACTTTTCCGGTCGAACATCCATTCGTATAGGTATTCTGCGCCTTCGATATTGATGATGAAAACAACCCGGTTCCCTCTTTTCCACTCGACATGGACGAATCCGGATATAGTTTCCCCGGGATAGATTGTGTTTTTCTTCAGGTAGCCCATTTCTTTGATGTTTTGTTCATCTTGCAATGCTTGGCTGAAATTAGCGATTCGCTGTTGTGATGCCATGTTGGCTTGGTATGCCGCTGTCGGGTTATATGTTGTTGTGGTATATGTCGAGTAACTTCCATTTGAACTGTATCCGTAGGTCGTTGAAGTTGAGTAGCCGGTTCCGGCCATGGCCATTCCTTCGCTGATTCCCATGAGAGCCGCAGACCAATTCTGTGCGCGTTTTACTTTTTTCATGTATGCATTGTACGACCAAACCGGCAGATTATTTGTTTGGTTGAGATCGTCTACCGAATAGGCTGTGATGTTGATCTCCGGAGCGAACTCGATCGGAGTTGTTGAATTGTTTGAGAGCCGGAGATCAATTCTGTGCCATTTGCCGTAGTCCCGGACAACCGAACTCGTTAAGGCAATGGTCAGTCCGTTTTTGTAATACACCTCCCAAGGCTTCCCGTCCCGGTAATCGGTGAACCGTTCAGCAATGGCTGGGGTTTCCCAGATGAGCGAGTTGTCTGCGCTTCGAAACTTGAGCATATTGCCTTGTTGGTCTGCTAACAAATACCAGTCATGGATCGGTAGTCCTGAATCGTATTCTACAATTCGACAACTACCGTCTTCTTGATAGGTTTTATGCAGGCCGGAAAGGTTTCCGGAAAGATAGAAGGCTTCGAGTCTCAGTTCCCCGGTTTCATCATATTGTTTATACTCTCCTTCGAGATGCCCGTTTGAATAGTACTTTTCTTCATGAAGTTGCCCGCTGGGGTAATATGATTTATTCGTTTTGTCGAATCTGCTCCTGCTGTCGTCCAACGTGTCGATTTGAAGGAAACAGCCTTCCCTTCGGATTCTTCCCGTCATATAGAAATCCCTGAATCTTTTGTCTGCAGTGGAGTCGGCAGGATAAAATGCGATTCGCAGATAATCGGCAAACGCAGGATTTTGTGCGGCTGTTCCCGATTCGTTGTAATAGATCGAGTCTATTTGTCCTTGCTGTTCTTGGGCTGAAAGGCCGCTGACAATTGATCCGAACAGTGCGCAAAGTAAAATGTGTTTCATGTGAAGTATTGGTTGGGGATATTTTTTTCGAAGAAGGGCTCGATTTATCTGTAATGGATATTGTTATGTAAATATAACGAATTAAATCGAGAAATTGAAGTTTGTCTCCTTTTTACAAAACAAGCGGGCGAATCCTTGGATTCGCCCGCTGCAGTCGCCTTGTGCAATTTAGTGAAAGACTATCGAACTTTTATTGAGGATTTTCAGCGTCTGGTTCAATTTGTAGATTATCTGGATGCGAGAGAGGAGTATTTGCCACCTGTACACTGAAGACAAAGAAGTGTTTCTGATAGGTTGTATTTCTCGTTTTCTTTTGTATGTCAGATCGATATACTATAAGCACCCTTTAATTAATAGGCGGTAGAGGTAGGTGTATTAAGGTGGATACTGTTTGTTGAATATCGCGTACTACTCTCTATGAAAAAATATTTCTCTACTGTACTTGACTTTTCTACTTTCCCTACTATTTATTATAAAAGAGAAATTATGGAAAACAAGAAAAGAATTTACAGAGAATTATCAGACGACACAAAGCAAAAAATCAGCAACGCCTCAAAAGGTCGTCCCAAATCCCAGAGTCATCGCCAGCACATTAGTCAGGCTATGACTGACTATTGGAAAACCATCCCACATCGTCCAACCCCATCGAATAATCAGTCCTCCACTGCGTCTGGGCAGATTATCTAATAAAAAAGTAGAGACCCATAAATCTCTACTTTCTCATTTTCTATTAACAAAGTGGGGAAATGTAGTTTTCAGAGTTCGTTCACTGCTGAAAACTGCACTAAAAATAAAAAGTTAAACTTTTAATCTTTAATGATAAAATGCGATACAATTAAAATAAAATCTAATTATAAATATCTATTAAATAAGAATATAAACTTTAATATTCTATTTGATTCAAAGAAAAACAATGTTAATGGAGAATATTACTCAAGTCAAGGCAATAATAATATCCCCTTTAATTTATACATAGCAACCAACTATTCTAAACAAACACTAACTATTGAATTTTCAAGTAAAATATTATTTGAAGATTATCCCAAATTGATAACAGCAGAGACTCTTCCCCAATGCTTATATAACCTTAATGATATGGGGATATGCACAATTGATATAGATGGTGTTCTCAAAACAGGTTGTATCACTCAGGCGGATATAACAAAAGATGTTTCTTTGGAACTAACTGATGACATCCTGACTGCCTTAAACAACAATGTGGGTAATTACCGCCGATTCAAATGGCAGCATTACGACGGCAAAGGAATCACATTTACAAAAGACATTATTGGAAGAGGCAAAGAGGAGATAAAATTTTATAACAAACGCAAAGAGTTATCCGCCACGGCGCAAAATAGACGATTCCTTGATTTATTAGCAAACAGAGAACAGGTTGAGAACTATTTTTCAGATAAGACACGGATTGAGATTAGCCTGAACACGCAGTCACAAATACGCAACAGCCTGCAAATAGACAATACCTATATTCCAACGTTCTTTGCGGCTGGCGCAAATCCCATCCTTGCTCAGTTTGATAGAATATTTAACAGCTCCACAATAGACTCTTCCATTGATATGGACAATTATGATACATGGGCAATGTCCAAGATTTTGGAGTTGTATAACGGGAACTTGCAATTGATCGAACAGGATGTAAGAAGGCTTTACAAATTTCGGTCAGGAGTAAATTCCCGTATGACAAAGTTTGAGCAACTGAAGCAAATGCAGCAAACTCCGCAGTGTAACATTATCCAGGAAGTGCGCAAGCTTTTGTGTTAATTTAAGAATGTGTCAAAATAATCTTATCAAACACATTTTGAGCTATTCAATAATGTAGCAATCTAATCTAAAAGATTATTTTACTTGTTTGGGGATAGTGATGAGCGTACCTTTTCGAATAATGCAGAGTTTATTTTTATAGGGCTTATTTGCTGAAAGCCCGTAGTTACGCAGGCTGCCATATGTAATCCCAATTTGTTCTTTATTGAATTTCTCAAAAATGGCAGCCAAGCTACCAAAATAATGATGGCTGTTATCACACAACAGTTCAACATGGACAACCGTCCGTTCTACTTTCTCCTTTTCCATATTATGCTGTTTTAAGCAAAGCTATAAAAATATGACAAATATTCAAAATAAATCACGTTTATATTTGCGTATATGAAATATATGTCATATATTTGTGTTGTGAACGAAAGAGATAATGATGGCTACTGAAAGAAAATATCATATTAGTCGCAGTGGTTCGGGATGGGGCATATGGGACTGTACAGGCAGAAAGGTAAAGAGCTGTTACAATCATTTCAATGCGGTTGAATGCCTTTATGAATTAATGGGTTGGGCATTCAATCCTGCCAAGTATCAGAAAAAATATTAATATAAGTGTAATAATAAATCTTACAAGTATGGCTCAGGTTATTTTACTCAATGACAACACGGTAGTACGCGCAAAGGTTATCGCAGTTCGCACCTCTTCAAGAATGGTGGATGGCATTTCAAAGGCAATTCTTGTTGAGCAGCTGAAAGAGAAGCTGAGAAGTGGGCAGATTGTAAAGTTCGCCTATCTGAAAAAGGATGGAAGCATCAGAATCGCTTTTGGTACCACGAATCCAGACTTTATAGCAGATAAGGTCTGTGGCTGGGGAGAGTCAAGAGAGTGTTATGCAACAACAGCCTATTTTGATCTTGAAAAAGCTGCTTGGAGAAGTTTCCGGTGGGAAAATTTGATAGCGGTGTATTAACCGCTATTTTGTTTTGCAATACCCCATACAGAGTGCTGTTTTGTATGTGAAAATAATTTTCTATCTTTGTGTCGCTGAGCAATCAGCGGACATATTTGATGAAAGTGTTTTCGCACTGTCCTTAACAGAAAATGTGGCAATTTTCAATAGCAAGGGACAACGAACAGCACTCATTCCTTGTGTAGATTAGGGTGGCATATGTCTTGTGCCCACAGACCCCATATCTATCTTGGTGTGGGGTATTGCGTCGTTTATTTTGCTATGGGTTCGCCACAACCTTCTGTTAGATAGACGAAACGGCTCCACACTTTCTTTTTATTTATAATCATCTCTTGGGAGTCGGGGAGAATTTAAACTAACCAAACGGTTATGAAAAAACTTTTCTTTGCTGTCTTGGGCGTGGCCTTTTTGGCAGGTAATGTTGTTGCACAGGACTATGACAAGAACATTTACGGAGTCAGATTAGGCCTGAATGCGGCCAAACTAACCGCAGGTGATGATGGGCATTCCACAACCAAACCCGGGTTTCATATTGGAGGTGTTTATGAACGGTTATTAATGCCATCCAAACCTCTTTATCTGGAAACAGGCTTAAATCTCACCTTGAAAGGAAGTGGCGGAACCATGTCGGAAGTGAGATTGAGTGCGTTGTATGTACAGATTCCTGTCATGGTTAATTATAAATTTTATGCAGGAGAACATTGGGTGTTTTATCCTTCTGCTGGATTTTATTATGCATTAGGCGTCGGAGGAACTTGTGATGCAAACTTTTTAGGGGCCAGTGATCTCTATACGGTTGATTCGTTTGGAAAGAATGGCATTCTCAAGCGGTCTGATTTTGGTATGCGGTTTGGTGGAACCGTGCAATGGAGGCGTTTCTCTTTATCATTGGGATATGAGTTTGGATTTATCAATGTGGGACAGGATTTGAAACTTGATACGAGCAATCTGGAGGACGATGATACGCAATTTTTAAATAGCATGGGCGTATCTGACGCCAAGACGGGAAATTTCTTTGTTTCGATTGGCTTTCACTTCTAATAATAAAAACAGGATATGAGAAAAATTATAGCCGCTATGCTCATGGCGACAGTGTTGACTGCCTTTATAGGTTGCTCCAAAGATGAAGATAATAATAACGGTCTTCTTGTTGGTAAATGGGAGCAGGTTAAAACAGTATGGCATGACGGAAGTCCAGATGATGAGTATGCTCCGGGCGAATATGTTCTTGAGTTTACCGCAGATGGGAAGATGTATGAATATCAGAATGGAAATAAAAGCCCCTATTCTATCAACTATTCCTATAATAACAAAACCAGTGAATTGACATTTATGTTCATAGCGTTCAAGATTGACCTGACGGAAGATGAATTGATTATGCATTCACAAAGTATTGATGTTACCCCTGTGTCTTACGATGACTATTATAGGCGTATTGAATAGGGTCCAATACAGATTTATTGAATTTGAATCCCGGCTTTAAGGTCGGGATTTTTCTTGCTGTGAGGGAGGTGTATTACAACAAGAATATTGCATATATTATATAAATGTAATATATTTGTACTGAAATAAGGATTGACAGATGATGGAAACAAGAGCAGTAATATACGCACGAGTATCAACGATAGGACAAGATTATCAACGCCAGTTATCAGAGTTGAGAGGATATGCCTCACGAATGGGGTATGAGATTGTTAAAGAGTTTTCAGAAACAATAAGCGGAGCAAAGAAGGTTGTAGAGCGGGAGGCGTTGACTGACTTGTTGAAATTTGTAGAAGATAATGAGATTGACAAGGTGTTGATTTATGAATGCAGCCGTTTATCTCGCCGAGCTGTCGATTTTTTGCAGGTTGTAGAGTATTTGACTGAACACAGGATTAGTGTATATATCCATCAAAATGGTTTGGAGACCCTTTTGCCTGATGGCAGTCCCAATCCCATAGCCAACTTGGTATTGGGAATTTTAGCGCAGTTTAACAGCATGGAAAGAGGGTTAATCCGTAGTCGCATGGAAAGCGGGTATCATCATTATAGGCAGAATGGTGGTAGAGTGGGTAGGAAGGTTGGCTACCGCAAATGTGAAGATGAGTTACGTGCGCAATACGCTAAGGAAATTCAGTTGTTGAGAAAGGGGTTATCCTTGCGCAATGTCGCAGCTATTACGGGTACAAGCACAACTACCCTTCAAAAAATCAAGAAAATTATTTAAAAATATTAAATATAAATTTGGTTTTTAAAAATATTATTCATATGTTTATTCAAATCTCGTTTCTGGGATTACCTAATCAATAAAAATAAAAATTACATGTAATAAAAAATATTGCACACTTTGCTCATTGCATAATGGTCAAAGCTTCCCATGGCGAAAGTAAAAGTCCTGCAAACGAACGCAGGAGCCGAAAGCGAATAAGAAGGAATATGATTCAATGTGTTTAATTATAAATTAAGCGATTATAAAGATGATTTACAGAAGATAGGCGTCACAAAAGAAATAGATATGATAGCCATTATGGATTATCTGTATACTTTGGCAGGAATTGGTGCTGAGTATGTGAAAATAAAAGAGAATAGCAATTTAAAAGATGAATAGAAATGAACATAGCATAGGTGTAATTTGGACCCGAGTGTCATCCAAGAAGCAGATGGATGAGGGCGGCAGTTTGGAACATCAGATAGATGTTTGCCGGAGTTATGCACAACGTTGCAATATAGAGGTCATTAAAGAATATGGTGGATTCTACGAAAGCGCCAAGGTGCAAGGCAAGCACTTTAAACAGATGATTGCAGAGGTGAAACGCAATCGGCATATTAAATATCTTATTATCTATTCCTCTGATAGATTTGGACGTAATGGTGCAGAATCCATTAAAACGTCTGAGGAACTAAGGGCATTGGATATATATGTTATTGCAGCAACGCAGGAAATAGATGCTCGTACTCCTCAGGGAAAGTTCATGCGCAATTTCAATTTCATTGCGGCTGAGTTTGATAATGATGTGCGCCGAGAGAAATGTACCGCAGGTGTCAAGGCGAAGGTTGAGGCTGGCATTTGGTGCGGGAAGACACCTTTAGGCTATTATTCACAAGGGAAAGGTCGTCATACGCAATTCATTATCAATGAGCAGGGATGGCTATTGAAAAAAGCCTTTGAACTAAAAATGCAAGGTGTCAAAAACTGCAAAATTTTAGAATGGTTATCCAACAGAGGGGTGGAGATTAGCAAACAACAACTTCATAAAATCTTTGTCAATCCCTTCTATGCGGGGAAAATATCTCACAAGGCATTAGGGGATGCGGTGATAGATGGAAATCAGCCTCCTTTGATTACATGGAGCGAGTTTGAACGGGTGCAGTTGGCTTTGTCTGCAAGGACAGGACGATATGTTCATGATAGGGAGTCGCCTAAATTCCCTTTGTTGAAGCATGTATTTTGTGCAGAGGATCACACGGCATTTACCAAGTATACGACCAAGAACATTGATTATTATAAATGCAATGTGGCAGGTTGTTGCACAAACCGCAATGCAAAAGATATGCACCGCAAATATGCGGAGTTATTAGATGGATTTGCCTTACCCAAAACGCTTCGTCCCATCTTTGAAAAGGTCGTAAAGGATTATTTTGCACAGAGTTGCCATGAGCAGGTCAAAAATAGGACTTTGTTGACCAAGCAACTTTCAGAGATAACAAACAACATCAAGAAGGTGCAAATGAATCGAGCTATTGATGCGATTGATGATGAAATTTACCAGGGAGCAATAGCAGAATTGACTGAAAAGAAACTCAAAGTTGAAAGGGAGTTGGAGAAGGAAAACATAAAATTATCGAACTTTACGCACCATATCCATAAGGTGGTGTTAACTTGCTGTGAATTAGGGGATATGTGGCGTAACGGGACACTTGATATTTGTCAGCAGATTCAGCATTTGGCGTTTCCTGGAGGAGTTGAGTGGGATAAGTCAGTTCAAAATTATCGAACTCCTACCACTAATGAGGCGTTGAGTATAATGCGCAAATTTTCAGATGATTACATAAATAAAAATGAGGACAAAACTGCAAAAAATGCAATTTGTCCCCAAATGTGCGGATAAAGGTACTCCGATACAATAGAAACCTATCTGTATATCAGAATATTAAGCGAACTTTTAAGGCTTGGTTACCGCCTTGCCCACCGGTTTTCTGCGCTGCGTTGCATCGCGTCTGTATCTTCCTGTCAGACAATGCAAAAGTAGTAAAAATCCCGGAATTCTCCAAATGCGGAAAATTTTGCGGAAACAAGCTGGATTTTGCTCTTTCGCTGCGGCCTATCGTTCCCGTTATTGGGTCGGCACGACTTAAAAACCGAGCATCCGACGGCGGTAGTCGAACGTCTGCCGGTATTGCTTTTTCAGCTCCTCCGAAAGGAACGAACGTTCCAGCAACTCATAGGTCAAAGGCTGGTCGGAGAGGAACAGTTCGATTTCTTTCCTTACCACCTTTTCCGGAAGCCCGATACGTCGGCCGAACTCCTCAAAGTCGGTGCGCCGAATGGTGCGGGTGTCCGAGAAGGCCATACCCTCTCTGAATAACCCCTTGTCGAGGGCGAATATCCGGGGCTCCCGCAGTTGCAGCGCCGTATTGACGAGGTCATAGGCCGGGGAGAGCCGATACTCCCCGTTGTATTCAATCAGGGAAAAATTTTTCAAGTGGGCATCATCGTTCGACGTAACGAAATTGAACAGGATGAGTCGGAAAAAACGCTGGATATCGACCAGGGCTGCTTTGACGTAGCGGTGAATGATCCCGGCGCACTCTTCGTAACTGGCCTTGTCGTATTTGTAGTTGGCTCCTGCGTTGTCTTTGGTATATCCCAACAGGGCCGCGAAATCCTCCTGCTTGTATTTTCCCCGGTTATGTACATCGAACCGGCGCGTAATATATGCCGGTTCTTCGTTGTCGAAAAAACACAGACCATTGGCTGCCGTCTCGATGCCGTATACCTGGGAGGCAATCTGCATTGTAACATGCTCATTGGCCGCGCAATACTCCCGATTGATGATGTGATAGCCGGTGGGCCGGGGTTTCAGAATGAACAGCCCCTGCTCCCGTTCACGGGCATACCGCAGCGTATCAAACTCGTCCATGACAACCGAGAATTTGGGCTGTGCCCCCGAGAGCGATATGTGTCCCACGTTTCTGATGGCGTCAAGGGCTTCCGGCGAATCCGCATCCGGGCTGGGCCCCGCAAAGATATGTGATACCTCCCGACCGTCGAACAGCGCCTTCCGTGCCGCTGGCGAGTAGGTGTCGTATCCCTTTTGCAGGGTTGACGGGCAGACGTTCAGTTTTGTCATGGCTCAATCGGTTTTACGGTAATGGCACCTACGGTGTCGAACTGGCAGGTGGCCAGCAGGATGCCGAAATCGTCCTCGGCATCTATGTGGAGCAGTTGGGACTGGATCTGCCGATTCTCTCCTTCGGAGAGCATGTTTGCAAATACGGGAAAGAGTACGTTCGAACGGTAGGGTTCGGTCCGGAGCGGAAGCGTCAGGCTGACGGGTCCGCTCTTTTCGTTGAGCAGATACGCCTTGTCGTAGGTGAAACAAAACGTGCGATTGTCCTCTTCGGTCAAAACTCCGGCTTTTATTCCGTGCAGGTAGACTTCACACCGTCTCATGGTTCAAATCCTTTAATTGAGCAACCAGTTGCAACCCGAGCACGTTGCATATTGCGAGCAGGGAGGTCATCCGCGGATTGCCCGCCCCCCGTTCCACGGCAACGACCGTATTGATGCTTACTCCGGCCAGATCGGCCAACTCCTGTTGCTTGATCTTCAACAGGTGCCGACGCTCCTTGATTTGTTTGCCCAATACGTCCATATTCGTATTATATTGTGATTTTATGCAAAAATAATGTTTTATCCTGGTAAAAACAATTTATATTCGCATTATATTGTTAATATTGTGCTTTTTGTTATAGATTCTGGCAAGATATGTATATAAATCACAATATATTGAGATTTCGGAGATGGAAGGCGATGGGGTGATTCATGTTTTTGATGTTGTGAAATCTTCTTTGGTTATATTTGTCTGTCGGTATCGGCAAGTTATGGGATAGGTTAAGTTTATGAAAAAGGTTTGCATCTCAAAATATCGGTCAGAGTCTGCGACTTCGGATCTGCCAAAACAGTATGACCGGGACCAAGACCATCGATTGGCAGCCTTGTCTGCGGCCATCCGGGCCGGAGAAGCAAGCGGCGAGGCAATCGGATTCGATCCCCAACGGCATTTACTGCGGCTGAAAGAGCAACGATCGAAGTAGTTATGTCGGTAGATTATTAGAGATTTCCAGAAATCTGGAATTCTGTAAATCTCTAAATCCAGGATTGAATATTTATCCAATTCCGGGGTGATATGGGAGGTTGTTTCGACAGGTCGATAGAGGAGGATATAGTTAGACCCGCATGAAACAATTCATGCGGGTCTAATGGAATGTTTCGGATAATTAGAACGATTAACCGGCTACGAGACCGCCGTCTACCAGGTAGTGGGAGCCTGTGCAGAAGCTCGAGGCATCCGATGCGAGGAAGTAGACCACCTCGGCCACCTCTTCGGGTTGGCCGGCGCTGCCGCGCATGTAGAGTGCATTCTCCTTACGCCAGTAATCCTCGACGCTGCAGTGGTTCTCCTCGGCAAACTTCACGAACAGATTATCGACCAGCGGCGTGCGGATCGTGCCGGCACATACGGCATTGACCCGGATGTTCTTTGGCCCCAGGTCGATGGCCAGGCTGCGGGTGATCTGCCCGAGGGCCCCCTTGGTCATTCCGTAGGCAAAACTGTGAGGCTTGCCCACGAACCACTGGTCCGAAGCGTTGATAACAATCGAGCCGCCGCCTGTCTCGATGATTGGCGGTATGGCCTCACGCAGGGTATTAACCGTGCCGTAAATATTCGTCTGAATCATCAGATCGAGCTCCTCGTCGGCGATGTCGAGGATCGTGTTGCAACGGTGGATGCCCGCATTGGCAAAGACGCTGTTCAGCGTGCCGAACTTGGCGACGGTATTCTCGACCGCCCGGCGGATGTCACTCCGCGTGCGGGTGTTGCCCTCGGTGAAGAGCAGTCGATCGGGGCAGTTCAGCTCATCCACGAGAGCATGGGCCGCTTGGGTGTTGATGTCCATAAAGCCGACATTCCAGCCCTCGGCGATAAACTTCCGTACGGAGGCGGCTCCGATTCCGGTGGAGCCGCCGGTAATAAAGATGGTTTTCATGTTTTATAAAGTGTATTGCTCTCCCTGGATATTAGTTTTGAATAATATTCCACATATCGTCATATGAAGATATTTCATGATATTTAACATTACTTGTTGAAACCTCATTGAATAATTTCTCTGCGCATGCTATTTTTGCTTTTTCTACCCCTCTGAGATCCAACGATCTTAGCGATCCTTTGGTTTCTGCAATAAAGAATACGTGTTTTACAGTGCCAATATAGAATGCAATGGCCCAATCCGGAGCGTAGTTTCCAACGGGAGTCGGTATTTGGAAAGATCGGGGCAGTTTAGCGTAGACACATACTTCTGGTGCAATGTCCATGTTTTTTGCAAAAGCTCGTTCTTTATCTGAGTCGAAAAAAACATAATCCAAAATGTGTTTTTTCGCAGGATATGCCTTATCCAGACTTTGTATGGGCTTTTCTCGGGTGAATATGCTGCTGTCGTATTTGCCTTCGATCAGATTGTAGGATATGTGCTCAATAATCATCGTTGCTTTTTCCTCCCGAATCAGTTTGATCGTATTGCGGATAAACTCTTCGGGATTATTGCGGAACATGGCCAACTTAGATGGAGTCAGACCATTGAGAATCTTGACTACCGAACGGCGTGTCAACGTGGCTCCCCGGGCAATCTCGCCGACGAGATCGTACGCGACTGACGATGTGGATAAGGTATCCAAGGTTTTCGAGGTCGAAGATGTTTCGTCGAATGCATCCACCGTTTGTTGCTCGCCGGAGACTACAACATACCGCAATTGGTTGACGTGTAATTTGGCGTTTATGCTTTTTATCGCATTCTTAATAAGTTCTTCGCTGTTGTAGTGAACCGTATAAGCATATTTGTGGTTGATCTCGTTCCACAAGGCCTGGAACTCTTTCTTGTTGAAGTTCTCATTGAGCCTGTTGTTCTGAACATTGGGCTTATTCCCGTTCTCGAACATCTTGCTGACGGCATCTTGGGTTGCCTCATCGTACAGGGCGCGGATCAACATCTGAATACCTTCAGCCATCGGCGCGAGTTTCCGGGACATGGGGGCAAGCGCATTGTTCTCCAGATCGGATTTGTATTGTTCGGTAATCTGATCCTTGTCGTCAATATAGTCGTTTTCCCACAAATAGCTCCGAATGGCAGTTGCCTCCTCTTTGGTGATTGCATGCTTTTCACCATCACACAAAACAAACATTCCCGTAAAGTATGCAACATCGGCTTTTGTCGGACGCTCCCGCAATACCTCCTTGGTCTCACGCTGCAGGGCGTCGACAAAACTGCTGTAACTCTCATTGGCAATGACCGTCAGCCGGTTCAGATCGTGTACGTTCTCGCCCAGGGTTTCAAAGTCCATTCGAACGCCGTTCCTGTCCACACACAGACGCAGTCCACGGCCTACCTCCTGACGCTTGGCCACGGCGGAATTGGAGTGACGCAACGTGCAGATCTGGAAAACATTCGGGTTGTCCCAACCTTCCCGCAGGGCCGAGTGCGAGAAGATAAACCGCGTGGGCTCATCGAAACTCAACAGACGCTCCTTGTTCTTCAGAATCAGATCGTAGGCCGATATGTCGTCGGAGATATCCTTGCCGCGTTTCACTTCACTGTCCACGGAGCGCCCCTTTTTGTCGATCGAGAAGTAGCCCCGATGAATGTCGCCCACGTTGAACCGCCGCAGATATTGCTGATAATCCGAATCGAAGAGCGACAACCGCTCGTTGAGCATGTTCGTGTACTCTTCCTCGAATATCTTTGCGAATATCTCTTTGACTTCGTGTCCCTCCGCGTCGTAGCTTTTGTATTTGGCCACCTCGTCGACAAAGAACAACGACAGCGTCTTGATTCCCCTGGCAAAAAGTTCGCTCTCCTTTTCGAAGTGCGACATGATCGTCTCCCGAATCTGCACCCGCTGCATGGCCAGTTCGGTGGTGTCGCCGAATACCTCTCCCTTGTGGAGCGTAATGCCGTTGAGAAAGGTCACGGAGTTGGCATAGGGATCAATCTCCGAAATGTCGAATCCTTCGTATTGAGCCAGCCCGCTTTCGCTGATCAGCTTGTCGCCGACCCCGAATGTGTGAGCTTTGCGCTTTATGCCCGACGGGGTGTTTATCTCCAGATCGATACGGGCCATGGGAGGCCTGTTTTTCGACAATACAATGCTGTCAAGGTAGAGATAACTCGACAATCCGCGCAGATTCTTGATCTCGAAGCCCTTCACCTGAATCTTTTTTACCAGTTTCATGTTGTAGGCATCGAGTGCATCGAGCGCGTAGACCGTATTGTGCCGAGTCTTGTGCGTGGCCGAGTAGTTCAGCATAAACAGCGGCTGGAATTTGGCCAGCGCCGTTTGCGTGACCTCGCCCTCCATCTTCTGGGGCTCATCCATGATGATAATCGGATGGTTGGCGGCAATCACATCAATCGGCCGGCGGCTGCCGAATTCGTCGCGCTGCGAGTAAATGATGCGGCTCTCCTTGCTGCGTCCCCCTTCCTTCATCGAGGCGGCAAAAGCCTGTGTATTGATAATCATCACGTTCAGCCCGGCATCCGACGAGAATGAATCGAGTTGTTGCAGATTGGCGCTGTTGTAGATAAACCAGCGGGCCTTCTTGCCGTAATACTCCATGAAGTGGTCTTCGAGCATCTCGAAACTCTTGGCCACTCCTTCGCGGATGGCGATGCTGGGCACCACGACGATGAATTTCGACCAGCCGTACCGCTTGTTCATCTCGAACATCGTCTTGATATAGACGTAGGTCTTTCCCGTACCGGTCTCCATCTCGATGTCGAGACTGCAGGCGCCCAATCCCCTGGACAAAGCCTCGGAACGCTTGATGTTGTTGCGGTCCTGTATCTTATGGATGTTCTCCAGCAGCTCCGAGGCGTTGAGCCAAACCTCCTGGTTCCGGTAGCCGGTCTCCAGCTCACGTTCATCCATCCGGGTTTGGTATTCTTTCTCCCGCTTGCCGAGGTCGCGACGGTATGTGGCATTTCCCTGCGAAGGCTGTCCGGCAAACACATCGACCGTACTCTCCACCACATCGGTCTGGTATTGCTGTATCTTGAATCTGAATTTCATGGCACTCTCTACAAAATCCGACGGATGGTCTCCTTGCTGTATGCGTTGAAAATCTGGTCGAAGTTGTCCAGCACGTTGTCCGTGGCGGCCGAGGCATCGCGCATCACAAAATAATAGGGCTGCATGCGGGCAATCTCCGTGATCACCTGCTCGTCGATGTCGCGGTCAAAGCAGGCGACCAGGTAGTTGCCGTCGACCGCATAGACCTTCTTGCCGTGAATCTCGCGCTCCTCGATGCGGCTCGACAAGGGCAGATTGCACTCCGGCATCACCTGGAACAACAAATCTTCCGCCGTACGGTCCGGCTTGATGTTGTCCTCGAAGGCCTCGAAACCCAGGGTCTGTTCGATGGGCGTCTGGGCCGGGGTGTAATAGACATCGGCCATGTTCGAGGAGTCGAGTTTCAACACGCGGAATCCGGTGTCGAGACGGTCGATTGCCTCCTTGTCCTTGTTTTCCTCCTTGATCTTCTTTCCGGCCCGGCGAATGCGCTCCTTGCCGAGTTCACACAAATTTACCGGCCGTTTTAGGGTCGTTAATAAGTCTATGGCATTCTGAATAATCTCTTTTTGGCTTTTTGAAGATGCAGCAGCTAAACTTCTATAAAGATCTTCAGCAATCTGAACCATAATATATTTCCTCTTTGAGGTTGGCTTCTCATAATTCAATTGCATTACAGCTTCTGCAGTTGTAGCTGATCCGGAAAAGAAATCAAGAACGATAAAATCTTCAGTATCGTTGTCTAAGAACCCTAACAAGTATTTAATCAGACTTACAGGTTTCGGAAAATTAAATACTTTTTTGTCGAATAAATTTAATTGATATTCTCCTGCATTCTCATTTGTGTCTACTCCTACTTTGCTGTTGATTAAATTGGTGGGAACTTCGGGGGCGTATTCTAATTTTTCATATGCGGGGCTAAATTTCATTGTTGGAATTGAGATAATTGTCCCATTTGCCAATTCGTTGTCTAAATACGATTGTTGCCATTTAAATTTAGCCTTTAAAGAAAAAGTTTTGGTGAATAACCCATCTTTAACCTCAACGTCATTTAGCAGTTCAATATCGTATTTGTCAGTTCCGTATTTGCCAGCAGGAATAATTCCATTTGGAATTTTTGTCCGAACCACATTTGCCGGGAATTTAAGAATTCCAATTGGATTAGGTTGATTTAATAATCCATTTGAACTCGTTGAATATTTTTGTACGCCTCTAAATCGAGTTTCATCTTTCTTTTTTTGGTAGCAAAGTACATATTCAATAATTTGTCTACATTTAATTGAAGTATTTACAACCGATTATTACTCAATATTTTATAGATAATAAGTCAGAAATATGGTTGTTATTTTTAATTGCACATTCTAAAAGGTGAAGATTTAACGCTTTTATTGATTATTAACTCAAAAAGGACATCAACTTGGGTCGTTTCTTCTCTTTTCCTTGCTATTCGTTTCCGATATTCCACTTTTGTTTTGGTCTATCTCATATGTACTGCAAAGGTATTGATTTTTGTTTGATATTGCTCCTTGCTTGCTCCTTGTCGTAGATTAATTTTCACACAGGAATTTTTGTTCTCTTTCTATAGGGGCTTGAAACAATCCATTTATTGGAAACAATTAAAGACGGAGCTGGTTTGCCCCAGTGCTTTTTAAGAAACAGGGCAATTATTTTATCTCCACAAAGGCTCTTGTTCCCAATTATGAGGAAAGCCTAATAAACGAGTTCTTACTGATGGGTATTTCGATAAAAGCTGCTTGAAATCTGCAACAAAAGTGTTGCCCATAGAAATGGAGTTAAGCCAATACACCACATAGCAGAGTTGCGGATAAAGTGTTTGTTCACGGAACGAGAAATCCGTAATCCATGTGTTTGGCATACGCATAGGCATCATTGGCTTGACAGGAAAGACCCGATTTGACAGTCTTGAATGATGGGCGCAGCAATTACGAAGTACGGGTCTGGGTACGGATTAAAAGGCTAAGTGATTATTTCCAGTCATTTAGCCTTTTTAATTATCTAATTTTTCCCCACATTTTCCCCACAGCTGTCTATTTATATATTTTAGAAACATATTTTTCCGTAAAGTTTATGTACCTTTGTCGGCAAATAAAGATATTCTCGTCAAACAAATATAAGAGGAGTTCTATAAATTAAAATATTGTAGTACAGTTGTTTATATGGTTCCAAGA